>LFCJ01003562.1_pt1 | contig 11404 bp, 10 predicted proteins | sample 643141 | NCBI WGS metagenome assembly LFCJ01 (sample SAMN03766243, study PRJNA286221) | soda lake metagenome | biome: soda lake; feature: Kulunda steppe; material: water; isolation source: sample B1-Br-g2 brine of Lake Bitter-1 | place: Russia: Kulunda steppe | collected 2010-07 | reverse complement strand
TCCCTGTCGAACGCCCTGTATGATGCACGTCTGGACCGTCGATCACCCCGAGGGAGTCTACGCCCACGACGGACCGCCCGCCGAGTACCGGGACTTAGAGCCAGCCGACGACCCCGACCTCGAGACCGACGCGGAACCCGGCGAAGACGACCTCGGGTGGGATGTCCTACCGGACGACCTCGTTCCCGACCAGCGACCCGGCGACTTCTCGCCGTTCGACTGGTGAGCAGGGGAGTTGGCCGGTCCCGAGACCGGATCGTTCGCTCGACCTGCCGGTTCCCACATCGATTTTGAGCCGGCGGTCGACGACTCGTGTATGGGCTACGACACCGCACACAAGACCGATCCCGACTCCGTCGTCCCCGAAGAGTGGGGCGGCATGTGGTTTTTGAAAGCCGAACTCGAGACCGACGAACTCGGATTTACGATCCTCGAACTCGAGCCCGACGGGAAGGGGAAAGAACACGACGAGACGGAAAGCGGCCAGGAGGAGCTCTATTACGTCGTTTCGGGGGAGATCGAGGTCGACCTCACCGACCGTGACGAGACCGTCGAGCTGGCCGAAGACGACGTGCTCCGGCTCGATCCCGAGGAGACCCGCCAGATCCACAACCGTGGAGACGAGCGGGCGAAGCTCGTGCTCGTCGGGGCGCCGCTGTAAGGAGGCCGTCCGCGGACCCACGGGCTCGAGGCGGCTTAGCCGAGGTCCTCGTCGCGTTCAGACTCGCGGAGGATGAACGGCCCCATCGCGAGCGTCCGTTTCGCGATCGTCGCGATCCGCAGGATGTAGACGATGAAGACGACGAACGGCGAGATGCCGACGACGAAGCCCGCGCTCGTGAGCCAGACGAGGTTGTCGACGCCGAGGGTCGTCCCGGGCAACGCCGCGCCGTCGACGTACATGATCATCAGCGCCATCACGGTGAGCGCCGGCACCGCGATGTACAGCAGCGCCCGCGAGAGGTTGATCAGCTCCCACTGGAAGTACAGCGTCTTGAAGTGTTCGCGGGCCGGGCCGAACAGCTGTAACGTATCGATCATGTGGTCGATCTTCTCGGCTGCTTCGTCGGAGAGCGAGTCCCCGTGGTCGGCCCGGATCTTGCGGGCGTCGTAGATCTTCCGCGAGTAGTTGAAGTTCAGCGCGCCCCAGATGACGTCGAACGTCCCGAACTGAGCGTCCTCGAGTCTGTTTTTGACTGATCGTGCGTTCGCGGTCGTATCCTCGACGTAGTCGGCGACCTTTTCCCGGAGTTCCTCGTCGCGGTCGTCTTCCATCGCCGACTCGAGTTCGTTCGCTCGTGCCTGGACGCCGTCGACGAGTTCGTAGAGGAAGGCAGCCGGTTCGGGCGGGCTCGCGTCCTCGTCGATCGTGCTCTCGACGTCCCGCTGGAACTCCATCGACTGCTGCATCCGCGAGCGTTGCTGGCCGACCGCACCGAGTTCCTGTGAGAGGACGAGCTGGTTGATCGTGACGACGATCGAGGTCCCCGTGATAATCGCACCGATGAACGCCGAGAAGAGGAACTCGAGGCCGTCCTGATTCTCGACGATCACCCGCAGCGGCGTCAGCCCGAGCCCGCTGGCGGCCACGAGGACCATGAAGACGAGCACCAGGATCACCCCAGTCAGGGCCCAGCGGTTCACCACGAGTAACAGCCACAGGCGCAGCCCTCCGAGGCGCTCGTTCGAGTCGTCGCTCGAGTCCGAATCGCTCATCGACTGGGAGGTTCGACCACGGCGGCGGGTAAAATACCACGCCCGGGAATCGATGGGTGAGGCGGGGTCCCTCGACGGGCGAGTGCTTGCTGGTCAGTCCGACGGGGTTCCAGCGCTCCCTTCGTCGCCGTAGGTGACGTCGAACGGCCCTTCGTCGGGGGCCTTCTGGGGGAGCATCGGCCCGGTGGAGGCCGTTCGTCGGGTCACCGTCGCGGTCCGGAGGATGAACGACGTCAAAAGCGCCAGCGGCGAGACGACGACTGCGACGAGAGCGCTGACGATCCACGGCAGGGTGTCGACGCTGATCGCCGGCCCGGTGAGGTCCGCGTAGATGAACCCGATGAGCATCGCCGAGAGGATCGCCGGAACGCCGACGTAGATCGTCAGCTGCGAAAAGCGCGTGAGTTCTCGCTGGAGGTAGGTCGTCTTGAAGTGCTCGCGGGCGACGTCGAAGAGCTCGAGGGCGTCGATCAGCTCCTCGAGTGACTCCTCGGCCTCACGGGAGAGTCGTTCGCCGTACCGGCCCTGGAGGTGTCTGGCGGCGTACAGCTGCCAGGCGTCGTCGTAGCCGATCGCGGCCGAGACGGCGCGGAACGTCCCGAACTTCGTGTGCTCGAGCGTCTCGTTGATCCGTCTTGAACTCTCCTGAACGCTGTTTGCGTACCGGGTAACGGGCGTCGCGATCTCGTCGTCGTGATCGTCGACCGCGGCCTCGAGGGTCTCGGCCCGGTCGTAGATCGCTTCGGCGAGCAACTCGAGGAACCGCGTCGGTGAGGCGGGGGCCGCTGGTACCGCCGCGAGATCGGCGGCATCCTGGCGAAACGAGACGACGGCCTCGAGCTGGGACTCGGACTCGCCCGCAGCGGTGAACTCCCGCGAGAGGATGAGCTGGTTGATCGAGACGACGAGCGTGACGAGCGAGAACGTCCCGGCGATCATGCCGCCCGCCAGGCGGGTGATCGTGTCGTCGTTGACGAACGAGACGATCCCGAGTTCGTTCAGGCCGAGCAGTCCGACGAACACTCCCAGGGAGATCAGCGCAGCGACGAACAGCCGATCCGCCTCGACGATGAACCACTCGCGAACCCGGCTCCACGAACTCGTCCGGCTTCCGATGTCGGCGCCGAACGACTGAATCGTCTCGTCGCTCTCGGAGGACCCCATAGAAGGTGGTTCGACGGTTCCGAGGATAAGCCTCTGCGTTGCACATCCCGCCCTCGACGACCAGCGACGCCAGCGTTCCGTCGTCGACGACCAGCGACGCCAGCGTTCCGCCGCCGAGGACCAGTGACGCCAGCGTTCCGCCGCTCACAACCAGCGACGGCCAGCACATCCCGGTTCGCGATCCGCTTACGATCTCGACGGTCGGCCGGCTACGGAGTGCAAGGTCCGGACTGAAATGCGTCCGTCGCTTCGAATCGAGCATGTGCCGCCGGCGACCCCAGGCCGACGCGACCGCGGCCCGCGACGACCGGTGGGACCGACGCCGCCTGCTCGCGGGGGTCGGCGCCGGTGTATCTGCCGCGCTCGCCGGCTGTACCGGGGTCCTCGGAGGGGGCAGCCCGAGCTACGAGGAGGGAGACGTCGACGACTCCGACGGCGAACCGCGGTCGGCCGACGAGCTGGTCGCCGCTGAAGCCGTCGCCGAGGAGGAGAGCAGCGAGGGCGTGACGCCGGTCGACTCGCTCTCGCTCGAAAGCCACGAGTTCGTCCTCGAGGACGACTTCCGCGGGGCGACGATCCAGGGCACCGTCGCGAACGACGGCGACGACCGGATCCAGTTCGTGGAAGTCCGCGCCCGCGTCTACGACGCCGACGGCGACCAGCTCGGCCGGTACCTCGATTCCACTGGCGACCTCGAATCCGGCTCGTCCTGGGCGTTCGAGGTCGTCCTGCTCGAGTCCCCCGACGAGATCGACGGCTACGACGTGACGGCACTCGGGACGCCGTCGTAGATCGAGTTCTGCCACGGTCACTGAACGCGACCGGGTCGAACCAGGGGACGCCCGCGACGAGCCGCCGGTGCTCGCTGGCTGCTGGCCCTCGAGCCGTCGTCGACGGTCCGGCTGGCGCTACTCGAGGGCGACCTCGACGAGCGCGTCGTCGACCGCCTCGAGGATCGTCTCGGGCTGTTCGGCGAGCGCGTAGGCGGGTCGGCCCTTTCCCGTCGGTGACGTCCGGTCCGCGTCGCTCTCCTCGACGACGCCCTCGTCCTCGAGGCGGTAGAGCGCACGCATCACGTCCGCTTCGGTGAGCGAACCGACGAGTTCCGCCTCGGCGTCCTCGATGCAGTTCATGCACGTCCGTCGGAGTTCGTGGGTCTGAACTGGCGTGTTCTCCTCCCGGTCAACTACCGTGATGCCGAGCAAGACCACCTGCTCGGCGAGCGACAGCGAGTCGACTGTCGTATCGGTTGCCATACGTACAGTTCCCAACGACCACAGTAATTGATGTTCCGGTGCCCGGAGGGTGTCCGGAGCCGCCGCTCGAGTCATCGCCCTCGCTCTCGATTCGGTGCTCCGGCGACGAACGAAAGAGCGTGGGTGGAAGAACGTGGGTGGAAGAACGTAGGTGGAAGAGTGTGGGCAGAAGCACCTGAACGAACGGGTCGAGTCACCGCTCTCGGCAGTGTCGGTCTCTCGGCGGTCGCTCGCCGCGTTCCGGGCTCAGCCTCGCCGGGCCAGCGCCCGGTCTCGCCCGATCAGGAGCCCTCTTCGTCTTTGAGTTCGGCGAGTTCGGCGTCGATCTCGCCCTCGTCGACGTCCGCCTCGAGGTCCTCGAGATCGGCCTCGTCGACGTCGCCTTCGACCTCCGGTTCGGGTTCGGCCTCGGCCTCGTCCGCCCCCATGTCCGATTTGAGCGTCTCGAGTTCGGCCTCGACGCCGCTGCCGGCCGACAGCTCCTCGAGTTCGCGGTCGATGCTGTCTTTATCGGAGAGGACGTCGTCGAACGCCCCGGACTCGTGGAGTTCGTCGAGGGCGGCCGCGCGCGCTTCCATGTCCTCGGTCTGCTCTTCGGCGCGTTCGATGGCCCGGCCGACGTCCTCGAACTCGTCGCCCGTAGCAGTCATCGCTTCCGAAACGGTCGAACTCGCCTTGGCGGCCTCGTGGCGGGCTTTCATGGTCTCCTTTTTGGTGCGGAACTCCTCGATGCGCGTCTGGAGTTCGTTTTTCTGCTCGATCAGTTGGTCCTGCTGGCTCTGCAGATTGGAGATCTGGCGATCGAGATCCTCAATCTGGTTCATCTTCGTCTTCTTCTTCTCGAGGGCACGCCGCGCCAGATCCTCGCGGTCCTGTTTGACCGCGGTGCGGGCCTGGTCGTTGTGTTTCTCGACGTTGTCCTCGAGGCGACGTTTCTGCATCTCGAGGCGCTTTTTCTGCGTCGTGAGGTCGGCGATGCCGCGTTTGACCTCCTGGAGCTGGTCGCGCATCTGCTCGTACGAGTAATCGAGCGTCTGCGTCGGGTCCTCGGCTCGGTTGAGCAGCGAGTTGATCTTCGACCGAATGACGTAGGAGGTCCGAGAGAGGATGCCCATACTCGTACGTATCGCTCGCGACCCTTAAAAACATCACATCAGCGACAGACAGTGACGACACGGTGCGTGCTCGAGCGTCGACTCCCAGGGTCCGACAGGGTCGTCCGCGGCTGTTCTCCCCGTGGGTCAACATGCTCTCCACCGTGGACCGAGACCGCCGATCCCACGCGCTCGAGGGGGGATTGATTACCGGCCAGGCACAACGACCGGGCATGACCGACGTCCCCATTCCCGGCGGCCGCGACGTCCGCGGGACGCTCGAGGCGTCCGACGACCCCGGGGCGGTCGTCGTCGCCTGCCCGCCCCACCCACAACACGGCGGGTCACGAACCGACCAGCGACTCGTCGCGGTCTCGACGGCCCTCCAGGAAGCGGGAATCGCCTGTCTCCGATTCGACTACGGCGCGTGGGACGACGGCTACGGCGAGCGCGAGGACGTCCGCAACGCCGTTCGCTGGGCACGCGAGACCGACCGGTGGGACAGCGACCTCCCGGTCGGCGTCTTCGGCTACAGCTTCGGTGCGAGCCAGGCGCTGCTCGCCGCCGGCGGCCTCGAGGACGGGGCGGTCGACGCCGTCTCCGTCCTCGCACCCACGGCGCGTCTGGGGGACGAGCTGGACGCGCTCGAGGCCTACGAGCGGCTCTCCGTTCCCGTCCAGGTGTGTTACGGCGAACGGGATACGACGGTGGAGTGGGAACCGTTCGTCGAGCGCGCTCGAAACCGCGGCGACGACGTCACGTCGTTCCCCGCCGACCACTTTTTCCTCGGCAAGCGAACCGAGATCGCAAGTACGGTCAGCGACTTTTTCGAGCGAACCCTGCTCGAGTCCGACGCCCTCGAGGGCTGATATCTCCCTGTCCGCCGTCGATCGCGGCCCGCCAGCGGCCGCGACGACGGGCCTGATCGTCGATGCCGCCAGTCACGTCCACGATCGGCTCACGTTCCGGTCACGCCCACGACCCGCTCGTGTGCACGAGTGGTTCACTCGTCGAAACCATCGACGATCCAGAAAGAATATTATAAACAATGTTCGAGAACGAGTCATATGGAAGTCCCACTGCTGGTGACTGATTTTCTCGATCGGGCACGCAAGTACTTCGGCGACCAGGAGGCGATCGTCGCGACGACCGGCGAGCGCTTTACCTACGAGGAGTTCGGCGACCGAGCAGACCGATTCTCGGCCGTTCTCCAGGAGCGCGGCATCGAGAAGGGCGACCGCGTGGCGGTGCTCGATCCGAACACCCACTACCACCTCGAGGCGGCCTACGGAATCATGCAACTGGGGGCGATCCACGCGCCGCTGAACTACCGACTGACGCCCGACGATTACGACTATCTGCTCAACGACGCGGGCGTGAAGGCGATTTTTGCCGACTACGAGTACGCCGAGAAGATCGAAGCGGTGCGCGACGACGTGCCGACGGAACTGTTCATCACGAACGATCCGGATGCCGTGGAGGGCGAGTGGGAGGACTTCGACGCGCTCGTAGAGGGGACCGAGCCCGAGTACGACCGGCCGGAGATGGCAGAAGACGACATCATCACGATCAACTACACCTCGGGGACGACGGGCGACCCGAAGGGTGTCTGTCGAACCCACCGGACCGAGTCGCTGCACGCTCAGCTCGTGACGATCCACCACGAGATCACGGACGACGACGTCTACCTCTGGACCCTGCCGATGTTCCACGTCAACGGCTGGGGTCACATCTACGCGGTCACCGGCATCGGCGCGAAACACGTCTGTACGCGCGGCGTCGACGCCGGACAGATCTTCGAGGACATCACCGACGAAGACGTCTCCTTCCTCTGCTGTGCGCCGACGGTGCTCAGCATGCTCGGCGAGTACTACGACGCGAACGACGTCGCCACCGAGGGCGAGAACCCGATGCGCGTGACCGCCGCGGGCGCGGCCGCCCCCGAAAGCGTCATCGAGATGGTCGAAGCGGAGTTCGGCTGGCACTTCCGCCAGCTCTACGGCGCGACCGAGACCGGCCCGCTCATCAGCACCTCCGCGACCCGCCGACTCATCGACGAGGACAGCGAGGAACGGTTCGCCCTCAAAAAACGCCAGGGTATCGCGCCGCTCGCCACGGAGGTCGACGTCGTCGACGAGGACGGCGACGTCGTCCCGTGGGACGACGAGACCATCGGCGAGATCGTCGTCAAAGGTAACCAGGTCATGGACGGCTACTGGGAGAAACCCGAGGCGACCGAGGAGGCGTTCGACGGCCGACGTGAGGGTTGGTTCCACACCGGCGACCTCGCCGTCGTCAACGAACACGGCATGGTCGCCATCCAGGACCGCGACAAGGATATCATCATCTCCGGCGGCGAGAACATCTCGAGCATCGAACTCGAGGACACGCTGTTCGACCACGAGGCCGTCGGCGACGTGGCCGTCATCCCCTCGCCCAGCGAGAAGTGGGGCGAGACGCCGAAGGCGTTCGTCGTCCCGTCGAACGAGGACCCCGAGAACCCGCCCGTTGCGCCCGACGAACTCACCGAGTTCACGAAGGAGCGACTCGCCGGCTACAAGGTCGTCCACCGCGTCGAGTTCGTCGACGAACTGCCGAAGACGGCGACCGGGAAGATCCAGAAGTTCGAACTCCGTGAACAGGAGTGGGACGAAGAAGACGCGATGGTCGGCGAAGGGTAACACCCGCCGCCGACTGACGCGGAACCGCTCGCCGGACGTCGATTTTCCGCACTCGAGTCGGTTTCACTACCCTGAATGGGTCTCGGCCCGACCCTGAACCGGTTTCGGCCCGGCCAGTCAGTCGCGGCCGTGTCGCGTCAGGCACTTCGAGAGGCCGATCAGCTCGACGGGTTCGGAGTTGTCCGGCGAGTAGACGACCATCTGGCCTTTCTCCATGTAGGGAACCTTCGACTCGAGGTTCGAGGGGATGTTGACGCTCTTGATGGCGTCTTCGTCGCCGAGATTCAGGACGATGGTCGTGTTGATCTGCTTGAAGACGGCGTCGTCGATGTCCTGGGGGTCCTGGGTGATCAGGAAGAGTCCGAGGCGTTCCTTTCGGCCCTGCTTTGCGGCCTCGGTGAACTTCTTGATGACCTTCCCCGCCTGCACGCTGTCGGCGTCGGTGAGGAAGTTGTGGGCCTCGTCCATCCCCAGGATGAGCGGCGTCTCCTTGATCCGGTCGTAGCTCGGGTCGTTCGAGAGCTTCTCATCGATCAGCAGCGACGAGAGCGCGAGCACGACGGCCTCGGTGGCCCGTGAGTCGTTGATGTGGTAGGTCGGGACGACCGAGAGCCCGCCGGGGCGGACGAACTCGCTGATCAGGTCCGTGATCGGGCGGGCGTCCTGGTCGAAGACGTGGCCGAAGCCGAGGACGCGCCGGCGGACGGCGTCGAACGTCGCCTCGTGGACGCGGCCGGATTCGTCGAGTTCCTCCCGCAGTGCCGGATCGTCGAGGAACGTCGTGAACTCGTCGTAGGTGCCATCAGGGCCGTAATCGCGCCGGAATCGCGGCAACAGGACGCTCACCAGCGCGCCGTACTGGTTGTCGTTCAGCCCGCTGCCCGCGACCAGCCACGGGTTGTCGTGGACCATCGAGAACGGAATCGTGAACTCGACGCACTCGGCGCGGTGGTGACTCGCCGCGTAGGTCGCCGAGCCGACCTTCGGGACGAACGTCGTCGTCTCCGCGACGCCGCCGTAGGCGACGCCCTCGCGCTCGAGGCGGCGGGCGAACGCGTCGTCGAGGTCGGGGTTGTCGTCGTGCATCTGGGCGTACTCGTCCTGTGGGTCGAACTGGACGATGGCGGGCTGGACCGACCGGCCGTCTTCCATCGGGTACGTCCGCTCGTCGGCGAGATACTGTCGCAGGACGTTCTTCGCGCCGTGGGTCTTCCCCGACCCCGTCCCGCCGGCGACGAGGGTGTGTCGGAAGACGAGCGGGTCGCCGGCCTCGTAGTCGTCTTTCAGCCGATAGTCGATCGTCGGCGGCGAGGCGGCCGTCCGGACCTTCTCGCCGCCGACGGAGAGGTGGCCGAGGAAGACGCCCTCGTCGGGGATCTTCAGCCCGGTTTTGATCTCCTCGGTGTCGTCGGCCTGCTTGATCACCGTCTGGGGCTTGGGCACGCGATCGGTCATCCGTCGTTTCAACTCACCGCTCTCTCGCGGGCGCTGCCCGCTCGAGTCGTCCGCGGAGCCGCGCTCCGCGCTGTCCTCGTAGAGAACGGCAACGGGCTCGAGACTGGCGACGAACTTGTAATCTGCCTCCTCGATACCGTCCGCCCGCATCGCCCGGCGGGCGTGGATTTCCGTCGCGTCGTCGGCGTGGTACTGCTGGGCGTACTCGAGGCCAGTGATTCGACAGAACAGCGTCTCGCCGTCGGGGTAGGGTGCGAGCAGGTAGCTGCCGATGCGTATCGACGAGCGGTTGCCGCGGGTGACGTACGCCTTCAGCGTCGTGTCTTCTTCGTCCTCGGCGACGCGCAGCCCCTGGGAGACACAGAGTGCGCCGATGCCGACGTCCTCGCCGGTCGGCTCGAGGGAGGGGGTGTCGAATCGGTCGTCGTCGCCAGCGGCCGCGTCAGTGGGGTCGCTTTCGGGGACGCCGTCGGTCGGGTCCGGATCCGAAGCAGCCGACTCGTCGCCCGACGACCCGCCGTCACCGTCGAAGTCGGTGAAGTCGCCAAGATCGCTCATACAGTCCAATCAGAGCGCCCATTCAAACACGTTTCCCTCCGGGGGAGTGTCAGCCTCCCCGGGTGGTCTCGCCGTCGTGGTGGACGGTCGGCCCGACCGGCTGGTGGCTCCCGTGAGCGATCACGCTCGAGGGCGACGGTGGTCGGGCGATGCTCGAGGGTACGACGGCCGGACCGTTCTTGCCCGCCGGGTGGAAACGGTGTCGTATGCACCGCCGGTCGGTACTCGGATCGTCAGTCACCGTCGCCGTCACCGCGCTCGCAGGCTGTGCCCTCCCCCGGGACGAACTCGCCGGCCTCGAGGCGTGGGTCGAGGACACGTTCGTCCTGGTCGAATCCGTCGGGGACGCCCTCGAGGCCTGGGCCGAGGATCCGGACTCGGTCCCGCTTTCGGAGTTCGAATCGCTCGCCGACGAGACGACGGAGCATCTCGACCGGTTCGGCGACGAGGTCGAACCGCTCGAGGAGGAGCTTCGCGACGGCGACCTCGCCCCCGACGACTGGGACGACGTCGATGGGGACGACGTCTGGACGATCATCGACCGTCTTCGGTCGCTGCTCGAGCGGTCGGAGACCGGAACGGCGGGGATCGTCGAGGCCGACGGGCGACACACGGGGCTCGACGACGAGGAACGCAACGCGACCGAGACCGTCCTCGTGGAGTACGAGGACACACTCGAGGAGGCGGAACCACTGGTTTCAGCCACCTGAGGAGGGTCGCTCCCACACGCTCCGGCAGGTCACTCGATCAGGCCGCTCTCGCGGTCGTAGGTGAGCAGGTCGACGCCCTCGAGCGCGGGCAGGTGGGAGTGGTGGAGGACGATCTTGACGCGCTCGGTGTCGGTGGGGGCGGCCGGTTCGCGGGCGGCGAGCGTGGACGCGAGGTCGTCGAGCGAGCGGGGCTGGTCGTCGACGAGTTCGAGCAGTCGGAGGCGGACCGGATCGACGACCTCGCTGACCAGCTCTTCGACGTCGCGGTCGGCCTCGAGCAGCGCCGCGACGATGGCGGGGTTGGTCGGCGGCTCGTCGACCAGTTCGGCACCCGTCTCGACGTCCCAGGACACGAGATCGGCGGCGGCGAGTTTCGGCAGGTGGGCGTGTACCAGTTCGACGCGAACCTCGTGGCGACGTCGGCCGTTCGACGGGTCCTCCCCCTCCCGCTCGAGCAGTTCGGTCGTCAGCTCCGCGAGCGACTGTCGGCCCCGTTCCTCGAGACGCTCGAGGAGATAGAGTCGCCGGGGATGGCGAAACACCTCGTACCGGTCTCCGGGGACGTCGCTCAGTGGGGCTGACTCGCCAGTGGTGTCGAGGGGGGCGTCCAGGCTCATCATCGGTACTGACCGGAGGCACCCCGATAAGTACGTCCCCAAAACAGTTTGGGCCATCCAGCTGACAGCTTCGAGTGTGCTCGAACAGCCTCGCCGGCCGGGGGCTGGTGGCTGCCCAGCTACGGTCGTCGGGTGGCCGTCGATGGGAGTCTC
>LFCJ01003561.1_pt1 | contig 11405 bp, 8 predicted proteins | sample 643141 | NCBI WGS metagenome assembly LFCJ01 (sample SAMN03766243, study PRJNA286221) | soda lake metagenome | biome: soda lake; feature: Kulunda steppe; material: water; isolation source: sample B1-Br-g2 brine of Lake Bitter-1 | place: Russia: Kulunda steppe | collected 2010-07 | reverse complement strand
TCCTCAGGGCCAAACACGACCCAAGTACCATTAAAAACATTAACGAGCCTTTAAAGGGACAAGTTGAGGTTCTATTTGATGCCTATCAGAAAAAGCTTAAAAACAACAATTTGGTTGATTTTGAAGATTTACTGGTCCTTACCATCCAATTATTAAGTGAAAACAAAGCGTTAAGAGAAAGCTACCAACAACAGTTTCAATATATTTTGGTTGATGAATTTCAAGATACGAACAATGCGCAATACCAATTGATCAAATTACTTACAGGTAAACAAGAAAATGTCTTCATTGTAGGCGATGAAGATCAAAGTATTTATGCTTTCCGCGGTGCAAACATTGAAAACATTAAAGGGTTTCGCTCAGATTTTAACAATGTTGAGACGATTTTGCTTGAAGAGAATTATCGTTCCACCAACACCATATTAAACGCGGCCAATGATGTGATTAAAGTCAATAAAAACCGGATTGAAAAAAATCTTTTTTCAACCAAGGGTGATGGTGAAAAAATCACCCTTTACAAGGGGTACAATCATCGCGATGAAGTTGGCTATGTGGCCGACCAAATCACACATTTACATAAAAAAGGCATTCCTTACAGTGAAATGGCGGTGCTTTACCGAACCAACTCCATTTCAAGAATGTTTGAAGAAGTATTCATGAAATCACGCCTCCCTTATAAAATTATTGGGAATACCAGTTTTTTCAAACGCAAGGAAATCAAGGATACGGTGGCGTACTTGAGATTACTCGTCAACCCTTATGATGACTATAGTTTTGAGCGGGTGGTCAATGAACCAAAGCGTGGCATTGGTCAAAGAAGCATTGAACAATTAAAAGCCAGTGCACGGGCCAATCAAAACAGTTTATTTGAAGCCATAGATAATCCCGGCACGCCGCTTGGTAAAAATGTCTTGAACAAATTAAAGGCGTTTAAAGCAATGCTTAAAGGACTTATCAATGCGCTAGAAAAACAGGATTTCAATACATTGATTGATGACTTAATGGTGGAAAGCGGCTATAAAGCCGCCCTTGAAGATGATGAAAAAGGCGACGTTCGTTTTGAAAACATCCAAGAACTCAAGACCATGCTCACTGAAAGTGAATCCGTCTATGAGTCTGATGATAAAGCCACCCTTTTAACCTACGTTTTAGAAGATATAGCACTGAAGAGTCAGGAAGATGACACGACGGATGATGAATCCATCACCCTGATGACCTTGCACTCTGCTAAAGGCCTGGAATTCAGGGTTGTGTTTCTTGTGGCGGCTGAACAAGGCCTTTTCCCACTCCATCGGTCCTTAAGCGACCCTAAGGAACTTGAAGAGGAACGTCGGTTGATGTATGTCGGCATTACCCGGGCCAAGGAACGCCTTTTTATCACTAGTGCCAAGGAGCGCACCCATTATGGTGAGCGTGTGGCCAATCCCGATTCCACCTTTGTGCGTGATATTGATGCGAAGCATGTTGTTCATGAAGGCTTGGCCGCAAAAATGAAACAAAATGAATCGCGCTATAAACGTGATGCCATGAAACGTAAACAGATGCATAAATCATTCACATCTCAACCATCAAACCAGTCCAATGACTTGGTTCAAGGCGATAAGGTCTTTCACAAAGTTTTCGGTAAAGGTGTGGTTGTCAGTGTTACTGGTGATCAATGTAAAATTGCATTCTCCAAAGAGCACGGCATCAAAACATTGATGAAGGACCACCCTGCAATCAAAAAGGTCTAGGAGGATTTGTTATGGACGTTAAAAAAGAAATCGAATCGTTGCGTGCGCAACTAAGACAATATGATTATGAGTATCATGTCCTTGACAGCCCTACGGTATCAGATGTCTATTACGATGAATTACTGGCGCGCTTACAACAACTCGAAAAAGACTATCCAGAGTACCAAACCGATAATTCACCGACCAAGCGCGTTGGTGGGCAGGTGCTTGACGGCTTTGAAAAAGTGTCTCACACGATTCCGATGTTATCACTCGCCAATGCGTTCAATACGGAAGATTTGCGTCAATTTGACAAACGTATGCGTGCTTTTGGTGACGTCAGTTACATGGTGGAAGCCAAAATAGACGGTCTTGCGGCGTCTCTCACCTATGAACAGGGCAAACTTGTGCGCGCCGCGACACGTGGGAATGGAAATGTGGGTGAAGACATCACGCATAATGTTCGCACGATTAAAAGTGTCCCTTTGAAATTGTCTGAAGCTGTCGATATTGAAGTGCGCGGCGAAATCTTCATGAGCAAGCCCAACTTCATAAAACTTAATGATGCGCGTAAAAATAACGGCGAGGTCCCGTTTAAAAATCCACGAAACGCCGCCGCTGGCAGTGTGCGTCAACTGGACAGCTCAGTCGCGGCAAAGCGTGCGCTCGATATGTTCATTTATAGCCTCAGTGAGCCTGATGAAGCCATTTCCATGACGCACAGCTCGGCGCTAAAATACCTTAAGGACCTCGGATTTAAAACCAATCCAGAAACAACGCATCATGACAATATTGACAGTGTGATTGATAAAGTTCAAACCCTTGAAATGACCCGCGACCAATATACATATGATATTGACGGTGTGGTCGTCAAAGTCAATGAACGGACCATGTACGGGCGCATCGGTTATACGGTTAAAAGCCCTAAGTGGGCCATTGCCTATAAATTTAAAGCTGAACAGGTCATGACAACCCTTCAAGACATTTATTTCCAGGTAGGACGCACTGGTCAAATCACACCGGTTGCGGTACTTGAACCTGTTGAAGTGCAAGGATCCACCGTTTCAAGAGCGACCCTTCACAATGAAGGATATATATTGGACCGTGACATACGAATCAATGACCAAGTGCTTGTTCAAAAGGCGGGCGATATCATCCCAGAAGTTGTCGGTGTTATCACTGAAAACCGTACAGGCCAAGAAGAAACGTTTGAAATGATTAAAGCGTGTCCTAAATGTGAAACGACGCTTGAAAAAAGTAAAAGCGAAGCGGATGATTTTTGTCCTAATCCTGCGTGTCCTGCTAAACGTATGACGGGACTCATCCATTTCGTTTCCCGTGGTGCGATGAATATTGAAGGTCTTGGCGAAAAAATTATCGAACTGTTTCATAACGAAGGCTATTTAAGCCGCATTCCTGATATTTACTATCTTAAAGACCACCGCCAAGCGTTAGTGGAGCGTGGTGGCTTTGGCGAAAAAAGCATTGACAAACTGCTTAAAAACATTGAACGGTCCAAAGAGAATTCACTGGAGCAATTGCTTTTTGGACTAGGCATTCGTTATGTCGGGGCCAAGGTCAGTCAAGTACTTGCCATGCATTTTAAGGACATGTCTGCTATTATGAATGCAACGGTTGAAGATTTAACAGCCATTGATGCGATTGGGGAAGTCATCGCAAACAGTGTGGTTGATTTTTTCAGTGAACCCAATAATGTCACAATGATTGACGAACTTAAAAGTCTGGGTCTGAACATGCGTTATAAAGGTGAACCCGCGCAAACGACAACGCTTAAAGACAAGACATTTGTTTTAACCGGCACACTGCCTAGCATGTCGCGCAGCGAAGCCAAAAAACAAATTGAAGCACTCGGTGGAAAAGTGACGTCATCTGTCTCAAAAAATACCGATTATTTATGTGCCGGAAAAGACCCCGGCAGCAAATATGACAAGGCTCAGGATCTGGGAATCACCATCATTAGTGAAGCCGAACTCAAAGACCTGATGAACGAATAGGACGTGTTAACTATGGACAACACCATCGTAATAAAAGGTGCCAACGAAAACAATTTAAAATCGCTTGATATTACGCTTCCCAAACATCAATTAATTGTGATGACCGGTCTAAGCGGTTCAGGGAAAACGTCGCTAGCGTTTGACACCATTTACAAAGAAGGACAACGCCGCTACGTTGAAAGCTTAAGTGCGTATGCCAGGCAGTTTCTGGGAAATTTGGAAAAACCGGATGTTGAAAGCATTGAAGGGCTCTCCCCAGCCATCAGTATCGACCAAAAAACCACATCAAAAAACCCACGAAGTACGGTGGGAACCGTCACGGAAGTTTATGATTATATACGTCTGCTTTATGCACGGATTGGGACCCCTTATTGTCCCACACACAATGTCCCCATCACCTCTCAAACGATTGAAGAAATGCGTGACCGTATTTTTAAGCATCCCGAAGGCTCGCGCACAGAAGTGCTTGCGCCTGTTGTACAAGGAAAGAAAGGGACACACAAAAATACCATTGAACAACTGAAGAAAGCGGGCTATGTTCGGTTGCGCGTGAATGGTGAAATCACCGACATTGACCTTGTGGACAATCTGAATAAGAATAAAAAGCATACCATTGATGTAGTCATCGATCGGTTGAAACTCAGAGATAAAGTATCGTCGCGTTTGTTTGATTCCCTGGAAACCGCCGCAAAGATGGGTGAAGGGAAAGTTATTGTGCTTATTAATAACGAAACCCACACATTCTCAGAACATTTTGCCTGTCCATACTGCGATTTTTCCATCGGAAAACTTGAACCTCGGCTTTTTTCATTCAATGCACCTTATGGTGCGTGCGAGGCGTGCGGGGGACTTGGGTACAAACAAAAAATCGACCCGTATTTATTGATTCCAAACGATGAACTTTCAATCAATGATGGTGCCATTAAGGGGTGGCGCAATCAGGACACGATTCATTTTAAACAACTTCAAGTCCTCGCTGATGCTTACAACATTGACTTAAATCAACCCTTCGGCACGTACAGTGAAAAGGAAAAAACGCTGATCTATTACGGTTCAGATAAACCCTTGCGGTTTCAGTTCAAAGGAAAAACCGACCGAGTACAACATGATAAAACCGGGTATTATGAAGGCATTATCAACAATTTGGAACGCCGTTATGTGGAAACCTCTTCGCGCTTCATGCGCGAATGGATCGAATCACTGATGAGTGAAAAAGTTTGTACGACGTGTGGTGGGAAAAAGCTTAATGAAGCCGCACTCAGTGTTAAGGTCGGCGGTGATGACATTTATGAAATGACCGATAAAAGTGTCGTGGACATTCTGGATTTTATTGCGGACTTGACGCTTGATGAGACCGATGAGAAAATTTCAGATTTAATTTTAAAAGAAATCAATTCCCGTCTTTCTTTCTTAAGAAATGTCGGTCTTGACTACTTGACGCTATCACGTCGCGCCGCAACACTCTCAGGTGGTGAATCACAGCGCATTCGCCTGGCCACCCAGATTGGCTCACGCCTCACGGGTGTGCTTTATGTCCTTGATGAACCTTCCATTGGACTTCATCAGCGTGACAACCGGCGTTTGATCAATACGCTTAAAAGCATGCGCGACTTAGGCAATACTTTGGTGGTTGTGGAACACGACGAGGAAACCATGGCCATGGCCGATCAAATTGTCGATATTGGACCCGGTGCCGGTGAATACGGCGGCGAACTCATTTTCCAGGGGACTTACGAAGAAATTAAACAAGCACCGCACTCCATTACCGGGCAGTACCTCAGTGGCGCCAAATCCATTCCAGTACCGGCGTACAGACGAAAAGGCAGTGGTGATGTCATTACCATTAAAAAAGCTTCACAAAACAATTTGAAGCACATTGATGTCTCCATCCCCAAAGGGGTTTTCACTGCGGTGAGCGGGGTTAGTGGTTCAGGCAAAAGCTCCCTTGTCAATGAATGCATTTATAAAGGGCTGCACAATACCATTTACCCTAAGCGCATCCCCACTGGTTCGTTTGAAAGCATTGAAGGCAGTGAGCACATTGATAAAATCATCAACATTGACCAATCCCCAATTGGCCGCACACCAAGAAGCAACCCAGCGACCTATACCGGTGTTTTTGACAACATTCGTGATATTTTTGCGATGACCAATGAAGCAAAAATACGTGGTTATCAAAAGGGTCGGTTCTCGTTCAATGTTAAAGGGGGACGCTGTGAGGCGTGTCATGGTGATGGGGTCAAAAAAATTGAAATGCATTTCTTGCCCGATGTGTATGTCACCTGTGAAGTTTGTGGTGGAAAACGGTACAATAAAGAGACCCTCCAGGTTACCTATAAAGGAAAGACCATATCTGACGTGCTTGAAATGACCATCGAAGAAGCCGTGTCGTTTTTTGAAAATATTCCTAAGGCCAAAGTGAAACTTGAAACATTGCTGGATGTTGGGCTTGGTTACTTAAAACTGGGGCAGCCAGCCCCAACCCTTTCAGGCGGCGAGGCACAACGTGTCAAACTGGCCCGCGAACTTAACAAGCAGATTACGCCAGATACCCTCTATATTCTTGATGAGCCCACAACAGGGCTTCACGCTGATGACGTTGCGAGACTGCTTGACGTCATTGACAGTATCGTCAAGGAAGGCGCAAGCGTGGTCATCATTGAGCACAACCTCGATGTCATCAAGCGTGCAGACCATGTGATAGACCTTGGTCCTGAAGGGGGTCAAGCTGGCGGTGAAATTGTTGCTGAAGGGACACCTGAAGCCATTAGCGAGGTTGAATCGTCCCATACGGGGCGCTATCTCAAAACCGTTCTCAAAGGAGCATTCCATGCGTAATGAAAAACCATCCAAAGACGAATCACCAAAGCATAACGAAAAAAAGGAACTCAGTGAGGAAGAACTCAAAGCCCTCAGTGAAAAAATGAAGTCAATGAAAAATGACCCGAATCAAAACAACAATGAGAATCAAAACAACAAAAATCCCAAGCAACGCCTCATCATGATTGAGTTCGCAGGACGCTTTCACCATAATGGCCTGCTTAATCTCATCGTGTATTTCCTCATTAACTTGATTGTCATTTATACACTGGTGGAATTGTTTGGTGAGGTCGATTTTTCTGGTGAACTGACACCATTTTTATTGTTTGTGGCGGTCTACACAACACTTGAAATGATGTTTAGGAATTTCGTAACCGTTAAGTGGTTTAAAGTGGTCATGCGGACGTTCGGATTTATATTCTTCTTTGGATATGTCACGATATTTTATGTTCTTGAGAATTATGTATTTGCCACCTTGTTCAATTTTAACCAAGAAGCATTGTTCATCGTGTTCATGGTTACATTTTTAGTGTTAAGATATATAATGAGCCATGTCATAAGAAACGTTGTATTAAAACGATTGAGGTGAAACGATGAGTATAACCGTGCAAACGCTTGTGAATGATTTTAAAATGGATGTTGTCAGTGGCGACCATGGGCTTTCCAATGAGATCTTAAATCCCCAGCTTACGCGCCCGGGAATTGAACTTGCTGGATTATTTGATTTCTTCGAAAACGACCGCATTCAAATATTTGGCTCCAAAGAAATGACGTTCTTTGGGTGGCTCAATGAAGAAGACCAAGAAATTCGCGTAGATATGATGTTTCAGCGGACCCCGCCAGCTTTTTTATTTTCAAAACACGTTGATATTCCGGAGGTTTTTAAGCGTAAAGGGGCCGAATATAATATTCCTATCCTAAAAAGTTACACCCGGACGAATGAACTGTTCAGTCGTCTTTATCAATACTTGCACGCGAAACTTGCGCCCAGAAAATCCTTGCATGCAACACTGGTTGATATCAATGGTGTTGGCGTCTTACTGAGAGGGAAAAGCGGCGTGGGCAAGAGTGAAGTTGCGTTGGAACTTGTCAAAAAGGGCCATCAGCTCGTGGCCGATGATCGTGTGGATGTATATGAGCGTGAACAAGGGATGCTCATCGGTGAAGCGCCAGATTTATTAAAGGAGTATTTAGAAATCCGCGGGATCGGTATTGTCAATGTGGTTAAGCTTTTTGGGGCCAGTGCGTACCGCGAAGATAAATACGTATCCATGATTGCTGAACTTGTACCATGGGATCATGAGGAAGATTATGATAGACTTGGACTGGAAAGCGAAAGTGAAACCATATTTGAAACCGAAGTTCCACTTGTAAAAATTCCCATTACTGCGGCACGCAGTTTACCGTCACTCGTTGAAGTGGCAGCGATGAATGTACGACTAAGAACGCTTGGCATCAACATGGCGGAAGATTTTACCAACAATATCTCAAGAGAAATCAATGCAAAGAATAGTAAAAACAAAAACAAAAAACAAAGTGAATAGAGGGATGCATGATGTTTCAATTATTAGCGCATACTGACCCAAATCATGAACCGCTTGACAATGTCCTTTTTTCCATCGGCAATTTTGATATTTATCTATACAGTGTCATGATTCTCCTTGGTGTCCTCGCAGCACTCTTCTTAGGCATTAAAGAAGGCAAGAAACTGGGCATCAAAAGTGATTATATTATCGATGGCCTTATTATCATACTACCGCTTTCGATTATAGGCGCCCGCTTATATTATGTAATTTTCCAGTGGGAACAGTACGCCGGCAATCTCGGCCGTATATTTGCGGTGACTGAGGGTGGTCTTGCGATTCATGGCGGTTTTCTTGTGGCCGTTGTTGCGTCGATTATCTATACAAGAATTCGAGGCCTGGAACCACTGAAAATCTTTGATTTGCTTGCGCCAGGGTTTTTGATTGGCCAAGCATTCGGACGCTGGGGCAATTTTTTCAATCAAGAAGCACATGGTGGCGTGATTGGCGGTGTTGAAAATGGTGATGCACTTTTATCACTCGATGCCCAGCGCGCATTCTTATCCGATACACTCCGAATCCCCGATTTTATTGTGGATAACATGTATTTTTCCGCCGATTATGGCCTTAATTATTATCACCCAACGTTTTTGTATGAATCTCTTTGGAACATACTGGGTCTCATTGCGATATTGGTGCTTAGACGCATGCCGTTTGTACGCAGTGGGGACATGATTGCCTTTTATCTGATTTGGTACTCAGTCGGTCGCTTCTTTATTGAATTCATGCGTACCGATGCACTCTTTATTGGTGATACAGGCATTCGAACAGCGCAAGCGATTGGTATTGTGATGATTGTGGCGGGGATTATCTTCCTTGTGATCAATCATACAGTCCTTCGTTCCAAGCATTACCTTAAAATTATTGAAGAAGAAGCGATAGAATAGACCTCGAGGTGAAAAGTTTATGTACGATGTCATTATTATTGGTGCCGGGCCTGCGGGCATGACGGCAGCCATTTACACACAACGCGCGAATCTAAAGACCATGATTATTGAAAAATCTGCGCCGGGTGGCTACATGGTCAACACGTATGAAGTGGAAAATTATCCCGGCTTTGGTCGTGTGAGCGGCTTTGAAATTAGTGAAAAAATGTTTAATCATGTGATGGAACTCGGTGTAACGTATCAATATGGCGATATCGCCAACATTGTCGATAAGGGTGCGCACAAAGAAATCCATGCGAGTGACGGGACTGTTTATGAAACCAAAACCGTTGTCATTGCTACAGGGACAAACCCTCGTAAACTCAATGCGCCTGGGGAACAAAAGTTTGAATCCAAGGGCATCAGTTATTGTGCGGTTTGTGATGGCGCATTCTATAAAGGCAAGGATGTACTAGTGCTCGGTGGAGGAAACAGTGCCCTTGATGAAGCGATTTATCTGACAAGCATGGATGTGAATGTCACGATTGTGAACATTCTTGATTCACTCCAGGCCGATAAATCTACCGTTGATAAGACGAAAAAGAATGACAAGATTGACTTTTTGCTTGCCCATGAAGTAGTATCATTCAACGGCGACGACACGCTTGAAAGTGTGACCCTGAAAAACCTTAAAACGGATGAAACCTTCGATAAAACGGTCGCAGGTGTCTTTATGTTCATTGGACTTGTGCCCAACAATCAGGTTACTCAAGGACTCGGGATTACCAACGATGATGGTTATATAGAAGCGGACGGTAAAATGCGCACAGCGGTACCGGGCGTATTTGCGATTGGCGATGTGATTGATAAGGATTTGCGCCAAATAGTTACAGCAACCAACGATGGGGCGATTGTATCTAAAACCATCAGTGAATACATTGAAACACTTGAAAACCAATAAGAGTAAAACGATGTTTCGGCATCGTTTTTTTCTTAGGGATGCGTTATAATGAATGCGGTGATGTGATGAAAACAATTGCGGGTAATGTGATTGTATATGGTATACTTGGGTTCCTGCTTGAACGCATGCTCAATGTGTTTTTTTTAGGGTATTGGCATGATAATTCCCTGCTATATGGGCCTTATCAATTGATGTATGGGATGGCGGTTGCCTTTACCATTGTTTTTTATGCATGGGTGAAACAGTTTGCGTTACCGCGAGTGATAAAAATAATCAGTCTTATCATCGTGGCCATTTTTTTGACCGGCATGGTAGAACACAGTGTTGGGACACTTCATCATTCCCTTTATAGCATCATTTTGTGGGATTACCGCATGACATTTACTGTTTGTGCATATCCATTTACGTGCGTTATCCCAACTACGCTGTTTGGATTGCTTTCGGCATTTGCAGTTCTTTATGTCCACCCGACATTAACAAGGTTCATTGACCGTATTCCCGGATATGTGAAAGGTGTTATATTTATGATTGTTGCGATTGATATTGTGCTTACATATGCTGGAGGCATCACGCTTTGAGATTAAAAGATTGGCAGTTTTTTTTAGGAATTGGTGTGATCACGTTTTTCGTGATATTGCCTGCTTCACATGATGCTTTCTTTGGGTTTGCGGACCGTTATCCCTATATTGGTGGATTTATGAAATTCTTTTTATTTGCAAGCATGGGTGATATCATATCACGGCGGATTAAACGCGGTGATTATCAAGTGACTGGATTGTTATATAAAGCGCTTGTTTGGGGCATTATCGGGATTATGGTCGTTATTGTGTTTCAAGTATTCCCTGCAGGGGTCCTTGCCATGCAGGGTATGGGCATGTTACCCCTTGAGGGAAATACGTTTGCACATGCACTGTTTTCCAGTGTGCTCATGAATCTGTTTTTTGCGCCAACGATGATGCTGTTTCATCGCATTAGTGACGCTTTCATTGAATACCGTCTGCTTAGTAGTGGGAAAACGCTTGGTGGTGCGCTTAAGACAATTGATTATCCAGCGTTTATTCAGATGCTTTTTAAAACGGTTCCATTATTTTGGATGCCTGCGCATACCATAACATTCTTACTGCCAAGCACGTATCAACCATTTTTCGCATCACTACTTGGTGTGATGCTTGGGCTTTTCTTAAATCTCTTTAAACGTCACACGTAACCATAGGAGGCGCTATGTCTTTCACATCGGATACCAAACAAGAATTATTACAAATTGAAAACGACCCATGTTGTAAGGTGGCGACACTTTCTGCCTTGCTTGCAATCAACGGGTATTTGTCATTGAATCATGATGGCATGCGTGTAGTCTTTCAAACCACCTCATTGCCACTTGCACGTAAAGCCATTCATCTTGTAAAATCGCTTTACCCTGTGAATGTGGATGTCTTTAGTAAAAAAGG
>LFCJ01003560.1_pt1 | contig 11407 bp, 9 predicted proteins | sample 643141 | NCBI WGS metagenome assembly LFCJ01 (sample SAMN03766243, study PRJNA286221) | soda lake metagenome | biome: soda lake; feature: Kulunda steppe; material: water; isolation source: sample B1-Br-g2 brine of Lake Bitter-1 | place: Russia: Kulunda steppe | collected 2010-07 | reverse complement strand
CGGACGAGGAAGTCGAGGACAAAAACGTCCGCTTGACCTGTATCGGCACGGCCGAGACCGACGAGGTCAAGATCGTTTACAACGCGAAACACCTCGACTACTTGCAGAACCGCGTCATCTAAACAGTAATATGGCCATGTTATGGCCATAAGTGGATTATTATCCACATACCAAGAGCCCTTATTTTGACGATCTTATCGGACTCAGAGCCTCTATTTCACAATCCCACCATTTCACAAACTTCCTCTAGATCCGCTATTACGATTCCCGTACTGTAGGCCCACTTAATACTTTCTTTCCCAATTCCGCCAACAAAATTAAATAGTTGGGTGGGATAGACAGTCGTATGTCTTACGAAGACAAAATCGAGGATGAAGATGAGTTTGCGAAAAATGACGAGCGCGGGCAAGGCAAGGGGGATCCATTAGAAAAGCAAATATCAATGCACATGGCCGATATGAGCGGCATTCACGGCGTTTCTAAAAACGACTATTGTCCTGTTGAAATCGACGTACATGCGGTCAGCGAATTGGACACGGTAAATCTGCACTTCATTACGTCGTGTCGAGATTTTCGGAGCACACCAGTATCTGATGATGAGATTTGGAGAACGGTCAGCATCTGTCAGAGGCTGACGCAAGACCACGAAAATGACCTCTACTATCCTGGCATCGCGTTCACAGATGAGGGTTTAACCAAAAAGGCGGAATTCCTGGCACGCGAGTACGCCCTCTTGCAAATAAAACCTCATCATTGGGGGTCGAGAATCCTTGGTCAAATCGAGTATCATGATCAGTACCCTGACTACTTCAGGCGGTTACTAGAGCTATCACCACATTTTGAATACAGAATTCCAAAAACGGAATTCCAACGAGAACATCCACACCGAACCCGCAAACCAATGGTGGTCAAAATAGACGGAATCAACCCGATGATGTGTGATTTTGACATCAAATTATTCGAGTCAGCAGACTAGTCCTGTTTCAGTGATGGGTTTTAAATAACTTTCTCGTAAATTAAATGCCGTTGATGGTATGGGAGTACTATGGCGGCTAAACAGGCACAAGTCCCCCAATTTCACCAAACGTGGAGGGAGCCTGGGAAAGTAACACGCCACCCCATTTTGGGCGCGTGAGTACGGTGTACTGTAAATCAACCCAGAACACTGATGTTTAGATGTGATCGACTGATGGCTTGAATGATTTAGAGATTTATTTGTCGGTGTAGTTTTATACGTTCAGGATTTTACATCTATCTATATGACTGATAAGCTTCCTGAAGAACAATCAAGGGAGATAATTAATTCTCAACTTGAGGAGAAGGGATGGACAGAAATTAAGGAAGTGAACGGTACGGGTTATATCGAGGAATATCAAACGAGTTCTGGGCCGGTTGATTATATTCTGGTGGTTGACGGGGAGATATTAGGATTAGTCGAAGCGAAGAAATTGGACTACAATTCTTCAGCAGCTTTTGCTCAGGCCGAACGATATTCGGAAAATATAGACACATCGTACAGTTTTGGGCATAAAAATCAGTATCACGTTCCATTTGTCTTCACAGCAAACGGTGTGAAGGTGGAAATGAAGGATCTTCGTGAATATGCAAGCAGTACTAAACGAGAATTGCGGGGTTTTCACCGGCCTGAGGCTTTGAAAAAGATGTCAGAAAAGAATTTGCAGGGTGCTTTCGATTGGTTGGAGGCTAATCCTATTGAAGAAACTCACGGCTTTCTATGGGATAATCAGAAGGGCGCGATTGCTGGTGTTGATGATCATAAAGGGATTGAGCAAGGTCTTATAGAAGGTAAGAGAAAGCTGCTTGTCCAAATGGCAACGGGAACGGGTAAAACTTGGATGGCCGCTGCGGAGATTCACCGATTATTGAAATCAGGTCTTGTTAATAGAGTGTTATTTATTGCTGATCGAACCAACCTTGCCAAACAGGCGGAGAGAGCGTTCAATAATTTTGATGCTGGAGGAGGCTTAAATCTTGGCGAGATTTATAAAGTGAATAGAGTAAAGAACGGTGAGTATCCTGATAAGGCCGAAATTGTAGTTTCTACACTTCAGAGTATGTACAGTCTGCTGGAGAACCATGATGAGGTATATATTCCTCAAGACGCCTTTGATCTGGTGATTACTGATGAGGTGCATAGGTCTATTTACGGCGAGTGGAAGGTTGTGTTAAGTCACTTTGATAGTTACCAGATTGGACTTACTGCTACTCCCGCTGAGCACACTCTTTCTTTCTTTGGAAGCCGCAGTAACTGGGTTTACAAGTACAGTTATTGGAAAGCTGTTGATGATGGGAAGGTTGTTCCCTACGAAGCTTATCGGATACAGACCGGAATTACGATGGAGGGCTTGGAGTATGAAGGTGAGGAATATGACCCTTCACAGCTGGAAAGAGAAATTACAGTTCCTGATCGTAATCGGTTAATAGCGGAAGAGGTTAGAAAGCAAGTTGAAGATGGTGAGAAGATACTTGTTTTCGCAATCAACGATGAGCATGCTATACAGCTAACTGAGATGTTCAATGAGGTTTACTCTGACAAGTCGAACGAATATGTTCGGAAGATTACATATACTACAGATAATTCAGAAGATGTTCTAAACAATTTCAAGAATGAGTATATGGAGCCAACTATCGCTGTTACCGTCGAAATGGTGAGTACTGGAACGGATGTGCCGCCTTTAGAGAATATTGTATTTGCTCGCCCTGTTAAGTCTCCTATTCTGTACAATCAGATGATGGGGAGAGGTACAAGGACTTGTGAGAGTGTTGATAAAGAGAAGTTTACCATTTTTGACTGTGTCGGCGTTATAGAGTACTTCCAGGATCAGAAACATCCTCCATTCGATCAGTACAGGACAGTAGACAACGAGGGAGAGAGTGAGACATCGAGGGTGGAGACTAAAGACGATGACGATGGTGAATTAGTAGTTGCTGAGGATGTAACTGATAAACTCATTGAAACAAAATCTGGCTATCGTTTTCAGACTAAGGATGGTGAAGAATTAAGACCAGACGATTACATTTCTGCATTTGAACAGTATATTGAGGATAATAGCACCAGAATTCAGGCAATAAAAATTCTACAAAACAGGCCTGAAGATCTTAGGCGTAAGCATTTGGAGGAACTTAATAAAAAATTAAGAGCGGAGCCTGAGACTTTTACTGAGGCGCGGCTTCAAAAAGCGTACAGCGAGGAAATGGTAGACTTATTAGGATTTGTCAAGCATGCTCTAGGAGTTGATGAGTTTCCGACTACGGAAGAAAGGGTGGAGAAGGCATTTGAGGTATGGGAGAAGGAACATAAGTTTTCAGAAAATGAACAAAAGTGGTTGGACATGATCAGAGCGCATTTCAAGAGGGAGAAGATGATCAAGGAAGAGGACTTTAACGATATTCCGTTCATCAGGAAAGGTGGATGGAATTCAGCCGCTGAAGCGTTTGGCGGAGAAGAGCGACTGAAAGAAACTTTGAATGAACTTAATAAACAGGTGATCTTGGCATGAGCGAAAACGGACGGATGGATATCAAAAATAAAATATGGGAAATATGTAAAATCTTAAGAGATGATGGGATGCACATCGGCAGCTACGTTGAGCAGGTGACGATACTGCTATTCCTGAAGATGATCGAGGAGCGGGAGGCAAAGTTTGAGGATACAGAAGAGATTCCAAAAAAATACAGGTGGGATAATCTAACAGAAAAAAATGGAGAAGAACTCCTCGAACACTATGAGGATACTTTGAGAGACCTGGGAAGCCGCGAAGGCCTATTAGGCGAAATTTTTGGGAGGGTAAATAGCCAGTTCAAAACTCCAGTGAACCTCAGTAATGCTGTTGCTGAGATTGACGCCATAGACTGGAATAACTACGGTGCAGATGTGAAGGGTGCAGCTTATGAATCACTACTTGAGAGGTATGCAGAGGAAGCTAAAGGAGCCGGTCAGTACTTTACACCTCGACCAGCGATTAGTGCAACAGTTGAAGCCATTGACCCAAAACACGACGAAAAGATTCATGATCCGGCTGCTGGAACGGCTGGCTTCCTGATTGAAGCATATGAACATATTCTTGAGAAAAATAACGAAGGCTTAGATCTTAGCAGAGAAAAGAGAAACAAGCTGAGCGAAGAGAATCTTTCGGGGGTCGAACTGGTGCCGGAGACACGTCGGTTAGGCCTCATGAACATGGTTCTCCACGATCTCTACGGAGATATTAGGAGAGATAACTCCCTTCAGAATTCTCCGAGTGAGAGGTTTGATGTGATTTTAGCGAATCCGCCTTATGGTGGCCAAAATCAGGAAGAGCCGCTTAGGGACGACTTCTTTGTTGAGAGTAAGAAACCTGAACTGAATTTTCTTCAACATTCCTTCTCAATACTGAATGATGGGGGTAAATGTGGTATAGTCGTACCTGATGGTGTACTCTTCCAGACCGGGCAGGCAAAGCGAGTCAGGAAACATTTAATGAAAAACGCGGATGTGCACACTATCCTGATATTGCCTATAGGGGCCTTCCACCCCTATACCAACGTAACCACGAACATCGTCTTTTTCGACAAAGGCGGTATGACAGATGAGGTGGACTTCTATGATCTTAGAACCGATGAGGAGAAAATCAAAAAAAGTAACCCACTGACACAAGACCATTTCTCAGATTTCCTTAACAACTGGGATACACGAAAAGAAAGCGAGAATTACTTTTCGGTTCAAGTTGAAGATATTAAAGAGAATGATTGGAGCCTCAATTATAAGAAGTATAAAGAATTTAACAACAAAAATAAAGAACTCCCAGTCCCAGAAGAACTCCTCACAGAACTCCTCAGCCTCCAAGAAACCATTACTGAAAATACACAACAAATTCTTGATGAGATTGAGGGCGATAAATAATGATCTCAAAAGAGGAGATTCCTGAGCATTGGGAATGGAAAGAGCTAGGAGATGTGGCAAAATTCCAGAACGGCTATGGCTTCAGCAAAAGCGACTGGGAAGATGAAGGCCTCCCAATAATCAGAATACAAAATCTCACAGGATCTAATGACACAATCAACCACTATAGTGGGGATATAGATGATAAATACCACCTTCATGACGGTGATATTTTACTTTCTTGGTCTGCAACCTTAGCAGTTTTTGAGTGGCAAAGGGGACATGCACTATTGAATCAGCACATTTATAATGTGAAGCCTTATAATGCAAAAAAGAAGTTCATGTTTTATCTTCTTAAGTGGATTCTAGAGGATCTGGAGTCCCATACTCATGGGAGTACAATGGAGCATATCACTAAAAAGAAACTCCTGAGGATTGAAGTCCCCGTTCCATCGTTGGAGGAGCAGAAGCTAATTGTGAAGAAATTAGATGGGATTTTTGATAGGATTGGAGAGATTCAGGATTCTCAGGAACAGGCTGAGAGTATTTACCAGGATTTGCCTTTTTCATTCTTTACAAGTAGAGTCAAAGGTATAACAACGGAAACTGTGGATACTGATGAACTCATTGTAAGCACTCAGTATGGTTCTTCCAATCCTACGAATTCAGAGGGTGATGGCTATCCATCACTGAGAATGGGTAATTACAACTTGAGGGGTGAAATGGATTTTTCAAAAATAAAGTATCAAGAGTTCGAAGACGACGAGGAATTTGAAAAATATAAATTAGAAAAAGGTGATGTACTGTTTAATAGAACAAATAGTAAAAAACTCGTCGGAAAAATGTGTGTCTATGATGGCTATCTTGAGGACGCTGTATTCGCTTCTTATTTAATTAGAGTGGATTTAGACGAAGATAAAGTCTTACCAGAGTATTTTGTTACGTATATGAATAGTCACTTGGGCGAAATAGAACGACAGGGCAAGCTTAAACAGGCTGTGAGCCAGGCTAATATTAATGCTACTGAGTTAAGAGAGATGGATATGGCTATCCCGCCTTTGGAAGTTCAAAAAGATATAGTTACAAGTTTGAAATCTATGAGATCAAAAATAGACGACATAATGTCAGAGGTGGATAAAAAGGGAGAATTGGTAAAAAGTCTTCCCAAATCTGTTCTTGCAGGGGCTTTCAAGGGCGACTTGGTGGATTTTGAGCCAAATTTGCACTCTGATTCAAAAAATGTGCCAGAGAGTAGCGAGTGGAGTGTTGAGACAGAAGGGCAGAAAAGACTAGAAGAATTTGACTGAGGAACTTCTACGTTTTAATTTGGGCTGATAAACACGGGAAGCTTATTAGTGGCTCCATTTCTCTATATTAGGTAGATGGTTGAGGTAGTGAATGTTGTTGGCTCTGGTCTTTTAAATAAAGAGTTTGACCTTTCAGCTGTTGCCGACGAATTAGGGACAATTGCTGATTTTGATCCAGGGAAATACCCAGGAATGTATATTCGTTTTACGGATGAAGCCCCGTTGATTACGATGTATCGAACTGGAAAATTCATTATCACTGGTGCAGAGTCCATCAACGAACTTAATTTGATTAAGGATGAGTTCACAGATCTTTTGGAGAGTAGAAGCATCATCGGTGAAGATGATTTAAATTGGTTTGACGTTCAGAACCTTGTATGTACGACTGTACTTTCCGGCGATGTAAATCTGAATGCACTTGCGGTTGAATTGGGCTTTGAGCATACCGAGTTTGAGCCTGAGCAGTTTCCGGGCTTGATTTACCGCAGCCCTGATTTTGATTGTGTAGTCTTGATTTTCTCTACTGGTAAAGCGGTAATCACCGGCAGTAGTGATTTAGATAGAGTAGAGGCCGTTGAAGATTACTTAATAGAGGAGTTGCCGAAGCTTCACCTGAACTGAGGATTTCACTTTATCTCAAGTTGGCGGACGATCTCGGCAGAATTTAAACCGTGCTGATCACTGAGTTCTTCGGCTAACTGCCATGCACGGTCAGCATTCCGGGGTTCAGTTTCACGGAACTGGTACGAGTACCGTGCGAGCGCAATAATTCTAATCAGATCATCCTGCGCATATCTCGATAAAAATAGTTGAATCAACTTGACGAACGAATAGGTGTATTACACTCTCGGATTATTCCGCCTTTAGATACGTGGATTTAAAATTAAGTACCATCTCATGTTGTTACGTACTTCCATTGCAATCGGGCGGGTTGTACCCGTGCTCTCTGTCCACACTATTGCAAAAAAGTAGCGCGGATCTTTTGATCCCCATTTATTAATTGACGGTATAGAATTCGGGACAATGGTCTTAGACACAATAATTGATTTTGGCCAAATTCTTGCGGCCGTCATAGGGGTAGTTGGGACGTTATTTGTCACGTGGTTCAATCGTTGGCGACGGCGACAAATTGAGAAGCGAGAGTCCAAGATTGAGTGGTACAACGACCTTGCGGCCCTTGCTACGGAGATCCAAATTTCCACTTACTCACACGGAATGAATTTTGAGTACCTCACGAAGCAAGCTAATTTAGCCGAGCAATCTCTTTCTGAGTTTTTCACAGAAGAAGAAATGAGTGATCTACAACAGAGGGCGAAAAAACAAGGGGCTGAAATACCAGAGGATGTTGCGGATCATTTGGCACTTGAGGAGTGGAGTAATAAAAAAGATCAGCTCCAAGAGCGAATTATTACTGATATGGATCTCCACGAGGCGCGACTTACTCAACACCTTGCACAACGTCCGTTAGAAATTGATGAGGAGACGTTTGAGACCTCTTTAGTCCTCATTAGTAAGGTTTCAGCCGCCGGAATGGTGGGCCGAGTCAATGAAGAGTATATAAACAAAGTAGAGGAGGTTGTTGTGAGATTAGACGCTCAATGTATGCGTGCAATTGAGGAGTTGGAGTCAAGCTGGATACAAAAAGTATGGTGAAATATGGAAAAGTAACCGCTCCACTTCAATTCTCGTCAGTGTCCATCCGCTCAGGGAGCGGCATCTTAATCTTGGGGTCGTCAAGTTTGCTGAATTGACGCTCTGTATTTACCAGTCGACTTTTGCCATAGTTCGGATAGATCGGTAGCCGCCCCGGTAACTGCTTCTCTGTACGTACCGTTTGGCGGAAAACCATGCACACAGTTCGGGAACAATTCTATGACACCCTGATCGATAGAACCTGCTGCAGCAGTTTCAATTATATATGCTAGCACCACATAATATCGCTATGATTGAAATAAAACAGCTAACCCGCGAAATGGAGGGTGATGACATGGTTATTGTGATTGATGGAGAGACTGTGTTAAACATTGACCTGGCATATGATGCTAGGAGAATTGATATTTGTGATTCTAATCATTTTATCCAAATATCCCTCTCTCCAGGTGGAAGGATGTCGGAGTTGAGAACCGAGGACACAATATATTCGATTATATGAAACCTCCGACTCTGTTGAAAGCCTTCAGAGCTTATACGAAGGCGTGCTGAATACAGGGCACGTATCGATCGGGGAGTAGCGGTGGGTTTACCATTATAACTGATTGACGCGTCAACGTTCTGAGAAATAGAAGAACGCTCAGTCGTTCCATCATCAACTAGAGGGTCATGGAACGTCGAGAACTTTATCAAAAAGTCGCTGAAGGTCATCAAATAGGACGTGTCTGGTCGGTTGTTCAATAAATCCTCGTCAACATCTTTCCCCTCCTTTCTCGTTCTTACACAAATTTTTATTTTTCCCAATATTGGTCAGACTCTAAAGACCGGTCTTCATCGTCTTACCCTAAACTGTTGTTTTTGGCACTCTCAGCGACTTTGACCGCTTGAACGTAACAGCAACGCATATCAACTATATTATATATTTATTACTTATCCATGGTAGGGTATGGATATGTATGTATATACATCGGAGTTATCCATTTAGAAATGGGATAAGTATTTAAGTACCTATAGGTTATATCTAACCATGTCACAAACTGAAAAAATAGAAATGACATGGATTGGAGGGGAATCGACGGACATAGAAGCACGAAAAATGCCCGTTCAGACAATTAATACACTCAGATCTTTATCCGACAACTATCCGACAATGACACAATCAAGAATACTTGGTTTAATCATCGAATTTTGGGTAGAGACAGGCTCTACTGTCGATATGATAGAGAACGAGGTAGATGGACAATTAATGGAGGAACATGGCGTCTTTGTCCCGGCTCTCTTAGATTCTCGTGAATATTGGGAAAAAGAAAAATATACCCGTGAGGAAATGTGGGACAAGTTATTTGAACAGAAATCGGTCAGGTATCACCCCGAATTTGATGATATTAAGTTTGATCGGCACAAGTTATCCATTCCAAAAGTGTACAAGGATGCGTTTGACGACCTTGTTGAGGAATCGGAAAACTGGCACAGATTGAATAAAACTTTACTATTGGCGAATATGGTGCATTATTTTACCACATCCGTTTTCGCTGATCGATTCGAACGACTCAAAACAAAAAGGCAAATCCTTCAGATATTGAATGGGGATCTTGTCGATAGTGAAGAGCAGACAAATGCGTTTACGAAAATAGTTTTAGAAAACTATCATCCCGATGTATCCAATAAAGTCGTGGATGCTATTGATAAAGCTCAGCTGCGGTCAGAAGAAGAACAACGGTTCTTTTTGGAAACAGAAGAATATGGGGAAATCGATACACGTGATTTGTCTGATGATCATGATAAACAAATTTCATTTTATAATATTATGGACTGGGTTCATAAAGACAACGGAGGGAAAAATCCACTTCCGAAAAGTGCTAAATATCGCATTCCTCTATTCAGATCCGGTATAAATTATATTTCTCAAAAATATTGTGATACTTTTGATGAAAATGACATGAGAGACTTGGAAAGTTATGAGGATACGGGGACGTTGTCCAAAGAGTGGATTGTCAGCAAATTTGAACATATAAATCCTGATTATAAGGCGTCCGAAAAAACTGTAGAGAATGAAGTCCTACCACGTTTGAATGAGGTCAATTATAAGGGAGATGTGCTATATTTCGCCCCTGATAAAACTCCCCCACGTCTTGATTATGGGGAGGCAAAAATGGAGAATGCTATCGCTGAGGAAATTATAAGACTCAGCAAAAGATATGGGAATAGTCGGTCTATCATCGCTGGTATAGAAGAGCAGGGCTTCGATAGAAAGCCATTCCATACGACGATAGAGAATCAAGAAACTGATGTATATTCATTAGTCACAAATATGAATGTTGATCAACTCAAGTCAGTGGCCCACTATATGGCTAACGGACTTCCATCACATATGAAAGAAGAGTGGGATCTTAATGAGGAAATTGTGAAATATCTCCCTTACTAACTAAACCTCTCTCAGTTGCCTCTCAGTAGATTCTTTTCATTTTTGTGTTCTATCATTCTCAACAAGCTAAGAAATGGGTCAGTGAGTCAGTAAATCTCCTCAGAATTGATCAGGGGAGTTTTGCAGTCCATACACGCGGGGATTCACTCGAGGATCTGCAGGATTTGGATACCCCTATCTGTGCATGATGGGATACCGGGGTTTCTGGTCATCCTACCGTCCAAATCTCTTCACGGCAGTTGCTATTCGAGCTAACAGACCAAATCGGAAGCAATTGATCAAGCAATCTGAACCGGGAGACTAAACGGCGCATTCTTCGCTATACCTGTTTTTGGAGCGGCTCCTCAAACTCGGGGAGGAACGGGTTCGTCGATGGTCACGAATCTACTTCGCTGGCGTAACTCGCCCATGTTATTCGTTCACAATCGCTGTCGACGGCGGTCGCGAGGATGGTAGACACGGGGGGTGTCCGCAATTAGTCAAGGCGGTAAGCAACCTGTCGATCAGTTCATCTTGATCGTTTTGTGATTTTGGTTGCCAATACACAATTCCGTAGCCAACGACGAGTAGACCACCATTCATATGCCTCCTCTATTTTCAGAACTTACACAATGTATTAAATTTGGAGTGCAAACAGTGCTGAAGGTGCAAGTATTTGTAACCTATTAGAGATATAGTGGTCTTCTCGAACCGACACAGAGAATGACTTTGGGAAGGCACAAGAGCCTTCCACGGGGATTCTGAGACAATTATTCAGGTTGTTGATGGATTTGATCGCGAGGCTCACATATAGTAGTAATAGTGGGTGTCAAGGTTAATGTCAGCAGCCTCGGGTTCAGCAAGAATATCGCTCACAGCGTTTGCGATTCCGATAGTTACGGGAAGGCGCTTACAAAAGTCTGAGCTGTTCCAATCTAATTTTGTGAACGAGAGGATCTCTTGGCAGATCCGACGGTAATCCCCGGTGAAATAGCCCTCGCGAGGACGAACCACGATCGGATTCGGTGTCCCTGGGCCATCGTACACCGATTGCTCGGGAACGTACCCTGTCGTATAGAGATAGTATTCACGCTCTCCCGGTGGGATTGCGACGGTTCCTCTGAGAACAGGGTTGTCACCCGGCGTGAGCAGGCGTAGTGGATG
>LFCJ01003559.1_pt1 | contig 11408 bp, 9 predicted proteins | sample 643141 | NCBI WGS metagenome assembly LFCJ01 (sample SAMN03766243, study PRJNA286221) | soda lake metagenome | biome: soda lake; feature: Kulunda steppe; material: water; isolation source: sample B1-Br-g2 brine of Lake Bitter-1 | place: Russia: Kulunda steppe | collected 2010-07 | reverse complement strand
TCTGGTGGTAAGACAGTGAGTCGAACTCATCTAGCGGGTCGGTACACGAGAGGAAGTCCGTAATCGGCAGCATCAGTCGTCGGTATCATCTACATCGCGCCCCGACTTAAACGTGCAGAGCCGAGTGAGTACGTCGAATAGCTCGTCGAGGCTGGCACGCTCTCGTTGAACAGTCCGATTGCGTGACGAATGGGTGGTCATAGGTTGTGAAGGAACAGATGAGCTTCTCCTTTCGACTCATCTGTTTCAGTTTGCTAGTCTGCTCAAATACGTAAAAAGATTACGCTAAACGCAGAATCAAGGCTGCACTTTTCGTATTTGAGCACATTGAGGTTGCTGAATCCACAGTCTCATCAGATATATTGATACTCTATCAGTTGGACTACTATTCGCCTGACCTGGATTCGAACTCCTCCCACGGACGGGTGTAGTGGCTGGTGATGATTTCAGTGGATTCGACCTCGAAGCCTTGCGAAGAGAGGTCGTTGGTGATGTCGGTCAGGTCGCGGGTATCCGTTGCGACGACCTCGACGTAGAGATTGCGTTTACTGGTGAGCATCTCACGGACGTCAACGACCCCGCGCTGCTCAAGTACGTCGCGTGCGAGTGCCTCGTGTTCCTCGGCGGGGGCGCTGCAGACGAACAGTACGTGGAGCGGAAAGTTCGCTTTCTCGTAGTTGATTTTCGGGAAGTAGCCCTCGATGACGCCCCCTTCTTCCATATCCTCGATGCGGTTGCGAACGGTGCTAGCGGAAACCTCAACTTCCTCTGCGATCTCGGCAATCGTGATGTTCCGGGCGTCCTTCTGGAGCAAGAACAGGATACCGCGATCAATCTCGTCGAGTGTGACGTCACCCATGGATCTGTACAGTGTCGCCGCTTGTATGAATCTTCGTCCATCTTGGGGAATCCACACCGGTGGCATCTCTCACCGCGAGAGAGACCGACTGAGACTGCTTTTCGAAAGGAGGTCTGTGCTTTTTGCATATTGGCCGGCGATATTTGTGAAATCGGCATTCTCGGGGCAACATATATACACCATCGCAGCCCACAGGTAGGTAATGGTATCACACGTCCCGTCGTATCGGGTGGTCGAGGCGGTAGCCCAGAAGGAGGGAGTCTCGCCGAGCGAGTTATCCCCACCATTGTTCAGCGTCGTCGATCCGGACGCGCTGGACGCGCTCGCTCGCGAGGATGCGGACTCGAACACCAGTTCGGTCGTGATTGAGTTCACGTACCTGAATTACGTCATTCAGATCCGGAACGGCTCCACAGTGAGCATCTCGGTGCAGGATGAAGACGCCTCGATAAACGATCTCGCGTCCGTGCCTGAACAGTAAGCCAGCTCCGAGGAGTAGTCCTCTCGGAACGTCGTATTCTCAGGAGGCTTCGGATACGTAGCAGGAGACCACGGTGATTCCTCATCCATACCCACGTTTCCACATCCCGTGATAGAGTCGCATATCTCCCGAACGCATCGCGGCTCAGTCTCCGTATTCAGTAGGCTGTTTCTGAAGTTCATCCGAGAGATAGATGACCGCTCCGGTAACGTTTTCACCTGTCCTAAGCGTTCGATTCTCCGCATCGATCACACTCAGACTCGTACAACATTCGCGCTGTGTTTCTTGTATAGCAGCGAGAATATTAATTGAAGCTGGTAGAATTCCCGCTGGCAAGTGCTCAACCCCGCGTCCTCAGCGTGTCACAGGTGAACCGGTCCGTGAGCAACTGCAACAGCTTCTAGACCGGCACGACGCCCGCCATGTGCAGACGCCGTCCCTCCCAGGTGCCGACAGTGAGGAGGACACTCTCGGCGATCGCCAGTGTCGCGGCCCAAAGCGCGAACACGAGAACCGGGGGCCACTCGCCCCGTCGACTACGGAAGTCGGCCGTACGCGACCAAGACGAAACTGCTGCCGAGCAGACTGGCGAGGACGATGCCAGCGACGACAGGCGGGAATGAGAGACCCGTCGTGACGGCGGTCTGCCGTGGGCGGACGCCGGCGTCGTCAGGAGGGAACGCCGAGTGCGGCAGTGTGCGCGCATCGGCCGATCGAACTCATTTCCACGGGTTTGGGACGAGGTCGGCCTGTATCTCCGCACCCACCTCGATCCGGCAGTCGGAGCGCGGTTCGGCCACACAGAGCAGGACGTAGCCGTCCTGTCGGTGTCGGGGTTTCAACGCCCGCGGTCGTTCGACGTGGACGAGGTCACCTTCAAGCAGGCGTCCGGTGCAGGTGGCGCAGGCTCCGTACAGACAGCCGTAGGGGACGCCGAGGCTTTCACGCTCGGTGGCGTCGGTGACCGTCTCGCCCTCCCGGACGTCGACGGTCGTCTCCCGGCCGTCGCGCCAGTTCAGAGTGACTGTGTAGGGCATCGACGGCTACTGCCAGACGTCGCTGGTACAGTCGCCGCCGGGCCAGCGAATCTCGTGGGCTCGGGCCGGGCCGCCGGGAGCGTCTCCGAAGTCGACGACGAACTCCTCGTCGAGTTCCATCCGCCCCTCCTCGGGATACACGTCCGCTTTCATCATCAGTGACCCCTGCTCGCCCATCTCGGGGTAGAACTGGTTGTCCCACGAAGAGAACAGGGATGTGGTCCAGTAGAGCCGTCGGCCATCCCGGGAGAGCTGGAGCATCTGGGGGGCGCCGCGGACGTCGTGGCCGCCGACCGACTGGCGCTCGGCGAAGTTGCCCCCGACCCAGCACTGGTCGACCAGCCGCGGGTTCCCCGTATCACTGATGTCGTACATCCGTACGTCGCCGTGGAGCCAGTTCGAGAAGAACATGTACTGGTCGTCGAGCGACAGGAGGATGTCCGTCACCAGTCCCGGCACGGGCATATCCCAGTCGAGATGTTCGCGGTCCTCGATGTCGATGACTTTCTCCCACTCCCAGCGTCCGTCCTCCGCCTCCCAGAAGCGGAGGATGTTCGAGGAGAGCCCGGCACCGACGTAGCCCTCTGTCTCCTCGGGGTTGTGGGGCATTCGGATTTCGAGCGGGATGAGCCCCTCTTCGCCGAAAGTCAGCGTCTGCTGGTGTTCTTTCGTCTCCCAGTCCCAGACGTGGATGCTGTCGCCGTACTTGCCGGCTTCGACGTCGTCCAAATCAAAGCCCGGGTAGTAGGTTTCCGGCGCCGCCCACTCCGTCGACAGCATCACGCCGTGTCGGGGCTGATACCAGTAGTCGTAGTTCATCTCCATATCGCCGCGGTCGACCTCCCAGCGGCCGTCGATGGAGAAGTCGTCCTGATCGAGCTGGAGGAAGCCGCCCGGAAGTTCGCCGTCGGCGTTCCCGAGCATACTGATAACGATTTTTCCTTCGGGAACGCAATGGACTGTGTGCGGCGCCGAGAGGTCGTGCTCGAACACCTCCTCCGGTTCGATGACCTTCTCGATTGCCGGGTTCCGCGGATCAGAGGCGTCGATGATGTGGATTCGAGAGGAGCGCTGCCCGGGGACGATCAGGTGGTCCCGGGCCATTCCTTCGGCGTGACACGAGGATGAACAGGTGTTCCAGCCGAAGTGGTGGAGTTCGTCGCCCTTGTTCGGCATCTCGACTGTGTTGATTAACTCCCCGTAGGTGCCGGAATCCGGGTCGACATCGACGATGCCAACGAAGTCGGGACCGTCCACGTCCATCCCGACTCGGAGTGACATGACGAAGGCGGTCTTCTCGCGTTCCGATTCGGTGCGCATTGCCGCCGGCGTTGGATACCCCGGCCCCTCTACTTCGTGGTGTTCGTGGCCGTGTGCGTCGGTCGACTGATTGGGTTTGTCAGTGCTCATGGTGAGCACTAGCACAGTCGTAACCATAACGGATAATAATTTAGTTGTCGAACGACAACCTGATTCGGATGGGAATCCTTTTGCGCTCGCCAGTGGACCTCGATGGGGCGTTGTCAAGTCTCTGTGACGTACCGGAGGAGGCATGATGCGCGAATTTACGTTCAGCATCGACTACGAGGCCGGCACCGATCCGATGATGGATGTGTTTATCGACCACCCGTCGCTCGTCGCACAGGGATTACACGGCTGTGTGAACGTCGAGAACTTCTGGCGCATCGAGCGTCTCAGCGGGCCGACAGCGGCGCTCGACGCTGTCGAACGGCTCCATCTCGATGAAGACGTCCGAACGGATTCGGTGACGGAGACGGACTGCCTAGCCACGGGACACTACGAAATCCTCGAACGATCCGACGGGGAGCGGGTGTTCTACACATACGTCGAGAGAATCAGCGGCGGCAAATCCGTCCAGACGCTCGCCGGTCAGTATCTCCCGCGAGGGTCGCTCCTCTGTTCCCGCCGGTTGAAGAGCCGACACGAATGGCGTATTCTGATGCGATCGGACGAGAAGGTCGGTCTGCTCTACGACACCCTCTGTGCGAACTTGCGGTCCGAACTCTCGTTCCACATGGGTCATCTCCGCGACGCCGACCGGTGGGGGCACGACTCGCTCGGGACGGTCTCGCTCGACCCCGACCAGCGGACGGCGTTACGCGCGGCCGCCTACCACGGGTACTACCGAGCGCCAAGCGAGATCACGCTCGACGAACTGGCGTCGAAACTGGACGTGCCACGATCGACGCTTTCGTACCGGCTGCGACGGGCCGAAGAACAGCTCGTCATGGAGTACGTGAACGGTATCTGAAACGGTTCGCGCGATCGACGGCGTGCGACGCCGAAAAAAGCCAGCGCGACTACTCGTACTGTTAGATCTCATCGATCCGCTCGTACTCTTGGAGTTCGTCCTCCTCGACACCCTTATTCAATAATTCTAAGGATTCGATATGTTTCGAGGCATCCTCGACAGCAAAAGCGTCCATCAATATCTGAATCAGTAACAGGTGAACCAGCTACTGGTAGCTCACAGTGAACGCATGCGTCGCTCATTATGCTTGATAGAACAGCATATCCGAACGGAACAGTTGCATCGCGAATCGAATTCGCACGGTTGCGCTCATCGCCACGTTTGGAACTGGCAACCGTCTCGAGATCAGTCCACTTCTGCTCCTGACAGATGTAGCTGTCTTTGATCGCATGTCTGTCATCACCAGGGGACATGAGCGATTTATTCCATCTTTGCGTCCCAAATGCATGATGAGAGGTACCACATAGCATAGCATATAGATTGGGCACCGTGTACAAACGTGAAATAGATGATTGGTGTTCGAATCAGGCGGTGATACGTTGTCGATCGCTATCCAGAGATATTGTAAACGTCTGAACATATACTAATAAAGGAATTATAGCAATTCCATCCGAAATATTGATACTTGAAATTGTGGGAGGCGGTAACGTATGGCGCAAGTAGAAACCCCTGCGGTCGACCATCCACTCGATCCGCTAACAGCCGAAGAGATCGAGCAAACGACAGAAATACTCGAGGAGCATAGAGATCTCGAAGGATTTGGGTTTTACAGTTATCAACCCGTCGAACCACCAAAGAGCGACCTCGCCGACTGGGAGGACGATGGAGCGCTCGACCGGGAAATATTCGCCGTACTTCGAGATCTACACGAGCGAAAGACGTACGAGGCAATCGTCTCGCTCACCGACAACGAGGTCAGTTCCTGGGAACATGTCCCAGATGCCGAACCCCATATCATTGGGCAGGACGTACTTGATGCAGAACAGGCGGTCAAAGAGAGTGAAGAATTCCGCGACGCGGCCCGTAAGCGTGGCGTCGAAAACTTCGACCTCGTGATCGTTGATCCATGGCCGGTCAACAGCATGGAGTTCGTTCCCGAAGGGCTAGAGGATCGACGGCTCGCTCGGGGATTGACCTGGATCGCTGAATCGGAGGAGGACAACGCGTACGCTCGACCGATCGAAGGTGTGCACGCGTTCGTCGATCTCGACGAAATGGAGGTCCTCGAGGTCGTCGACAACGGCGTCGTCGATGAGGACAGTCCGCTTCCACCGGAAGATGCCAACTACAAACCGGACCTGATCGAAACGCGGGACGACCGCAAACACCTCGACGTGATTCAACCCGATGGCGTCAGTTTCGACGTGGACGGACGGAAGGTCAGCTGGCAAGGATGGGAGTTCCGAGTTGGGTGGACGGATCGAGAAGGGCTGGTTTTCCACGACATCAACTACAATGATGACGGCGATCGGCGAAAGGTGCTCCACCGTGCGTCGGTTTCAGCGATGGCAGTCCCGTACGGAGACACCGATCCGAACCACAACTGGAAGAACGCCTTCGACATCAGCGAATTCAACGTCGGTCGGATGGTCAACTCACTAACCGAGGGGTGTGACTGCCTCGGAGTGATGCATTACTTCGATGCCGTCACAAACGATCGCGATGGTGGCACACTCCATGTTCCGAATGCGATCTGTATGCATGAGGAAGACGACGGGCTGCTGTGGAAACACACCGAGTGGCGAAAGGAAGATGAGACCGAGGTTCGCCGACGCCGGCGACTGGTTGTCTCCCAGATCGCAACCGTCTACAACTACGATTATGCCTTCTACTGGTACTTCTATCAGGACGGACGTATCGAAGCCGAAGTACGGCTCACGGGGATCGACTCGAACGGTGTCGTCCCAGAGGGAACAACGGCTGAGGATACTGGTGGGTTCTACGAGATCGTTGCGCCCCAAGTGAAGACGTCGATCCACCAGCATCATTTCAACTTTCGACTCGACTTCGAGGTAGACGGGGGAGAGAACTGCGCGTACGAGGTACACAATCAGCCAGTCGAAGAGGTTGCGTGGAATCACGAGGACTCCGATAATCCAGCTGGCCAAGGGTGGTTCGCCGAAGAAACACTGCTCGAAACAGAGCAAGACGCTCGAATGGACATCGATCCGCTGAAAGCTCGCTACTGGAAGATCGCCAATCCAGACGAGACCAACTCGTATGGGTATCCAACGGCGTACACGCTTCATCCGGGAACGAACGTCGAGTCGCCGATGCAACCAGGATCGCCGAGCCAGCGGCGTGCTGGGTTCATCGAGAACAACTTCTGGGTGACGCCGTACGAAGACGACGAACTGTATGCCGACGGCGACTACCCGAATCAGAACGACAATCCCCATGGTCTGCGCGAGTGGACGGCAGCCGATCGAGATCTCGTCGAGGAGGATCTGGTGGTCTGGTACACGCTCGGTGTGAACCACAGGACGCGGCCGGAAGATTGGCCCGTGCTTCCCGTCGAGATCGCCAGCTTCGGGCTGGAACCGGAGGGATTCTTCGACGAGAATCCCGCGATCGATGTCCCCCCAGAGCCAACAGCCTGCGGAATGGACGAGGCAGGTGCTGCCGACGATGACGACTAGGTGAACTCCCCCCTCAGCCGCTGACCCAGCTTCCTTGCGGCAGGAGCTTTCTGCTTCGACGACGGTGTGACGATCGTGCGCTGGAAGAATTTCATTTCGATCACGGTGTCTTCATCTCGATAGTGGTCCAAGTCTGATTGTCATCTCAACAGTGCTCCTCTCACTCCGATTGCGGTAGCGCCCGCAAATCAGTTCGACCGTATTAGAGCCAAACCCGACGCGTCCAAACCGCCGATCGGAACGGACCGACGCCGGCTGTGCCGGAGCGACACGTCTTTTTGACAGCGCCGGGGAGTGTGCAGTATGGATCCCAAACGGGAACTCACGAGCGTCGACCTCGCTGCTCTCGTCGGTGAGCTGGGCACCTACGAGGGAGCGAAAGTCGACAAGGCCTATCTCTATGGCGACGACCTGCTCCGACTCAAGATGCGGGACTTCGATCGGGGACGCGTCGAACTCATCATCGAAGTCGGTGAGGTCAAACGCGCCCACACGGTCGCCCCGGAACGTGTCCCGGACGCTCCCGGCCGGCCGCCCCAGTTCGCGATGATGCTCCGGAACCGCCTCTCGGGGGCGGATTTCGTTGGCGTCGAACAGTACGAGTTCGATCGCATCCTCGAGTTCGTTTTCGATCGCGAGGATGGGACGACGCGGATCATCGTCGAACTGTTCGGACAGGGTAACGTCGCCGTCACCGACGAAGAGTACGAGGTCATCGACTGTCTCGAAACCGTCCGCCTGAAGTCTCGAACCGTCGTCCCGGGCTCTCGGTACGAGTTCCCCGAGACGCGGACGAACCCGTTGACAGTCTCTCGTGAACAGTTCGACCACGAGATGGACGAGTCCGATACGGACGTCGTTCGGACACTTGCGACCCAGCTGAACTGGGGTGGCCTCTACGCCGAAGAGATCTGCACCCGCGCCGGCGTCGAGAAAACCCTCGATATCGATGACGCGACGACCGACGAGTATCGGCGGCTGTACGAAGCGATCGAGCGACTCGCGCTCGATATTCGGAACAAGACCTTCGATCCCCGAGTATACCGTGAGGACAGCACCGACGATGGCGACGAGAGCGACGCGTCGGACGGGCCGGTCCTCGACGTCACACCGTTCCCGCTCGAAGAGCACGCGGACCTCGTTGCCGATCCGGCCGACACCTTCCTCGAAGCGCTCGACGACTACTTTTTCGAGCTCGCACTGGAGGACGAGTCGGAGCCTGATCCGACCGAGCAGAAGCCAGATTTCGACTCCGAGATCGCCAAATACCAGCGAATCATCGACCAGCAACAGGGCGCGATCGACGGCTTCGAGCAACAGGCCGAGGCCCAGCGCGAAAACGCCGAGTTGCTCTATGCGAACTACGGCCTCGTCGACGACATTCTGTCGACGATCCAGTCGGCCCGCGAACAGGATCGATCGTGGGACGAGATCGAGGAGCGCTTCGAGGAGGGTGCAGATCGCGGCATCGAGGCCGCCGAGGCGGTTGTCAACGTCGACGGCAGCGAGGCGATGGTGACCGTCGAGATCGACGGCGAGCGAATCGACCTCCTCGCTCACGATGGCGTCGAGCAGAACGCCGATCGACTGTACACGGAGGCCAAACGGATCGAGGAAAAAAAGGAGGGGGCGCTGGCAGCGATCGAGGATACCCGCGAGGACTTAGAAGATGCCAAACGTCGCAAGGAGCAGTGGGACGAAGACGATGCGGACGACGAGACGGATGCCGAAGACGAGCAGGACCGAGACTGGCTCTCGATGCCCTCCGTCCCGATCCGGGAGAACGAACCGTGGTACGATCGGTTCCGCTGGTTCCACACGAGCGACGACTTCCTCGTCATCGGGGGGCGAAACGCAGATCAGAACGAAGAACTGGTGAAAAAGTACCTCGAACGCGGTGATAAAGTCCTCCACACGCAGGCCCACGGTGGCCCCGTTACGGTCCTCAAAGCGACGGACCCGAGCGAAGCCTCGTCGTCGGACATCGAGCTTCCCGAGTCGAGCATCGAAGAGGCCGCTCAGTTCGCCGTCTCCTACTCGTCGGTCTGGAAAGCCGGTCGCTACGCGGGTGACGTCTACGCCGTCGACTCCGATCAGGTCTCGAAGACGCCCGAAAGCGGCGAGTACCTTGAAAAAGGCGGCTTCGCGGTGCGTGGCGATCGCACCTACTACGACGACACGCCGGTCGGCGTCGCGGTTGGCATCCAGTGTGAGCCATGGACGCGTGTGATCGGCGGCCCGCCATCGGCGATCGAGGGCCAGGCTGAGACGACGATCGAACTCGAGCCGGGGCGCTACGCCCAGGCCGATGCCGCAAAGCGACTGTATCGGCGCTTCCGCGAACGCTTCGAGGACGAGTCGTTCGTCCGCAAGATCGCCAGCCCCGATCGGATTCAGCATTTCATGCCGCCGGGCGGAAGCCGGATCGCCGAGGAGTGACGCGGACGCGGCGCTCGGATGGTGGTCGGGGCTCGCGTCGCAACCGAGCGGTGAGTGACGACGTGAGACGTGCAACTGACCACGGTGACCCCCGATCGGGGGCCACCGATTGGTTCCTCACTACGATGAGATACGTTGGTTCCGTACTCGTGTTAAGCAGTATAAGTCCCCGAGACGACGTCTCTCAGGGATCTCAGAACGACTCTTCTGGCTCCTCGCTTTGCTCCCCGAGCGCTGGCGGGGTGCGATCGCTGTAGCCTTTCCGGCCGATGGCCCCTTCGGCGACGTTGCTAAAAATGGCTGTCCGGACTTCGAGCGCCGAGTTGAACCGTTCGTCCGGAATCGGATCCAGCACCTCTTTGAGTGTCTGTTCGCCGTTTTGAAACTCCAGGATTGCCTCCCCGTGGGCCTCGAGAAGTTCGTTACACGGCACCGGATACTCGTACTCATCGAGCTGTTCAGCGAGGGAACCAAATTCGATCCCGAGTTCTCTGGCTCGTTCGTTACTCGTTGGGTCGGGCATCGTGTGAGATTATTAATCATCGATCATAATAAATACTGTTCGTGGTTTCTCAATGTGTTTGCTCCGTTCGTCACACGGTGTTGTCCGGGACGGTGCTGATTCACCGAACCGCTCTCGAGGAAACAGTTCCCATCCAGTGACTGTATTTGTGACATCTACATCGATAGACGACTTTATACTATAACCATACACCTCTAGACGTTCTTATACCATGACTAGTGTTTTTTACCGACAGAGAATGTAGAGAAATGGTACCGAAGATCATGACCGAGACACCAACCGATACAGGAATTCCTCTTCACTTGTCTGACACTGTTCTCGATCGATTCGATGGGGACGATGTCGTCTGCCTCGTCGACGGAGAACACTATCCACCGGTTACGGCAGCAACGCTCGACGCACTCGAATCGAACGGCGCGGTCGTCTCCGGACTCGTCTTCCTGGGTGGGACCGAAAAGATCGAAGAACCGACCGAAGAGTTAGCAACGACCGGAACCACAGCGGCCGCCGAGATCTACACTGGGGAGGCCGCGGACGGGGACGTTCTCAGCGCGATCGAACGGGCGATTATCGAACAGGCCCCTTCGATCGTCGTCGACCTGTCGGACGAACCGATCGTGACCTACGAGGATCGATTCGAGATCGCGTCGACGATCCTGACTCACGGCGTCGACTACGTCGGTGCAGATTTTGTCTTCGAGAGTCCGGAGGCGAACGACGTCCTCGAACAACCGAGCCTCTCGATTATCGGGACGGGAAAACGGATCGGAAAAACTGCAGTGAGCGTCTCGATCGCCCGGACGATGGACGAGGAAGGGTACGATCCGACGATCGTCTGTATGGGTCGTGGTGGGCCGCCCGACCCGGTCGTCGTCGATACGAGCGAGCGGACGATCGACGCGGATGCGCTCATCGAGCTGGCAGAACGTGGGGAACACGCCGCGTCGGACTACCTGGAAGACGCGCTGCTCGCTGACGTTCCCACCGTCGGCTGCAGGCGGTGTGGTGGCGGCATGGCGGGCAATCCCGTGGCCTCGAACGTGGTCGCTGGCGCCGAGCAGACGGCCGATCTCGCCGACGGCTTCGTCATCATGGAAGGGTCGGGTGCGACGATGCCGCCCGTCGAAACGGACGCGAGGATCGTTCTCATCGGGGCGG
>LFCJ01003558.1_pt1 | contig 11410 bp, 7 predicted proteins | sample 643141 | NCBI WGS metagenome assembly LFCJ01 (sample SAMN03766243, study PRJNA286221) | soda lake metagenome | biome: soda lake; feature: Kulunda steppe; material: water; isolation source: sample B1-Br-g2 brine of Lake Bitter-1 | place: Russia: Kulunda steppe | collected 2010-07 | reverse complement strand
TCTCCACCGCCACTGCTTGATCGGCTGATCGCCGACGCGCAGAAGATCCACAAACAACGGCCGGTTCTCCAAGAACAGCTCGCTACCGCCATCAAACCGGCTGCTGAGGCCTAACTAAAGACCAATGCGCGCCAATGTAACAGACTACGCGGCGCATCAATTCCGCTTTCCTCTGGTGGATGGTTGAGAGCTTCAACGAACTGTTCGTGCTGTTGTTCCGTGAGTTCGGGGTTTTTTATCTCGTTTTTCACCGTAGACGACTTCTTCGAACGGCCCCTCTTCGAGCTGTTCGAGTCGTCGAAACCACTCCAAGCTTCAAATGCTCGAAACTCGTACATTTCAGCTGTACCTTTCTGGGTAAGATCGTCGATTTCCTTGTAAGTGATCGCTGCCATCAGTAGCTTCGCCGCATCTCCGTCATCGATCTCACCAAAGATTTCTCGGAGGTAGTTAGCAGAGACGTTCTCCAAGTTCGCTATATGAACACAAGTGGCTCAAGATACACGTATCTTTAGCCTTGAATATAAAAAACGGTCCTTGATTATGAACCTGGCGAGACGTCGCAGGCTTCTGTTGCGTCTTCGCAGATGGGTCGTATAAAGTGACTCACTATGTCATACGTGGCGTGGTGGTTGGGTCCAGCGCTTCGTACAGTTTCGTGACTTCACGCTGACCGGCGTAACAGACCCATTTGTATAAAAGAGACATCATATTACCAATGGATACTACACCCAAGCAGAGTACTCCCGAAAATTAGAAAATGAAGCTACCGATAATGTATTTAAGTGCACGTACAAATGGTTAGCAAGTGACAGAATAGCACATCTCGTGCATCCCTTTGCCGAGTCCACTCATACACCTATGATTCAGACACCCCAAAAACAGCTACCCAAGAATCTAACTCTCCATGTGGGAGAGGAAGAATCCTTGTTAAAGCGTGCAGACCATTCATCGCATCAAACGGAATTGATCTTGGCTCCGGTGAAGTTACACAGACGAAACATTCAGCGGAGACTTCGAGAATCTCAGACGTCAAAAGATGGCTTACAGTTCGCTGCTCCCACAAAAGTCGGACAGCGAATTCTCGATACCGCTGAGTTTTCGACAGTTGCAATAGACCGAATTGACCGCCTATCCATGATCCGATCCATCATATCGGGTGATGAGGTGTCGATAACAGCCCCTGCCGTGCCGTCAAACCCACAAACTGTCGAACAAATTCGGACGGAGATTGAGAGTGTGACAGGATTCCATCCAGAACGAGTCAAAATCCTTCAGGAGGTTCCCAATGGCCTTACAGCGCCAATTGATGCGGATGCAGCTGAGATTTTGAACGCTGCAATAGGTGTTGAACAAGCACTTCGCCAGCGTACGTCAAAGTCAGTCTCAGACGTTGAGTTCGTTCGCCGCGCGACGCGACAAATCATTGCTACTGATGGAGAGGTTTGGGAGAAAGCTTTCCCAGAGGTTGACCGTGTTTCACTCGTTGGTGTCAGCAGTATTTCAGCATCCCATCTCGATCTATTGCACGCAGTACTGAAGACTGTGCCCGTGGCTGTCCAAATCCATTTTCGACGTGGGACCGGCTTGTTTCTCTCCCAACGAATACCACAACTGTTCGATATTGATAAACCAGGAGCGGTGGTGTTTGAGTCGTGACTAACTCAAGTCGCCTCAATCTCACGCAGCCTCTCGAAGACACCGATGTACATGTTGCCGAATTAGTGACTAAGACACGTCGTGAGGAGGCACGAACAGTGATGGCGACAGTAGCTGCCCTGCAGGATACTGGTGTTCCCATTCGCGATATCGCCGTAGTCGCCCGTGATTTGGATCGGTACGAAGAGCCGCTCTACCGGGCGGCAATCCAGTACGGTATTACGCCTGTGTTCTGGGTTCAGTTACGAGTAGCCCAAACCCGCCCCTATGCACTCATTGAGTCGTTGTGCGACGTTTTAGGTGCAAAGAAACCCTCTCTAGAGGTGCTCTGTCGCCCACTGGAACACCGCTGGAGCCCTAGATCAGCAACGTCGAAGTCGTGGCCAATTGACCCAGAGAGGGTTCAAATGTCGTTGCAGATGCTACCGGACGAAACACTTACACTCGAAGAATGGCACGACGTAATCAAAACAAATACGGATACTGATGAATATCTTGTGACATATGTCGAATGGCTCATCAACTGCCCGGAACCCACGCCAACGGCAGTGGTTGACACCCTTTCAGAGGTAGTAGAAGCGTACGAGGAACTCGGTCTTCCACTGACAAAGGCAAACGATTCACCCGCCCTCATCGAGACGGAACGCGAGGCCCAAGCAGTCGTTCGCGTGAAAACTCTCGTTGAGCAGTTGGAACAGAAGTATGAAGATCGACTTGACGAAGGAACACTTGACCAGTCGTGGAGTAGCGTCGGGGAGCTGAGTCACCTAATTATAACTCAGCGTCCAGGCCGCCGGGAGCACTCAAATGCACATGCAGTAGATATCTTTGAGGCCAATGACGTCTGGCTGTTGAATATCCCCTACGTCATCGCTGTAGGATTAGTCGATGGCGAGTGGCCACAGCAAACAGAGAGCACCGTTCCCCCTGAACTACAGGAAGAGATCCTCCGCGGAGACGGTCGTGTTGGAACGCTTGCGCCACGGATTGCCTGGACAACGGGTCGAGATCGGGATCAATTCGACGATACCCTGAGGGCTGCCGACAAAGGATTGATCATTACCCGCCACACTGAGGGGCCAGCAGGGGAAGAGCGTCGTCCATCTCCTCTACTTGGACATGTGGATACTGAACTCGTTGATAAAGACGAGCGACAAAAACTAGTGAGTACTGAACAAAAACTTCCGGACATTGTTCAGTCAATGCTTGGTAAGGAGGCGGCCAATGTCGAGTGAAGAGCCGATTCGACTCCAAAACGCTCAGAAAGCAATTAGAGATGCGTACTTCCAACACGAATCGGGGTTATACACCCTCAATTGTGTCCCGGGTGCAGGCAAATCTGAAGTCGTTCACCACATCGCCGCAGAAGACCTCCTCAATCGCTATGTCGCACGGGACTTAACGCCTGAACAGCGAGTCGTAGTAGTCTCCTTTAACAAGAGTGAGGCAGAGAGTATTATCCCGAAAATTTGCGACAGACTCAGGAAAATCGTGAAATACGATCTCGTCCCCGCCGCAGACCAGGTCTCAGCTGAGGAAGTAGAACTGCTAATCCAACGGATCAGACGAGCCCCGTATATCGGTACTATTGACAGTATTCTCAGAGACGTGTTGAGCGAGATTGCACAGGATATCGGATTCGAAGAAATGCCTGTCGTCGGAAACACGGCTCGGCAGAAACACCTTCACACCGTGTGTTACCGGGTCATCCAGAGCGACCCAAACTTGGCGCGACACCTAGAGCGGCTGGAGGATGCCTATCCCGAAGCTGAATACAACGACAGCGTGAGCGAGATGCTTGAGGCAGCCGTCACACACTGCCGTGATCGCCGTATCTCTGTGGAGGAGTTCCAATCTGAGCTGGAGCAAACATTCGAAGACGTATATGCAGAGGGTCGCCCGAAAGCATTCGACGATGTTCTCACCGCGATTGGTCGATGTGTTAGTGCAGAAGTTGACGAGAGCGCCTACGATCATCTCGACGAGGACGAACGAGACACAGTTTGTGAGGCAGATTCGAAACTCTACGACGCTTGGACTGCCCGAATCGACGAATTCTGTGCTGTTCTTGGGGAGTATCAGCGAACGTATCGGCAGACCATCCGTGAACTCGGAGTCGTGTCGCATACGGATGTCGCCTATCTGATTGACGCATACTTTGATGGCCGACTAGACGTCAGTGATGACGACAAACGTTCCCGAATCAGAGAGCGCTACCACAAGCAGATTCAGAGCTGGATCATCGACGAAGCCCAAGATGTGTCGGCAATACAGCACGCGGCCCTCTCACACTTGGTAGCACCCAGTACGCGAGTGTGTTGTGCCGGGGACATGCTCCAGAGCATCTACCTGTGGCGGCATGCTGAACCCACACTTTTCGAAAAGGCAGTGGTGGAAGGAGAATATCTTGGTATCCACTGGAACATCCACGAGCATCGGACCGCGAAAACGACTTACAGGTGTGTCCCCGACATCGCCAGTGCAATCAACGAGATCTCTGAGAGAGCACTCACCGATTCAGAACGTGGAAACATGGGAGAATTGGAAGTACGGTACCCTGGGCTCGAAGCTAATCGCGATTCAACCGACGAACCCAGTGTGCATATAGCTGCCTTCAACCCCGTGGCCTCCAACCCCGATTCCTACGCATGGGTAAAGCCTGTCAAAGGACGTGGCGAAGCAACGCAGTTAGCCACACTGATCTCGAAGGGGCTCGCGGATGGCACGTTCACCGACGACGACGGAGAGGCTCTCGGCATTACGGTTCTCTTCAGATGGTCGTCGAAGATGGATGCGTACGAAGAGGCATTTGAGGAGATGGAACTCAATGTTCGAAACGCTAGTAAAGATCTCTTCGAGTGCGAAACCGTTGATACGGTTTTCGAAGTCTGTGAGTGGCTGACTGCGCCGGCTGAAGCCGAGCGAACCCGCCACCTCGTCACCGAATCGAACCTCGGTCTCGATTCAATCACAAGCAAATTTGAATCCCATCAATGGAACGTGGATACGGTTCTCGATGAGCGCGAACTCTCGGATTCCCACCAACATGTACTCAATGGCCTTATTGAACTCCGTGAACGGCGTGATACTTTCTTCTCCCGTCCCGCTGCCGTCTACATTGAGGACGTCATCGAGAAACTCGCCCTTCGGGCAGACCCGATGGGATGCTTTGATGTCGACCCTACACAACGAGTCGCCAATCTTGATGCTCTCGTAGAAACTTTGATACAGTGGGAAGCAGACGAGTTCCTCACTCTTCACGAACTCACCCAGTTGGTGTACCCGTTCCGAGAGAACACTCACATGGGGCCAAAGCAGCCGAACACAACCGACACGAGTCACGACGTTGAGTTCCGCACGATCCATGACTCGAAAGGCGATCAGGACGATGTCATCGTCCTCGCCAATCCTGGATTCGAACTCTGGAAATACGGACCACACGGCCAACGGTTCATCACTCAGGGAGACATTGTTGGACTCGCTCCGCCGACGAACACTGACATTCCCTCAGACCTTTCGCTCCCACCGTTCGTAAACGGGCTCTACGACCCTGATGACACGCGCGACCGCGATATTGGATTGCGGTGGGCCACAGGCCACTGGTGCGATAACGTCACCGAGTCGGTAAATTCGACGTCCTTAGTGGGTTCAGAACGACTCAGAACAGTTGCGGCAAATGAGCGGGCCGAAGTGTGGAGGCTGCTGTATGTTGCGCTCACACGGGCAAAAGACCACCTGGTCGTGCCACTCCCACGGTCATTGCATGGTAAACAACGACCTCGTGATCGATGGCTTGACACGCTACGGGATGGGCTTAAGTTCACCGGTAACCAGACTGGGACCTACACTGTAGATACGGAAACGGGTTCGTTTGAGGTTGCCGTTAACGACGTCGATATCCTTGCAACATGGAAAAATACATCCAATTCTCAGAACGACGACGTCATCGTCAACCCACCCCGTCGAACTGAACTCAAACCGTGGGTACCTCGATTCATCTACCCCAGCACGTTGTACCCTCTTACGAATAATCCCGATGGACAGGTACTTAATCATCTCCTCGGAAAGGCAATGCACACTGAGACAAAAGATGTTCCAGATGATGTCCCTCTACAGTTCGACAAACTGGGTCCAGAAGATATCGGCTCCTGTTTACACGAGACTCTGACCACGCTCGTTGAAAACAAGGTGTCCGATGAAACACTACACACAATGGGTGATGAGGTCTACCCAGTGTTCGACAACGTCATAGACAACCATGCCCCGCAGATCGACGACAGCGAACGCGACGAACTGTTTAAATTTTTTCAAGAGGAGGTGCTGGATGGTTTCCTTGCCTCAAACTTGTGGAGTCAGATTCAACAGGCCGAACGTGTTGTCGTCGAAAGACCTATCGACGGACTCGTTACAATTGACGACATTGACATCGAGATCCACGGCGCGTGCGATTTCGTTCTTGAACTGCCCTCAGGTGAACGGCAAGTTGCCGACGTGAAGATTTCATTGACCGATCAAACGACGGAGACGCGCAATCGGTACGAACTCCAAGTGGCTACCTATTGTTATCTCTTCGAGCAACAGGAACGCTCGGCCAAACCCGTGAACCAGGTAATTGAGACATTCGGGGTTAAGCGTGACACAATCAAATCATCGTGGACGTCGGAGATTGTCGAACATAGACTCGCTGCTTTGAGAGAGAATTGAAATCGTAGATCACAAATAAGGGATTACAAGAGACAACAGTGCTATCGACCGAATACCACAGTTTCAAGTCAGAGGAGAGAAATTCGAGCAGACTAAAATGAAGATTGCTTAAATGACCCTGCATCCTAAATGAAAATTAGACGATACAAGCCTTTTAACGCAGATATAGTACATTTTAGTGGAAGCGGTGTTTCGACCCGATTCCAAATGAGATTGGTAAAACACACCGAGTCCGAAATGAGTCTGCTGACACATCAATCTAAAGATATACACACCGAATTCCAAATGAGAAAATTCACTCTAAGAACCCAGAACACTATTTTAAGGGAACCTAGCGGAATCTATGGAAGTTAACACGACCAAATCTCGACCTCATCAGCCACGCGAAATCCATCCATCATTAATAATCTCTCCCTTATTGAAACTCTCAATCAGTGATAGGTTTCAGCGGTTCTGCTGAAGCACGACAGACCTGTTTTGCCTCGGCTGTCTCGACCATACTCAAACTCATGTGCGAATCAAAATGAATCTCAGTTAGGTTCGGCAACTACCGTTCAGGGCGAGGGGGATGTCAACATCGAGTTGTGATCGCTCTAAAACACAAGTACGGTGTCCATGTGGTTTTCTCCAACGGCGAAATATCAACAATGGTTCGCCCAACGATTGTCCAAAATAAAAGGTCCTACGGTGCAAGCCGGAACGTATTGTAACGGTGAAGTGCAATTTGGATATCTAATTAGACAAGAAGACAATGTGTAGATTCTGCGAATGGAGATCCTCAGCACGACTATTAGATAATAATTGCTGGTGAAATCTGGTCCATGGTTTTATACATAGTCCCTGAAACGTTCTAAGTAGGATGAAAATACTTCGAAACCTCCTATACACCCCAGATTCACAAGAAAACGACTGTACCCTTACCGAAGATGACGTATATTCGGTTCTGAGTTCCAGCCGCAGACGTGCGGTCATCGACATCATCAACGACAATCAAGGTGAGATGGCGCTACGGGAGGTTGCATCGGCGGTCGGTGACCGCGACGGTGCTGACGTGGAGACTATCTATGTAAGTCTCTATCAGTCGCATCTTCCCATACTAGCCAAGCACGACATCATTACGTGGGATCGAGAAGACAATGTTGTTTCTTCGGGACCGTACGTAGGACAACTAGCAGAGGTTATTGATGCAACCACGCGTGTTCTCGCATAGACCAGCAAAAATTTTAGAACCCCCTCGAAGGTGTCTGTTATACAAGGCTCCAACTGATGATTGAGACCCTGAATCGCATGAATTGATTGCGCTTGAGCGAAATGCTGAGGATACTATAAATTGGGGTGGGTTCGTAGATGAACCTTCGATTAGTATGTGTGAGTCGGTGAAAATCTAATAGATTTCGCCATGGATTAGCAAACAATGGTTGATATAGCGGTGCTGAACGCAAATGTGAGCGTGATCAGATTCGGTCCCGGCTCAACGGTGGGTCGATATTTGATGATGATGTGCCAGGTATCACAGGTATATAAACAGGTGAGTCGAGTATTTATACGAAATAAGTATGCATATAAAATGGTGAGGGATCTGGCATCAGAATATATAAATGGTGACACCACCTCGGAAAATAATCTCTCTATATATTCCTGAACACTCCACAAGAAGAGATAACGAAAGCAACGGTTATTGTAGAAGGAAGCGATCTCGCTCGCGATCAAAGAAAGCAAGAAGAGAATGACTAACGAGCTGGAATGCGGAAGGTAGTCTTCCTTATCCTGCTCTACTAGCTGGACTTGTTGAATGTTTAGAGACAGTACTTAATAAATGTTTTGTAATAAATCTTTTATTTAATCCAACTGAGTTTGGATAGAGTGTTAGTTATCTACACAATTTTACAATATCTGCTGAGGGTAGCAATTCGCAATCCCTGTCGAGACTTAGCCGACAATTCATCCCTCTACAACCCGACCAGGTATCGAGAGAAACAAGAATGATGGATACCAACCCAAACGACCCTGATAAGGTCGCCGAATCCTCATCTTCGGTCTTTCAATTATAATTTCCAGCGAGATTTTTCGTTGACGGAGCCGGCTTTTATATACCTCGGTATCAGACTTAACCCTCTTTTATATATCCACAGTATTTTATTTAAATGTAGTACTATCGAATTCAGTTGGCGTTTATATACTTCGGATTGGCTGATTTAGGGAACTCTGAGTTTTGCCAGGGTTTTCCTCAACAAATTGATTTAGATATTTGTGGAATCTTGTCGTTATTTATCATGGCTATGAAGAGTTGAGCAACGACATATTGATTCTCCTGGTATTATTAGTTCTTACCGACATATTTGGGCTAGAAGAACTATTAGTTGCTTGTTTTCGATTTTAACGTCTAAGCACAAAGCCTTAAATATTCAAAACATCTAAATTAGATAATTCTAATACATGACTAAAAACTCGCTCACAATTCGGCTTTCTGACGAACGCAAACACGCTCTTGAAAAACTGGCAAAACGCCTCGGGACATCCCAAGCAGGGGCAGTGCGCTATCTTATTGATAACACCAAGTTTATCAAAAATAGCCAACAAGATATCGATCAACTCACTCAGCGCGTCAATCAGATCGAAGACGCAACCGGCCTCAACAGCTCCACACGTGCACAGGGGCAAAAATGTGCTCAGACGACCAAGCAGGTGTCTGCACCCACAGATGGTAATGCGGGTGCCCCTACACACATGAATGAAAGCTTGGAGACTCTGAAAACTGCTGATGGAGATGTAGCGGTGATCGATGATCTTGACCCAAACACAAAACACAAATTCAACCCATTTTCGGGTGAGGATTTCACGGTTGTCCCACAGTCTGTCGGACTTCGCGAGGGATTACTGGCTGGATGTGTCAATTGGATCGAAGAGCACAGTCAGGAAGACAGTATGTCTATCTCTCAACTAGAAAAGCTCGTTATGCAAATCTTCCCAGACTATGGCCCGGATGCTGTTCAAGACCGCGTTGAGGGGTTAATGAAGAAACTCGTCGTGTATCCTCATCCGAAGGTAGATCCGTTGTTTATTGAGCAGCGTGATGAGCTGCTTCGTACTGCATTAACTGATGACTACCATGAACTCAAAGAGAGGGGTGATCTTCCAGCTTGTTGGGCGGATATCTTAGGTGAAACTTGGCATACGTATTGGCGTGGGGTTGTTTATTTCGATCCGTCGGTTTATGTAAAATCCCTGTTGAGATCTCTCGATGAATTTGCACTTCAGGTAGTAGAAAGATACTCGTCCGGGTATTGGAACAAGAATTCGATTATGAAGCGTCGCTTGTCCATTCAGCGTGAAGTGGTTCGTAGACTTACGGAAGTAGTTGAAGAACGGTTGTTTCAACTTGTCGGCCCAGGTCATGGGTTTGATGCCGAGAAGTATTATAACGGCGTAGATGCAGTTGTTCTTGGCGGGTTAGAGATGCGTGAATCTGAGTTGGCGACGTTCACCGTTGATGGTAATTTATCCTCAGTAGATGCATTGTTGTGTGATCGACAAATTGAGCAGGCAAAGGATGCAGAGGCGATATTCTTACCAAATGAGTAGTTGATGACGGTTTGGGCATGAGAGAGGGATATCATTGCGGTAAGAGGCACTATGTGCCAGGTCACACTGGTTGTAAATTCACAGCAGTCACATTCTTTGAGATGTTTTCACTTTACAGTGTTTATCATTATGAGATTTCACTGTGACTCATTAGGATTCTACCAGGGAGAATCGGTTTCAAACAGTCGAATGATTATCACTTTGCCAGAATGTTGCAAAAACCTCGGGTATGTCACGATCATCGAAATGATTAGCCGACAGGTAATCAATGAAAACGCAGTCAAACACCCTATGTCGACACGAGAGCTTCATCCACAATATGCAGCGATCATAATCGAAGCGTTATCGACGTTGGCGGGCGATCCACGTACCCCTGGAACGTCTCGAAAAGAACGAGCATGAAATCTGGCTGATGTAATCGCGATGGAACAACAGATACCCACGTCGGATTTTACCAGACAAATCAACGATTCATCGTCGCTACATGGCGAGATGGGCTAATAGCCCCAATACACCAACAAAGATCAGTAGTAGCGTGATAAATTGTGTTGCGGCTTGACGCGGACCGAGGACGTTCCTAATAAGTTATTATATGGCATCTTGGTAATCGAACTCCTGCACTCGTTACACCGAAAATGTTCCATCCACAGATGGGGTATATCATTTTGAAGATAAAGCCAACTTCTTCGCTACCACACGCCGGGCAGCGAATCCAGCTGTCTCGAATTAATTTCTGTGAGATATACGTGTCTATGGAGGTGATATCGGTAAAATGATGCGCCAGTATCAAACTGCCCATTGAAAACGCAATTGAAAATCACAAGGAGTGGTTTTTAACAAAGGATGCGTTCTGTAGCAGCAATCACGTCTGCTAGCCACTGGACTGGGTTTTGAAACACTCGCCTCTTCGGTCCTATATTATACTCTCTCTTTCCTTGTTTTAGTAGGATCGAAAACCCTGATTTTGGCTGCTAACCATGGTCAATCCCCGTTCGAAAGTAAACGAGAGTACCGAAAGATACCGGTCCGAAAATTCCCTTTCGAAAAATCGGACTGAATGGCCCTTGTAAGAAAGCCATTTATTTACACAATACTTTATGTTATATAATGTCACTGAATAACCCTACTCGAACTTCCACGAAAGAACGTCCGAATCGTCTCTCTAAACTTATGACGACAAATGATCGCCGGCCACAACTCTGGGTCAACAGCAACCGTGATCTGGACGGATTCGCTCGGTTACTAAACGAACTCGCAGAAAGAATTCCCACCCAGGAGGCGGTGAATATCTGTCTGCTTGTGGAATGCATCGCTGATCATTATGCGCGTGGATTCACGACAATCAAGAATAAAGAAATCAAGATTGATCTGGCACGTGGACATGGGGAACTCAATCAGTTGCTTTCTCCAAGCACTCTGGAAAAAGCGGAGGCTTTCAACCTAATCGACACACCAACTGTATATA
>LFCJ01003557.1_pt1 | contig 11415 bp, 16 predicted proteins | sample 643141 | NCBI WGS metagenome assembly LFCJ01 (sample SAMN03766243, study PRJNA286221) | soda lake metagenome | biome: soda lake; feature: Kulunda steppe; material: water; isolation source: sample B1-Br-g2 brine of Lake Bitter-1 | place: Russia: Kulunda steppe | collected 2010-07 | reverse complement strand
CTCCTTCTCCTCCTCCTCCTCCTGCTCCTCCTCCTCACCACCACCTGCTTTCTCTTGCTGCTGCTGCTGCTGCTGCTGCTGCTGCAAGTGTTGCATAGGCTGCTCCTGCAACTGTTCATCTAAGTCATCTTACCACATTGTAGAAGCAAAGCTGCCGTATGGTAGCTTGTGTGCTCTCACCTCTAGGGCACCCTGTACCACCGGCCATGCAGTGTTTGGTGGGGTTGTCCCGGTGTGCAGGCCCACATCAAAGAAGCCCCCCCGCGGCATGCTACGGGGAGCGTCCTCCAAGACCTCAAAATTGCCCTTGGATTTATCAGCAGGCTCCTCTGATTTTAGCATCTTTGCAAGCACAGCTTGTGCGTCTTGTAGCACTGAAGGGCACAGTAGGCATAGGCATCAATGTATCAGATCCCTGGCAGCATGCGGTGGGCAGTCTAGCCTCCCAGCAGCGTGGCTGTCTATTGTTGGAGGCATATGTATGTTATATAACGCGTGAAGACTGTGCGCGGAAGGTACCACTTTTGCTATATGCTACACCTCACCAGTCATCAATTTTTGTGGTGTCTGAACAAAACCGTGCCTTATTGGCCAAGCAGACATACCTGGCCAAGCAGACCTACCTGACCAAAAGCAGACCGACCTGGCAAAGCAGGGCACCTGCTCCAGCTTACATCATGGCCTGCTCTATTGACAGAGCAGAGCAACAGCCACAAAGCACGCCTGCTCATGCTCAAGATGCTCAAATGGAAGAGCACTCTTTAAGTGTGCTAGAACACTTGCCCGCAAGGATGAACGCTGGCGTTCGGTGAAAGCCTTTGCACTTGGCGTCTCTCGCTTTCTGCTTCTGGCGTGCTCGGGCTATGCCATGCACAAGCCTTATCAGCATGTGGAAGTGCGTAGACGGCACTTCCCCGCCAGGCACAAGTACGCAACTTTGGCTGAGCGCAGTGTGGTCCACGCTGTGCTGCGCGCTGCAAGGGTAAGTTGAAAGACACGTGCATTTCTTTGGTCATGAAGCAAATGAGGCATTTGAAGCGCAAGTAAGCAGTGTGGTGAGCTTAGGACGCTCTATTTTGCACCAGCGCTGTCACAGCACACGGCTCCAAGTGTGCTGTCACATCCAATGGCAACAGGTGCGGCAGCACAGCGGCTTGTGATTGCGTTCAGTAAGCCTCTCTTTGGCATAGGCTGGCAAGCATTCAAGAAATAAGTGGTGCAAGCAGGTGTTTGCATCAACGTGCCTCAAGACTTGTAAGCATTCAATGTAAAGCCAGATACTCACACCTGTGCAAGTAGAATGTAAATCTATCAAGTCCAACAACAAAGAGCCTTGACTCCCCTGGACTGAGTCCCATGTCTACATCCTCAGAACCTGCTGGTGACAGGGGAAAGGTGTGGCATGCAAGCCAGGTCATCTGTGCTGCTGCACTTGTCCTCATGCTGTTGCAACGAAATTCTTCACAGCAAACTTTTTTGATGGCGCAAATAGCTGGGGTTGGATTCAGTAAGTTTGCAATGTGGAAAAGCCTATATACAAATTCTGATTCTAAAAAACTGCGGCTGATGCCTATTCAGAGTTAGGCTATCAAGAGACTTCTTAAATACAAAATCATTCATCCCATGTGTAAAGTTGATGCTGGTGCTTTCATTCACATTTGCCAATGATGTGTACAACTTGCATGCCATAAGGATAGGCATCAAGCATGCAGTCAAGTTCACGGTGCTACAGCTCGTGGGGGCATCCCATATTTTGCAGGGACAATTGTAATTTACCCCACAACATCTCACCGAGCAAATCCAGGTGCTCTGCCCTGAGTGCTAGGATGGCGCAGCCATATTCAGGCAGCCATTCTATGCTGCTGCAGAGTACATCTACCGCTGCTTGTAAACGAGCGCGATCATCTTTGTGGATGCCAGGCCACAGCTGGGATGCTCTTCCACCTTCCTGAGATTGCAGAATACCACATGCTATCAAAGGAGATTTTGCCTTCAACAAAGGTCCAAAACAATGCGATTCCGCTTATGCAGCCTAACGATTCAAGCGTTACCTATCCAACCACTTAGGTGGTTGGGCTGAGAGGGGGATTTTCCTTGGGCAGCGTGCAGGCTAGGGGGTCCTTTATATTGAATAATAGAGGCAGACCCTAGCGGAATAATAGAGGCAGACCCTAGCGGAGACGCTGACAGGCTTTGGCGCGCGTGGCTCCGGAGCCAGGTCCATCAGCAGTGTCCCACGGGCGCATCACACTAAGTTGCTAGAGGTATGTCACGCCATGCCATCCTTTACGCGACCTAGGGTGTTACAAGTGATCACCTGCTGCAGCTCGTTTACGAACTCTGACCAGGTACTGACCAGACCCGAGCAGGCTGTGCTGGACTGGTTATTGGAAGCACGCAAATGGGGCAGCTGGAAAATACTATGCAGCAGGCTCTCATTCACCATGTCTGGCCTGGCAAGCTAAAATACTAACCCTAAACCCTAATCGAGCCTCGATAACGTTTGCGTTCGCAAGCGAGTGAGCATGCTGTCCGTGATGCTTCCAATTGACAACACTGTAAGTTAGGTATGCAATGCAGTTGTCGACGGCGGTTAGAGCCGTGAGAGTTTGACGGACTCGGTTAGATGTGAGGGTCGGTTAGATGTCGGTTAGATGTGTTAGGGAATACGATAGAAAACCAGTATAAATGTTTTAAAATCAAATACAGCATGGTGAACCACCATCGGCGAAACAAATGGTTGCTCGCTCGCCAACAAGACACCTTACTCTCGTACAATCCAAAGCCTGCTGGCACTGCTATAGCAGTAGCTTCTTGTTCCACGTTGATTTGGTGACAGCGACCTGTTACTCGTCAAAAGACATCACACAACATCACATTACAACATGTCAAGGAACATTAAGCACCAAAATCCGGGGATGTGCTCTGCTGCCATCTAGCTCCTGTAACGCGCTAGCATCGCCTCCAGGTCCTCACTCTCTGCTGACCGTGACCCAGCCTCTCTTGCCTGCCCTGCTGTGGCTGAGCGTCGCTGCGAGAGCTGCAGTTGGGACCCGAGGCTGCCCAACCGACCCCCACCCCCACTTCCGTACGCCTCAAACACCTGCTGCAGCGGAGCAGGTGGCCGCACTGCAGCACCTTCATGTAGGCCCTGGCCCAACCCCCTGCTGCTGCTGCCGCCACTGCTGGGCCGCCCAGGGCCATCCTGCTGTGCCCTGCCCGGCTGCTGAGCGGCCGCCGCCGCCGCCGCAGATGCGGCGCTGCCTGGCCGTGATGAGTGCACGCTGCCAGGCCCCCCAGCCCCCAGCTCCTGCGACCGCGCAGCACCTGCTCCTGGCAGCCCCCCACTGCCCCCGCTCCGGGCGCTGCTGCGCCTGCTGCTCATGCCGCCACCCAGTCCCGCTACACTGTTGCCAGCGAGCAGTGCGGCTGAGCCAGCGTCGTGGGCCGGCCCAGGCGCAGGGACACCAGCCATGGCTGCAGGCAGGGGGGCAGGGGAGGGGCCTCCAGGAGGAGGGGCTGAAGGCACAGCCAGGCGCCTGCGCTGGGGCAGCACACGCGGCGTGGCGGCAAGGTCCTCCAATGCCTGCGTGCGTGCCATTTGGCGCGTATGTACGCATGTGCTCTATTGTGGGGCACTGCGTGTGTGTGTATGTGTGCGCGTGCGCGCGCACCTTCAGTCCATCAAGACCAGTCAATATGCATCAATGCGCGTGACATCCGGTGCCACCGCGATTTACGAGTCGTGGGTGTGCAATGCACGTCAACACACCCCTGAAAGACACCCTAAATGCCACCCCCACAAGCCCAAATCAAGAATAACACACACACCTGCAGAACATGCTCCTCCATCTCGTTGCCTGCCATGAACACCTGCATGAGCGTGATGTTGCGGTCGCGCAGCAGTGCGCCCACCAGCCTGCATCCCACCTGCGAGAAGTTGGGCGTGGGAGTCGTGAGCTCAGCGGGAGAGGTCCTGATGGAGTGCAGCCAGCGTATGTCAATTAGTTCCCAAAGGGAGCTTGCATATGCAAACACTGTGGGTGAAGCAGGGGGGGTTGATGCCTTGATGCTTGCGCTGTGTGTGCCTTGCCCTATCGTGTGCAAAAGTTAACCAGCCAACTAGGCATGCTCATGGATCTCACTTAAGCATAACATTTCATAAGCATCAAACCTCATGGATCACACATAAGCATGACATCTCATGGCTTGTTTGAGGACCGGGGACAGTCCACCAATGGAATCGTCTTGTGCGTGCATGCGCATGTGTATGTGTTGCATTTAAAGCATGGCCAGGGCCAGGGCTAAACAATTCATGACAGAGTAGCTTGATGTACGCAGCTAGCTGACCATAGAAGCAGGCTCGCCTTTCCAGGCTGTACCTATGAGCAATCACAGGGTACAGAGGAGAGAGGAAGTACACTCAGGCTCACGCACACCAAGGAAGCTCGGGAAGTACCAGTAGAATTCAGCTCTAGTCCAAATGTCTGAGGCCGCCCCTGATTAACACAGTGCTCAGCCATGAACGTTAGATCAGACGTCCCACACTGACCCTTCTAGCTGCCAGTGAACAGTGGTTCACTTCAGGCAGGGGGGGCGAACAGGCATGCAAAAAGTGTGGCTGCTGCAGTGTTGCCTCTGAACAAAGCACGACGCGCACAGGGCCAGTCCCACACGGCAGGACACCAAGTATTTCCAGAGATGGTTGGTGTGTGTGCCCCTGGGTACCCCAGATGCGGCCTGGGGTGCCGGTCTGTAACCTTCCATACTCGCGCCATGCTGCTCACCACTCCATGAAGCCATCCAAACTAATGCATGGAGTGCGCATCATGCGCGAGTAGAATGAGCTACGCACACGGAATGTGCATTGCATGTGAGCGCGTCCATGAGCCCAGGCTGGGGAGGATATGCCCAGGAGCGCACATTGCGTCTCATGAGAACACATCCATGAGCTCAGGCTGGGGAGGATGTGCCCAGGAGCACACCCTGCGTGCCCACATGCACATCCCAGCTCACCAGCCCGATGGAGTTGCCCCGCAAGTCGAGCCGCCGCAGCATCACATTGCCCTCCAGGGCCTCCACCACTGCTTTCACGCCGCGGTCGCCCATCCCGTTCCTGCAGCAGCCCACCCGCCACCATCAAAGTCAGGATTCCGCGCGGTGCCCACAGCAAGGCAGCCGTCCACAGCACCCAGGTGCAGATGGCTTGCGTGTTGCGCTGCAGCGTGGCATGCACATATTTGCGCGCGCCCCGGGAATGGTGGCATGCCTAGGCGCCATATGCCAACTTTGGCCTGAGTCGGGCCAGCTGCAGACCATGCCGGCTTCCATGCCACCTGCAGGCCACGCTGAACAACATGCCACCTACAGGCTACGCCGAGCACCGTGCCATCGCAGCAACTAACGCCAAGCATGGCTCCCGTCATGGCAGCTGCAGTGTCTGTGATTAAAGATGTGGTAAGCGGCTTGCGTGAGCAGGGGAGGGCCCTTCACCCCTACCTTGCCAGGTTCAGAGCCAGCAGGGACTTGTGGGAGCCCAAGGCCGAGGCGATGTGGGCCACGCCCTCCCCGCGCAGCTTGCACCTGGCAGTGTGCGAGGCGTGCAGCATATGCACACAGCGCCTTGGCCTTCTGGCATGCTTTATGTGCAAGGGGGGGAATGAGGTGTCTGCTCGTGCATGGGGGTGCTCTGCGTGCGCGTAGACATGTGTGGGTTTGCGTTGTGTGTGTTGTGTACCTGTGTGCCCTCATGTGGGTGATCCAGGCATCACCTCCCTCATCCAGTGCAACCATCAACTTGAGAGGGCGGTCGTAAGCGCAACTCAGGAATGCGGGTATCGTGAGCAGCTGTTTGAGTGCAGAGCATGGGGTACAATGAAGATGGCACGCGGTCAAGCACACTTGAATCAAGGATGGCAGCCCGCCTGCATTAGCATGTCCTTTGCATGCATCTTGTTAGTTTACCAGGCGGGCACTGGAGTAGGCGGAAAGGTGCCATTGGTCACACACGCACATACGCTTGGCAGGTTGGCCATGCGCACACCCACCACTCCAGGTTGAGGGACACAAGGGATGTGTTGGCTGACAGGCCTTGTGCCACCTGCCGCGCGCCCTCCACACCCACATGGTTCTTGGCCAGCTGCAGCTCCTGCAGCACACACACGTCCAGGCATGCAACGTATTGCGGGTGCTGCGGCAAGGAAAGTGAGAGGCTTAGGCCAGCGCAGAGCCAAGCGCGCAACACTGTGCTGTGCCTGCAGCATGCAGGCAGGCATGCAGCGGTGCAGCCCTTGGCGGCTGCAGAGCAGGCATCACAAAAAAGGGGCAAGGAGCACATCACTGCTCAATGAAGGTATGCTTTGGGTACAGGAAGAAGCAGGCATCTCCAAGAAATGACACACATGGTGGCAGCGTGGTCATCAGAGGTGGGCCTGGGGCTTTGGCGTCGTGGGACTCACCTTGAGGGATGAGGACGATGACAGAAGGCCCCCTAGTGCCCGGGCACCCTCTACGCCGATGTTGTAATTCTCCTGCTCGCACACATGACATTCGAGACTGTCAGCTTTGAACAGCCACTGCATTTGTGTGTTTTGCTGACGAAGCGCCTGGCCCAGATTCCCCTGGAGGAAGGAAGCCGCATTTGCGCGCACGCCTCTTCAGCCAGCAGAGCACTAAATTGCCTGGCCTGGGGGCTCGCCGCAGCCAAGCAAAGGCAGCCAAGCCTTGGTGGAGTTCTATGAGTGATGACACCCTCTGGCATGATGGGTGACCCCTGAGAGCTGGCCTGGCCTGTGGTTCTCAAATGCTCCTTCACAGGTTCACAAATGCTCCAGAATCACGCAAAGCCAATGGCCGTGCGCACCAATGTGTGCACATCCTGCAGCAGATGGCATGCCTACATCTGCTTTGCGCTCCCTACAGCAATTGTTGTGCCTTCAGCTACTCTACGCAACAATGTCTACCCTGTAGCAAAGCGTGCCTTCAGCTGCCATGCACACACATACACACCCCTTGCAGATACAATGTATGCCACGTACCGCAGCAGGCAGCGCGCGTTGGGGCAAGGCGCCGGGGGCCCTGGCCAGCACGAATGTCAGTGCGTGCGCGCACGCGTATACAAGCTCGCACACATCACACCCGCGCAGATACAATACGCATGCATGCATGTACATGAATACAGACCTCACCACATGCCCTTTCGACCTGGGCGCACCTGGAGGTGCAGGGAGCGCAGGTGGGACAAGGTGGCGGCGGCCTTAGCCAGCGCACACACGCCCATGTCCCCCAAGTAGTTCCCAGGCAGGTGCAGCTCCAACAGAGCTGTCAGGCAAGTCAAGGCCTGCAGGTCGCAGGCGTGGGTCGAGGGAGGGTACATGCGGTGGGTGCATGCACAAGAGCAGCCCAGTGATGCATTGCTTGCAGGCTGGGAGCCTGGATATGGAGGGGGCGGTAGCCAGATCGATCCTCACTTGACGCAGCCTTGGCTTGGACCTCAAACACCACAGGCCGGGTCCCCCAGCCTGCCCACCCGCACAGCTCCAGAGGGCCAACTAGCGACTCCCTCACAGCAGGGCCCACCCACACACTGCACAGCTCCAGGGGGCCCACCAGCTCCACCCTCAAAGCAGGATGCCAGCTCTAGCTCACCTGGGCGAGCGCGCGTGCGCCGTCCACGCTGATGGCGTTCCCCGCGGCGGCAAGGGAGGCGAGGGAGGACAGCGGCGGCGACGCCTCTTTCAGCGCCTTGGACACCGCCTGCGCACGTTAGGCGTTGTGGGCAAGCGCGTGTGCACACGTTTGCGTGTGTGCTTGCGCCTGCATGTCTACCTTGCCACCCCACCTGCACGCCCCTCGCCTCCCCCCCAAGCTCTCCCATCTCCCACTCCCTTGCCTCGTGCTCCTCCTTGTGTTCCCCTTCACCACCCTCAACCGCCCTTGCCTACACCTTCCATGTGCACCCACCCTCACCTTTGCGCCTTCATCCCCGAGCTGGTTCAACGAGAGGTCAAGCACCTTCAGCCCGCTGCTGCTGCCGGCGCCGGCACCCGCTGCTGCCCCAGCCTGCGGCTGCTGCTGCTGCTGCCGCTGCAGCAGGGCTGTGCAAAGGGCAGCCGCTCCTTCTGGCCCGAGCCCGTTGTCTGCCAGGCACAGCGTCTGTGCGCGCACACATGCACACGCCATCGGCAACAGATGTATGGTGGCATGGGCATGCGTCTCTGTGCGTGTGTGTGCATGTGTGAGTGCTGTGTTGCGTAGGCAGGGGCTTCTGTGTACGTTCAGACGTGTGGTCTGTGCCTGCATACGGACAAAAAAACCTCTGGCTCTGGTCTTCCGGCCAAGCTATTTGTGTCTTGAGTGCGCAGGCAGCTCAGGAAAGTGAGCGCGTGGATCGGCCCCATCAAATGCACAGGCGCACTTGTCAAAACTTGCTTCCGGAAGAAGAATGGCGTGCTCAAGACCTGAGCTCATTGCGTCCCTGTCAACCAGCAGGCGGCTGCGTGGGTGGAGACGTGAGTGGCAACGCGGCAGGCGGCAGCGCGTGGGTGGCGACGTGAGTGGCAACGCGGCAGCACAGGCAGGCGGCAGCGCAGGCAGGCAATGTGAGCGGCAAGCAGGCAGCGCAAGTGGTGTTGTGATTGGCTGGTTGTGACAAGGCGGGTGGCGGGTAGGCAAGTAACCGGGTAGAGGCTGGCTCGCGGATCCGGAGCTGTGCAGCTGAGGCACCCCCCTATATGTCAGGCGCCTGCAAACACAGCACCAGCCATACCCCAGAGCGCTCTCAACCACCGCCTGCACGCCTCACATCCGCGCGCTGCAAAATGGCGTGACCCAGGGAGGCGGCCGTCCAACGGCTTATGCGTCGGCCGCCAACCACAGACACAGCTGCGCCCACAGCCCCCACCCACCTGCACACCACTCAGGGCCCCGCTTTGCGACCCCTGGATGGCGACCGCCAAGTGGGCCGCACCCTGTGGGCCAATCTGGCAGCCGGTGAGGTTGAGAGCGCGCAGGGACGGGCCCCACACGCTGCTGGAAGGCACGCCTGGGGGGGGGGTTGGTGGGGCACGCAGGTGCGGCTGAATGCACGCTTGGACAAAGTCGGCGTGCATGCTTGGACAAGGTCGGGATGCACGCATTTCTGGGTGTGCATGCCTGGCGTGTGCGAGTTTGTTACTGGAAAGGGCGCGCTTGCAGGGGTGGTAGAGCAAAACAGGTGTGCTTGCATGCGTGAGTGCCGCCACACCTCATTCACTTGCCTGAGTTTGCGTGTGTGTGTGTGTGTATTTTGTGCGAATGTGCCTGCTAGAAGGGCTTGTGCTTGTGCGCGTGTTGCTGGTGTGTGCAAGTGTTGCTGGTCTTGTGCGAGTGTCGCCGGTCAGTGCTTGTGCTTGTGCGCGTGTTGGTGCACTTGGGAGGGTGTTACCCGCTACTAGGCACCTGCATGTGTGACCCAGCTGCGCTGCTGCACCCGCAGGGCTTGGAACACAGGCCACAGCAGCCAAGGCATGACAGGCTAGAACTTTGCCCCATCACAGCAAGTTGTCACCTCCGCCTCCTCCTCCTCCTCCCCAGCAACCCCAGCACCACGCGACCCACAGCATCCGTGCACCTCTGTTTCAACGTTTTGTGCATGGTGGCCTACCACCCACAGCAGCAGCAAACCGCGGCACTGCTGACAATATGGTGCCATGCGGATGCGGAGGCATGCCAACCAGCACGCGCATGGTGGCCCACCACCCACAGCAGCAGCAGCATCACCGCACTGCTCCTGATCCATTTGTGCCTGGAACCGCGATCTACACTTCGGTGCTGCTCGGCAGCAGCAGCAGCAGCAGCAGCAGGAGTAGCAGCAACAGCAAGCCCATTCAGCGGTACCTCTCGCCCTCCTCACGCCCCACCACACGCACCGAGCAGCACCCCCGACGCAACCGGGCCCAGCGCGCTCCCTGAAAGGTCCAGCACCCCTGACGCAGTCACCGCTGACACGAGGGCGGCTGCGCTGGGGGCCCTGCAGCCGTTGAGCTGCTCCAGGTGGGGCAGGCGCCCCACAGCGGCCATGAGGCGCGCCAGGACAGCCTGGCCCTGCGTGCGTGCGTGTGTGTGCGTGTTTGCAGTTTTGCTCTTGTTCTGTGCACGTGTCCCAGCCTGTCGCACGCGGCACATGCACACGAATCTGGAGTGAGTTTGAGTGGGTGTGTACATGAGTACGTGTGTGTGCATGTGCATGTGCGCGCAGAGTGCTGCTCCAGTTGGGGAGATCCTGGGCATGCAACTGTGCCACCCTGTGCGGGGCCCAGCCGCAGGCCGGGGTTCAATCCAGAGGTCACGCTCCAGAGCTCTGGGCGCAGTGCCTGCACCACATCGTACGCGCGGCCGCCCCTGACAAAGCGCAGGAGCAACCCACACACGTTCTGAGCTGTACCTTGCGCACTCTCATGTGCCTCCCCATTTTCAGCGCACAGCACAAAAGCCTGGGCTCCACCCCAGCAGCCCCTGCACAGGCAGCTGGGCCTGTGCTGCCCGTTGTGCAGCACGCACAGACACAGGGCCCACAGTCCCCCACCTGGGCGTCATCAAATGCGCGTGACAGCGCGATGGGCAGTGACAGGGCGCGCAGGGCGCAGCCCTGGGGCAAGGTCGCGGCGGCATCCAGCGTGGCTTGCAGCACCGCGGCATCGGCCGGTGTGAAGGACTCCCCTGCCTGCACGCCCACACACGGCCACGGCGCAGCACACGTGGACTCTCTGTGGACGATGCTGATCATCCCGCACTGCTCAGTCAGACAGCACGTGCAGATGCATGCACGCACGAGCGTGAGCGTAATCACTTAAGCGCTGGTCCCCATGCGTCCATGCGAAGCGCATGGCAGCACGGGCCGATCTTTAAGGCCCATCACACATCATGTAGCTGGTGTGACACACATACTCAAGTCAAAAACCTCTGTGACAGGCTGCGTCAGGCGCGCTGCCACGCCTGGGAGAGGTCGACTTCCAGGAGCAGGGACTTGGCACAAAGCAAAGTACATAGAGGAGAATCACAAAGTACATAGAGGAGAATCACAAAGCAAAGTACACAGAGGAGAATCACATAGCAAAGTACATAGAGGAGAATCACAAAGCAAAGTACATAGAGGAGAATACATAGAGGACACGGCGCCACATACCTGGGACAGGTCCATTTCCAAGAGTGGCGGCACCCCCGGCTTTGCCAGCAGCCCCCCCACTGGCAGCTCCATCCCGACAGTGATGCTGTAGATGTTGCTGGCGCTGTGCTCGCGGGCGGCAGCAGCTGCGCCACCTGCCTGAGCACCCGCCTCTGCAGCAGCTGCGTTGGGTGGGTGTTGCGGAGGGTCTGCGCCTGCCACCACGCGCGCCACGGCTTCTGCGGCTTCTGTGCTGCAAGCTGAGCGGGGGG
>LFCJ01003556.1_pt1 | contig 11415 bp, 6 predicted proteins | sample 643141 | NCBI WGS metagenome assembly LFCJ01 (sample SAMN03766243, study PRJNA286221) | soda lake metagenome | biome: soda lake; feature: Kulunda steppe; material: water; isolation source: sample B1-Br-g2 brine of Lake Bitter-1 | place: Russia: Kulunda steppe | collected 2010-07 | reverse complement strand
GTACAAACCCGGCGAGTGGTACGCCGAAGTCGTCCAGAAGGCGGGACTCGCGGACTACGCGCCGATGGGCGGGTTCATCGTCACCAAACCTCGCGGCTACGCCCTCTGGGAGCGCATTCAGGACGCCCTCGACGGCTGGTTCAAGGAGACCGGCGTCGACAACGTCTACTTCCCGCTTTTCATTCCCGAAAGCTTCCTCGAGCGCGAGAAGGACATCGTCGAAGGCTTCGACCCCGAGGTCGCCTGGGTGACCCACGGCGGCCACGACGAACTCGACGAACGACTCGCCGTCCGGCCGACCAGCGAGTCGATCATCGCGCCGTTTATGGCCGACTGGACCCGCAGCCACCGCGACCTGCCGTTGCGGATCAACCAGTGGTGTTCCGTCGTCCGGTGGGAGGCGACCGAGACGAAGCCGTTCTTCCGGACGAAGGAGTTCATGTGGCAGGAGGGACACACCGCCCACGCGACCGACGAGGGCGCCTGGGAGGAGGTCTGGACTCGCCTCGACCAGTACGCCCGCGTCTACGAGGAGGTGCTCGCGATCCCGGTCTTGCGCGGCAAGAAGCCCGAACACGACAAATTCCCCGGCGCCGATACGACGACGACCGTCGAGGCGCTCATGCCCGACGGCAAGTCCGTCCAGGGCGGGACGAGCCACCACCTCGGCCAGTCGTTCGCGGAGGCGTTCGACATCACGTTCGTCGACGAAGACGAGGACGAACAGACCGCCTACACGACCTCGTGGGGGCTCTCCTGGCGTGCACTGGGCGCGCTCATCATGACCCACTCCGACGATCAGGGTCTCGTCCTCCCGCCGACGATCGCCCCCACGCAGATCGCGATCGTCCCGATCTGGCAGGAAGACACCATGGAGGACGTCCTCGAGTACGCCGAGGCTATCGCCGACGAACTCGAGACGGCCGGCTTCCGCGTCGAACTCGACGACCGCGACGAGCGCAACCCCGGCTTCAAGTTCAACGAACACGAGTTGAACGGCGTTCCCCTCCGCCTGGAGATCGGCCCGAACGAGGTCGACGACGGCGAGGTCACGCTCGTCCACCGCCCGGACAACGAGCAGTCCGTCGCCGACCGCGACGAGATCGTCGACGCCGTCGACGAACACCTCGAGACGATCTTCACCAAGCTGTACGATACCGCCGCGGAGAACCTAGAGGAGAACGTCCGGACGGCCGAGACCCCCGAGGAGATCATGGGGACGATCGGCAAACACGGCGGCTACGTGAAGGTGCCGTGGTGTGGCGACGCCTCCGAGGAGGAAGACATCAAAGAGAAGGTCTCCGCCGAGATCGTCATGCAGCCGGTCGTCGACGCCGGCGGCCGGAGCGCCGGCGAACCCGAACGGCCCCCGGAGGGTACCGAGTGTGTCTTCTGTGGCGAGCCGGCCGACCAGTACGCCTACTTCGCGAAGTCGTACTGACGAGTCCGGACACTCGAGGCGACTCCCTCGAGTGCGATCGGGACGCTGTAACCCGGCGAGGGTTCTCGTGTCCGCTCGAACAGTGTCGTGTTCGTGTTGTTGACTCTCTCACAAACCTAATTCTTTAGCCCAAGCGTGCTTACACCCGCTCCTCGAACAGGTGACTGTGGTGTCCGCTCCGCCGGGGCAGACACTACGTGCCTCTGACACTTTCCGCTGTGAGCACACCTCTCCAGTAGCTTCGCTGGCGGGTCCACCTCGACGAGCCCAGTTCGACGAGGGGCGTCCGTCGTGGCGGCCCTGACCCCGATTCTGAGCCCGCTCGACGCTGGACACTTAATGTACCTATACACCTTATATACGATTATATGGGTTAATAATACACTTAGTCATTATGGGCCAGCCTCATATAGGAGACACCGCAAGGAGTGTATATGTCACAGCCACACAGAGCGCCATCGACCGACGGTTCGCGGGGTCTCGCCGACCCCGAGGACGACCGGTCGAACTGTGGCGTCGGCGTCGTCATGGACCTCGAGGGCGGTCGAAGTCACGACGTCGTCGCCGACGGACTCGAACTGCTGGTAAACCTGGAACATCGGGGCACGACCGGGGCTGAAAAGAACACCGGTGACGGGGCCGGGATCATGCTTCAGCGGCCCGACGAGTTCTTCGCCGACGTTCTCGAGACCGATCTGCCGGAAACCTACGCCGTCGGTTCGATCTTTTTCCCACAGGACAGCGACGTGCGTGCAAATCTATGCTCGCTCGCGGAGGACACCTTCGACACCTACGACCTCGAGGTCCTCGAGTGGCGCGACGTGCCGACGACCAACGACGACCTGGGGACGACGGCCGTCGAGTCCGAACCCGACGTCTGGCAGGTCGCCGTCGCCCCCCGAGACGACGTCAGCGGCGACGCGTTCGACCGCCGACTCTACGTCGCCCGACGCGCCCTGGAGAACGCCGTTGAGCAACGCGCTCAACGAGCCTCCGATCGCGATGCTCACGGAGACGCGGTCGAAGAGGCCGACCTCGAGGGCGCCGATCGCTTCTACGTCTGCTCGCTCGACTCCAAGACGATCGTCTACAAGGGGCTGCTCAAGGGCGAGCAGGTTCCCACCTACTACGAGGATCTGACCGACGAGCGCCTGGAGTCGAACTTCGTCATGGTCCACGAGCGGTTCTCGACGAACACGCTCGGTGCCTGGCACCTCGCGCACCCCTACCGGAACATCGTCCACAACGGCGAGTTCAACACCATCCAGGGCAACGTCAACTGGATGCGAGCCCGCGAGACCGACCTCGAGAGCGACGTGCTCGAGGATCTCGAGGCCGTCAAGCCGATCATCGACGATCCGGACCAGTCCGACACCGCGAGCGTCGACAACGCCCTCGAACTGCTGCTCCAGGACGGACGGGATCTGGCACACGCCCTCCGGATGCTCGTCCCGGAGGCCTGGCGCGGCGACGAGTCGATGGACGACGATCGCAAGGACTGGTACGACTTCCACGCCTCGCTCGTCGAGCCGTGGGACGGCCCCGCCCTCGTCGCAGCCACCGACGGCGAACGCGTCGGCGCGGTGCTCGACCGAAACGGCCTGCGCCCGTGCCGGTACGACGTGACGACGGACAACCGCCTGATCGTGGCCAGCGAAGCCGGCGCGCTGGACCTGGCGCCCGAAGAGATCGAAGAGCGCGGTCGTCTCCAGCCCGGCCAGCTCTTCCTCGCCGATCCCGAAGAGGGTCGGGTCGTCCCCGACGACGAGGTGTTCGACGACCTCACCGACGATCGGTACGGCGAGTGGGTCGACCGGGAACAGGTCCACCTCGACGATGTCCGCACGACGAGCGACAGCACGCCACGGGACCCGGTCCCGTCGCTTCGCGACCACCAGGCCGCCTTCGGCTACACGCACGACGAACTCGAGAACATGATCGAGCCGATGACCCAGAAGGGGAAAGACCCCGTCGGCTCGATGGGCGACGACACGCCACTGTCGGTGCTGACCGAGTACAACCGACCGCTGTTTTCCTACTTCAAACAGCTGTTCGCCCAGGTGACGAACCCGCCGCTCGATTACATCCGCGAGGAACTCGTGACGAGCCTGGAGTCGCGACTCGGCTTCCAGCGGAACTTGCTCGACGAGTCGCCCGAACACGCCCGTCAGCTCGTCCTCGACTCGCCGATCCTCACGGACGCCGAACTCGAGGCCATCCGCGACAGTGACGCCAACGGCATCACCGCCGCAACCGTCGACGTCACCTACGAACCGACGAGCGAGGAGCCGGGTCCGGACCTCGAGGCGGCGATCGAACGCGTCCGCGAGGACGTCGTCGATGCCATCGAGGAGGGTGGCCACGACGTCATCGTCCTCTCGGATCGGCACGTCGACGCCGACCGCACCGCAATTCCGAGCCTGCTCGTGACCGGCGCCGTCCACCACCACCTCGTCCGTAACGGCCTCCGAAACCACGTCGGGCTCGTCGTCGAGTCCGCCGATCCGCGGACCGTCCACCACTTCGCGACGCTGGTCGGCTACGGCGCGGGCGCGGTCAACCCGTACCTCGCCTACCAGACGATCGAGGACCTCACCGCCGGTCCACAGGGAGCCGACACCGAAGTGGCGGTCGACGCCTACGTCGGGGCTGTCGAGGACGGCCTCCTCAAGATCATGGCCAAGATGGGCATCTCGACGGTCGAGAGCTACCAGGGCGCCCAGATCTTCGAGGCCGTCGGCCTCGACTCGGGGCTCGTCGCCGACTACTTCGAGGGCACCGAGAACCGCACCGAGGGGATCGGCCTCGCCGAGCTCGAGTCCGACCTCCGCGAGCGCCACGCCGTCGCGTTCGAGACCGACGACGAGTCGACGCTCGAGCGCTCCGGCGAGTTCAACCACCGCAAGCAGGGGATCCACCACCAGTGGAACCCCGAGACCGTCGGCACGCTCCAGCAGGCCGTCCGCTCGGGCGACTACGAACGCTACCAGGAGTTCGCCGAACTGGTCAACGACCAGCAGGAGACGCTCCAGACGCTTCGCGGGCTGCTCGAGTTCGACTCCGATCGCGACCCGATCCCGATCGAGGAGGTCGAACCGATCGAGGAGATCGTCAGGCGGTTCTCGACGGCGGCGATGTCGCTCGGCTCGCTGTCGCCGGAGGCCCACGAGAACAACTCGATCGCGATGAACCGTATCGGCGGGAAGTCGAACTCCGGCGAGGGTGGCGAACCCCCGGAACGGTTCGGGACCGAACGGGAGTGTAACGTCAAGCAGGTCGCCTCGGGCCGGTTCGGCGTCACCTCGACGTACCTCTCGTCGGCCGACGAGCTCCAGATCAAGATGGCCCAGGGATCGAAACCCGGTGAAGGGGGCCATCTCCCGGGCGAGAAGGTCAACGAGATGATCGCTCACGTCCGTAAATCGACGCCAGGTGTGGGGCTGATCTCGCCGCCGCCGCTGCACGATATCTACTCGATCGAGGACCTGAAACAGCTGATCTTCGACCTCAAGGCGGCCAACGAGGACGCCGACATCAACGTCAAGCTCGTCTCCGAGGCGGGCATCGGCACCATCGCCGCCGGCGTCGCAAAGGCGAACGCCGACGTGGTCCACATCTCCGGTCACTCCGGCGGGACCGGCGCCTCGCCGCGGACGTCGATCAAGCACGCGGGCCTGCCGTGGGAACTCGGGCTGGCCGAGGCCAACCAGATGCTGTGTGCGACGGGGCTGCGCGACCGCATCCGCGTCTCCACCGACGGCGGACTGATGACCGGTCGTGACGTCGCCGTCGCCGCCCTCCTCGGCGCGGAGGAGTACATCTTCGGCACCGCGAGTCTGGTCGCCGAGGGCTGTGTGATGGCCCGGCAGTGTCACAACAACACGTGTCCGGTCGGCATCGCGACCCAGCGTGGCGACCTGCGAAAGCGCTTCCCCGGCGAACCCGAGAACGTCATCAACTACATGACGTTCATCGCCCAGGAACTGCGCGAGATCATGGCCGAACTCGGCTTCGCGACGGTCGACGAGATGATCGGCGCGGTCGACGCCCTCGCCCAGCGCGAGGACGTCGAGCACCCGAAAGCCCGAACGGTCGACCTGTCGGCGGTCCTCGCGACTCCCGAGGGCGACGTCCGCCGGAAGATCCGCGAGCAGGACCACGGCCTCGAGGCACAGCTGGATCGTGACCTGATCGACGCTGCCTCGGCGGCGATCGACGAGAAAACGTCCGTCGCGCTGGCCGCGGAGGTGACGAACGTCGACCGTACGGTCGGCGCAATGCTCTCGAACCGGATCACGGGCCGCTACGGCGAGGCTGGCCTCCCCGAGGACACGATCTCCGTCGATCTCGAGGGCACCGCCGGCCAGAGCTTCGGCGCGTTCCTGGCGAGCGGCGTCTCGCTGCACCTCGAGGGCTGTGCCAACGACTACGTCGGCAAGGGCCTCTCGGGCGGCAAGCTCACCGTACGGACGCCCGAGACGGCCGGCTACGAGCCGACGGAGAACGTCGCCATCGGCAACGTCGCACTCTACGGCGCGACGGGCGGCCAGCTGTACGTCAACGGCGTCGCGGGCGAGCGCTTCGCCGTCCGCAACTCGGGCGCAAAAGCCGTCGTCGAGGGTGTCGGCGACCACGGCTGTGAGTACATGACCGGTGGCGTCGTCGCCGTCCTCGGGAAGACGGGCAAGAACTTCGCTGCGGGCATGTCCGGCGGCGTCGCCTACGTCTTCGACCCCGACGAGACGTTCGAAGACCGGGCGAACACCGAGATGGTCTCGCTCCACGACGAGCTCGAGGACGAAGACGAAGCGATGCTTCGGCGACTCGTCGAGAACCACGTCGCCTACACCGGCTCCGAGCGCGGCCGCGACCTGCTCGAAAACTGGGAGGCGGCGCTCGAGTCGTTCGTGAAGGTGATGCCCGAGGCCTACCACGCGGCCATCACCGAGCAGGGCAGCGACGACGTCCGCAGCGAACTGCCCGACGCGCCCGGGAGCGAGGTCGAGACCGACTCACCCCAGTTCGCCGCGAGCGACGACTGAGACGGGTTCCCGTACCGATACCGACACGACCGCCGGCCGGGTCGCGGGTGCGCCGGAACTGACGTGCAAAAAAGCGTACGAAACGGTCGGTCTCAGTGGCTGCGACCTCACCGGCATCCACCGACAGCTCCTGACACCGGGTCCGGTCGTCCGACATCGTCGACCCCCGCTGGAGCTGACACGAGCCGGCTGTTGCTGAACGGGTGAACCGCTCCATCGACCTCACCGTCGTAAAAGTGACCGAGTACAGCCAGCAGTATCCGGTATCCCCAGGTGCTTTGACCACGAACGTTCGTGTATTCATCACTGCCGATCACAGTCTATATTCGCGCTCGAGTCCCACCGGAGGGTGATGGATCGCGACCCGCACCTCCCCGAGCAGTGGGAGACCGTCGAAACGATAGAATCACACACCGCCGGTGAGCCACTCCGGGTGATCGTCGACGGGATGCCACCACTCGAGGGGGATTCGATACTGGACCGGCGACGGCACATGCGAGCACACCACGACGATCTGCGAACGGCGCTGATGTGGGAACCGCGTGGCCACACGGATATGTATGGCGCCATCCTGACGGAGCCCTGTACGGCGGCGGGCGACGTCGGCGTTCTCTTCACGACCAACGAGGGGTACAGCACGATGTGTGGCCACGGTATCATCGCCCTGGGCGTCGTGCTGGTCGAGACCGGGATGATGCCGGCGTCTCCCCCGGCGGAAACGATCAACTTCGACACCCCCGCGGGACTCGTTTCGGCGACGGCGGAGCTCACGGACGGCAGGGTCGAATCGGTCTCCTTCGAAAACGTCCCGTCGTTCGTGGACGGCCTCGACCGGCAGATCGAGGTCCCCGGGTACGGACCCGTCGAGTACGATCTCGCATACGGCGGTGCGTTCTACGCCTACTGTGATGCCGACCAGCTCGGACTCGAGCTCACACCGGAGAACGCCGACGAGATCAGGCGGGCTGGCATGGCGATCAAACGAGCAGTCGCCGACGCGGTATCGATCGACCACCCACGGGCCGACGATCTGAGTTTTCTGTACGGGACTATTTTTCGCGCCCCGCCGGAGGACCCGGACAACGACAGTCGAAACGTCTGCGTGTTCGCCGACGGTCAGATCGACCGCTCTCCGACGGGGACCGGCGTGAGCGGCCGACTGGCGATCACCCACGAGCGCGACAGTCTCGAGGTCGGCGAGGAGTTCGTCGTCGAGAGTATCATCGGGACCACGTTCACGGGAACGATCGTCGAAACGACGAGCGAGGGTGGACGCTCGGCCGTCGTCCCCCGTATCGGCGGCAGCGCCCACATTACCGGGCACAACCGGTTCGTGATCGATCCCGACGACCCGCTTCGAGACGGGTTCGATCTGGGGTGAATCGGGGGCGCGCCCCCTCTGCGCTCCGGAACAGTCTCCCGGTCACTGATCGAGTCACGGGTCGAACCGGTCCGGAGTCGGAACCGACGCCTGTGACAACAGAGTCAGCTCTATCGAGGTGCAACTCGAGGCCACCTCGAGCAGTTCTCAGCGGTCCCTGCTCGAATTCTCGTCCTGGGTCGAATCCGACCGGTCGTGCATGTGGGCCGTGCCGTAGGCGACCAGCGCGGCGTTGAGCGCGATCAGGGCAACTGCGAGCAGCGGGCCGACGGCTCCGTTCTCGCCGCCGGTCGCTGCGACGGTGCCGAGGGCACCGACGCCGACCACGGCCAGTCCGACCACCAGCAGGCGGTCGAGGCGGGGATCGTAGTCGTAGGAGACGGCCTCGCGGATGCGTTCGTCCTCGCGGTCGCGACGCTCGCGGTATCGCTCGGCGTCCGGATCGTCGTCTGGGACCGACCGGAGTCCGAAGGTGAGCAACTCGCCGAGGCCAACCCGTGCTCTCGCGATGGTTCCACAGGTGACGGCGACGAACAGCAGGACGACGGCCGCGATTCCGAACCCGAGCGCGGCGGCTGGCGCCAGCAGCGCGACCGCGACGATCGCGACCACCGCCGCGACTCGCTCGAGTCGTGTCGGCACGCTGTCGACCATCCTCGAGACCCGCTTCAATGGCGGCGCAAATGAACGTTTACTCGGGCCGCGTCGGTGCGACGGGGCTACTCGCCACAGGGCGCTCGAGTTGGCAGCGAGCGTCGAGCCGGCAGCTACCGACCCAGCGTGTGGAACTCGTCGTTGGGGCGCATCTCGGCGAAGGCGGCCATCCGGTTGCTGAGGTTGTAGAACGCGGTGACGGCGGCGATGTCCCAGATCGCTTCCTGGCTGAAGCCGGCTTCGCGGAGTCGATCGTAGTCGGCCCGTTCGATCGCGTTCGGTCGCTCGGTGAGTTTCACCGCGACGTCGAGCATCGTGCGGTGGGCGTCGTTGATGTCCGCCGTTCGGTAGTTCGCGATCAGCTGGTCGGCGAGCGTCGGATCGTCGGCGTAGATCCGGACGAGCGCGCCGTGGGCGACGTTGCAGTAGTAACAGTGGTTGACGCCGGAGACCGCGACGACGATCATCTCGATCTCCTCGCGTTCCAGGGCCGCGTCTTCGACGAGCGCGTCGTGGTAGCCGAAGAAGGCCCGGAAGTGGGAGGGTTTGTACGCGAACGCCGAGAAGACGTTCGGCGTGAACCCGGCGCGGTCGGTCTCCTCGACGATGCGCTCTTTGAGATCATCGGGCAGGTCCTCGAACGCCGGCACGGGGAAGGCGTCCATCGCGTCGTCGTCGAGTGCTGGCTCGGTGTCAGTCTCTGAATTGCCCATAGCTATCGCTTCGCAAGGATTCCTAATAACTTGCCGGTCCCGCCCCCGTCACACACTCGCCGTACCCGCTCACGGCCTGCCGTCCTCGAGACGGGTCCCGCCTGCCTCGAGCGCCGCCTCGAGGACGGTTTCGACCGTTGGCGCGGCCAGCAGGTGGGCCGGACACGCGCAGTCGGAGGCTCCGAAGTCGGCGACCGGCTCGCCCGGCAACGACGCGGCGAGTTCACACTCCCGGTCGGCGTCGGGGAAGGTGACGACTGACTCGAGGGTCGTTTCCCGGTGGCCGAGCAGGTAGTCGACGTGCCAGTGTCGGGTCGATCGCCGTCCGCTCGCGAGTTCGCGGTGGCGTTCGACCCGCGAGAAGCCGCCCGGGCCGAACGCGCTGCCAACGTAGGCGTATGCGCCCCCGTCGAACGTTCGGTCGCCCAGCGCGCCGACCTCGATCGTCGACCGCTCGCCGACGTCGATCACGAGGACGTAGGTGCCGCCCATGTCCCGAGGAACGGACGACGCGGGCAAAAGCCGACGGTTTTCGCGCTGGAGGAACTTTCGCCGCTGCGATGGGTACGTTCCGAAGGTTCGCTTGCCGCGACCCGAGGCCCGCTCACCGTGGCTGTGGGGCGTTGCGGTCGTCGGCGGTCGTCGATTGCTGGGCCGGGGGCGACCGCTCGAGCGCGACCAGCCCGCGGACCGGCTCGTACTCGTAGGTGACCCACTGCGGGAGATACCGCGCCCCGATCAGCTTTCGAACCCCGAGCTGTGTCACCCTGGCTCCAGGGGTCAGCTCCTCGGTCAACCGGAGGTCGACGATCCCGTCGAAGACGTACTCCTCGTCCGGATAGCCGTCGGCCCCCGAGGTCGTCGCACCGGCGACGATCGGCACGTACCGTGCCTTGCAGACGGTCGCCCGGACGTCTTTGACGAAGTTGTGGACCATGTGCTCTTGAACCAGCGTGGCGAGTTCGTCGAGCGAGTCGATCGTCACGAGCCCCGTCTCGCTCATCTCGAGGTCCTCGAGCGCCCCGAGCAAGTTGTTGGCGACCGAGCGGACGTCGTCGGGCTCCGTGACTTCGACGACGGCGTCGGCGCAGGCCTCGCCGACGAAGGTCGCCCACTCGGTTCGGGTCTCGAGGAACTGTTCGCGGTCGGCGAGTCGGTGGGTGAAACAGTCGAGGATTCGCAAGCGATCGTTCTCGAGTGCCGGCAGGACGTTCCAGCCGTTCTCGAAGAGCCGCTCGAGCGTCGCCGTCGGCGGATTGGCGTAGGAGACGACGACCGCCGGCTCGCCGCGCTCGAGCGCGCGCCAGACGAGTTCGCTCAACAGTTCGTCGCGTCTGGTCCCCTCGTCGCCCGAGAGCAGGACGAAGGAATCCGCCGGCACGCCCTCGTGGACGAGCGAATCGATCGGCTCGATTCCCGTCACGATGCGCTTGTACGAGCCGGGATCGGGCATCTGCGAGTCGTCCTCGGCCGCCTCCAGACAGGTCGACGAACAGAACTGCCCGTCGTCGGACTCGCTCGGCTCGCTGGGGATCGGGTAGTGACAGTAGTCACACTCGAGTGGGTGCTCCTGGGGTCGCTCCGCCCGCAAGTGCTCCGTCATAAGAGGGCGTTCGACGACGGGGGAGAAGAACCCCTTTCCGAGTCGGGGTGACTGTTCGACCGACGGACCGATCGGTTCGTCGGCCGCCGGCGAGACGATCTCGTGGAGAAAAACACGTATGGTCCGGGGGTGTGACTGGTGAGGTATGTTCGAGAAGTCGACGTGGATTCGCCTGCCGCGGAACGTCGTCGTCGGTCACGGCGTCCTCGAGTCGGTCGTCGAGGTCGTCGACGACCTCCACTTGCAGGGGCGGCCGTTGATCGTCACCAGCCCGACTCCCCGGTCGGTCGCCGGCGAACCCATCGCCACCGACTTCGAGGCCGCGGGGATCGACCCCGCTATCGTCTCGATCGACGCGGCGACGTTCGACTCGGTCCAGACCGTCATCGAGATGGCCGAGGCCGAGGCGGTCTCCTACCTGATCGGCGTCGGCGGCGGGAAAGCCATCGATATCGCGAAGATGGCCAGCGATCACCTCGAGATGGGCTTCTGTTCGGTCCCCACGGCGGCGAGCCACGACGGGATCGTCAGCAACCGCGGCTCGGTCCCCGACGGGGATACGCGACACAGCGTGGCCGCCG
>LFCJ01003555.1_pt1 | contig 11417 bp, 8 predicted proteins | sample 643141 | NCBI WGS metagenome assembly LFCJ01 (sample SAMN03766243, study PRJNA286221) | soda lake metagenome | biome: soda lake; feature: Kulunda steppe; material: water; isolation source: sample B1-Br-g2 brine of Lake Bitter-1 | place: Russia: Kulunda steppe | collected 2010-07 | reverse complement strand
CAGAGCCCACCCTGTGGCGATCGCTCGACGTAACCGTTCCATCGATCGCGATCGTCGTCGGTTGCGACGCGCACGTCGATGCTCATGATGAGTCCCCCCAGTCGACTACATGTGTGTCTTTCAGTCTCGTTCTCATGAGTGTTCGATCGCTGGAGACGGACTTTGTAAGGACCTTGTTTCTAACATTCAGGTCTGACAGTCACGTTGTATGAAAATAGCCCGGCAGTACCACGAAATCGTAGGCATTCACTACGGTGACAGTAGATGGTCCGATACACCCGCCTGAATTCAATCGCAACTGGAGGTCACAGAATCTGCACTATTGTCGTGTCGATCGGTACGTGATATGGGTCGCTGTACGTCACTTCCGATAGAGTCGCGAACCGTGCTTCGGTTGTGATGGTACATCGCTCTAGATGACCGCATGAACCGTTTTGGGTAGCGGAGTGGGCACGGCACAGTAGATAGGGCGTGTGTGAAGGTATCGTTGAGATAACAAAATATGAGAGAGCGGACTAACTGGTATTGACGAATGTCACGCTCAACACAGGCACGGAACGACCCCGTCACGAAACTCCTCCTGGCAGTCGGCTTTCTTTCGGTTTCTGCTGCCACGCTCGTCGCTCACACATCGCCGGCGGCGGGATACGAAGTATCACTCTATACGATGACACCGGCTTCCGTCTGGATCGGCTTGGGGGTGGCAGTAATGATTGCACTGTTCGTCTCCGTATTTTCGATTCACGACACTGTTCGCGATCACGGTACAACTCGAAGCGTTCGTGCGACTGCGCTGTTCCTCGGTGGAATGGCGATGACTGTCTTTGTCAGTCTACCCATCATACGTGGATATCATTATAATGGACACAACGATTCACTGACACACTTGGGGTGGGCGACCGCAATCTCCGAACAGTCGCTTTCTCCGTTTGAGTTGTTTTATCCCGGAATTCATACTGTCTCCACGGTCATCGAATCAGCAATCGGATTTTCGATGCCCCATGCAATATTGCTATTTACGGTTCTTTCTGCACTAACGTTTTTCATCTTTGTCCCGCTTTCCGTCCAGACGATCCGGCCCAGCGCGGCGGCCGTGACTGTCGGCGCGTTCGCGTCGTTTCTGTTGCTCCCGATTACGACGATCTCGACAGACATGTACCCACATGCGATGTCACAGACGATATTGCTCTCTGCACTGTTCGTCTTCGTGATATTGAAATACTTACTGCCGAGTCGACCGACCTCGAACCGAACCGCGTTCAGCTATCTACTGGCCATCGTTTCGGCCCCGTTCGTCGTCTACCACCCACAGTTCGTCGCCCACATGCTCGTCGTCCTCACTGGAATCTGTGGTGTCCAGTTTGTCGCCAGTCGGCTCGAGACGGATCGGGCAATCGCGACGTACCCCAAACTCTACGCACAGACGTCGTTCCTGGCCGTCGTGTTCGCTGTCTGGATCCTGAATAACCAGTCCGTCGCCGGGTTCGCCCTGGACGCTGTCAGTTCGGCGATTCTGTACATACTGAGCGGCGGCGGTGGAGCTGGTGAGTCGATCGCGAGCCAGGGCGCATCAATCGCGGCGATCGGTAGCAGCATCGAAGAAGTGTTTCTCAGATTGTTCCTCCCGCAGTTGCTGTTTTCGCTTCTGGCAGTCCTCATCTTTTTTGCAGCAATCGTCCAGCGATGGCCGGCAGACCAGAGAGACGTCTCCTCGGTGGCCATCTCGTTCGGTGTCGCACTAGCTGGGCTCTTCGTGGTCTTTTCTGTCTACTTTTTCAGCGATACGTCGGAGATGTACTTCCGGGTGTTCGGACTAATGATGGTGTTCGTCACCATACTGGGAGCGCTCGTGCTTACCCCACTCGTCGATCGGGCGGTGAGAGCTACTGGAGGGCGAACAGTCAATTCCCTGCTCGTCGCGGGATTCGGTATGCTCCTCGTCGTGTCGCTAATCGCGGTCTTCCCGTCGCCGTTCATTTACAACCAGTCTCATCAAGTGACCGAAGGAGAGATGTCTGGCTACGAACGGGCCTTCGAGAACGCTGACGACGAACTCACGTTCCTCGGAATCAGGGATGCGCCCAACCGGTACAACGATGCAGTAAACGCGAACCGCGAACGGTCGAGTGCCCATGGCATGCTTAACGAGACGGCGACCGAACAGGGGCTCTCGGCCTTCTACGACGAAGATATGTATCTGACAGTCAGCCAGACTGATCGCGATCGAGAGACGATCGCCTATCAGGGCCTCCGTTACACGGATGGGGACTTCGGCGACCTCACGACCCAACAGGAAGTCGATCGTGTCCAGAGCAACGGGCAACTTGAGGTCTACTTTGTTCGAGCCGGGTGAGTGGAGTCGTTACAGCAGTCCGTGTGAGCGGTCGGTCCGACGGTAGCAGCGGGCTATAATGGAGTAATTGAATACAAACTCGATTACACAGTTTCCGTACAGTTGTCTGTCCTTGAAAATCGCACGGGGATATATATTTGCGATTGTTGTGTGACCTTGACAGAATGTCGCAACGAACGATTGTCTGGATCATTCTTGAAGATATTCGGTACGATCACACGACGTTCAGTGATCACGACGCTTCGACGACACCCAACCTGAAACGGATCGCTGACTGGGTTTCGTCGTTCGATCGGTGTTTCTCACACGAAATCCGGACACGTGCCCCGAGAGCGTCAGTCGAACCAGCGACTTGTCGCCAGGGAGCAACTCGACGACGATTGGGGAGTCGTCAGTCAGATTCGATTTCACCACGTCCTGTTGAACCATACAGCGAAGGCATTCGACAAGGGGAGACCGATTCTCGTCTCACTCGAATCGTCCAAATGAATTATCAAACTGGTGGAGGCGATCCGGAACGCAGCCGAAGATCAGCCACGGACCGCACAGAAAGTGTGGCTTCGGCCTCATCGCCTCAATTTCATCAATGAAAAATTACAAAGAAAAGATTATCCGCGGGTTCAAAGCGAAGCTCGTCGCGGAAATTGTTAGAGTTGGGGCCAAAGGTCTGCTTATGATATTGCTGGCCCGGACGTTTCTGTCACCGTCCGAGTACGGCCTCCTATTTCTGGCAATTTCGATCTTTTCAATCGCGTTCTTTTTTAGTAACTTCGGGATCGCCAACTCGACTGCTCGCTATATTGCAGAGTACAGTGAAACGAAACCCGGACAGATTCCAAACCTCCTCTCGGTATCGCTGCGGTACAATCTCGCCCTGATACTCGTCGTCGCCACCGCGGTTGCCCTCTTTCACCAACCGATCGCGGCGCAGTTCGACGACCCGGGGTTAGAAGCCTTGCTCGTACTCGGCTTCTTTTATATCATGGCTAAAACACTCAATAAATATGTGTACACGCTGTTCCAGGGGTTCAACCGTGTCCACTGGAGTGCGATCGTGTCTATCGTCTCGAATCTCGGGACCTTCCTCGCCGTCATCGGACTGCTCGTCTTTGGGTTCGGCGTCGTCGGCGCGCTGTCGGGGTACATCATTGGCTATCTGCTCGGAACTCTCGTCGGCGTCGTCGTCCTGTACCGACTAGTCTCCGCGATCGATACCGCCCCATCGCTCGAGCCTGGACTCCGACGGCGGTTGCTCGAGTACAGTCTCCCGCTCGCTGCGACGAACGGGTCGAATATTCTGTACAAGCGAGTCGACACCGTGCTCGTCGGCTTCTTTCTGACGCCGGTTGCAGTCAGCTACTACGTCCTTTCGAAACAGCTCGCCGAGTCTGTCATCGCGCCGGCTCAGTCGCTTGGATTCGCCGTCTCGCCGTCCTATGGTGAATACAAGGCCGCCGGCGAACTCGACGAAGCTGCGCACATCTACGAGCAAACGTTTACATACAATCTGCTCTTTTATATCCCAGCGGCCGCAGGGTTGGTGCTCGTCGCCGAGCCGATGGTCCAATTTATCTTCGGCACGGAGTATCTCGATGCGGTTACGGTTATCCAAGTCCTGGCAGTCTTTATGATTTTACAGTCGATCGATAGTATAACTGACGATGCACTCGATTATCTGGGTCGGGCGAAACATCGAGCAATCGCCAAAGGGTCGACCGGCTTCCTGAATTTCGGACTCAACCTCCTTTTGATCCCGACAGTCGGTGTCGTCGGCGCAGCTATCTCGACGGTGGTCAGCTACACGATTATGGTGTTCGTGAATATCCATCTAATTAATGCCGAGCTACACATTTCGTTTACCAAGATGATTCGATCGTTCGTCGCCGTAACCGGGATCACGATCGGTATGTCGGTGACGGTCGTGATGCTGCTCCCGCTGGTGACCAATCTCATGACGCTCATTGGCGTCGTGTTGCTCGGCGCTATCGTATGGATGCTCATATCTGTCTTCACTGGACTGCTTGATCTTCGACAAGCGGTGGCCGCGCTCCGCTGACGGAACTGCCCACAAGTAAAAAGTCGATGAGGGTTTTCGATCGTTCGAAACGCTGCAATCTGTGTTGTCCGACAGTCTTACCACTCCGATCGCGGCATCCGACTGCCGTGCGTACTAAGCACTACCTTCTGTTCGAGCAGCGAGGCGTTGGCCGGCATCGGGATCGAACACGAGGATTTCATCATTGTCTCGGTCTGGCGGGTCTCGACAGCGTGCAGTAGTCGATGTTCGCACCAGTGTCGATTATTCGGATCGACTCGTCGCTGGCTGCAAGGGCCACGAGTTCGCGCTTCAAGCGTCTAGCAGTCGTTTCTTTTCGAATAGTACAGAGTGTCACATTTCGAGACATAGCTCGATTGTCGAGATCGAAGATCATCCGTTGGCGCCGGACTACGATTTCCTGTTTATGACTGTGACGCCACGATCGGGAGCGGGGAGACGTATGGTGCGGGTGTCGGTTCGATCGCACCGGCGATGAGAAACTGTCCACTGCATCCAGTTGCCGCCGGCGTACCAACCGTCGAAGTTTGCCGAGACCCTGTTTGCGTGTTCGAACATCCGATCCGGCCGAGAGATGATGGCGGTTAGCTTCCGAACGAACTTCACTAGAATTGCAGTATACTTGATATTGAATTGAACTCGATTGTCATATCATCGTTTCCACTGACCTCGTTGTCGGAACTGGAAACGCTCAAACCGAGGCAGGGGGGAATATGTTCCCTTGATCAACACGCAAGACTGTTCACAAAAATAAAATAAAGAGATCGACACACATTCAGTCTTTACTGATTCTATAGATCTCTTATAAAAAGCGGAGACGTTAAGCAGAGCGTATAGCAAAAACCCGGACTTTCGTCTCAACATGGATGACAAGATAAGCGATACGACTGATCGCAATCCATCCGACGAGCCAGTAACCGACGATCGACTGAACCGCCGTTCGTATCTCGCATCGGCAGCGACGGCACTTTCAGCTGTCGGGCTTGCGAGTACAACTGCGAGCGCATCGGGCGAAGAGTACGACGTGATTAGACTCGGCCGCGGAGAGAGGGTCACCTATGACCTTGATGACGGCGAAACCCTCGAAAACCTGCTCATCGATCAGACCGCAAGGGGCGCACACTACAAAATCAAGGCACGCGACATCAACAACGCCACAGTCCGCAACGTCGGCTGGTACGGCGCAGCAACCGAAGTCGACGCTGGACATTTACTGACGGCTGCTGCGAACCCCGGTGGTGAGATTACCTTCGAGAACATCTACATGAACGGGAAACTCACCCCCGACGACGAAGATTCCAGGCCGTCGCGGTTTGGTGGCATTCGCGTTGCTAAACGGCACGCAGGCACCGTATATATCCGTCACACCTATGTCGAGGGATTTGGGAACAACGCCAGCTACGCCGACGGTACCGGCGAAGCAGGCAGGGGTAACGGGACACTCATCTACGAAAATTGTTATCACCGCGACAACACCGTGTCGAACTATCGGATTGGAACATCTACTACAGAACTCCACAACTGCATCGGTCTGTACAGTGATTCCAATGGTGAGCGTGGCGGATACCCATTCTCCGGGTCTCGAACGGGGAGAAACGTGTGGTTCTGGCATCAAGATGGGATGGAGGCCCACAATTGTTGCTTCCACACCGATCCGAGAGACTCCGCTACTGTTAGCACATTCCATGGCCGATGGTATTCAAACAGCCCTCGCGGAGATGTTCGATTCTACACGCATAATTGTTATATAAATGATGATACTCCAAATGAGGAAATAATGGACACGGACGGCAACAGCGTCTCATACGATGTTGAAGTTGTCCACAACAATTTGACACGGCAATCAACTGCGACAGTGCTTGAGGACGGTGGTGTCCCTACGAGTGCGGAGATGGCTGCGTCGGGCGGACGCGAATACGTTGACCCGTTTGACGAAGGAATCGGGAACGGAGCAGAACCGCCTGAAGACGACTCCGACGACGATGACGAAGCGGAAGAGGAAGTAGACGGCGACGAACATCTGCTGGCGTTCGTGACGGAACCGGACGCCCAAAGAGCAACATACGAGTTCGAAGCTGCCGGGCCAGTGGAGTTCGCGACGGCACCGTACGACTCGCCAAGCGGTAGACAGATTGAGGGCGGAACGTGGCGGGACCGCGACTTCGTCGAAGAGGGCGACGACGGAATGTGGCGGGCCGGCGGTGGCACGGGCAGTGGCTTCGGTGACGCGTTCCGTGTGGCCGGCCCGATCACGGAGATCGAGATCGACGACCCAGACGGCATGTGGGTCGAACTCAATGGCGAACGACTCTCGCCTGACGAGATCATCGACGCCACATCTGATGATGAGGATGAAGAGGCGGACGGCGAGGACGAGCAAGCCGACGCCGAAGAACGCCTGCTGGCGTTCGTGACGGAGCCGGACGCCCAGGGCGCACTGTACGAGTTCGAGGCCGCCGGACCAGTGGAGTTCGCGACGGCACCGTACGACTCGCCGAGTGGCGGACGAATCGAGGGCGGTACGTGGCGAAGCCGTGACTTCGTCGAGGAGACTGACGACGGGACATGGCGAGCCGGCGGTGGCTCCGGCAACGGCTTCGGCGACGCCTACCGCGTGAACGGCCCGATCACGGAGATCGACCTCGCCGACCCCGACGGTATGTGGGTCGAACTCGACGGCGATCGGCTCTCGATCGACGAGATCATCGAGTCGACGGCAGCCGACGAAGACGGCCCTTCGAACGTGATCGTTATCGACGGAACCGCCTCACCCGATTCGGTGTCGTACGCATTTAGCGTCTCCGAATCGCTAGAGCCAGCGACCTACGGCGATGCAACAATTAACGAGTCTGTCGAGGTCGACGAGAACAGCGTCGAGGGGACCGTCGACGAAGCTGTCGATGCCTACTGGTTCAGCGGAGAGTTCACGGGCTTCCGGCTGGCCGGGAACGCGGACGTCAGCGTCGAATACGACGTTCGATAGCCGGTTTGATCGAGCGGACCACGCCCAGCGTTTCGGTCGTCTGTACCGATCTGAGGACGGATACGGAACAAACTGCACCCGCAGACTCCTCTGCTCTGGCTCCACTCTCCAGTCAGACAATGTCAGAGATGCCAGAGTGAATTATACTTTTTTCATATATATTTAAATTTATACAATACATGCGCGTGAGGTTCTAGGAATATATCTATCTGACAGATAATAATGTCCGGAACAGACACCGACAGAGAAAGATAATGCTCGATACAGCAGTCGTCCGAGCTGGTGTCGTCTCGAAAACAGAGTTGAACGGATTAACAAAAACTCCGCGGACAAATCCGGTCTCAGTCTGTAATCTCGACAAATCACGTGCTCGAGATATCGTCGACGAGTATACGATTACATCTTAAACTGACGTTGATACGCTCTTCGAAGACGAAGACCTCGACTGGGTACACATCCGCACGCCCGTGAAAACCTATTTTTAGATAGCGAAGACGGCAATTGAGGCTGGTGTTCCAGTGTTGATCGAAGACAAATTCGCCAGTCACATCGATGTGCTTTCGCTGAAGGTTCGAGAGAGGCCTTGGGGACGGCTGCTAACTAAAAAATAGCGTGTCCGAGCCATTTCCGTCGTTCATCCACGAGCGCCGGATTTGCGTTCGTGTTCAGCCGACTCGTCAAGTAGCCGTCGTTCTCATCGATCAATGCGAACCGGCGGTAGCTGTAAAATCCGAGGTCGAACAGAAACAGCCTGCTACACAGCCAGTTTCCCGTATGGAATCCTGAAACGCGTGTGCAAGGAGTGGCCCAGCAGGTCGCCGAGGCTGGTGTAAAACGGTCGTAGAAGCTGGAGCGAGCAACCTTCGGGTCAGATGCTGCTTGGCACGGGCGTTGAAACGCAGCAAAGGAGCGGGTTTCGCCGTCCGCGACAACACCCAAAACAAGCATCGTGATGTCGTTCTCTCGCTTACGCTGAACGGAATCCGGGCTCGTTCGCGATACATTCGACGAGCTCTGCTAGAAAGAGGGAACTCAACCGACGTCGTATGAGTGTTGGACAGAGTTCAGGTGGCACAACCTCTCTACGCGGTTTCTCGAGAACCCTCCTCAATAGAGCGCCGTCCCCGTATTCTGATGCGTAACCGAACGCAAATGTTCAGTCGACATATCCGAGATTCCGTAGACGATTCTCGACGACATCGTCGCTGGGAGTATCTGCTGCAGATTCGCTCGCTTCGTTCGTAATTCGCTTTCGCGGCCCGTTCTCGTAGACGTGCCATGGAACAGCGACTAACTCTTCAGTGTAGATACCTGGTGGATGCCCCCACTCCACAATTGGAATCGGCGACGATCGTTCCTCGACCATGTTGCCGTGGTCAGCGGTGACGACAGTTCGACCCGGAAGCTCGAGCAAAAGGTCGTGAATTTTCGGGAGAACGAGATCGAGGTTCTGTCGGTACGCATCCCACACATCACTCGCCGAGCAATCGAGTCGACCACGGCGTAACTCTCCCCAGATATCTATACTCCGTTCGTCATCGCCAAACGTCCTGGCATTGAGTTCTCGATCGGCACCAATGAACGGATAGTGGGGCTGAAGAAAGTGTCCGATAATACGTTTGTGCGGATACCGGTCGGCCGCGTCCTGAACATACTGGGCCATCGTCTCCGGAAGAACAGTTCCGTGAGTATCGTCCCACCCATCCTCCTGCCAAACGTTCACCACCTCGTGAAATTGGACATCGATCGTCTCCCTCCACCGGTACAGTTGTGGGCTGGCTGTCACGTATACCGTATCGTGTAGTGTTTCGCCATCGAAGTTCCCCTGAAGAAATTCGGTCGTGTGAGAACCCCTTGACTGCCTCTGTTCGAGTTGTCCGGGAAGTTCACAGTGTTCGGCGAACATGTCGTACCGACACGCATCGAGGATCAGCAGGTTATCCCAGTCCTCGTCGATAATGTCGACACCATCCGCATTGCACTCCTGGCGATAGAAACGACGGTGGTAGAGACGATTGAATTCTTGAGCAAAAAACGACGGATTCGCTATTCCCTTTCGGATACCGCGGCGGAATTGCGACAGTGAGTACATCAGTCTACTGGAGACACGCGAACCAGATTGTAAATGTGACTGTAACTAGTCGTGAAAATACATTGTCGTCTGAATCCCGAACTCAACGAGGAGTTATGGCCAGTAGTGACAACGAGAGTGTGATTCGGACCGTCGATCATCGACCAAGATAGCTGTGTTCGAAGCTTTTCTGTCTCGATTATCGAGTCATCACCAATCGGCCCGTCTGAAAGGCGTTCAAAGTCTGAGCCGATGGGTAAAGCCGCTGGCGTTCGTCCGGTCTCACCCATCAGTCGACGCTTGGACAGCACTGAATTGCATGTCGGTCGTCAAGCGAAGGTCTCGAAGATCGGGGTGAGAGAGGTGTTTGCTGGTTCGGGCTGTGAGGTTCTCGGTATCCTCACACGCTGCTAGCTCAGTTCGAATATCCTGCCACCGCTCGTGGCGAAGAATAACCCGAACCGGCACGAGATCGATATCTAGTAGCTTCGCAATGGAAAGACGGTGCCAACCACTCCCTAAGAACAGAATGTCTCCGTCGCGATCGATCGCAACACCGATTTCGTTCAAGATATCGCGCAGTCCGTTCACCTCCTCAAGTTCCGTTCTGCGTCGGTATCCGTTCTTGGAGATACGTTCGTACAGGCGATCAACTTCTTCATATTGTTCATGGAGCGCCGCTTCGGTTGTACAACCGTCAATCATTGGCTGCTGTTCCATGATCGTTAGTAAGATGTCAAAAAGGTCCGTCTCCTCCCAAGGCACACCTTGCTCGAAGTGTGCACGAATGCCTTGGTACTTCGGAGTTTCCTCGAACGGCACCAGATACTCGCGCTGATCCCATTCACCGCCAATAACTGAACCGGCGTCAGCCCACGCATCAATCAAAAATCCGTCGCTGCTACCTTGATACAGGTTGTGGCTTGGCAAATGATACTTATTGTGGTTGGGACGCCAGTAATCGATCGTACTGGGATCGATCCAGAGGATCGTGTACGGATCGGCCCCAGCACGTCCGTACCGAGCAGTAGAGATCGCTCGTCTGTACGCAACCTCGGCTCTGAATAGTCTCGTGTTGTAGATTCCAGCCCGTATGCTTGCCCGGAATAGCGTCCTGAGGCCTTCTTTACGAAGCGTTTGCCACGCGCGATGAATCTTAGTGGAATTTCCCGACATTCGTATGTCTACCTACGCTCTGTCTTGTAGAAACCATGCACAGAATGTTATTTCAGTATGCTCTTTATAACGCTCTATATACGAATCGGAGTCACAATTGGAGGAAGTCAGTGAAGATCCGTGTCCGATACCATCTACGACCGCGTTACTCGACTCTATTGAATCGCCATACGGCATTAGAACCACCGGGTTACGTACTGTTTGCTGTTGTAGACGAGATACATTAGAAAACCTTCATAGAATCCGTCATACCATTTTCGCGCTCGGACGACCAAGCTATTCGAGCGCTTGATAGAAGAGCTCACAATCTCGGTCATTGAGCGCTGATTATAGAAATTCTCCTCAATCCGTGCGGTGTGGGCGTAATCATCCGGTGCGAAAATACGATACTTCACGAGAGATCGTATCCCCCATATCTCGGCAACGATCAGTCACCCACTCTGGCTGTCGGTCGTCACGTCTATTGTGGTCGTTGATCGTCTCGTTTACTAATCGGCCGTCGCTGAGGAAACGCTGGAGGTTGTGTTTGGACCAGTTCCGCGATAGACCTCGAATAACTGTTCGACGATCGCATCCCATGCGTATCGATCGCAGATTTCCGCCCGGTTCCGGTTGCCCATCTCTCGGACTCGATCGGGTGAGTCGAGCAACGTCGCGATCGCGGCCTGGAGTTCGTCGACGTTGCCTGGCGAAACCAACACGCCGTTCTCGTCGCTGATCACTTCCGGAATACTCCCGACAGTCGTGGATACGATCGCATTGCCACCGGCCATCCCCT
>LFCJ01003554.1_pt1 | contig 11417 bp, 14 predicted proteins | sample 643141 | NCBI WGS metagenome assembly LFCJ01 (sample SAMN03766243, study PRJNA286221) | soda lake metagenome | biome: soda lake; feature: Kulunda steppe; material: water; isolation source: sample B1-Br-g2 brine of Lake Bitter-1 | place: Russia: Kulunda steppe | collected 2010-07 | reverse complement strand
GCAATTGCCAACAAGCCTTACCAGGATAAGTCAAAAATATATGTAGACCTTTACACACATTAATGCGCAACAAAAAACATGAGCATTAAGGCTGAAGCAAAAAACATAAAGAGCAATAGGCTCATTTCTGAAGCCAGACGCCCCTCACTGACGTTCTATTTCCTATAGGAAAAACTAACTAGTTTGATGATCATCAATCATGATGGGGGCCTGCCTTGTGCTTGCACTAGCTATAGACTTCTCCCATGATCCACGCCAAAAGGAATATGTCTCCTGGCATTGTCTGTCACGCCAGATTATAATGATTAGTGTCATTGCCGATGTCACTGTCTGTTTGCAGGTAGTGGGGGGGGGTGCCACGCCAAGAGACTGCTGCATCCAAACTAGACTCACGGCATGGCCATAACGAGTATTTGAGCAAATGTGGTGTGTGGACTGGCTGCGGACAGCGACAGTGTACACCAAGCAGACAACAGGTTGCCCGCGATGAGACTGAGGAGCCTCTGATACCCTTATCCCTCCCTATACGTTCTCTCCCTCTCTCTCTCTCTCTCTCTCTCTCTCTTTTTCTCTCTCTCTTCAGCCTGCAAATAGGCAAGGTCAGCGCTGCATGCAGCTGCTGTTGCACTCACACTGGACGGTGGACGGACTGGACTGGACTGGGCGCTGCCACGCCTGTTACCCCCCAAGGGCTAGAGGGGTCTGCTCCCTGGTGTACATGGTACAAGGTTGCTAGGAGCAAACAAGGTTTTACTGCGAGTTCGCCTTTTGCGTGCTCAAATACAGCTATAGCTGAACTGATGATGGGATCGAAGTACTCCTCCAACTGACTCAACCAACCTCCGGGTCATAATGCAGCATAAATATGGCACTGCATAAATCTGGTGTGACAGGGGTCTAATTGGTTGTTGTGACTGGATTTTTCTTTCCGTTAATTGTAACCATCCTTTTCCAGAGCACTCCCATGAGACGCTGGCTGCCCGCCCAGGGGCCTGGCATCCCCATGCAACACATGCCTAGTTGGTTTCAAGTATTGAGGAGAATAGAGAGGCAGCAGCGCCTATGGGATGGATGGATGGATGGCTGCAACATTATTTGCACAGAACCAGCTAGTGTGTACAGCTTTCAATGAAGTTCCTTTGTAGCATGTTTCAAGGCTACTCTAGATGGACGAGACTGCCTCTCCTTGCCTCAAAACATTATGGTGAACATTGAGAAGCATTTGTGGCAGGGACGCTTCTCGTTCAGACCCTTTGTAGATACCATTTTTCGCTACACTAAATCTTTCATGACGTTTATTTGGCATGACTAGTCTTCTCTTTGTATTCTGTGCACTTCAGCTGAAAAGCAACTGAGGTCACCTACCCGGCGCTACTTGCTGATATCCCAACATCAATTCCTTCATGGTCCGATCTATGCGTGCTACCTATCAATCACACCTTCTGATTGTGGCTTACTTTGTAAACTCTTGCTGTTGATACCACACCACATTCTTTCGTGCATGTCAAGAAACTTACCAGTAGTATTTGGAAAGGCCTGTCACTCCAAAATAGAGCAGCTGAGCTCACGGTGCAGCATTTGCTGTCATCACTTTTTCTAATTACCATGGACAGTCTAACACAATCCTACTTGCTCAATGCTCAGTGTGAGCCCGTTGATCTCAGTCGTTTTGTCACGGACCTCAGGGTGAGGCACTAGGTATATTGGGCACCTTATTCTTGTACGTATCATCAAGAGCGCAACAGCAAACACTGAACCTATCATCAATGGTGCGCTCATCTTGCAATGAGGGCCATAGTCACACATTCGCCAAACATCCTTCCCAGACTCTGATCGGATGCTACCATGCAGTACACGTTTCTTGGCATTTCTCGTAATCTTATTTGTAGCGTGGCATGCTTCAGGCTTTGCGTCCACACCCTACGAGTTGAAACAGACCTAGACTCATAATTCCTCCTCTACCTACGCAATGCCAGTGATATACAAGATGAGCAGCACGTCCTTTTCCACTGCATGCGTCCCCATGTGGTTTCTCTCGCAGGACCTATGTGTCTCTATTCCCTTCCACAGGTTTTCCCGATGTGTCTGCTTTTCTGAACCAACAATATGCTATTTTCCATTGCACTTATTGCCTTGTATGAGCAGGCTAGCAGTCGCACTCCTTGATGAAAGGCCTTTTTTTGTAAACCCCTTGTACACCCTTGCAAAGTAGAGCAGTGCAAGGTTTATGCTGCCTTAAGACAAGGAGGTTAGCTGAGCTGTTTGGCAGAGGATTTGACTGAATTGCAGTGCTGCTATAACTGTACTTTGAACAATAATGGTGTGTGCTTGGTATTACATCTATGCCACAAGTCTGCTTTGGTTGCAGCTGCCTCTGAGTGTGACGGAGCGGTACTGTAAGTTTGTGCAGGGGCAAGTTTCGATTGCAGAAAGGGGCTGGAGGTTGTGATATTTGGTTGAGGTTTGCTCCGTGCAGACGCCACTTGCCTCAGTATATCATGCCAGCAAGCATATAGCTGGGAATGGCTTAGCAGATTTGCTTGTCCCACTCATGGGCTACATGGACTTACTTTACAACACATCTAGGTTCATATTGCATGGCAGAATCGGGGAGTGGCTTGTCTTTATATTTTGCACAGCAAGCCATATCTGCAAAAGAAATTAATGAAAGCTGCAAGAGCAAGCAAATGCGTGATGTAAAGGAGCGCAACGTAAGGTTGCAAACTGCCTGCGATCTTGAAAATAATACAGTGAATCACAGAGCATAAGCAGAGCAGAGCACAAAACAATTTCAAAGGTGCCTATGCCTACCTACGACAACACTTAAATAGGTGATTATGATGGAAATTACGCTTTTCCATCAACATAAATTGTGTGCTATGAATGAAATAGATCCACCAGACTGATTTACTTCGACAATCACCAGTAACTGAGCAAATGCTCAGCACTCCAGCATTGCATCTGTGCAACGCCTAGGTACAGACAATGCACGCAACAAACAAAGCTCACTGCATGCTTGGAATCGAGGCCAAGCATTGGCTGCATCATGATCACAGGATCCCTCTTATTGATTTTTGGCAAGGGAATGATACCGCAGTGCACAATTAGCAAACTGTACAAGTTTTTTGAGGATGAAGTGGCCCAGTTTTGAACGGAGATGGAATTAGGATGGAACTGGTAAGGATGGAGAAGATAAATTGAAGCCCTGGTTGCTAACCCTCTTTGCCAACTTCTTTGCGGTGCTGAGACTCATTCCCAGCACCATAGGCGTGCACCTGAAACTTGCTCTCAAAGTAGGCGTAGATGCGAGGGGGTGTGCGGCCGTAGACAAACGCATAGCTGGTGGCTACAAACATGGCACCGCCCTGCGTGCAGAACAATGGGGTACATATGCTGTAGGCTTGAGCGTTCATGGACCATTTGCTCATCCCATTGCTTCCAAGCTCTTGCAACGATGGCAATGGTGACAGCTCACAGCTCATGCTGCACATGACTGGCACTCAGTTGGAGGTAGCTCAGCTACAGCCCACAGGTGATGCCATGGAGCTCTAGCTGTTGCAGCTCGCAGTTGACACGGATCAGGCTTGTTGATTTATGACATTGATATTGCCCGAGGGGCACAAGCAACATGCAAGCGCCAGGCATCAGGCAAAAAACAGCCACATGAATGGGACTGGATGCTTAGCAGGCTGAGGCTGAACGGTGTTGCTGGATCACTCATTTTCAGGATTCACGTTACGCAAAAAGCAAAAAAATGGAAACAACGCAGGTAACGGTGCAACCACAGCTAGCTCACTTACAATCCAGTTGCCGATTGTTGAGGGAATGAGGTTGTAGGCGACGAAGTCCCTTGCATTGATATCAGCACCGTACTGAATTGCCAAAGGGATCTGTAGCAAAGCACAGCAACAGCAGGTAGTGGGGTTGATGAGGTTTTTCCAGGCACAAAGCATGGCCAGCAGGAAGAATACTCGTGACGCGTTACCTTACAGTGGCCTAGTTAAACCATTGGCACAAAGCACCCGATACCAGGGTTACATGAGCTGCAAAGCCATGAGCTTCCGTTCTGTCAAAATTGGAAACAAGTGATCCCACCTCCTTCAGCCCTGGACCCTGACACACCCTGGTAACTTGTGGTTTACTGCACAGAGAACATAAAGCTTGGTCCGGATTTAGCAGCAAAGCTGGCTTCCAACAAGAGTTCCATACTTATTTGCCTGGCAAATTACCCGATGCCTTACCATCCCTTATGACTAATGTTTTGACCTCCTGTGGTGGACAGACCCTCAACATTAAAATTTGTTGCTATTACACAGGTTATTTGTCGTACTGTTTTTTCTGATCAGTACACCACTGAACAGGGGCGTGCAGCTGAGTAAGTCCAAGCGACATATGGTATTGAAATGCTGTGCATCAGCCTCTTGGCGAGAGTTGTGGTGAAATGGATGGCCTTGTTTTTGGTCCAGGTGGCTCGAGCATCGTGATTTTCAGTGTGGCACGTTTACTGTTATGCTTTCTGTACTCTTAATCATTGCACCATGCACCCAACTGCAAAGGGGCCAGGTTGTTACTTCCTGGCGTAAGGGTTTCCCCCCCCGTCCAAGGACTTGATCCTCTGGTTCTTGGACCAACCATCAACCATATGGGAGAGATTGAGAAGCGAGCAACTTTTCTTCCTCAGCTTCTGTCCTGCAGGATATCTCACAACCCTGATGCTTCAACCAGGCATCAGGTGGACAAGGTGGATCAGGATGGAAAGTTGTTCACCCTCTGATCATGCCACGAGCACAAAATACCTAGAGCTCACCAGGAACATGTTCGCTATGCAGTGCTCGAAGCCAATGGCCGCGAAGGCAGAGATAGGCAACCAGATGCCCACAAACTTGCCGGTCAGGTCCTACATCAAATTGAGAGGAGAGACAGCAAACCGTGGATCTCTGATATCGTTGTTATTGGAGGAGCGCATCACACTGGAAACACCCACAAGGGGCTAGAAATGATGCTAGGCTAGCAGAATCAAGAACAAGCAAGCTGTTGGAGGAGCATGCATCACACCAAAAACACTTACAAAGGGGCTTGAGAGATGCTAGGCTAGCAGAATTAGGGAAAAGCCAGTTGTTGGAGGAGCATGCATCACACCGAAATACCCACACACGGGGCTTAAGTGTTGTTAGGCAAGCAGACTTACGGAAGAGCAACCAAGAGGGGGGAAAGGCCTCACTGCCCATGTATGCTGACAGCCTCATGCCATGTGGAACTTACAGTAGCATGTGCGTTGTAGGAAAGGTGGCTTGTGACGCTGCTGGGAAGTGCGCTGCGTCGCACCATTTTGCACCATTCACTTCAAAAATAATCGTCCATTGTCCAACAAAACGCATCAAACACACCTGTGCCGCGTTTGCCATCCAGGTGGCAATGCCCACGAGCCAGTTGGCCAGGATGCCTTTCACAAGTGTGGCACCCCAGCCGTCGCTGACCTGCGGATCCGCAATTTTTGGAATTATGCGGAGTAGTTACAAAATGAATGATATGTTTGATTGATGGCACATTGAATCATCCTTAATTGAAATCGTGTTGCTCACGAGAACCCCCAACCAACCCCGTATTCTTGCCAGAGCTCATGGAAGGGGGTTGATCCAACTATCTAAATCTGACGCCAGGGAGAAGACATGTAAGAGCACGCAAATGCACAAAGCAACCAGGACCTTTAATTCATTTTTAATAACTGTAAGAAGACAGAGCTCCGTCTCGGATACCGTGGTTGCCAATCGATAGGGATATATGTAAGGATGGGTAAATAGGGTGGTCCAGTCTGCCAGAGACTCGCCGAGACTCGGCGAAACTCATTATAGATGGGCAGGGCTTAGATGGAAGATTATTGCTTGACACAGGCACGTCCTTTGGTCCTGAGAATATTCATTGAACTTCAATATAGTTAAAAAACAAATCATGTTAACAGGACCTGGCATTCCAGAGGCCGGAATTAGTCACAGGCTGTTCCATTCTTTATCCCCTTTGTTCCACCCCCCTCAGTTCCAACCTCATCAACCAAGCTGCTCGATCCTTAGCACTCTTTTCATCTTGTTTGGCAAGGAGCTGAAGGCTGGACTCCAGGTCACCCACAGAAAAGTCCTTGTTGTTGCAGCAGATGTAAATCAGCCTCTGCTCTTGCTCCAGAGCAAGCCTTGAGCAGTACTTGGTGCACATCTGGCCCCTAACTTACCAGTTACGCCCACAGACACCACAAGCTGTGGGAGCATGCATAGCAGCCGCACTGTGGCAAGGGTGGGAAAACCATGCTTGGAAGCCCTCAGGCGCAAGGAGTTGACGCACTTAATGGTGGGGGCTGAAGTGCCTGCTGCTGCCAAATGCTTTCCTTCCCTTCCTCCTTCCATTCTCTCACATGTTTGAAGACCCATTGGCAGGGGTGCTAGATCCCTGTGAGGATTGGTAGCCCATCACCCTGTCAGCCATGTCCAAGCTCATCACATCATCAAGCTCCTCATCGCCCCACACCACCTCCTCTCTCATTATCAATTCATCTTTGTAAGTACTTGGGATCTTTGGGAGATCTTGAGGGTTTTCTAGCTCACGTTTGCACAATGTTGGCGTTCACCAACCAAATAGGTGACACTCGTCAGTGACGAGGGTCCATCCCTTCCCCAAAGGAGGCTCGGCGAGACCACTGCCCAACCTTGGATACATGTATTGTTACATTCCCCCATCTGAATACGGACGTCCCGGCCATAGCGGAGAGTCAGTCTTTTTAGAACTAGTTTTTGATTTTTTGATCCTTGCCCAAGAAATCATGCCTGGTCAGGATTGGCAAAGCAGGTCGGTCGGCGAGGATTGAACTTGAGCCCCCAGCACGTCTAGTCTGGTCTGGTCTGTTGATCAAAGATGCTAGAGCACCCCATCCGATACCAAATTGTAATAAGACAGAGCTCCGTCTTGGACACCGTGATTGCCAATCGATAAGGAGATATGTATTGAAACCCAAACCTTTTCAAAGGATGTTTAGCCTGTAACTATTGATAATAAGATATGCTCTGAAATAAAGATCGAGAAATGAATTGAGGCAGGTTGACCATTTTTTCGGTCCGGAGGAACAGAGAGCGGCAATTGTGTGTTCCCTGACTGGGAAAAGCAATAGGCAGCAGTAATGGTCATAAAAAGCCAGGCGGCATTCGCAAAAAAGGAGGTTCTCCTTGGACATCAATGGCTATATTTCCCATTGCCACCTATGCTATGTGCATGAGCATGTGCGCACAGAACTGGTCGCTCTTCACATGCGCAAGAGAACAGCCTAAACAAGTAGCTGACACTATGCCAAGAAGCAGTTTGAAGATGATGTTTGCCTTGACAGCCTTGAAGAAGAGTCTCTAAGGCTGAGTTGACAAGGTACAGGCGGTCATGATATGCACAATTGGCAAAGGTGAGCCACTTGCAAGGCACAATGACTGGTAAGGGTCTTGAACTAACCATAGATCTACCATGATGAGCCAGTATGATCACGGATCTTGAGGATGTAAGGCAAAAACCACCAACTCATTGCTCCTCCACGTTCCTCCTGGCAAGTCGAGCCATGGATCTCATCCGTTAGATACCAACAGATTTTGAGCAGGGCACTGCACGTGTCTTGATAGCACCCACCTTGAGCTCTGCACTGTATACAAGGTAGCCGGTCTTGCCCTCGTATGTCCTTGCGGCAATCATGAGCCCTACCATGATCGCTGCCCCAGTGAAGTTCCCAAAATACGAGATGAACATCATGCGGAGAGCATCCAGGATTGTGAGCTGCGGCCATGGCAGGGTCAGTCAGGCACGCCTTGTTGTGGGTTGCAAACAGCTGAACCCTACAGGGAGAGCGCATACATGCCATCGCAGCCTACGCTGCAAGCAGGACTTGTACACAGGCGCATGTCACCAAAGGCACATGCCCAGCACGCAGGCAAGCTGGCCCCATAATAAAGGACCAGCAGATCCGGGGACTATCCAGCTTATTCAGCTGGTACGCAGGCTTGGTACATCGGTGCATCAACATTTGTAAGCTAGGACTTGCTGGCAATTATTGGAAGTTGCTTGGAGAGAAGTCCTCACCTTGCCTTCCCACCAGGCCGCGGCTGTGTAGGCACACATGCTTGTGTACAGCTCTGCTCCACACACAACAATGATGGTGAAGGCAAAGGGGAAGCCCATGGCTCCAATAAGCGCATTGAACACGCCACGGTTGACCTGATCAATGAGCAAGCAGTGCAGGAGGTCCCGCGTAGGGAGCAATTTTTGCACGGCAACAAGGCAGGTCGTGCAGTATGCCGTCCATTATGGCACGTGCCAGGCTAGCCAAAGGAAATGCATGCGCTTGCAGGTCTTGCAGGACCCCTTTCAAACCGCGCGTGCGGGGGTATGTATTGTATTGCACACGGCTTGGTTAGGGTTCTGCTGGCTGTGCAGTTCCTGTGTCACAAGCCCTGTCTTCAGTGGAAGGGACGACCCGGGGGCAGCTTGGCTCATTTCCACCTGGTCAGGTTTTGAGGGGGGCATGCTCCTTACTTAGCTGGCTAGCCAACCCACAGCTGACTGGTCAGGATATGTGAGGCATGCACCCCGCAAAGCGGAACAACCAACTCACCGCCGACTGGTCAGGGTTTGAGGGGGCCTGCTCCATCAGGCCTCCAACCATGAGGGCGGTGGTGTACCCAAAGCCAACATACGCGCCAGCCAGGATGGACAGCATGACCAGCTTGTACCAGCTGAACTTAGCCTTCTCACACCCTGCACAAGCACAGGCATGGGGCAGGTGGACCACCTGCTGCTGCGCTGCGTGCTTTTGCTCTTGCCCCGGCATGTACCTCTGTCAGGCAAAGCATGCCCCCCACCACCCCTTAAGATTCAGCACCTGGGCAGTTCGGGTTGGCAGGGGCCCTGAGGCTTTGCACTAGCATTTTGGCGCCGCGTCAGATCCAGGACAGCATGCGCCTCGTCGAGGACAAATGTTCCGCACACAAAAGAAGCCACATGGGCAGGCGGGGCCCTTGTCCCAGCCTCACCATGATGGGCAATCTCAGCGTAGATCTCTGGCGGGGACAGGACGTAGGACCTCTTCTGTGACACGGCCTCGAAAGCGGCTGACTGCCAGCTGCAGTACGGGGGGTGGCAGCAGGGGGCACAAGGTGTGAGCTGCGCGCGAACACACCCTCTGGTGCGTGCCAGCTCATGATGTGCGCGTGTAGGTATGTGTGTGTATAGGTGTGTGTTGGTGTGTGTTGGTGTGTGCGAGCGCGTGCAAGCTTGTGCATTGTTCCTTGTCTGTACGCAGGAGGGAGCGAGTATGATTGCATGCGCTTCCAGAGGGGTGGGGGTGCAAGCACGCATCGATGTTCATTGCATGTGTGCCTTAAGGTCACAAGCAAAACGTATCAAGCGTCTGGGCATCACAGAGGCCCTTCTTCCTCACCAGGGCACGTTCATGAGCAGTGCACTGCGTCCCTCATGCAACCCAGTCTCTCACCATCCCCCCGCTTTGTGCACCACAGCTCCATGCTTTGCAGGCACATGCGCTTGAACAGTGTCTCTGAATGCATCATCCTGTGCTTTGATGGCGGGCAAGTGGTGCCTGCCAATCCCCCCTCCCTCTGAGCGCGCACTCCTACACACTCGGCGGCTGCAAACGGCCCCATGCGGCAAAAGCCCTTTCCCGCACTCACTTGGCGGGCCATTTAGGCATGGGCGGCTGCGGCGGCACCATCCCTGGGGGTGGCGAGCCTGTGTAAGTGCCTCGGTCATCATCACCCTGCGTCGGAGATGATGTGGTTGCTTGCATGTGAGGAGGGCATGTAAGCATGCTTGCCATGATAAAGTGCATCCTTGTAAAAGCGCATGCTTACCAGCATGCCACTCCTGGCTGTCCCCTGTATCTTTGTCCTGAGTGGGCGTGCCAATCCAACCATGCAAACCTTACAGCTCAATTCAGCCACCTTGATAGCATGCTTCTCTGTCCCAGGCACGCAGCCCTTTCCTTGGCGGGTCCACTGTGTATTGCCAGACTGGTGTATTGCCAGGCCGACATGCATGTGCGCAGCCCTATCCCTGGCTCCTGGCTTCATGCACGGGGAGCATGCCCATGCTGCCCTAGCAAGCGCTGTTGCATCATAATTGAGAAGATTGTGGTGATTGACTACGGCGGTAGACACATGGTATGTATGCAACGACTGTCACCAAGGTACGCGTGCCAGGGGGCACTGCTTGCAGGATGCATAACACGTAAGGGAGTCAAATAGAGAACACAGGAGGAAGGTGGGAGGAAACAGGGGCGCAGGCTTTGCAAAACTAGTGTGAGGATGGACAACCACTAGAATGAGGATGGACAACCATGATGCTGAGGTGCACAGAGGTGCGAAAGCGCCAGGCACTGGAACGCCCAATTGAAGATGTAGGGCATGCGCATGCGTGCTTGCAGCCATGCATGGATGACAGGATGGTCGAGCGGCACACCTTGATGCGCCCACTGTCGACGCGGTTGTGCAAGATGCTGGACCGCTCTGAGTTAGGGGCCTCAAAATGCATGGAGGCCCGGCCTATGTCATCAGGGAAGGTGCCGTCTTGCATGGAGGGCCTGTGGAGGCGCACACAGTGATGTGCACACGGCATGAACGACTTAGGCACGAGCTTCCAGGGACAGCCTGGAGTGCGGGCATCGCGCACATGTAGCTTGCTCTACATGCAACTTGCGCCTGTGCAGGCTAGGTTGCTGATATGCAGAGCTGCTGTGACCTCAGGGAATTGAGGGCAAGGACCACAGCAGTGGAGCACACAGGGTGACACTTCCTAGTACTTGCGCAACACAGAGACCTCCCAGTGTTTATCCTTAGGGTTGGTGGGTGATGCTTGGCAGGACCTGGTTTTCCAAAAGAAGCACCATATCTTTTTTTGCTTCAAAACTGCAGGGCTACACAGCAGAGAAGGTACACCGGCTCCTGCACTCACGCATTCTTCAAAGGGTCAGGCGAGCCAGGCAAGGAAGCAGGGTACTGCCGATGACCATGGAAATGTTCTGGGTGGTACACTCGTCCAGTGGTGCAGTACTTCTCGAGGTTCAGCGGCTGCGTGCAAACAGGGACACCACTGCCTGAATTCTACAGAAGCAAACATATCTGAAGGCAATGCTGGATTGCAAACCTTTGTGCTTGTGTGTGTGCGCATGTGCATGTAGTTTTGTATGTGCATAGGCGTTAGCATGAGGGTGTGTAAGTGGGTGTGGAGGTGAAGGTGAGGAGGGAGGCAGCTAGTGCTTGAGCACGTGTGGGTGGTAGTGGGCGGGCACCCGTGCATGCTTGCATGCATGCATGTGTGTGTGTTTGTGTGTGTGTGTGTGTGTGTGTGTGTGTGTGTGTGTGTGTGTGTGTGTGTGTGTGTGT
>LFCJ01003553.1_pt1 | contig 11418 bp, 9 predicted proteins | sample 643141 | NCBI WGS metagenome assembly LFCJ01 (sample SAMN03766243, study PRJNA286221) | soda lake metagenome | biome: soda lake; feature: Kulunda steppe; material: water; isolation source: sample B1-Br-g2 brine of Lake Bitter-1 | place: Russia: Kulunda steppe | collected 2010-07 | reverse complement strand
TGGCAGCGCTCGCTGATGAAGTGGATATCGTGCCGACGATCGATGGCGACGGCCAGATGGATCTGTCGCAGTTGCCCAAGTTGTTGGATCCGATCGTCGAGGACGAGGCCGACTACGCGAAAGGGAATCGATTGTTGCACCGAGAGTTTCGATCCGATATGCCGGCATTCCGATTCTTGGGTAACTCGATTCTCACGTTCCTGACGAAGATTGCCTCGGGGTACTGGAAAACGATGGACCCACAGAACGGGTATACGGCGATCTCACACTACGCGCTCGCCAACGTTGGGGTCGAAGCGATGTACGAATATTACGGCTACTGCAATGATCTTCTGGTTAAACTGAATGCCAAGGGGATGCGGGTAGCCGACGTCGCGATTCCGGCCGTGTACGGTGATGAGGAGTCGTCAATCAACTATACGACATACATCCGGAAGGTGTCTGGGATGTTGTTACAGAACTTCTTCTGGCGGCTGAAGGTGAAGTATTTCGTCCTGGACTTCCACCCGCTCGCGCTGTTCTACCTGTTTGGTGCCGTGTTAGCAGCGTTCGGACTGCTCGGTGGTGGGTGGTCGATCTATGCCAATCTGGTGAACGGCGACGCACTATTCGTCCGAGCGAGTTCGAGTCTACTGCTGTTCTCCGTCGGCAGCATGTTCGTGATGTTCGCGATGCTGTTCGATATGCAGGCCAACGAGAGCAACGAAGTGCAGATTCGGAGCTAATCATACATGACTGATGACCAACTCAGCATTCTCCGTATTGCGGCGAGTACCTACCCGGAAGTCGTGGGTGGTGTTGGATTGCACGTTCACCATATGTCTCGCGTCCAAGCCGAGATGGGACACGACGTGACTGTGATTACATCGGATAACGGTGACCGATCGCTTCCACGAGAGGAAACGAGGGCGGGCTACCGACTGCTCCGTCATCGAGAAATCGCTCGACCGCTGGATAACACGATCGTACCGGGAATCATCAGTACCCTGCGCGGGAACGTCGACGAGTACGATGTGCTCCACATTCACTCGCATTTGTACTTTTGTAGCAACGTGGCGGCGGTGTTCAGCCGGTTGTACGATATCCCAACAGTGGTGACGAACCACGGGCTCATCTCGCAAACCGCACCCTCGTGGGTACAAAAAGTATTCAACCCGACGCTCGGCAAGTTCACGTTCGAGGTTGGAGATTCCATTCTGTGTTACACGGATACCGACAAACAACGACTCCGCGACCGCGGAATCGAGACAGATATTTCGGTGATTCCGAACGGCATCGACTGTTCACGTTTCGAGCCAACCGACTGCGAGTCACATCGGCAACTGCTGTTCGTGGGGCGGCTGAAAGACGGAAAGGGACCACACTACCTACTCGAGGCATTCGGGCATCTTGCTGCGGAGTATCCCGACCTCTCGTTGAAATTGGTTGGTGACGGGCCACTCCGATCAGACCTCGAAACCCAGGCCGCCCAACTCGGCGTCACCGATCGCGTCGAGTTCCTCGGTGAAGTGCCCAACGACGAGTTGCCACGGCTGTACAACGAAAGCCTGGCGTTCGTGCTTCCCAGCCTGAGCGAGGGCCTACCGCGGACCGTTCTCGAAGCCATGGCCTGTGGCACGCCCGTGGTGACCTCCGATCTCGAGCAACTCCGGCCGATCGTCGAGGATGCTGGCTATACTGCCGAGGCGGGGTCGCCAGCCGATCTCAGGACGGCCATGGACGATCTGTTGCAACTGAACGGGCAACTCGAGGTGCTTGGGGCGCGTGCGCGCAAGCGAGTTGAACGGGAGTACTCGTGGCAGAATACGGTCGAAGAGACTGTTGCCGAGTACTGGACTACGATCGAGAGTGCGTAAATAAATTGATCACTCGATCGAAAACGACACTCATTAGACACCGGGATTAATATCTAATAATTCGATGAAGGAGATTTTTCGAAACTGGCGGTTGCCGCTTATTCTGTCATTGGTCGCCATCAGCGCTATTTTTCTTGCAGGTCATGCCACGAGTCGGATCTACCCCTGGCCATTGGTGATCTTCTTCGTCGGGATGGCTGCACTGACTCTTTTAGCGGTTTGCCGGAGTTCGTATTCCTCTGTGATTGTCAGTGGCGTATTGCTGGCGATTGCGTTTCGCCTGTATACGAATTGGATTACAACGCCGATCGGGGCAAGTCCGCAGGGCCAACCTCGACGAATGGACCGAATTCTCGAGACGGGCATAATCGAGACTGGGAGCAGCTGGTACAACGAAGCACCAATTCATTTTCTTTTAACACCGACGTATTCATCGATAGCAGGAATTTCGAGTTATGATGGAATACTGCTATACTCATTGCTGATGAGTGTTATTCTGGCTCTCGTTGCAATCGGACTGCTCCGTTTGCTCGGAATCGCCGACGGCCGCGTCCTCGCTACAGGCGTGATACTCGTACTGGTTACTACTGAGGGACTGCGTCGATCATACTGGGTGGTTCCCCAGGTGACCGGGACGTTACTTTTATGGCTCACCTATTTGATCATCGCGCGCTACATCACAAACCCTTCAAAACGACTCTACGGAGTATTAGCTGTTTTTATTGGTACTCTAGTTTTCACACATAAGTTCCCGGTCGTTTTTCTTACGATGGTATTCGGTGGATTGCTGCTTTTATTAGCTACTGATTACGTGACCTGGGACGATGTGGGCGACCTTTCACCAGTTTACCAAATCGGTGGTCTCGTGACGTTCATGTCTGCTGCAGCCGCTTTTCAGGTTGTTTATGTTGAGTTGTTATCAACTATCGTTCGCCGTGTGGAACGTATGCTTGTTGCAATTCTTGCTAGCGAACCGGACGCGATTAGGGATGGTAGTGGAGGAGGAGGTCCTGATGCTGCAGTCCCGGTTCGTCCTGGAATTATCGCTGATTTTCATCAGTACCCTTTAGAGTTTATGTTGTTTGTTGAGCGTGGACACGGAATCTGGTTATTAGCCGCTGCGGGGTTAGCTTGGGTAGTTTTATTTTTATTTTGTAGAGAAAATCAGACACGGGGTCAGTTACAGTTTTTACTCGCCATTTCTGCGGTCGGTGTCTCTCTGATGTTTTTTGGTGTGTTTGCAATTGGTGGAATGAATCCAACCCGTCCGCTGTTCATGATTGAACCGGTACTGATTGTTCTTATTGTGACAGCAGTTTGGGCCCTCCGAGATGAAATTCACATTCCAGCGCGCACTTCTGTGTGGTCAGCCTGCACAGGAGTGTTTTTTGTATTGCTTGTTGCATCACAGGTGTTCGGCGCATCGGCGGCCCCAGACTACGCTAACACGCCGAGGTACTATGCTGATGCTCCTGAAGCAAAGGCTGAGACGACGCTCTGTGAATTTGCTGATGGAGATATCCACGTTGACCACCACTATAGCAGGTTTGCCGACTCTGAGAAAGGAAGTTGTAGTGCGTTTACTTCGTTTGGAATGGAACCGGATAGTGACTTATTTGAAGGAAATGTGACACCGGAAACGTACGAAACAGTAGCGTTTCGTCATCATATGGACGTATACCTTGGGGTAGGTGATCGGTGGGAATTAACATGGGGGCCGGAAACAAAGCTTCCCCGCGAGTATCATTCAGTCTATAGTAACGATGCAGTGACTATATACACTATCAACTGATTTAAAACTCATTATCGAACCGACTCAATAAATTTTCTGGAAAGTGTTTCTCTCGAGTATTGAGTTTGGGCCCTGTTTCTTGCTGCCGTACCAAACTGAGTCCGTAAATCGGAGTCGGTTGCTAATGTTTTGAGTGCATTACAGTAGGCGTCGATGTCACCCTGTGTAACGAGATATCCCGTTTTCTCGTGAACAATCGACTCGGTGAGTCCATTTACGGCACTCGCAACTACCGGTAAACCGACAGCCATGGCCTCTATCGCAGTAATACAGAGTCCTTCGTATCGTGATGGCTGGAAATAGATGTCGAACGATTTCCACAGTTGATCTAGTTCCTCCTGGTCCACTCGCCCGTGTAAAACAACGTTATCCGGTGCTCGGTCGAATTCTGTGGCGAGGGGTCCGTCACCAATAACGTGGAATTCGTATTCGGGCAATCGTTCCGCACATTTGATGAGTTCGTGGTATCCCTTTTGTTCTACAAGACGTCCAACGGTTCCGACACGGACAGCACCCTCCGGATCCTGATAGTCGGCCGCCGGGAACGAATCAACATCGATTCCTGACAAAGGTAGCACTGAGACTCTAGATTGATCGACACCCCAATCACTGACCAATTCTGCAGTCGCTTGCGAGTCAGCGAAGACTCCGTCAGCAAGTCGAAATGAAAATATATTTATTTGTTTACGGAGTCGACCGATCCCCCTCGTGTTATGCCTCCAAACGTACACCTGTGGGACTCGAGTGAGAGTTCCAATTATTGGTCCAACAAGTATCGATGGATAAAGTGAACAGACTAGAATGTCAGCGTTTGAAATGTGTTGGTACAACGTACGGAACTTGTCAAGTGAGATGCTTTCATGTAGATTTAAGCTACGTATATTTACCGAGTCGGGAAGTTCGGCGACAATGTCAGGGTTGGCTTCCTTAAGAGTGATTGCAGTCACATTAAATTCGTCAGAATCCAGTCCCGATAGCAACCGGACCATCCCGATCTCGGCGCCCCCATAATTGACTTTATTGATTAAATAGGTAAGCTTCGGTTGAGGCATACCGCGAGTTGTCATCGGTTACTTAAGCCAATTTATATCTAGATGATCTTCGAATCCTTCGGGGCACTGTCCTCTATAGGCCTGTTCTCTGATTTCTTGCCACTTCGCATGGCGGGTATTGACCCTAACAGGGATTTCGTCTAGTTCAAGCAATTGAGCGATAACAAGCCGGTGCATCCCAGCATGCCAAACGAATTCACCATCGCGGGTGATATTCACTGCAATTTCTCGGTATGCCGGTGGCCGTATAGAACCACTTAGTCCCTGAATTAACTCTCTTTCCTTTTCAAGTTGCTTCTGGGTCTTATACCCGTTTGATTCAATATATTCGTACAATTCATCAATCCTCTCGCAACGCTTTCTCGCTTCGTCACGCGAGCGGTTACCGTGTTCAGAGACATCTGTCGAAAGGAATTTAATATAGCCAGTATCATCCCATGGCTCACCCTCTTTGAAATGTTTGTGAAACGACTTTTTCACAATATCGTCTGCAATCGGTTCAAGAACGCAGTCCCAGTCCCCGCCTGCAATTGCAGTTGGTGGAACTCGATCGGCAGGAGGTTTGATTTTTGTCTTGTGCTTTATGTTTCCTGGATTGATATATATTGGTGTATTAGGTCTGAGTGGAGCATCACATTTGAGTCCATATTTAAGCCATACACTAGCTAAAAGTATGCGTGAAGTTATTATGTTTTTAACAATCATCTAAGCAAGCCTGACACTGTGATTTTGCACAAAGTGACTCAATATATATGTTTCGTATTAGTATAGTTCTGTTTCTGCCTATGCGCTTTTTTATCACTTGTTTCCTACTTTATATTATGTTCATTACGATGGATGTTAAATTCTGCATACATGCGTATTGTAGTTCCATACCGGTAGAAATATTACTTTTCCATTAATTAGCTGTAGTGATGACAACTATCTCTGCGATCATTCCAACTTACAACCGAGAGGCGCGTCTAGTTCGGGCGGTCGAGAGTGTTTTACATCAAACATATGATGATCTCGATGTTGTTGTGGTTGACGATCACTCCCCAAAACCTGCAGAGGAGGTGCTCATGAACTCAAATCTTGATTTGGACAGCGTTACGATACACCGCCATGAAAAAAATCAAGGGGGAAACGGTGCACGAAACACGGGTATTAATCTTGCAGCAGGAGAATATCTGGCATTCTTAGATGACGACGACGAATGGGTTGAATCAAAGATTGAACGACAAATGAACGCAATCCAGAGCAGTGACGCTGAGGCAGTGTACACCGGCGTCAAACAAGTGCGAAATGGAAACGTAGTTGCAATCAAAGAGCCAGATACCACTGGAGAAATCACACCTGACCTTCTAAAACGACCGTTTGGAGGTTTTTCTAGTATATGTGTTTCAGCGGACATATTCAATTATATTGATGGAATGGATGAAGACCTACCAAGCTGGCAGGAATGGGACTTCTACTTACGAGTTTCTGAGGTGGCAAAGTTTACTAGCGTTCCCCAACCCCTTGTTAGACAACATCTGCATGATGGGGAACGAATCAGTGGAAATTACGATACGAAACGAGACGTAACTGTTCCAATGTTTCTTGATAAACATCTGGAACGAGCAGAACGGCACGGTGTGCTTGACGAATTCCAAGCCACACTTGCTGCGGAGTTGGGATGGGCAGCTATTTCTAATGAAGAATACTTCGATGCACGTCTAAACTTCTTGGAGTCAATAAAATATAAACGTTCCAAAAAACGGATGCTGATGTTTGTTAGTGTGCTAGGAGGTGAACGGACATACTATTTGGCTAGAATAACAAAACGAGTACTATTGAAAGACAAAAAAATAAAGTCAATGTGACATGAAAGACAAAACAATCCGTGTTCTGTCTAACTATGATCGTATAGAAAGAGCACTAATAAAAACATACAGGAAGGCATATGAATACTATTCTATGTGTATACTATTTCATTCCAAATATAAAACATGGCAAGTTGCAGGGAGAAAATACGATTCAAAGATAGACCCAACAGACGTCATATATTTGGACCCGAACACGGTCTCTAAGCGAATGAAAGAGGATAATTTATTCAATCACTCGAAATTCGTTTCGGAAGTAATAGGGGGAGATTGGTCAGAAACAGTTTCTGAAATTGAACACTCCAGTTCGTATCAAGGCTTCAAGAACCACTTTTTATTCAACGAACCGTGGGAAAGTACAGATTTTTATCAAAGAGTGATCAATACAATTAAAGGAGGGAATAGAAAATGGGGATGTTCATCAGAAATCGAATTTAAACAAAGGTGTCGGGAATTAGATATGTTATACACATCAATAAAACAAGATGGCTATAAAAGCCAAAGACGGCTTATAAATAGCAACGATGATCCAATAAAAAAGAGACAACACAGGTTCGGACCAGAGTTACAAGAAGTTACTGTTACGATAGGAAAAGGAGGCGACATTTATTTTTACGATGGCAGGCATAGATTCTATATATCCAGAATAGCTGGGGTAGAACAAATACCAGTTCGCGTCAAGGGACGACACAAAGAGTGGCAGCTAACTCGCGACCGTTATCTGAATCAAAATATGAAAAAACGAAATCATCCAGATCTCGAGAATTTAAATTGACCTCAGAACTTTACCGAAAGCCGTCCGGCCAAGTCTGAAATCTTAAGCAAATACGTGATGAGGTAAAAAATGATGCTCTCAGTAGAACTTAATTGTGAAGAATCCGCAACCCTCTTTTTATATGTGATTGGATGAGGTGGAAATACATTTATTGGATGAAAAACAGAGTTGTAGTCAGCAAGACCCAGTTCTTTCAGCTGCTGTTTTCCAGTTCCCACGCGTTTATGCTTATTCACTAATGACATCAGTCTCGTCCTAGCCGGATGTCTCACTACTACATTTGGATTGTAATGCTGTTCAATACCAGCATCATGGACTCTGTTACCTAATTCCCAGTCACCACCCGATTTGAGTCTTTCATCAAAAAGCCCTACTAAGTCGAATACTCCTTTTCTGACAGACAGACAACACGTTGGTGCAAAATTGTTCCGTCGTAGGTATCTCTCAACAGGAAAACCAGTAGTGACATTATATTTTGCAGCGTAAGTATTCTTTCTATCAGGAATGAAGACTTTCACTTCACATCCAGAATATAGTATTTCCTCATGCTCAAAGTTCGAATATATATTTTCTAGCCAATCCACAGGGACAGACATATCTGCATCAATAAAACACAGTATTTCGCCATCAGATTCTTTTATACCCTTGTTTCTAGCAGCATAAGATCCTTGTATATCTGTTTCAGTGTACACGAATAAGTGAGTATGATTATCTGTTAGATTATCTGCTACTGATTTAGTATTGTCTGTCGAGCCGTTATCTACAACAATTACTTCATAATTGTCGTATGTCTGGGCCAGTACCGACTGCAGGGTGATTCGGAGGCCTTGCGGATCATTATAAACCGGTATAATAACCGAAATCTTTTCACGGTCTTTACTATCCATTATCTTGTAATATTAGGATTGAATTGCATACAGGCTTGCATATTCGCCATCGCTATCGATCAATTCCTTATGCCGACCTTGTTCAATTATCTTTCCATTGTCCATCGTGTATATTCTATCAGCGTTCACAACCGTCGAGAGGCGATGAGCTATCGCGATGATCGCGTAGTCACGGTCCATCTCCTCGATCGCAGCCTGAACTTCCTGCTCGAGATTCGAGTCCAAATCACTAGTAGCCTCGTCGAGGATCAGTATCTGTGCTTCCTCGAGCAACGCACGTGCGAGCGATACACGCTGTTTCTGTCCGCCGGATAATCGAACTCCCTCGTCACCGAGGGTCGTATCATATCCATCTGGAAGATCGTCGAGAAACTCATCAACCTTCGAGATCTCGACGGCGCGGTCGATTTCAGCCTGCGTGGCGTTACGGTTGCCGATCGTCAGGTTATATTCGAGCGTTTCGTTGAAAATGAACGGGCTTTGTCGAACAACGGCCACTTCGTTCCGCCAGTCGTCAACATCCATCTCACTGATCGGAATACCGTTTGCTCGAATCTCACCCTCGTCAAGCTCATACATCCGTAGAAGCAACGAGACGAGTGTCGATTTCCCCGCCCCCGATTGGCCGACGAACGCAATAAACTCTCCTTTTTCAACTTCAAAATCGACCCCCTCAATCACGTCTTCTTCGCCATCGTAGGAGAACCAGAGATCTTCACATTCAACGCGATCGACCATTTTGGGCACTTCACGAGTCGGTTCGTTAACCTCTTTTCGCGCTTCTAGCTCGTCAATAAACCGCTCAGTACGAATTAGATGTGGAAGCTTATTTTCGAGCTTGTAGTAGTAGCTATTCAATCGACTCACCTTTGGCCCAAGTTGGTACATTGCGAAGAGGAAGACACCGAGAGCGCCGACAGAAAGGTCAGCGAGCGTGAGCGCAAAATAAATCAGCACGAATACGGAGACGGCAACACCGAGCTGATAGAAATTGTCTATCGCCGCCTCGTTTCGCTTGAGCAAGATTTTCGAGTTGGTATACTGATCAATCGCATTGACAAACTTGCTACGGAACTCTTCTGCGAGTCCGAAGATTCGAACGTCGCGGATGCCCTGTGTGCCGGCCTGGGCAGCCTCATGACGGCGTTCGTTACCTTCGGCAACCTGCTCGCCTAATTCGTACCCTGGCTCAACAACATATCGGAGAAAGACTGTTAAAAAGCCGAGTATACCAACTGCGATCAACGTCAACAACGGAGAAATAATCAATGCGATTAGTAAGTACACAATCGCAAGGAATAATTTCTCAACAAAACTGATTAGATTCCGGATGGCTTGACCGCCATACTTGGTCTCCGTGATAATCGTATTCATTATATCGTCGGAGCCTTCGTTATCAAAATACGATATACGAGCACTAAGCGCGCTATTGTACGCCTGTGATTGCTTATCCCGAATGTAGTTGTACTGTAGCCCGTAGCTGAACCACGCGACAATGAAACTCGTAGTATACCGAACTGTCATAACGGCCGCGACACCAACTACGATGTAGCCAAGACTGAACGGAATACCGAGAGTTGCATAGACACTTATAAATGCACCTAACAACCCATCCGCTTCGGCTGTAGGGTCATCAAGTTGGACGATCTCGATAACGGGCAAGATGAAACTTAGCCCAATACCTTCGAGGACAGCAGCAACGAGACCTAGGCCGACAACCAAGATAGTAAGTTTCGGATTATACCGAGCGACCTCAAGGAGAGCTTCGAGTTTTTCTCGCCGTGAGACAGAGTCTGATTCGGTAGCGGACATATGGATACTATGCTATTCAATAGTCACCAACAAACTGTTATAACCTCATCGGTATAGTCCAGACTGGGACCGCTTTCAGTAGTCTTAATCCCGTTGTCGCCCTCCTCGAAAATCGGAACAATAATTTATTTGTGGGATAGCAAGTATCATATGCCTGATTTGAGTGTTATAATTGTTACCATCAAAGACGAGCGAGATATTATTTGCATACCAGAATTTGAAAGATCTGATTTTGATGATTACGAGGTTATAATTCGGACCGATAAAGGGATTTCTAAGGCTCGAAATAACGGGGTAAAAGAAGCAAATGGAGATAAAGTTGTATTCATTGATGATGACGCAAAACCAATGCCAGGGTATCTTCAAGCTGCGTCAGAAGTACTAGAATATAAATCTGTTGTTGGTGGAAAGGTAATTCACCCAGGTAATGGAACCGTATCAAAACTTGCGGGACACTATCCAAATAGCGATGAAGGACAATACGTCCAGAAAGTTGTGGGATGCAATATGGGATTTAGAAAGGAAGTATTTGACACGGTAGGATGGTTTGATGAAGAGTTCATGTGGGGACACGATGAATCGGAGTTTATAGATCGAGTTAGAAAGCAGTACCCAATTTATTATGAACCCGAAATGTGTGTTGTCCATCCCTTTGCGAATAGTGTACCAGACTACTGGAACAAGATGGCTCGTTTGGGAAAGGTTGACGTCTATAGAGATCGGAAAAGCGGAAAATCAGATCTAGATATTATTAGGGAGTGCATTCATCCATTTTGGTATGTTAATTCGACTCCTTCAACTTGGCCAGTATACGCTATTGGATCCTTGTATCGAACAGCCTCAAGAGTAAAGGAAATAAAAAGAACCAGGTGAGCTTGAGACAATAGACTGATCTTTGAACCGCATCGTACGTGTGAAATTATTCAGCTTGACATATTCAAATAGCTGTGGGGCAGAAGCCCACAGAATAGTGGAAGGACAAACTGATGTGTCCACAACTAACCTCCGCGTTGGAGATTCTTTTGCAATGCCCAAGGAAAGTCTTGAGGTCGTTCCAGGCGCTGTTCAGATTAGAGTTTGAAGGAGTGAGGCGGTGGAATTTGAGGCGTCCATGCCTAAATTCGACCGCCTCAACGGCACCGTCTAGTTAGCGCAGTTTAAGCAATGAGCAGGTCGTGGAGTTAGCTTGGTCATGCAGTTCGCAGACCTGCTCAGCGAGCACTACGCGACGGAATTTGATGAAGCTTGGGAGGGTGAGCGGACGGCGACACCCGTTAGTGATTAACGCAACTTCTGGATGAATCCATCGAGGTGATTTTCGATCCAGGAGCCTGCGAAACTCAGCTGATCGGTCAACTTCATGAAGATCTCATCGAGGAGGGCGCGGTATTCTGCCGCGC
>LFCJ01003551.1_pt1 | contig 11421 bp, 19 predicted proteins | sample 643141 | NCBI WGS metagenome assembly LFCJ01 (sample SAMN03766243, study PRJNA286221) | soda lake metagenome | biome: soda lake; feature: Kulunda steppe; material: water; isolation source: sample B1-Br-g2 brine of Lake Bitter-1 | place: Russia: Kulunda steppe | collected 2010-07 | reverse complement strand
ATGCACTGTGCGCACTTGCATGGATGCGCACACCCATCACGTGCCAGCCACGCAGCGTTGCTGCAGCGCTGGCAACCCAAAAGGAGCAAGCAGTATGCGATGTCATTGCATATCAAGGGTCCCAAGCGCTGATACAGCATCAAGCAGGGCTGGTGTTGTTGGGAGGGTGCAAAGCGTCACAAGAGCCTGTCTTGCAAGCTTGCATCGATATCGGCCTTGACCTTCACGCTGCACAAACTCACCTGCACGCGCCCCTTTGCTGCGATGGTATGATTGCAACATTTACATATCATCAATTCACAATAGCAAACACAACACACAAACTACACTGGCATGCCTGCACACGAGGACACATGCACGCATGCGCACCGCAGTACTTCCGCATGCCTTCACACGCTGGTGCAGCTGTGCTATGGGCACAAGCACAGGGCCCAAACCAGCTGTGGCACATGCTATCATGCCAGTAATGAGTGTGGGTGACCCATCCAAGTAGATAGCTGCCAAAATGGGGGTGCAGGGGTGCAGAGAGGATGGTGTACTTGAGGCACCTGGCCCTTATTGGTAGCCCAGGTGCACCAAATATAGCGCTATATAGGAGCCTACGACGCCATAAAACACCCTAAATGAATATTTTCCTTTCTACATTTGCAAGAGGGGGGCATACATTATATTCCATCCGACATTCAAGTTTGATGACGAAATTCGGGCTGGCGGGGGGAGATCCGGCATATATAGCGCCTGGAATATAGCGCAATATTGCGCTATATATTTTCCATATAGCGCTATATGCCGACCCCTAGACATATGGCAAAAGTGCATTGATTGTTGCTGCCACATCCTCCCCCCCATGGGCTGCCTGTCCCTTGGCCTCCAAGACAAGCACAGGGATGTGCAATCCGCCGGCGCTGCACCCTCACCTGCTCGGCGCTTGCCACGCTCCGCCCTGCTCCTCGGCCTGTGGCTGTGGCCGCACCTGTGCCACATCAAGGAGAAGAGGGAAACGCAGATCAGGCAGACAATCCAGCGGCGTTAGATGCGTTGAAGCAAATGTGGGCAACAGCTTGGGCAGAAAGGGGGGGGCGCAGGGTGAATGCAGGGAAGAGATAACGGCACAGACACATGGCTTAACTTAGTTCAACCGTTCAACACAAGAGGGCACAGGCCTGGAAGCACTCTCAGGCACACACTCATGAGCAAAAGGGAGTCGCACCGTGCTACGCCGCATTGCGAGTGCTGCCCCGCCACCAGCGCTCTGCTAACACTCACCCACAGCATTGGCGAGTGTGAGCGTGAGGGGGATGGGCAGGTTGCTGATGTATCCAAGCACCACTGCCGAGGCAAAGCTATCGCCACACCCCACAGTGTCTTGCACTGCAACCTGTACACGTGCATGCATGCGCGGGGGGATCGAACAAGTAGAGTTGAGAAAAAAGGCAACAGATGATATTACACAAGGCGCACCTCTTCATGCTTCTTCACCATCGGCTAGTGAGCCTGCGTCATCTTGCAAGTTAAACAAATGCCACTAGTGATGGTGTGCACAGGTGCATACCCTGCATAAGTATGTGCCATGGAGTCAGCGCCTGTCCTCTTACGCATACTGGAACAACAAAAGCTTTGCCTGTCTGGTTAGACTGGTAACACTGATAGGTCCTGCTCTGGTCCATCACACAGTGCAGAAGAAGGGCCCACCCAGCTTTTGGCCCAGACCCCATAAACATCAGAGATGAAGGGTTGCTAGACATCAGGAGCTGGCTCCCGAGAAAGTACCGGCGTTGTCAAGAATCTCAATCAGAGAGGCATTCGATGCGGGCATCTGAGGGCATGCTCTGACAGGTGTGCACTTATTCACTTCATACCTCTCCCTTTCTAGCATGCTCCCACACGCACACGCACACATACACACATGTGCACCACTATTCAGGCCAAAGGCGTTGAGCGCACCCACCCCTGAGTTGAAGTCCATTGACACCTCTGCAGGTCATTCTTCACTGTTCTGCTTCGGCACTACCATTCACTTGCTCAGCACGCAACCTGAAGTATGGACATTCCCTCCCACCACCTGAGCCCCCAGCTCAAGCTGCCTCCATAGAAATGGGCGCCTAACACCCCCATCCCTCCTCTGAAGCACACAGCAGAGCACTTCAGAAATGCTAGATGTAATCCCTGCCGATGGGAGCATGCCTTGTTAAAGGCAATCCCAAATCGGTGGTGAGCAGCTGCATCGGTCAAGCAACGCTCTTGCTCTGCTGTTGGGTATGCGGCCTCTGACTGTTGCGGCACACAATGAATGGTGTGGCGTCTCTGCTGGACGATGATGGTGCATTTCTGGTGTCACTGGCAAGATCTCCATCAGAGCAGTACAGATACTTTTAAAAGGCTCAGGCTTCAATGTGTGGTTCCCAAGAAAGAGCAAGCTCGCCGTGTCTCCAGCCACAAAAAGCCTACTTCTCCGGCAGCACACGGGCATGACATACCTGCACCATACAACCTTGCTTCTAAGTGCATGAGTGCGCCGCGCACCAGCACAGCAACTCATCTGCAAGCAGCTGCTGGGGGACACAGGTGAGCAGCCCATGACACCCGCTGCGATGCCCTGGCGTTGCCCGCACATGTGTGTGTATGTGTGTATGCAGCTGGGCTCCTGACCCGCTCACCTTGAAACCTGGCGACTGGTGGAGGGTGATTGCCCCGCTCATGGCGTCCTTGCAACCCAGCATTGCGCCGTTGGCGCCCAGTTTGACCACAGACCACTGCGTCTGGGCGCCCGGTCTGTTGAGCAGGGAGCGCACGGCAGCCTCCGGGTTCTGCTGCCCTGTCACCACGGATGCCTCCTCCTAAGCGTGTGGATGCCAGCACGCAAGGAAATGTGCGTGTGAGTGTGTGTGTGTGCGCGCGCTGGGGTGTGTGTGTATGTGTGCGGGCATGTGTGAGCAAATATCTCTGCATGCATGCGGTAGTCGTGCACGTCATCTGCATAAGAGGGGCAAAGCCAAGCTCCTGAACTGGCTGCTTGTCCCCTGGGAAAAGGTGCTGCGTGCAGAAGAACCAGGAGGCAAATGCAGAGATGCACCAGGAGATGAATGCGCAGAGCAGTCAGAAGGTAGTCACACAGAGCAGCGTCGCGCCCCTTGGCTACACCAGCCCTGCCTCACCTCTGTGAGGAGGACTACGGTGGACAGGTCAAGGATGGTGTCCAGCGCCTGGCGCCGGCTGCCCTCCATCATTGTGAAGCACCGGGGGCCTGCGCCCACACCCGTCACGACATATGCGCAGTGGCAACAGCAGAGGGTGGGCACTGAGGGGGTGAGTGGCAGGGCGTTGAGGAGTGTGGATGTACTGATGTGGAGCTGGGCATCCCGTGTGCAAAACTGGACGAAATGTGTCACCCCAATGGAGGGTCGTGCCAGGTGCCCAGCTCCTCATGAAGGGCTTTTGATGCGACCGAGTGCGCGCAACTCCTTTTTGCGTGCATCCGTACGACCATTCCCCTGCGCGGCGAGCTGATCCTCCAGACGCAAGTGGAGAGACTCGGGGCTGAGCAAAGCCGCCTGCACTTTCCACCAGGCATTAGCACCATACCCACGCTTGCAGGTGCGGCCTGCTCATGCCTGTTTTTTTGCTGCCCAAACACGATTCCCACGACGTCCTGTGGCCTTGAGGCAGCGCTGCGCGGCAGCCTTCATTGGTCTGTCAGTCTGGCAGGGCATCCCCGCATCCTGAAGCAATCTCAATACAGCCTGCCTGTTGAGTGCCATGTGCTCAGCAGTGTGCAGCAACTCCACATCTCTCCAGCCAGGCTTCTGCTTTACAAGCATGATCGCGCATCACAGGTACAACAGACGACTGCTGGACGCAAGGCGAGCGCGGCTTCCTCACAATGTGGCAGAGCCCCAAGCCTTGCCCCAGCCTGTGCTTCCAACGCAACAGCCCGCACAGGACCTTTGAGCAAAGCCACCCCGTCCTTGTGCTAAGCCTCCCAGTCGGTGCCGTGTGTGCAGCTTCCACGTTAGACCACTCCTGCGCGCGCAGCTCCCGTGCAAGACCAAGGCTGCTGCAAGTGAGCACCTCTCTCACCATGCACTCCAAACCCATGCTCCACCACACGCCCACACTCATTTGGGCATGAGTATGTCCTGGGTTGTGTGTGCATGTCAGTGCACTCGTGAATCAAGTACAATGCCCTCGAAGCAGCCGTCCGCATGGCAGCTACGCACCCGGGTCGAAGAAGATTGCGCCGCCCTTCTGGATGGCCTCTTGGCACGCCTCCTGCACCACGTCCAGCCGCAGCTCGTCAAAGATGAAGCCGTTCACGAACACCGCCCGCGCGCTCTGCACGAGCTCCATGGCCTGCTGCGGCAGGTGGTTGATGCCGCGAAGCAGTGGCCAGGGCCCAAAGTCTGCATTGTGTATGCAAGCGCGCGCAAGGGCGAAGGGAGGTGGCGCGCCTCCTGTCGCGTGGCGTTCCCTAATTTCCTCAGGATCCAGAGAGCAAGCATGGGATGCACAAACACAGCGGGGCTGCCCATGGCTGGGACGGATGAAACAGGGCCGGGCAAAAACAGCTGGGAGCGCAGGTTTCGTACGGTGATGGCGAAAGGTGCTGCCGCTCTCACCGTACAGGCTGCAGAAGGCGTGCCGGCCGAGGGGGTCCACAAGCACAAAGCAGATGAGGGTCTGCTGCAGCAGGGCGGCCTCTTCAGGGGTCGGACTCGAGTAGGTGGCGTCAGAGGGAGCAGATGCGTTGGCAGCAGGCGCGATGCGCTCCAGCGCCGCAATGCCCTCGTCCTGTCGGAAATAGCAGGGAGGAGTGAGCACGTGCGACCACAGCACCCAAGTTGGCGGGGAGAATCTGGCCTGAGCTTGTGGACTCAGGCCGTCAGACATCGACATGCCGCATTGTGGGACTGTGCAGAGGCCTTTGTTGTCGGGATGTGAGGTAGTTGGTCAGGCAGTCGGGCCCACCAGCCGGGCCAGAGGCCAGCAGATTGATGGCATCAGCCAGAGGCCGCGGCGGGAGGAGTGTGCGCGTCCAGGGGCGCATGGGACTGTCACGCGTCATGGGAGGACACTGGGAGTCCTAAGGCCCACATGACACGACCATGATTGTGACCTGACCTGTGCGACCCTGTTGAGAAACAGCCTATGGCAAAGACGCTTCACTCTTTGTATTACCATGAAAATGTTGCAGCGCAGCTTTCGGCGCGAAACCACAGCCACGCACAGAGCCACGCACAGAGCCACGCACAGAGCCACGGACAGAGCCACGCACTGAGCCACAGAGCCACGTACAGAGCCGCGCACAGAGCCACCGACAGAGCCACCCACAGAGCCACGCACAGTCACCCACAGAGCCACGCACAGAGCCACGGACGGGGGTCCATGCTGAGCAGCTGCTCCTTGCGGGGAGGAGGCCAGCCGTGCAGGTCCCTGGCAGCATGTGGGACTTCGTGTTCTGACACACACTGTGAGTCCAACATTTTACAGCAAGCAGAGTTTCAAGTGGGTGGTCTAGGCATGCAGGCCGGCCTCAGGTGACACAGACCTCCCAATTTGCCTGTGCCTGTGCCTGTGCCTGGGTCCAATACTTCACCAGGAGGTTCTATGAACGGCACAGGTAACACAGCACAGTGGGGACAACGCTTGCCGGTTACCCACATGCAAGATCTTCGCCATGAAATCGCCGTACACGTCACAGCCCGCATGCCCCACGGATGCTGTCTTCAAGCCCATGCGAGAGGCCGCGATGAGAAAGTTGCAGTTGCCTCCGACCTCCCACCTGTGCATGCCATATTCGAAGTCAACGACATGACATCAGCACAAAACCACCAAGGGAGGAGCATCCAGCAGAATGCAGCTCAGTGGCCTCCCGGTGTGCTTGTTGGCGACCTGAGGACATCATGATATGACAAGCCAGCGTACAAAACACTTGCTTGCACAGAGGCCCACGCCGGCCAACGCAGAGCAGCCTTTCAGTGTGCAAGAGCACACCTGCCACAAACCACACATGTGCCATGTGGTGCCGAATCTTTGTGTCGACATGGGAGGTACGCAATTGGCTTATTAATCATCCAAACATGCCAAACCGCTTCCGTTCAGAGAACAGCGGACGAGCCGTCCAAACTCACGAGGTCTCGTCCAATGGGGCTGCATTCAACTCATCCAGCATCTGCATGGTCTTGGGCCCTCGTGGCAGGGAATCCACTGGGCTGATGACATCAACGCACAAGTTGCCCAGTCTGGGTGCACGAGCGATCAAGTTTGCAGAAGTTGGCCAAGGCGTATTGGGTGGTTTTCGAGTGCACTTACTGCAAAAATCCATGTTTAAAAGCGCATGCACATGCTACAGAGTGAAATGAGTGAATACCTTAAGTGGCTGCAGGTGCGGGTGCACCAGTGCACGCCCTCTGTCATGTGCACGCGTGCACGCGTGCACTAATGTACTTGCTCGCTTGCGTGCGCATGAGCTCACACTGAGTGTGTGAGTGCCTACGTGTAACTATGCATGTGGTGTGTGTGTGTGTGTATGTGTGTGTGTGTGTGTGTGTGTGTGTGTGTGTCTGCGTGCGTGTGCTCGTGAACATGCATGACTTAAATGTTTGCATGTGTGTACACACCTGCGCATGAATATGCAATTACACCCTTTTGATCAGAAGATACACACTCCAAGCTGATCCTGATGTGCATACTCGCAACTGCATGCCAGTTTCCTCAGTTCGCGCACCCCACAACATCGTACTGGGCGCTGCAGCAATGAATGGCATGACCACTGCTTGATAATTGGAAGGATCGCTTGGCCTTGCTGCAACTGGGTCTCCATACCCCACAGCCTCTTCTCCCTAGGACCTGTCTGCCTGAAACACTGCTGTGCTTGGCGGTCTGCATAGGTGCTGAGCACCCCTCCACACACTACATTAGTAAATAAAACTAATTAGGTATTTATGATGAGTCAGCTTTCTCGCATTATTCCTTGAGTCGGCATCTTCCAGTCGAGTAGGCACAATTAATTTTTCGAAGAGGGAGGAGGAAGAGCAAGGAAAACGTACAAGAGCCCGCACTTTTTTGGATGAAGTTTGGCAAGCGCATTGCTCAGTGGATACAAGCGCGCAACCCGGAGGTGTACTTCAACTACGCAGCCTTCAAGAAGTCCCTGGCGGATGACATCCGCCGCGGCACTGGTGAGGCGATTGATTGATGGGAGCCCGTGAGCTGGAGCAGCCATGGAACATCGTGAAATTCCCTCCACTTTCCTTGTCCGTGCCAACTCCTGCCTGCCCCTCCCCCCACCTCCTGCAGAGAATCCACAGCCCGTTGATGATCCAGAGGCAACTCCATGGGCCTGTGATGGTGTGCTCCAGGTGAGCAGCCCAGGCTCTGACTGAGATGCAGCTGTCCCCCTGTGTGGGCTGCATTGGGAGGGAGCAAGGGTCAGTGCCCGCCCCATCCCGCCACACCTGCACACTCAAGCAACACCCACATGTGTACCCCCATTGCATGTGCAGGCGGAGTTGCGCGCCTTCAGCGCCTACGTGGACGAGAAGACGGCCTCGTTCGAGGTGCGAGGTGAATTGGTCCCCATCACCAACCTGGCCAACGAGGTCTCAGGACGGGATTTGTGCAGCCGGAGCTACGAGGAACAGGAGCAGGGGGAGGGTTATGCAGCGAGCAGCTGTGGGTGCTCTGCGCTTGGATGCCGCAAGATGCCTCCCACAGGCGAATGATTTTCTTCGCCTGGCTGGTCGGTATTCTATAGGCTTCATGTCTCCCCCTGTGCCCACCCCCCCTGCAGGCCGCCCTGGAGCATCTAGCAGCAGCGGACGGTGGGCTCAGTGAGGAGGCTGCCGGCAAGCTGGCCCAGGAGGTCAAGGACGTCCTCAACCAGGGGCAGCTCACCTACATTGCAGTAGTCAAGGCTGCCAAGAAGCGCAACAGGCACCTGGTGGAGTCTTTTGGCACCGGCATCCAGCCCCTGCAGGCGTTGGACCTGCTGGTGAGTGGAGAGAGCGCTGCTGCGCATGCGCACTAAGAAGTGGGACGCCGGATGGGGCTAACTGCGTGACTCCAGGGAGTGTTCATGCGTGCACATGGGCGCACCGGGCAGGTGTAGCCTGGACCACTGCCCGCATACTCCTGTATTGCCGTGCTTGTAGGCAGCGGCATGCTGCAAAACCTGCACGCCCTGAGGCGGTTTTGCTTGCATTACTGCTGGGTGGCTGAGACGTAGTGGGGCTTTTGGGAAACCATATCTGAGTGCATGCTGGGTTGTGACAAGCACCACCAAGAGTATGTTGGCTCTCGAGCACCTGAGGGCTAAGCTGCTTGCACCCAGCCCTGCCCTGGACTCTGGCCTTACTTCCCTGAACCACTGCCTCAGTGGCCCTGAACCTGACCTCTTCCTGCTCGCGCAGGTCAACGAGGCCTTCTTCAGCTCGCCCAGGCTGGCCCACCTGAGTACCCAGGCGGAGGTGCTTGCGCAGCAGGCGCTGCAGAGGAGGCAGGAGCAGGACGCTGAGGCTGTGGCCAGGGCCAGCCCAGCCCAGCTTCTCTCCTCATGGGAGTGCCCCATCTGCCTGGAGGCCGTGCACCAGCCTGTGGTGTTGACGTGAGTGCTCCCCTACACCACGGCAGCCAAGGCACATGCATGGCATGAAGTGAGCTGCATACCTGACACACCCCAGTGCAACCCCCCCGACACGGCCCACCCTGTCTCCACCCCCCTCACCACATCCCCATTTTTCTCCAGGCATGCTGCGTACACAGGCACTCTGCCGGGCACTGTCCGACATGCTGCCCTGGTACCAACGGTGCTGGTGTGCAGGTGCGGACACCGCTTCTGCCGCAGCTGCGCAGTCAACCATGCCGGGCACTGCAACAACCAGGCGGCCACAAGCCACATGGTGCCCTCACCATCCAGCCCCAGCAAGGTCCAGCAGGCGCCCGGCAGCATGGAGGTGGACAGTGATGGCAGTAGAGCGCGGCGGCAACTGCAGCTAGCGCAGCTGCACGCGATGCCGCCATGTGCCCTGGGGACGTTTGAGATGATGGTGGGTGCTGCACAAAGAAAGTGCAGTAAAGAAGCTCTGTGCCCTTGCGCCCCCCTCTATCCCATCTTTGCACTGCCACCCCCAGACTTTGCCTTAACTGTGTGCAGCTTGCTCATACTCAGGACACTGCCGACTCACACCCATCACTGTTTGGCTCTGATGCCTCCTTGATGCCTCCTTGATTGCAGGAGGAGGACCTGCACGATGTGGACGACAGCCGGGTTGCAGGCGAGCAGGAGTTCTTCGCCTGCCCAGTGTGCAGGAAGGCGCAAGTGCTGGACCTCAACTCCTTGCAGGTAGGTGCCAGCACCTCTGGGAAGCGGCTTGGTCAGGCCCTGCTTTTGCTGTGCATGTCAAAGAGTGACAGCACAGCATGTTTGGCAGTGATCATGCTGGTGCATGTGTAGTTTCTGCGCAAGTGCATCTCCCTTCGTCCTTCAATGCCGTTAAGCCTCGGCTTCTCAGTCCCTTCCTATATGCTGATGCCCCGGTTTGATATGATACACCAATTGGTCTGGCCCTGATCAGTGGACCGATGAGCTGCAGCTTGCAGACGCTGTGGCAGGTGTGAAACAGGGTGTGTGTGTGCGCATGTGCGTGTGCTGCGCAGGTGGACGCAGCTCTGCACGCCCACATCGAGGAGCTGCGCCGGCTTGCGGGTGTCAAGGCCCCAAAGGAGGCCAGCTGGGGGCTGCTGCCCCCACAGGCGCCGCAGCACAAGGTGCGTTGGTCAGCAGTGCGCACAGGAGCTGCTGCCAGCATCCGCCTGCGTACAATTGGCTGACGCTGCATAATGCAACAGCAGCAAGTATTGCGGGCCCCCTGTGCCCTGCCACCAGCCCACCAGGAGTCAGCGAGGTCAAACCTCTGGGAGTTGTGCACACAAGCCGTGGTGTGCATCTGCTGCCCGCAGGGCAAGCTCACGGTGCTGTTGGACCTGGATGGCACGCTCATCACCAGCTTCCCACCCAAGCGTGCCCCTCGCGTCCCTCCCACCATGCGCACACACCTGGTCGGCTTTGGCAGCAAGGTGAGCAAGCGTGCTCCCTCTCAAAACAAGGCGAGCCTTCACAATGCGGGTGCACAGCGCAAAAGGCCATCCTCTCGTCCTTCCTTCCACCTGCCACACTTCTGATGCCTACACGCGCACACGAGCACCTGCCTCCTGCTGCGTGCTAGCCCTGGTGCTCTTGCTTGGCGGCGCCCAAGTGCAAACACTGCTTGGCCAGTCTGCCTGTGCAGCCCTGTGCACTCACCACACCACGTCTTGCCCCACCTGCTACCACACAGCTCAACCCTTACGGCGTGTTCGTTGTGGAGCGCCCCGACCTGCGGCAGTTCCTGCAGTCTGTGGCCCAGTTTGCCGAGATCGTGGTGTACACTGCAGGTGCGCCGCTGCCAGGCAGTGAGTGCCCATAGTGCGTCTTGGGATGGCACTTGCCTTCCTTGGTTGCCCTCCAGGCTGCGCTTGCCTGTGCGACCCAATGCTGGGGCAGGGTGGCCCTCGCGGCTCCACATCAGTCGCACAGATGTGGTCTGCTGTTGTCAGGGAGTTGCACTTAGCCCCGCGAACTGGCTGCTTGCGCATGCAGGTTTCGAGGACTATGCCAAGCCCATCATTGACGCCATTGACCCGCAGCGCGAGTTTATCGCGCATGCGCTGTATCGCGACAGCACGCTTGTCACAGAGCACTACCAGTGCGTCAAGGACATGAACCGACTGAACCGCCCGCTAGAGGTGGGTGGTCTGTAGCCATTGTGCAGGCGCGTGAGGGGCCTGCAAGTGGTGCGCAGGAGCATCCTGCGACTGCTTAAGTCTGACCGGGTTATGACATGGCATCATCAAGGTACCAGGGTTCAGGGCTGTCCGCCAGATTGGACCTGAAGCTGATCGGGTGATCTATACTACCTGTGGAGCACTGCCGCATAGCTTCCTGCCGTCCTTGCTGTCCTAGATCGCACATGCTGACCCCTCAGCCGCAGCCTGCACTGACGCATGCTTCGTGCTGCTATGTCTGCAGCGCATGGTGCTGGTGGACGACACGCCCCTCGCGTTTTTGCACCAGCCCGACAACGGCATCCCCATGCTGGCCTACCGTGGTGGGGTTGATGACAAGCTGCTGCTGGAGGCAGTCCTACCCCTGCTCCAGGTGCGCCTGCGTGCACCTCGCGTGCATGTGGGGTGCGCATGTATGTGTGTGTGTGCCGTGTCCAATGTCGTGCACGACCTGCTGATGTGTAGGATTCCAAATGGAAGTGCATGTGCATGCAGCACTAAATCACATTTAGATGCAGCTTGCTGCTAAGAGGCTGCCCTAAGAATCATTGCTTTTGAATCAGGGCTGGTGGCTATATTTTGATAATTATCACACCACTT
>LFCJ01003549.1_pt1 | contig 11424 bp, 10 predicted proteins | sample 643141 | NCBI WGS metagenome assembly LFCJ01 (sample SAMN03766243, study PRJNA286221) | soda lake metagenome | biome: soda lake; feature: Kulunda steppe; material: water; isolation source: sample B1-Br-g2 brine of Lake Bitter-1 | place: Russia: Kulunda steppe | collected 2010-07 | reverse complement strand
CCGCCACAATTCGATTGATCGGCCTATTGACTGGCAATTCACCACTGATGACGCTCATATCAAACTACGCCAGCTCTATCCAGTTGAGCCGAGCAACTAGTGAGACTACGCTTGAAGCTACACTGAGCAGGTCTATGAGCATCTAACCAATTCACTCAACGGCCTACTCAATTATCAAAATGGCTCAACTAAGCAGTCCCCTTTTTTCATAGCGATCTATTAGTTGTCACTACTCTTAGTATTGCCGTAGGTATACCATTGGATCGTTTCACGGAACCTCCTGGGTCACGGTTTCACGATGAAAACAAAAAGCGTTCGTAGCCATTGAGAGCGTTCAAACCCCAGGACGACTGATGCGTGACACAACGCTATGAGAGTATTTTCAGTAGTCTCTCCGCCACTACTTCCTCTTCCCCCGGTTGCATCCATAGCATGTTAAGATTCAACAGAGGTACTCCCTCTTCGGCTACCTCAATTGACCGCGGGTACACCATTGGATCGTTTTCCACTAACTCCTCTTTTAATTCATCAATGTACTCACTGGTCTCGTTTGTGAACGTGATTTCGAGCGAGACGGTATGATAATGATGGTCATGTAGTTCCATCTCAATTTCGGAATGATCACTCAGTTCATCCATAATGAACCGTCCCCTCTTTTTAGCCGGCTCGAATCGTTCCGTCTCGTGATCGAGATTGACCCAGTATTTTAGTGCCTTAACGACAGCAATGATATCAAATCTATCGAGTTTGTAGCCCCTCCCAATCCCATACGTTTTGTTTCCTTTGAGTGGATACCGAGGATTGTTTCCTTCCGTATGCTCACTGTCTGGAATGTAGTCTACTTTCTCGGGTTCCTTCAGTCCGTATCCTTCATCGCCGATGAAATTATTGTGGAACGCTTTCTCAATGTATTCTTGTTTGCCGATTACAAATCCTGCAGCGTTTGGTCCAGTGATATATTTCCCCGAGTAACAGACTAGGTCCGCATCCATGTCGACGTACCGTTCAAGCCCTTCAACCGGATACGTTTGTCCGGCAGCGTCGACAATGACCGGAATATCGTTCCGATGTGCAATCTCAATCACATCCTCTATCGGAACTGCGTTCAATGCACCTTCGTACCCTTCCATCTCGCCTTTTACATAACTAGGACCTGGCCAGGAACCGGGACCAGGTGCAATGTAGTGTATTGCAGCGGTATTTTCCGTAATTGCCGACTCAATCGCTTCCGGCGTACAACCCGAATCATTTCCGACAGGAACGAAACGTCCGCCGGCAGTTTCTATTGCCCTATCGTACCGGGGAAACCGTACACATTTTTGCGTAATAAATTCATCCGGCATGTCCTCCGTATCAGAGGGTAATTTCGCCTTTTTTTCTCGGTCTTTACCAGCCATACATGCGGCGGCACTTACTACCAATCCTCCATAGGTCCCCGTGGTGACGTGTGCGGCCTCTGCGCCGGTTATTTCTGCAATCGCCTCGCCCGCTTGTTCTTCCATTTCCCAGATCCAAGCGAATTCGTCGTTTGCTTCTTGTGCCGCCTCAAGCACCTCTTCGGGGAGGGATGAACCACCGAGGATCGTAGAGAGGAAACAACAGTTAATTACTTTCGTAATACCCAGTTCGTTATATATTTGATTTGCCCGCTGTGGTGAGAGTGTCGTCATTGTTTTTTCACTCATATCGCCATCACCCGTTCAAACGCTTCGGTATGACCGTCTTTTGGACACTTACCATTCATACCTCCAATTCTCGGTGGACATGTATTAAATCTTCGGCGTCGGAGAGCCAGTGTGTAGGTAAGGGGTTCAATCGGAGTGAACGCTTGTCACTGTGTTTCGTCAGTCACCAAATAGAGATGGTAAAGAATGTTAATCAGAAACCACATTCTTATGGAGAACAGTAGAACACATATTAGTACCGTTCTGACTTCCGTGATATCCGGATAAGATTGTTCGTTGCTATGCAACAGTTTGATCTGGTTCTAATCGATAAATACCGGCGGTAAAACAATCGTGTTGTTTACCGAACTCATGCAGGACCGCAACTGCCGGGTCGATGCCGTGGTGGCAGAGCAATCGAGTATCAAAAAGTGATTCACTCTTGTGAAGTAGATTGGTGATAGAGAGCTGTCGCTGAAAATCGAAGAGGGCAAGGGCATCACGGCAGCGATGACCGAATAACATGTTCCCAGTCCACCGCCTTGTGTTGGAATCAACCCCAGCGGACCTGTTCGAACAGGTTCGCTGGCGTAGTGGTGTTAATTGCCCTCGCTGCCGTTCTAACCGCACGGTCAGAAACGGCAACTATCGGGTCTATCAACGATATCTGTGTGAGAATTATGGTCGCACGTTCAATGACAAGACCGGCACGACTTTTGCCCGTTCCAAGCTCAAACTCAAAGAGTGATACGCTACGATCTACACGTTCTTACGGTTTAGTAAATTTGACAGTGGTTTCAACGACCCCGACTCGAATCGGCTTCGTAGTCCACAGAACGCGTTTGGTTCTGATAGGATGGTCATTTTTCGAGCGACACACTTCGATCGTCCCCCCATACCAATCACTGTAGGACCGATCGGTGGGACAGAAGTCTCTCTCAGTCGTTAGCGATCGCCGATGCGTTTGGGCCGTACCGTGCCTGGACTTCGGCGAGTTCAGGCTCAACGTGTATTACGCCCTCAGTCGCCTTTTTTGCCCCGTTGGTGTCCTTCAGCCCGAACCCGGTCGAGTTGATTACAACCGTGTCGCCGCGGTCGATAATGCCCTCGCTGATCGCTTTTTTAACACCAGCCAACGGCGTTGCCCCGGCTGGCTCTGTAAAGATACCTTCAGTGCTACCGAGCAACACCTCTGCCTCGAGAATCGCTTGGTCGTCGACGACAATCGATGTCCCGTCACTTTCCTCAAGTGCACGACAAGTTTTAATGGTGTTTCGCGGGCGCCCGACGGCAATACTGTCGGCAAGTGTTTCAGCGATATCGTCGATATCGTCGTGGCCGTGAAACGTCTCGTGGATTGCCGGTGCACCTTCAGCCTGAACCCCAAGCATTTTCGGAGTGTCCTCAATGTATCCGAGTTCATAGAACTCGCGGAACCCCTTCCACGCGCCAGCTATCGTACAGCCATCGCCCATCGAGAAGACGACCCAATCAGGAATATCCTCCCGGACCTTCGATTGTTCGGCAAGTTCGTGGCCCACGGTTCGTTTACCCTCGACCTGGAACGGATTGATCGCAGCATTGCGATTGTACCACCCGTACTCGTCTGTGACTTCAACGCTCAAATCATACGCTTCGTCATAGGTGCCGTTTACAGCGAGAACATCTGCTCCATACACCAACGGCTGGGCGAGTTTCCCTGCAGGAGCATCGCCGGGAACAAAGATTCGACAGTCGAGGCCACCTCGGGCGGCATACCCTGCCAGTGACGCCGCTGCGTTCCCAGTCGAAGCACACGTTATGACCTCACGTCCGGCGTGTTTGGCCTTTGTCACGGCGATCGAACTGGCGCGGTCTTTGAAACAGCCCGTCGGATTTCGGCCGTCGTCTTTGATCAACGCTGTCACGCTGAGTTCGTCGCTAAGGTTCGGTGCATCGAACAGATCCGTACCGCCTTCGTTCAGCGTCACAATCTCCGCCTCGTCGGCAACCGGGAGGAACGCCTCGTACTTCCACTGGCTGTCGATACTACCATCAAGATCGGCATCAAAATTATCGTGAATGACATCGTAGTCGTATTTCACCTCGAGAATACCGGACACACCAGGCTCGGTATCACAGGTATAGATCACCTGTTCAGGATCATACGTTTCACCACAGATTGTACACTCTAATTGTTGTACGTGCTCCATCGTCATGGACAGTACTTTTGGAGGGCATGGTATAAACGCTATGTCTGAGAATCGCGTATGATCTGAGAAATCTCCGGAGCCGAACCCGTACACCGTCTGGCTTTATGCCGGTGGCCCACTACGGGTCGGGCCCCAATCGTCCAGTGCCGATCCTGGGCCAGTCGGCTACGGCAAGGGCGGGAAGAAACAAACTGTCACTGACGCCAACGTCGTGTTGGGCTATATTGGCGACGATGCGGACCTCAGTGGTGAAGTGTCACTAGACACCAATGTAGTCCATCATGTACTCGATGAACTGGCCGAAGAAGCCGGCCTCAGTTCGCCATTGGAGGCTACTGCCGGTGTATACCGAGTCGCCACCGCATTGATGACACGCGCTATCCGATCGGTGACCGTAGAACGCGGCTACGCTCTCCGAGAATTCGGGCTCGTCGCCTTCGGTGGTTCCGGTCCAATGCACGTCGCTGCACTGGCCGACCGTTTGGAAATGACAGACGTTATCCTGCCTCTCGCAGGGGAGTGGTTTTAACGCACGGACTCTCAACAGCCAATGAAAAATACAGTGGAATAAAACTGTGGGTTGCTGAGTCTGGTCATCGAACAAGCAAATGATGAACTCGTGTTTCCGCCGGAACGCTGATGGGTGCCCTTTCGGTCGCACGCCCAACTCATTCTCCACCACCAACGCTTGGCCGCCTCATCGCCGACGCACAGAAGATCCACAAACAAAGACCGTTTCTTCAAGAACGACTCGCTACCGCCATCAAACCGGCTGCTGAGGCCTAACTAAAGACCAATGAGTCGTGGGCTTTGGCGCTATAACTATTATAATAGAAACTACCAAAAAACACTACCAACCCAGTCTTATGGAGGATTCTGAGGGAAGATAAGCCAGACAACTCCGAGTCTGTTGTCAGATATGGAAGGCTTTGTCGTAGGTCAAAAGACCACCGGTCTGTCCTCACCAAGGGAGACCGATTTTCTAGCTGATATCGCGAATATTTGGTTTTCGAACGGGCTTCGAAGCACTCTGTTGGGTGTCTCCCCGAAACCAGTAAACCGCCACTTGCAGAAAGCCCAGGCGTCGACGGGTAAAGTCTAACTTCCTGAGGATGGGCTCCTGTTACTCCGGTGAAGAGGTCACTGTGTTCTATACTTTTGTCATCAGTATCCTTGGGCATTTCCGTCTTTTCGGGGTTCTGTTGCGCCAGAAAGTACACCGTCTTCGTTACGAGCTATCTGTGCGCCACCGAATTTCCCAGGTGAAAGGATCCGGACATCGTGTCCACGTCGCACGAGTCCCGCGGTGACCGAGTCGTCAAAATGGGGTTCGACCGCCAGGGTGCCGTCTTCGCGGTATCGCCAGCGGGGCTCGTCAAGCGCTTGTTGGATCGACATTCCGACATCGACAATGTTCGAAATTACCTGCACGTGCCCCTGGGGTTGCATGTAGCCGCCCATGACACCGAAGGCAGCCCAGTCGTCGTCGAACGTTGCAATCCCAGGAATCAACGTGTGGAACGGTCGTTTACCGGGCATTAGTCTATTCGGGTGGTCGGTGTTCAAAGAGAACGAGGAACCACGGTTTTGTAGCGCGATGCCGGTGTCTCCTGCGACGAGTCCAGAGCCGAAGCCAGCGAATCGTGAGTTGATATACGATACGACGTTGCCCTCGTCGTCGGCGACGGTGAGGAGGACGGTGTCTGCTGTCTCAGCGTTGGCGTTGGGAACGCCAAAGGATACAGTATTGTTGGCCTCTTCGCTGATCTGCGCAGACCGCTTCTCTGCCCATTCCATCGAGCCAAGCGGCGGGTGGTCCTCGTGCTCGGGATCAGTAATATAACGGTGACCGTCGTGAAATGCAAGCTTTGTTGCCTCCACAAAATAGTGGACACGCTCGGCGGAGCCGTAGTCGTAATCGCCGGCGCCGAGTTCCTGAGCGATATTGAGTGCTTCCAACGCGATGAGTCCTTGATTGTTCGGCGGTAATTCGTAGATCTCTGCGCCGTTGTACGTCGTCGAGATCGGATCAGGCCATTCGACCTCAAACTCTGCGAGGTCTGCAACGGTGAGAAAGCCACCCTGCTCTTGAACTTCCGTGGCAATCGCTTCAGCAATCTCGCCCTCATACACCACGTCTGCACCTTCCTCTGCGATCTGCTCCATTGATGCACCGAGTTTCGGCAGCGTCACTATCTGACCCACATCTGGTGCCTCACCGTCAAAAAAAAAACGCCTTAGGAGCGTGAGCGGTCTCAAACAGTTCTTCGCCCTGCTTCCACTGGGTGGAGACAACCTCAGATACCGGGTAGCCTTCCGTTGCATAACGGATCGCGGGCTGGAGAAGGTTGCTCAGCGACTCCGTCCCGAGTTCAGCCGCCGTCGATTCCGAGCCGCGAGCTGTCCCCGGTACCGTGACTGTGTGTGGGCCCACTTTCGGCATTTTCACCGCCTCAAGTTGGTCTACCTCGTACTCGTCGTCTGTGACGACAGCCTGGCGGACGTTCTGGATCGTTGCATCCGCTGGGGCACCGCCGCAAGCTCGCATCGCTACCACATCGCCGTCAGACGTCTTGTAGAGAGCGAACACGTCGCCACCGAGCCCCGTCGATATCGGTTCAACAACGTTCAACGCCGCTGCAGCAGCGACGGCCGCGTCGAAAGCTTTGCCGTCTTTCCGAAGGATTTCGATTCCCGCTTCCGCAGCGAGGGGTTGACTGGTCGACACGATTCCCCGCTGGCCGTACACGGTCGAGCGACGGGATGTAAAACGATCCGGATTCGGTTCCATGGTAATTTGGTGATTTGAAGCGGGAACACAAGAATATCCCCTAAATAATTAGGGTGAATTGATACCTAAATACATATATAAATCTCGTCGGCCGTTCGTGGAAATAATTCTTATCGTGTTTTGTAGAGACAGTATCGGTTCCGGATGTGTTTAAGAGCCTGCCGTTTTGTACTATGAAGCCATATGGGGGCTTATGTATCGGGAACCTGCCGAACGACGGTTGATTATGAACCATGGCGAGGACGACTATCTGTTCCCTGCCTCCGAGTACTCCATTTCAAACGTCCCTGAGACCACGCTGTCGGTGCTCGACGAATCGTTCGATCAGCTCCTCCCAGCGGACGTCTTCGACGGTGTTTCGACCACCATCGAAACCGTCCTCCTCCTCGTCCTCGACGGCTACGGCCTCAACCGCTGGAAACAGGACTATCCTGAGGATCCGTTCCTCAGTAGGCTTACTGACCGTGGGAGTGTAACGCCACTGACCTCGGTTTACCCCTCCGAAACCGCAGCCGCGCTGACGACCCTCTATACCGGTCTCGAGCCCGCAGAACACGGCGTGCTGGGATGGTACCAGTACATCGAGTCGGTGGGAGAAGACATCGTGACGTTACCGTTTACCAACCTCGAGGGCGTTCCTCTCTCAAAGGCTGCTCCGGACACAGAGCCTCATGAGCTGTTTGAGGGGGTCCCGCTCTCCGTGCAGGCGGCCGAAACTGGAATCGACGTCCATGCAATCTTGCCCGATGCCTACGTCGATTCGAGCTACTCCCGTGCAGTGACTGCCAAGGCCGAACGGACGGGCTACGACACCATCGCGAACTTCGCCTCCTCTATCAGGCAAATCCTCGAGAACGCCTCTGGTCCGACGTTCGTCCACGCCTATCAGCCGAACCTCGATGAAATCGCTCACCGTGAGGGGACGAGAACCGACCGTTACCGAACCAACCTAGAGGAGATTACAGACTGTCTCCGACGGGAACTACTCGAAGAACTCGAACCTGCAACGGCCGAACGGACGCTATTGGTGGTGACTGCCGACCACGGATTTGTCAATACGGAGCCCGAAGAGAACGTCGACCTCGTTTCTCAGGAGTGGTGGCCGACACTCGAGGAAACCTTCAGACACGACGGCCGATCGCTCCGGCTCCCGACGGGGAGTCCACGGAACACGCACTTTCACATCCAGGCAAATCGCCTCGAAGACGCACGGGAAATTCTCGAGTCGGAGATTGACGGGCGCGTGTTCACGAGGGTGGAGGCCCTCGAGAAGAAGTTGTTTGGTTCCACCCCGTCAGAGTTGTTCAGACGTCGGTGTGGCGATCTGGTCGCGGTCCACAGAAACTGTGGACTATGCTGGCACGACCATGACCGGGAGATGGTGGGGATGCATGGCGGGCTGACACCTGAAGAGATGCTGGTACCGGTTGCAATAGGACGACTCGACACGGTTTGACGGATTTCACTTGTTGGATTACCGTTGAATAAGGTATGATCGGTGTCGTGATGAATAGATCACTATTTTCCGAAAATTTAAATTGGCTAATAGTTCCGCCCCATCCAAACTCTTATATGATATATTTTGTACTATAATAGCTTTCAGTTATAGATGTAATAAACGGTGGGCTGTGGCTTCCGAATAAATCGGAACGTTCCAATCGAACGGCTGTGTTGGATCACTAGAGTGCAGCGGAATGGGTCACTAAATCAAAGCAGGTGAAGCGAGAGAGTCGAGTGTCCATGACTCAAATCTACCGCTTCATTAGGGAAATTGTACCAGTCGCTCAAAGAGTCACTGTAACGGAGACGAATCCGCCGCCCCGGAAGGTGACGACGGATCTGCCGACTATGCCCTCTTTTCCCTACATAGTCTACGGATTTACCTCGATACGTCCTACCGAATTACGATTGACTTACTCAAGGAGATGCCACAAATAACCGGGGAGATCGGCCGCGCTGAGGCCGATCTTCCCGAGAGTTCCGTGAAATTGCTCTGATGTGTGTCGTCTACGACATCAAGCGTGCTGTCAAACAGTGAAATCCACTGCCTTGCGGCGATTCAACAAAGCCGCTTAAACACAGTGCAAATAGCATGTTCGTTATTCAGGCGGGCATCAGTTACGACTAGTTTTTCTCAGGCACTGAAATAGACTGACGATTTCGATAGACGTTGATAAAGGGTATAAACATTGAGAATGAAAGCGTACACTGTACCACCGTACAAACAAACAATGACCGAACAAAACCCAGACATATTAGTTCTTCGTCAAGGAGAAGAACGATTATCAATGAAAAGTTATCAACAAGAGATCCAGAAACGTCTTCCAAACTATAATATACAGTTTGGGGCAACCCCAGACGAGGAACGTATACTCGCAGAAGAAGCACAAATAATAACCGGCAGTTCGCTCCGGGACGATATCCTTGAGGCCGCTTCCTCTCTACGTTTGTTTGCCGGAACAACGTCAGGATATACTCATCTTCCACTTGAGAAATTACGAAAGAGAAACATCGCAACAACGAACGCATCGGGAACGGCTGCACCAGGAATTGCTGAACAGACCATTGGAAATATCCTCGTTTTTTCTCGAAATATTCACAAAGGTTGGCTTCAAAAGCAGACAAATCAGTGGAGCCACTATCAAGCATCTGAGCTGCAAGGTTCTACGGTTATTATTATTGGACTTGGATCGATCGGGTTAGCAGTTGCTCGTCGACTCCAAGGGTTTGGTGTCGACACAATCGGAATTCGATACACCCCGAGCAAAGGCGGTCCAACAGATGAAGTGTATGGGTTTGACAAACAAAGTATCCATTCCTCACTTGCTCGCTCCCAATATGTTGTTATTTCGTGCCCATTATCAGAGAAAACCAAGGGCCTCCTTGGTGAGGACGAATTCAATACTCTTCCACCAGAATCTGTAGTAATCAACATGGCAAGAGGCGGAATTATAAAAACAGATCAACTGGTTGAAGCAATACAAACAGGGAAAATACGAGGTGCAGCGCTAGATGTAACTGACCCTGAGCCGTTACCCAACGACCACCCACTGTGGTCTCTGGATGATGTATTGATCACACCACATATGGCGGGCCATACTCCGCATCATTGGGAACGATTAGCAGATATACTTGAGAACAATATCCGAACAGTCGAAGAAACAGGAGAGTATACCGGACTCGAGAACCAAATCGTAGAACCCAGTGAATAATATACATTCCACCTACTATTGGAAAGTCCAAAAAATTATTATTAATAACAAATTTAATCTAGTTGATTTGTTCTCAAAACCAGTTATTTCGCATCATTTATATTCTTATAGCCTTTCGTATTGCGTGTGGAACTTGAAATAAGTGGAAATACGGCATTAGTGACGGCATCTAGTAGCGGACTTGGAAAAGCATCTGCAACAGAACTTGCTCGAGAAGGAGTCAATGTTGTGATTAATGGTCGTGACAAGAGCCGACTTGAGGAAGCTGCTGAAGAAATTCGAGAGGTCGCTACTGGAACAGTAGTGACACAACAAGGAGATTTAACTAAAAAAGAGGATGTAGAACAGTTGGTTAATCGGACCGTTGAAGAGTTTGGGACAATCGACCACCTAGTACTATCTGCAGGTGGACCTCCAAGTGGTCCTTTTCTAGAGACAACAGATAACGAATGGTTAGAGGCTTACGACCTTCTTGTCATGAGTGTCGTTCGAACTATACGCATGGCCGCACCACAACTCAGCGATGGAGACACAACAGGAACAATTGTGACGATCACGTCTAGAAGTGTAAAAGAGGCTATAGAATCTCTCGTTTTATCAAACGCCGTTCGGATGAGCGTGATTGGATTGGAAAAGACTATTTCGAAAGAACTTGCACCGGACGTACGAGCGAATGCAGTCCTACCAGGACCGCATGAAACCGCGCGTATACGAGAATTAATCGAACAAGGTGTAGAACGCGGAGAATATAGTTCTTATAAGGATGGGGTGGCTGAGCGTGCCAAGGGGAATCCACGCGGTAAAATTGGTGAATCAAAAAAGTTTGGGAAGACCGTAACATTCCTATGTTCACCATGTTCTGATCATATTAATGGGATAGCACTGCCAATCGACGGTGGTGCGGGTAGTTCAAACTTGTAATCAGATTTGGTAATTTACCAGAGAGCGGCTCTACCGTTTATCAACCGCAGAACAAGCGGAAAAGTCGGAGACACCTTCTACCTAAGCGTTTCGCCTCACTGGAAGACATATTGCTGGATAAAAGGGAGTAATCTCAGAGGCAACAATGCGTAAGCGTCAGATTATGTAGAAAGAATCGGACAGTTTTCGACTACGAAAATACGAGCTATCGTTTTAGTATCCGAACAAATACAGCAGTAATAAACTCGAAACCACTGTTATTGTTGGTACAGTCTATCAGACTGTCCTCACCAATCTCTTTACAACCACGTAATGACATCCAGACTGTCTAACAAAGGTAACAAGTGACAGTACCTACGCGAATACATCTGAAGAAAGAAGGTGATGCCAGCGGTCACAGATCGTGATCTCGGTGAACCCAACAGAAATCTGAAAGTATAAATTTAAGGGCACTGTCTAGTTTAGCACCTGCTCAGCTGGCGTTCGTCCATCGAGCGATTGATGGGGCCTCTGGCGATTGTAGTAATGCACAAATTGTTCAATCTATTTGCGGGTGCTCCGCCGACTGCCCACCCACGAGTTATGGAAACGGTCAACACGCATTTTGAAGGTGTGAAACCATTTTTCAATCAGGTTTCGATCGG
>LFCJ01003547.1_pt1 | contig 11430 bp, 13 predicted proteins | sample 643141 | NCBI WGS metagenome assembly LFCJ01 (sample SAMN03766243, study PRJNA286221) | soda lake metagenome | biome: soda lake; feature: Kulunda steppe; material: water; isolation source: sample B1-Br-g2 brine of Lake Bitter-1 | place: Russia: Kulunda steppe | collected 2010-07 | reverse complement strand
GTGCGGATGCTGGCTCCCTGGGCCGCTTCCTGCCCCCCCTCCCCTCCACAACCGCTGCACCACGCTTTGCTGTGTCTGCACCTCGCCTCGCAGTGTCCCCGCCTGCTGCACCATGCCTCGCTGTGTCTGCACCACGCCTCACTGTGTCTGCACCACGCCTCGCTGTGTCTGCACCATGCCTCGCTGTGTCTGCACCACGCCTCGCAGTGTCTCCACCCGCTGCACCACGGCTTGCAGTGTCCCCAGCCCGATCTGCTTGCCTCGCGATGCTGCCAAAACCGCCCTTCCTGCCCCGCGCCCCACCGCGCATGCTGAGCATGCGCGCAACGGGTGCAGCGCTCTCAGGGGCGGTGCTGCTCTCAGGGGCAGTGCTGCGGTGAGGCCCGTGCGCAATCGTATGAGGCGCCTGCCTGCGCAGCAGTGTGAGGCAGCAGGGGGCGCGCGCTCATCCTCTGCCGCAGCTCAGCAGAGGCCCCGAGTCCTGCTGCCGCACTGCATGCGCCCTTATGTGGTGTGCCGCAGCACAGCCATTGACGGTTTGTGGTGCGCCGCAGCAAAGAGCAAGCGCCCTCGTGGTGCGCTGCAGCAGAGCAAGCGTCCTTACATGGTGCACTGCAGCAAGAGCAAGCGCCCTTGCGGTGCACACATGAGATGCAAGGAGGTATTCTCAGACTTGCCCAGCACTGTGTGGTGATCATTCCAGCAATTGTACGCTGGGACAGCGCTGGCACATGTGCTGCTGTGCAGACGAATGGACGGATGGATGCATGGATGGATGGATGAGGTGTGGACAAATAAATGGATGGATGGACGGATGGATGGATGGATGATGGGCAAATGGAGAAATACTTGGATTTCTATTTGGGGTTGAGCACCTTGGAGCATATGCTAGCTTGAGAGCGTTTCCAAGCTTACACATGCCAGTGCTAATGCATGTCCGTGCGTGCATGTGCATGTGCGTTTGACGGCGCGAGTCAGCTGGCACATGTACCTTCTTGCAGAATAGATTCATGCGTATGTGCGGTAGGGGCAATACAGATGTGTGGTTGGGGAGATGGGAGGATGTCCACATCATCTGCAAGCTGGTGCTACGCCAATCATACAGCGCTTTCCGCACGCGTACATGCACACGTGCGTTCTCTCACGCAAACACACAGGTACCCACACAGTTGAATACGTGCACTCTCACGCATACAAACAGGTACCAACATGGTCGCACACATGCCAGTGCTTACACGTCCCTGGTGCACTCAGCGTGGAGCCCTTTGCTTTGCGTGTTAAATAAATGGACGATGCCTGCGCCATCCCTACCATGCCCTGTGCAAGCCCTTCCCTGGCCATTGCCTGGAAGGTGGGATGCTAGCAGCAGGCTCAGAGTGAGCAGCAGGCTTGGAGTGAGCAGCAGGCTTAGAGTGAGCAGCAGGCTCAGAGTGAGCAGCAGGCTCAGAGTGAGCAGCAAGCTCAGAGTGAGCAGCAGGCTCAGGGTGGGCAGCAGGCTCAGAGTGAGCAGCACGCTCAGAGTGAGCAGCAAGCTCAGAGTGAGCAGCAGGCTCAGGGTGGGCGGCGTTTGTGAGGCGGGCAAAGGATGCAGAGCAGAGGGCGGAAACAAAGCAGGCAGCATGCCTCATGTGTTCTCCCTGCCCCACTGCATCCCCTACCCCTGGTGAAGGCGCTCTGAACTGTTTCTCATGTGTTGATAAGAATCTGATGAGCTTTCCTGTGTCCAAAAGCGTTCTTCTGCGTCCTGTGTGTGTTATGTGCTCCTGCCGTCCTGTGTGTGTTATGTGCTCCTGCCGTCCTGTGTGTGTTATGTGCTCCTGCCGTCCCCCTGCATCCCCTGCTTACCTGTCTTCCTGCGCCCCCCTGCATCCCCTGCTTACCTGTCTTCCTGCCGTCCCCCTGCATCCCCTGCTTACCTGTCTTCCTGCCGTCCCCCTGCATCCCCTGCTTACCTGTCTTCCTGCGTCCCCTGCGCGCCAGAGCTGTGCTGCTGGATCCAGTCCCCAAGGCTCATCCTAAATAGGGATTTGGGATTCTGCATGGTCAGCGGAAGGAGCATGGGCAGCATGGGACACCGCAAAAACGGCCCTAGGCGTTGGTGCAAATGTCAAGTTTGGAAAAGTTACCCCATAAGCATGGTGCCAACGCGTCTGGCAAAGGTGCCCTGTTAGCATGGTGCCGACATGTCTGACAAAAAGGGAAACCTCCAAGTATTTTGCCACTGCATTTGGCAAAGACGCCCCTGAACTGGTGCCGAGGCACTTGGCAAGAGTCAAAGGCGTGTGAGTGGCCTGGGGAATGAAGGGCGACTTGCATGGGGATCAAGAGGGGAGTGCAGAAGAGGGAGGCAAGAATAAGACTGCCTTTTTATACCAATGTTCAAAGTCAACTTGCACAAACAAGCTTGGTGTGCACAGACGCATGCCCCAGGTTGCTGCACAAGTCTGCCTGCCAGATTGGCGCAGCAAGGCCAAGCAGTTGGATGCTCACGCCTAGCAACTGATGTGCAGCCATCCACTTTGCGTTGCCCCATGCCAGAACGCTTTTGAGGCTGGAACATGCGGCTGACGTAATGGAATCCATCTACCTTGCATTGCCCAGTGCTAGTCCGCTTTTGAGGCCGGAACATGCGGCTAACGTGGATGCATCTTTTCCAGTCGCGCGCCCCGCCTGACAGCTTTTGCCTGCAAGCGCACCAAAGGTTTTAACTTGGAGGGGCATGGCCATACGTCCATGCCCTTGAGACCGGCGCAGTGCGGGTGTGCCATGCAGCAATCAGGCTCAGTGTGGCACGAGCGCTTGGGTCAGTGTGGCTGCAAGGGATCTGTGAGCGTGTGTGCGTGCATGCATGCGTGTGTGCAAATGTGTGTTCATGTGTGTGTGTGTACGTTAATGTGTGTGTGTGTGTGCAAGCGTGCGTATGTGTGTGTTTGCAAGCGTGCATAAGTGTGTGTGAGGGTGTATATGTGTGTGCGAGCGTGCAAATATGTGAGTGTGTGTGTGTGTGTGCGCACCGTGCAGATGCTGCAGCACACCACACGCTCGCTTGAGCACAAGAGTTAATTGTGCTTGGCTGTTTTTAGCGGATGAGAGGAGCACGGCAGCAGCATGCATGCAGGACTAGAGCAGGCGCAAGGCCGTAGGCTGGCTTATTATGGTTTGAAAGGGTCCACTTCACCATTCCTCAACCAATCAAGTTCATCACTAACAGCCCAGCGCCTCCCCTCCCCCTTTCATCAGCACTATCCTCAAAGCGCATCCCACCTCTTCTCATCGTCATGTCTGTACCGCACATGCCTGAGCCAACTGTACGGGTGTAGGCCATCATCCTCTGGGTCCACATCGTCAGCCCCTGCACAGTCACACATACGCACACAGCAGCGCATACTAGGTTACACACAGATGGGCACCTAACGCACACAAGTGCTGCCCTCAGCACCACCATTGGTGTCATTACTACCCCCTGAGTTTGCCTCATTGGCGCCAGCACACGTGTCTACGTGCATGGAAACATACAGCCATGTCCTCATCAGTCTAGCATGGGCCTTATTCGATGCAAGCAATGCTTGCGCCAGATTGATGAACAAAAACATGTGTCCGTATGTTGATGCACATGGGCCCAGCAAAATTCTTGCCACCCCATTGAAATTTATCTGACACAGTTGCAGCATTGCAAAGCCAAGTGCACTGCTAGACAGGCCCTGGCCAAGAGGGGCCGGCCCCGTGCCAGCTAACGGGTACAAGCGTGGCACCTCCCTTTACTAGTTTAAACGCGGAGCTGGAGGACGCGCACCTCGCTCCCCTACATCTTGTAAAGTGCATGCACCGCAGCAGCATCTGTGCAAAAGAAGGACGGCTAGTAGAGCGGGTCCTTACCGAGGTGGCGCTGATGAGAGGCTGGAGCGAGGCCTCTGCCTGCACACAACCTGGACACCTGTGCAGAGGGCCTCTCCACTGGCTCAAACCCTGCACGCACATGTGCGTGCACGCCCCAGGCAAGGCAAGGATCATAAATCTGTAGGTGATGTTGAAAGTAGCTCCGCTGAAGCAGCGGCATAAGGCCTGTTACTAGACTCACAACGGGGTCAAGCGAAGGCACTTTTTGGCCAAGATTCTTGCACACACTTACGCACACGCACACAACCGAGTTTGAAGTTCACTGGCAGGGACAGAGGGGCAGCACATCACAGTTCTGGTAGCAGGGGTCCCAGCTATCAGAAGCCTCATTCAACTTGTGTTAATACAACACGAGTCAAATGAGGGCCTGAGGCGCAAGCTTGCGAGCGGCTGGCTGCCCTGAATGCTCAAACACATCATTGCAATGCTTTGTTCTTTGCTGCGCACTGTGTTAGTCTGACCATGAAGGACAGTAGCGGCTTTCTGTGACCACCTGACGCATAGCAGGTGACTCGCTGCATCAGCACTGCAAGAGCAGAAGGTGCCTCAGTGCAGGGGCTCTGTGTGTGTGTTGTGTGTGTGTGTGTGCACGCGTGCGAGCACGGAGCCACCAATTGCAGCCACCACAAAAAGCACAAGCTGAATCTTGGACATTGCTTGTCGTAAGGACAAACGCAACAGGGCGTCCAAAACGAGCAACAAGGCGCTAGGATGCAGTGCTTCTGGAGCACATACACGCGCGTCTATGCAGGGGCGCACTAACACCTGCCCACACACACTACAAAGACACGAGAAAACAAATACACCACTAAGTTTATGTACATAGACTTCACAGCAATGTGTTTGTGTGCATGTGCGTAGAGACAAGCATTTTATATGCAGCACGTACTCAGACATTGGTCCGTAAGGGAATGTGGGCTGCATTAGGTTAGCAACGCAGCCTCTCCAGGCATTCCCTTGTTTTAGACTTGCCGTGCACAAATGTTCCAAACTTTGCTCTTTCCCCGCCAAAGCCCTTCACTTCCTAACAAGAGGAGCCTTTATCTCCTTAGAACAGGGTCCATTGCTTCCAAACAAGAGGACCCTTCATCTCCTTACAAGAGGAATGCATGCGCTTGCAGGCATACTGTATCATCTACCATAACAGGTACGACGGTGTGCACTCGGCAGCCAATGGCCCACCTATTGCCGCAGCCACAGCAGTTGGAGGTTCCACGCCGCATGCGGCTGCAGCTCCGCAGGCGCCGCGCAGGGCGGCCTCTGCTGCTTGAGCTGGCGTGGACTTCCTGCAGCGGCCAACGCAGCGTAGGCAAGGGTAGTTACAAGCACGGGAGAACGATGGAGGTTTTCTGCATCCTCCCCGATTGTTTGCACATGTGCCCCTGATTGTTTGCACATGTGCCCCTGATTGTTTGCACATGTGTCCCTGGTTGTTTGCACATGTGCCCCTGCGCACAGAAGTGGCAAGCTTGGGGATATGCCAGGCATGCTATGTTGCAATAGCCGCGCGATTTATTGCAAGAGCTGCGCACATACACGAGGTTTCGAGCGCAGCACACACAGAAAAAAAGGCCTCCTGGAACACTTTCACTTAATTTCGCTCGCGCGCAATCACAAAGTCAACACAAATGTGGAACACTTTCATCAGACTTCATCAGACTTCATCAGACGCATGCAAGCGCAAAGTTGACATGTACTAGCCTCACCATTCATCTATTGCATACACCCCTCAACTGCTTCTGCACAATCACACCCATGACACACAGTGTATGACACCGGCAATCACAGGAGTTTGTCAAAGCATACCCTGCTTTCATGCGGGTCTCCGCCCGTGCGGCAGTCAGGACCCTCATAGCGTCAGGGAGGATAGGGTGGGAAGGGATGGTTAAGTCGCGCGGTGCCCTTGCTTGGTAGGCCCCCAGGTAAGCGGTGCCCGCAGGGGAGCGGCGGAACAGACAGAAGGCGCAGCGGCAGACGATCTGGATCAAGGCGCAGGTAACGCGAGCAGATGAGCGGGCGCAGGTACGTCGGACTGCAATGCTGTTTGTGGGCTTTGAACGGGATAAGCTGGAGCCCACAGGTGCCATAGGGGCGCTTGGAAGGCTTTTTGAAGTGGCAGCAATGGGCACGTACACCTTTTAGGACATGCGACAGCAAAATGAGTGGACACAAATACAAGTATGCATCCAGCCTTACTTACTGATTAAGGCCTCTGAAAAGAAGTTGTTGCATGTAGCTGCAGACTCTCTTGGGGTACAAAGTTGCCCTTTCACCCTCACCCCTCAAAAAACCTCTGTCTACCTTTAAGAGTGTATCAGGTCCTCACCTTGAGGGCACATGGGTGGAAAATGCCTGAGAATCCGTCAAAATCAACTTCAATCTGCAGGTAAAAATGATATGCACGTCACAAAGTTCAGCATTCATATTGAAATGTGTGCAATTACAAACGTGTCTCGGTCGGAAGCTGCACTGACCGACTTGCAGCGGATAACCAAGGGGCAGCTACCTCCCACTGACAGACACTCTCTAGGGGCGTTAAGCTGCAGTGGCAAATGGAAGCACTCCTTTCACACACCCTTTTGCCCTCACTGCTGCTGTTTTCCCTATTATATAGCCAGCATTAGTTTGCCAAAGAGGAAGCTTCATTCGAGAGTAACTTGGAACACAAAAGAGTAATATCAAAGCTTGCAACACTTGAGTGCAGTCAGGCTGCTGCACAGCAACCCCTGCAAAGAAAGATCACTTATTTGAGAACCACAACTGTGCCCATCAGATCAAGCCCACCAGATGAAGCCTTGAAATCCGCATCTAAGAGGTCTAGCTGTGCTTAGCGCAGACACGCACACAAGATGTGTAACTGGGCCCACCGGATCAAGCCCAGAGAGCTGCTGCGATGCCAGCTCCTGCTGGTGTACCCGAGGCAGCTGTGGCGGCTCAGACTGGGGCAAGAGCTGGGGGAGCCGCTGCTGTGGCCGCCTCTGAGGTGGGGATTGGGGCAGCTCGTGGGCTGCTGCATCACGGCCTGCATCAGGGGTGCAGGAGGCCGCAAGGGGATGTAATGACAGCACGTTGTAGTGCAGCGTGAGCTGGCGCAGTGCAGCAAGGCGGGCCACAACAAATCCGTTTCCTCGGTTATGGGACAATTTAATACAACTTATCCAGGGACCATTTCTGCGGCTGCAACAGAGCAAACATTGTGGCTGCTTAAGTTCAGACGTCGTACTTGCAGCTGCAGCTCCTGTCCCCTTGGCACTCCGTTTATTGATTTGCAAGTGTCATTTAAATGGTTGAATGAAGTATGCGTGTAGAATGAAGCTCAGCGAGACCCAATTGGGAGCAACAACATCTAAGCAGATGATAAGTGCGTGGTGGGTGAGCGGTCGCATGGCTCTTTAGCGGGCACAAGTGTAAGTTTCTCAAAGCCGGGCAAACCTATTGTCATATGCAGTGTTTATTCAGGCAAACGGGAGGGCTTGGTTGGGGAGCAAGTAGGCAGCAGTATGATTGAAGGTGAGAACATTGGCATAGCAAAGCAGAGACAGGAAAGCAGTCAAAGCTACTTCAGGAGCTGGGGTTGGTTGGACATAGCTGGGAGGGTATCTACTAGATACTACAAACTACGGCTCTTGTAAACTACGGCTCTCGTCGAGTGTCTGAGACAGCTACCCCTGTCTCAGGACTTCTGTGTACACATTTTGTTCAACACACAAATGGTCCCCTTGATCGACTAGCCTCTTTGCCACTACAAAGTTCCTTGCCTACCACGCACGCCATACACCTTTCTAACCAACTCGTCATGCCTACTACCTAGTGTTCCCAGGCTATGCAATACATACCCTATAAATTCCAGGTGCGTCCCGGTACAAAGGGTACAAAGCCGTTCTAACCTACAGGCTATGCAATGCGTGCCTAAAAAATTCAAGGTGCGCCCCGAAAAGGGCAAAGGGCACAAAACCAAACTAATCTACATGCTGGCTGCTCAAATGGTCTGATCTTTGTTTGGAGTGCCAAGGTATGAGGCACACACAGAAGGATGCTGTCAATGGAGGCGACCATTGTGGCCCAACAGGTGCAGCCAATCCCATGTTTTGCGTGGTGCAGCTGGCATGTGCAGCAGCAAGCGTGCCATGCATCAAACGCATAGTGAGCTTTGGCAAGCATTCAAAAGCTATCAGGGGTCAATCAAAGTAGTTTGAGTAGCAAGTTGAGTGTGCAGCATGCCTGCTAAACACATGCATGTGCGTGATGAGTGTGCTTGATGGCCAGGGTTGGGCCCCACACCTATTCGCAGGCAAACAGGAAAAAAGCAGGCAAAAGGGACCTTGCATTACAGCTATGACCTCCACCTCCTGCAAAGCCCTCATCTCCACTGCCCTTGACTGGCTGGCAGATCCCAATCAGGGAGGCACTCACTCTTGGAAGTCGCTTTTTTCTTCTTGTCTGTCCGAGCAAGCGCGTCGGCTGCTTGAGGGAGTCCCAGCGCCTGGATAGGCATGCAAGTTTGGGTTTTGAGCACAGGCATGCACTCACAGAGGGTGAGTTGGCATGCCGTGAATTGCAGTCCATGTGCCTGAAGAGCCATAAGCCTGCCCAGCAGCCTCGTCCAGCATCATTTATTGCTGGCCTCCTCTGTTCATTGGCTCTCTGTTGATGCACACACACCGAAGCTGTGCTGGCACCCTCCAGCACACACACTCTGTTGATGCACACAAACTCTGTTGATGCACACACACTCTGTTGATGCACACAAACTCTGTTGATGCACACAAACTCTGTTGGTGCACACACACCAAAGCTCTGGCACCCTCCAGCACACAAACTCTGATCCACCCACCCAGCTCCTCCCCAGACACTACAGACAGTGTAAGGAGTGCCCACATCGTCTGTAGCACTGTGCGAGGAAATCGCACTTTAGCCGGACCCCCTGAGTGAGTCACCCCCACAAGGCCAGGGGAATGCATTGCGCCTCAAGCTTGAAGTGCGACACTGCGGGTAGCCCGCATCATGCAAGCATTTGCTTGCTTTGTACTTTCCTTGGCCTTGATGATGATGAGCTGCGAATATTGAGCTTGCCATTTTCCACAGCGGCGTGCGGAAGTGCTTTGTCTGCATTGACCGTGCTAGCACGTTTATTGCCCGACCGCATTATTTGCCGTGCTTTGCAACACGAGTAGGTGCATATTTGCCTGCCTTGTGTGATTCAAACGTCCAAAGCCTCATTTGGTCCACTATGCACATGTGCATCCAAGTCTTCCTATCCTGTTTTGTGTCCCCAGAGCACCGCCCCCAAAACTCCGTTCAACAAGCCATTGCTCCTTCCAGCAAGTGCACACAGCAGGCCCTCACTGCACTCTTTGCTCCTTAGAGCAGGCACCGTCTGGACCCTTGCTCCTTAGAGCAGGCACCATCTGCACTCTTTGCTCCTTGGAGCAGGCACTGTCTGCACCCTTTGCTCCTAAGGGCAGGCACCGTCTGCACCCTTGCTCCTTGGAGCAGGCCCTCACTGCACCCTTTGCTCCTTAGAGCAGGCACCATCTGCACCCTTGCTCCTTGGAGCAGGCACCATCTGCACTCTTTGCTCCTTAGAGCATGCACCGTCTGGACCCTTGCTCCTTGGAGCAGGCACCGTCTGCTCTCTTTGCTCCTTAGAGCATGCACCGTCTGGACCCTTGCTCCTTAGAGCAGGCACCATGTGCACCCTTGCTTCTCAGAGCAGGCACTGTCTGCACCCTTGCTTCTCAGAGCAGGCACTTGCCCTGCCCTGACTCCCCATGCCCCAATTCAACACCTGTTGCAGGTGCTCCATCTCTGCAAGCAGGTAAGGATGCTAACCCCACGCACCTCAAAGACTTGTCTGTTGTGCGCAATCCTTCGCCTCCGCTCCTTCTCGTACGCATTTTCCTCACTAGCCGGATCAAGCGCCGGCCCTCGCTGGCGGCCTTGCTGCTTCTGGCGCGGCACCTGCTGCTGTGTTTGCTGCAGCGGGTGCGTCAGGCGCGGGGCTGGGGGCGCCGTCCGGGGCTGCTGGCGCGGCGCAGGCGACTCCCTCTGTGGACGCGGCTGATGCTGCTGGCGCTGCTGGGGCAGCAGACGCGGCGCAGGCACGCGAGGCCCACCCCGCCCTGCAGATCCCTTGGCCTGCTTCAAGGCACTGAGCTTTCTGCGTCCCCCTGACGGAACGCCCCCCTCACTTCCTCCAGCGCTTCCCTCCCCATCTGTGCTGCTGCCATCTCCTCCACTTTCCCCCCCGCTCATCTCACTGCCTTCACTGTCGCCACCCTCAGCCTCGGCCCCTGTCTCAGCTTCCGGCCCAGCCTCATCTTCGCCCTCCTCCCCAGTGCTGCCACTGCCACTACTGCTGCTGCTGCTGCTGCTGGTGCTGCTGCTTGAAGGGCTTGCGCTGCCGCCACGCCCCCTGCCCGAAGCATGGCCCCCCCTACGCCCGCCTCTGCCACGTGCTCCCACACCGCTACTGCCTGCACCCCGCCCGCGCCCGCGCCCACGCCCCGCGGCACTGCCCCTCCCTGCCGGCGGTAGCTGCGCAGGGCCGCGGCCTTTGCCTGCCCCCTGGCCAGCGTGCGCAGCCTGCTGCTGCAGGCCGGGCTGCAGCAGCTCAGCCCCATCGCCCCTGCCCCCTGCCCCCTGGCCTGCATGCTCACCCTGATGCGGCGCCTGCACGCCCTTGACTGCCTCTAGGCCACCCATTTCGCCACTAGTCGTGATTGAATACGGGTCCTCATGCTGGGTCCCATCTGCCCCCCGCCGACTAGCCAGGACATGAAGAGCAGGGTGAGGCACACGGCGCGCGTCCCCACCACCGCTACGTGGCGACTGCAGCGCATGTGCCTGCTGCTGCCCCTGCGGAGGTGGCAGCAGCGGCTGTGAGGGTTGCCTCTGGGAGGGTGAAGGGCGGGGGGGCGCGGCCCCAGGAGGCTCTGCCTGCTGCTGCTGCTGCTGCAGGGTTGCCCGCCCTGACTGGGGCCCTGCCGCACCATCCGAGTCCGCGCTCACCGACCCTGTGCCCCCTTCATGTGGCTGCCCCTCTTCGCCAGCCCCCCCTCTGTTGCCGCCTCTCCCCCCCTCCTCCTCCACGCTGCTCAGCAGCTGCACGCCGCCCTCTTGCGCGTACTCTTGGAAGCCGGGCAGCCGGCGCGCATCCTGAACCCACCTGTCAACCCAAGCCGATGACGGCGCCCCCACGTCCATACTCGGCGCAGCATCACTCGACTGCTGGCAAGCCGACCCGCCCTGGTGCTGCTGCTGCCGCCGCTGCTGCCGCTGCTGCCGCCGCAGTTGCCTGCTGCGCTGCGCATCCTGGTGTGCTTCCTCAAACTGTAGCGTCTGTCCGCGCCGCATCAGCCGCCACTGCTGACGGAAGTCCATTGGGCTGCGCTGGAGACCCTGCAGCACAGAGGGAGCGCATGCAGCACCATGGAATGGCACTCCGTGGCCAATGGCAACGGAGATTTGCCTGCAGCACAGAGGGAGCGCATGCAGCACCATGGAATGGCACTCCGTGGCAAATGGCAATGG
>LFCJ01003545.1_pt1 | contig 11435 bp, 3 predicted proteins | sample 643141 | NCBI WGS metagenome assembly LFCJ01 (sample SAMN03766243, study PRJNA286221) | soda lake metagenome | biome: soda lake; feature: Kulunda steppe; material: water; isolation source: sample B1-Br-g2 brine of Lake Bitter-1 | place: Russia: Kulunda steppe | collected 2010-07 | reverse complement strand
GTCCCAGTTCGCGTGGTGCTGCCGAACCAGCAACCATTTGGGATCCACCGCGGCGGCAGTCGACTCCTTTCAGCATCGGCGAACAATCCCTGCTGCCGATCCTCGAGCGCGGCCTCGATCCGGCCGAGTACGAGGCCCAACCCTTGCTCGAAGATCTCGGTATCCGTCGCCATCTCTCATCAGAGGCGTTTACCCCCATCGACGCGCGCACTGTGTGCGAGGGTCTGGCCGACGTCTGCCGCAACGGCGACATCACTATTGCGGAGTCGCTCCGCGACATCCAGCCAATCTACAGACAAGTGCAAGATCTCGCGCCTCCGTTCGACGAGCCGCTTCCGGAAGACAGTGCGTGGCGGAAGGCGACTGCCGAACTCGCGGACTGCCTCGTGCTCTGTCGAGTGGACGGTTCGTTCGAATTTTGCGAGGCTCAAGACGCTTACTTCGCCCGCTCCCCGAGCGTCAGGGCGGATTATCCGTTCGACGATCTCCCTTTCTTCGTCCTCGAAGAGCAGCGATCTGCGCGGTTCGGCCAGTATTTCGGTCTCCACGATTTCACCGACGCCGTCATCGAAGATGGTGAGCCGGTCACCGCCCGGGAAAGCAGGACGCAGACGGCCGCCGACCACCTGGAGTCGTGCGCCCCCCACATCCTCTGTCGACTCGAAGCAGAGCGTCCCTCCCAGCGGCTCATCGACCGTGACCGCGACAGAATGCGGTCGTTCCTGAACTCGCTGACGGTCGTCGAGGATATTCAAGTGACGTATACGCTTGATCCGATCGGTGACGAGACAGAACGGAAGAAGACCACGACGACGGAGTTCTACATCGAAACACGACCGGACGGAGCGGTCGAAGAGCGATTCCCGTACGTCGCTCACCGCGAGCACGACCGGGAACAGTGGCAGCTGTTGGCCCGCGCCCTGTGTTCATATCTCGACGTGACGCAATTCGAAGGAATTGATGCTCTGCTTTCGGCCACCACGGAGGAAGAGCGTCGCCAGTACCTCCAGTATGCGAATGCACCATCGTCACCGGATGCGATTCGTCAGAAGCGATTGCGGCTCGATGAGTCCGAGGAACGGACTCCGGGAGGGTTCGGAAAGCCTGGACCGGTCGGCAGGGAGGACAAGGATGCCGATCCGAACGGAGATGAAGACGTGAACGATTCGGAGATAGGCCAGACGGAGACCTCCAAGCAATCGGTCACGAACGAGGTGCGGTCACCTCCTGCGGAACTGTACGACGCCTCCGAGCTTCGAGTCGAAGGCGAGCCGATTCTGGTGACGCCGTCGTCGACAAGTTCGATCGATTCGGCATCGGAGCCCGACCTGGAGCCGATCGAAGAAGTTGGCATCAATTCAGAGGAAACGGCGTTGCAGGAGACATCGCCGAGCGACCGCAGGCGCGATCAATCTCAGTACGACGTCGAAGATCTCGGGGCCGCACTCGTCGAAGCGTGGGAGGTGACGCGACTACGCAGGGAGCACCCGGAATGCGCCGATCCCAGCGAGTTCGTGTTCCGAACCGATGAACGGCATCTCGTGGACGCAGCACGAGAGCATCCGAATGCAACACATGCGTTCGAGGTGCTGGAAACGAAGGCAGGAATCCCGGAACACTTCCCGGGATTCGATCTGCTGACCGTGAATCCGGAGACTGGAGAACCCGATCGGCTCATCGAACTCAAGGCGGCGACGTGCCGGCGTCGCAAACCATCTGTCTCGTGGAACGAGTGGACGACGGCCCGAAACGAGTGGATCCAGAACCGCGACGAACCACTCTACTACCTCTACGTCGTCGGCCACCTCTCGAAACGAACGAGTTACGACCCCTACATTCGAACGATTCCGAACCCGTTCCGACTGCTGGACGCTCAGGTTGAACGCGAGGTTAGCGTCACACAGACCGTTCAGGTCGACGTCAACGCATTCACGAACGAAGAGCTGGTACTCGAAATCCCCGTTACAACTCGAGCAAGCGAGCGCTAAGAACCCACACACGAAATGGATACACCATAATTATAAAATATTATGTTGATTACATTGGGTTTCCGAATGGCGGGTTGTCTAATGATGGCGTCGTGGCTTCACTCACAACTCGCGGTCGAACCTGGCCCCAATCCCGTGCTCAGTCATTTAACAAATATGTTGATATATGCGAGGTATCTCGGTAGAATCTTTCACAGCACTGTGAACCGCTCAACAAGCGCGAGATCTCGTTCGGTTGCGGTTCAATAACGGGCTACGGACATCGATCTCGAATTGTTCCCGCTGCCACGACCAAAACTCTGTTCTGCCCATTACAACCTCACGCATATCACTTAGAGAGCTAGCCGGAATCCTTTTTATTCTCTTGTGACATTATTCAGTAATGACCAAAGAGACAACTGAAGAGCAGCGTGAATCACGCAGAAATCTAGATCAGGAGCGTCAATCTGGAGAGGAAGAAAATACCAGGATACGGGGCTCTAAAGGCCACTCCGACGAGCTGGATGGGGATGAGAAAGCTATAGACGAAAAGCCACCGAACAATGGTGGGGATGGTAGCGAAGAGCCCGGTGGTGATGACGGAAGCGGTGAACCGCCAGCCCCATCTGACGAAGAACTTCATCTCCTGACTTTTTTATGGCTGATAGAACGTAATGACACGACTTTTGATGTAACTGGCTTTCAAGCAAAGCGGCTGTACGAACAAACAATAGCTCGTGGCGACAATATCGGTGAAGTCTATGCGAAACTCAAAGGACCATTTATTGATAGTAAGCGAGACTCAAATCCAGTAAAATTAACTGAAAGGGGTCGCGAATTTGTAAGACAAGCAAATGATATACAGACATTAGTTAGCGAAGAACTCGGTGAATCAATTGCTGAAGTTGCTCCGGAGCAACCGTACTTAAGACGACTCTTGTGGTTGGCACACTCAGATGAAAAAGAATTTGAGTGGTATCTCAATGAACACCACAATCAGATTCCAGAACCTCAGAAGCTCTTATCAATTTTCTTTATTGATGAACAAGTCCAAGCCACTCCAGCTCTCGGGATGGCAATTGACGAGGTCGGAAATTTACCAGCAGAAATACAGCCCATTATTGAGGAGAAACTAGAAAAAGACCCATATTTAAAAGCTTTCGCAGTGTTGTTTGGCGATACTGTAACGGCGCTTCTGCGGTTTAGCACTGATGAGACGATTCGTTGTTCCGACGTACAAGAAGTGCTTTCATATTATATACAAGATAATCCGGAGCACGTTTCACAGGAGTTGCGGGAGGCCGGACTCGATGTTGGCCATAATGCCTTCCAGGTCGATATTGATCGTTTATTCGAGAAGCACCGGGACGAATTAGGCCAGTGGTTATCATTTGATCGAACAGCATGTAAGACTGTGTTTGAAACGTATTGGGATCTGATTTTGGAGTGGGACAGAGGTTTCCGCGGTGAATCAGAAGAAATAAAGCAACGACTCGTCGATGCCGGTGCTGTTGTTCCACAAGGTAAGTATTTGGCAATCCGAGATGGAGTTTCTGATATTGCGGAGCAAGTAGTCAATGAACTAACGGCAGAAATCCAAGAGCGACTTGCAACCGTTGAGAACGCCGAAGTCCAGGTTTTCTTCGATTTCGACAAGGCGATGGAACAAGATGAGGAGATATTGGTTGTACTCCACGAGAATAGTTGGAGCTCAAACCAATACCACTATTCCGCTTTTATCAAGGGTACGAGTGGCAATCGGTCAGACCCCGAGAGAAATCCCTTCACAGAAAAAGTAATACTCGTTCCCTCTCCACGTGAATTCGGTTTTGAGGATCCCCATCTTGAGAACGACCGATATCATTGCCACGGATCAGCTATTGAAAAGCCGAGAATAAATCGTGAATTCAATGCTCTCGGTGATGTCCGTGGTCTCGACGCTGTAAAGAACCAATTCAATGAATTTGAGTGGGAACAGTCAAAGACCACCTCGGTCCGAGCAGCGAAGAAAGTTATCGAACAGCGCGAACAGATTTCGCTTGCAACAGCGTTCGACAAGATCGCAGAGTACGACCAGCCCTACCAAGAAGCGTTGTACACGATTGCCGCCAAACGAACAACCAAAACATCAATTGATCGAAGTTGGTATACCGAAGAGATACTCTGGGCGGACGTGGAAGAGACGTTAGAGATTCGTTATCCCTCACTTTCAGAAACAGAGCGTACTGAGATTAAAGAAACACTCAGAGAGATCCTCGTAGACCGTGCGGGCATCGATTTAGTTGAATTCCGAGACCAAGAAAAGGTGTACGACCGATTCAGCGACCAATTTAACGCAAGTATCCAGAACCGAATTCAGAACCTTTCTCTCGAAGAACGCCGGCTCGTCTATGTTTTCCTGACCGGATGGAGAGACGAACGAAAAATTCGACCTGAACGTAGATTACAACCTAAGTTCAACGCATATCATGAGTTCTGGTTCGGTGAACCACCAGCGAGTAACTCATCACTATTAGACCTCCTGGTTAGCTGTGGGATCTGTTCGATAGGAACCTATGTAGATTCTTCCGGGAATCAAACAGGACACAGGTACCCGGTTTACCACGGTGTCAAGGAGAACGCAGACCCATTCCTGAACGCGACACAGGTCTCTCCCGAACCAACAAATATCGATATCTTCGACGACTATGAACACGATATCCCACAACTCGCAGGCCTTGAGTACCTAGTCGAAAACGACGGACAGGTATTGCGGTCTGATCTCCGGGACACTTTACTGAGTATTAATCAAGACGCGTGGATGGCGTTTGAGATGATTGACGGTGTCCTCGCAGAGCGCGATGACACGGTCTTCCTTGATCCTCGCATCATAAACGACGTCTCTCACTGGCTCACTGAGACGAAACGTCGCTGCGTACCTGTTCCTGATGAGATCCAACGCTACCTGAGCGAGGCGGATGTGATAGATGTGAAACTCTCCTTTGACGAGGAGAAACGGGTCTATCAAGGCTATCTGTTGACGCGAGACGAAGAACAGATTCAGGTTGTCGTTGCCCCGTGGCTTACTGAAGACAACGACAAATGGCTTGACCGTCCAGCAGTCGTCATCATCACCAGCGAGTATTACGAGCCCGTTCTTAACCGCCGGCAAGACAGCTACGGCGACTTCTTAGTTATTGGTCTCACCGACGATAGCTTCGAAGTCTACCGGAGTCTACCGCACGACGAGGTCGCATCCCCAATAATCGACGCGTTCAACGACAACTATCCGATTCATGCCCAGACCCTTGATCTAGACGTTGACGACGCATCACCTGATTCTACCTCAGCACAATCAACAGTCTCTGAAGAGGATCAGGTTGCCGAAGAACCATCACCCGCAGCAACCACGACAGATCACTCTGAACCAAGTACAGTAGCTGGCCAGCAGCACACGGCACCACCAGCTGAACTCGATTTGGTTGGTGAACTGTTTCAGCAGCCAAACGGCGCATTCCCGGCAGACATGTTACGGGACCGACCGTTAATTCTCCTGGTACACAAGCCACAGAGAGATCGGTACGGAACAACAGTCCAACTCCTCTGTCGGGAACTCTACCACCAGTTCGAAGGTGGTCTTCCCCGCGGACGTATCCGCGGTACCTCCGACGAGATCGAACGACGACTGAAAGCAGGCAGCCGCATCGAGTTCATCGACGAAACAGACGGTGACTTCTTCGACCATGCCAGGACACCAGCGAACTCGGTTACAGGCAATTCCGTGCGCTGGGACCAGATTCGTCGGCGCATCCAAGAATTAGACACCCAAGGATTCGGATTCTTGATCTTCCACCTCCCCACTAATTTCGTCCACGAGTTCAAACAGGAGCTCCACGAACGCATCCTTCCTCACCGCCCACAAATAATCGAACTGAAACCCCGGCTCCCCCTCGACGAGTACAGCACCACCGACAGTTACTATGAGCAAGCCATTCCGGCGGCCGAAGCGCTCTGGGGCTACCCTGACCTGCAAAGCGACCTTGAGCATCACGATGCTTCAACCGCGTTTGATACGTTCGACGATATCTTCACACTCGCCGAACGGCGCGCTTGGAGTCAACTTCACGACGGACTAACTACTCCGATTACGACCGCAGACGAAGCACGATCTCCCGTAATGGCGGTCCGTCCAAACCAACCAGGCGACAGTGGTCGTGGCAACGAAAGCACGCTGCACTACGCTCTCAAAGTATTCGTCGTCCGCTGGCTAATCGATTCTGAAGGCTACACGTTCGGATCAGTAACGACGGAAACAGATACACCACTCGCTGAGCGTACCAGCAACGACCTAATTCCCGATATCCAGTGCGGTAATACTGTCTTCGAAATCGAAACCCTGTACGGGACCGGCACACCACTGTTGTCGATCAAGGAAACAATCGAAAAGTACCGGAACCATCATCTTACACCCCACGTTAATCTCGTACTCCCACCGCTTGCAGGTTTCCTCCACTACGATAACCTCGTCCAGCTTGCCCACGAAATCAACGACACCTGGGACCTCACAGTCGAACTCTCGATCCCAGTCTTAGAATCTCAAGAGATAGCACAGATTGACCGACTCAAACACACGCTTCACGGAGAAACCTGAGTGCTGGCTCAACATGCGGAACTAATACCAGCACTTCACATCGCTCAGTGGCTTCGTACTACATCCACAGTTGGGTAGTTCAGCTTTCATAGTGAGGTGATGGTGAAGAACGGTCGATAATATGAGACCATCATTGAAACAAATTCAGTTGTGGAAGATAGTCACTTAGTATTTAGTTATCTGCTACCGGGAGAGTTAAGAGATATGCTTGTCACAATCTATTAACAAGATGAGCGGTTTCAACTGGAATAGTGCAACTATCATCGACCAAGACGACCTTGGAGAATATATATATGAGACTGATTCTGACTCCGTCGATAACCTCCATATCAAGAACTACTGCGTTCAGATTTCACCGACCGGCTTTTCTTTTAATGGCTTAGAGGATTTCTTGCGAAACCGCTTCGTTTACTACGTCTTCTCTGAAGAGGAGATACAACGTCTTGAGGAACAAGGAGCGACACCGCGAATCAAAGCTCAGGAGATGGCTGGAATTGGTAAGCAGTTCCGTCAGGACGGTACATTAGGTGAATTTCTCCTTTTTCTACTCACAGACGGTTTTCTAAATATCCCCATGATCTCCCACAAAATATCGCAGAAACAGAGCTATAGTCATGAAGTATACGGCTGTGACAACCTTTTCTTTGGAGAATTCGATGGTGACGAATGCCTTGGTATCGGCGAAGCGAAAGTTTATCAAAATCTTACTAGAGGGATTCGAAAAGCAATAGACAGTATCTCAGAGTTCCACGAAGAACAGTCTCGCCGGTATCTTGATCAAGAGTTGAGCATTGCTCCAAGAGGATTTAGTGAGAACCTCAACGACAAGCAACTTGAATATCTTGCAAATGTCGTTGTAGCATCACCTGATGATTATCCTATCCTTCATCCTATTTTCATTTGTTATGAAGATGAAGAGCTGTCCGAAGCTGAGGACATATCTACTTCTGAAGAAGAAACCCAAGATCTTATCGAGACCCGCCTTGAAAACCTAGACCCACTGTCAAGAGCCGAGACGCAAGTCGAGAATGGTTCTGACCGTCTCAGACGTGCTCACCTACTGTTCCTTTTCTTACCAGTACCTGAGCTTGATCAATTCCGAAAACGAATGCTACTGGCGATCGATCCAGGTCTCCGTCATATCTTCGACGACGAGAACGTCGAATCAGATGTTGAGCAGACAAAGGAGGGTACCGCATGAGTACATACGACGTCGCTGCTGAAAGCAAGTTCTTGGATCACGTCCTTGACGAACTAACCGAAGAAGTGTTCCGAACAGATATCGGCGAGCCATACACTGAATCACTCTCTGAACAGGATCGCCAAAAAGCAGCTTGGATCGGCTCTATACTCGCAAATAGTCCAGACGATGATCATCGAGAACGCGCGTTATCAACTGCTGTTTTGCTCTACATTACGTGTGATGAAGAATCAAAAGGAGTTTACCGACAGTTCCTCTATACGGTACTCTCTCGACTGGGTAGCCTTCCAAGTGCTCATGCACTCAACGACTCGACTGAGGAATTAGTTGATTTGATCACCAACTCATCACAATCACTATTGGCCGCTGAATTAGACGCTACCGAAGCATACCATCGGTTGGATAGTGAAACGGTACTCACTCGGTTTCAACAGCAGGTATGGGACCATCTTGATGAAAAATACGTTGTTTTCTCTGGGCCTACTTCCTCAGGGAAATCGTTTCTGATGCAACAATACATCCGCCATTCAATCGAAAATTCAGATACCTATCAAGCGGTCTATCTCGTTCCATCTCGAGCACTCATCTCAGAAGTAGCTGCAAAATTCCGAACAGAACTTGGTGATCTCCTCGAGATACGAACCAGCGCACATATAGACGATGCTGAGGACTCGTTTCTTCTTGTCATTACCCCTGAACGCTGTTTACAATTGTTTGATTACGAGGACACAGAAGATGTTGATCTTGATTTAGTTTTCTTAGATGAACTTCAGCAGTTAGAGGATGGCGGTAGGGGTCCGCTTTTCGAGAACGTTCTGGAAAACTTGGAATCAATCTGGCCCAACACACAGATTATTGCGGCAGGCCCCTTTATCGACAACCCCGCGGACGCTCTAGAGGAGATTATCCCTGGGAAAGCAGACGACATTAAGACTATTTTCAATCCTGTCTTCCAACTAGAAGCTCGCTTCACTTTCCGGAAGCGATCAGACACAATTGATATTGAACTCAAAAGCCCATCTGGAAATACGCTCGAATTAGATTTGGATCGACCCACAGGTCTGAGCTACAGCACCCTCAATAATAAGAAACAAACAATACGACGATTCGTCGAAGAGTTTGGAGACGGAGTTCAGTCACTCGCTTATGGAAAGACTAGGAGAGCCACCGAGAATATAGCTCTGGGAGTCGCTGAATCTCGTAAACGAGACGAACCCCCCGATACAGAAGGGCTGATAGAATATTTAGAGCGGACAGTCCATAAAGACTACGCGCTCATCGAAGCGATCAGAAGTGGTGTCGCTTTCCATCACGGAAGCGTTCCACAAGTTGCTCGTGATGAAATCGAGACCCTATATCGGGACGAGAAGCTAGATCTCATCGCGTGCACCTCCACACTCCTTCAAGGCGTGAATCTTCCTGCTCAACGAATGTATATTGTTGATCCTGGAAAAGGACGGCAGAAAACCCTCTCTGATTTTGAGATGCAGAATTTGATTGGTCGAGTGGGACGGGTCGGTAACCAACTCTATGGAACGATCTATTACATTGACAGAGAAAACGAAGAGTGGGCCGATCAGCGGTTGAACACTTCAGCTAAAAAAGAGGTGACAGCTGCAACCACCAGTACGATCGAAAACCGTACCGACGATCTTATCAATTTAATCGCAACAGGCGATACAAACAAGATTATCGACGACGGACTCCGGTATACAATAATTCTCCTCCGAAATCGATATCTAAAACAGCCTGAAACCGTCGAAGGATACCTCACTGATAAAGGGCTCCCAGAGACAAAAGCCACGGCGGTTTTCGAAGAACTAGAATCCAACCTTCCAGAGGTACAGATTCCAGAGGAGATACTTAGAAAGAACCCAACAGTTGATCCGATTCTACAGAATCAACTGTACGAGAACGTAACTTCCTCTGTTGAACCATGGGAAGTTGTCACCACTGATCTAAAACAATCCTTCTTTGGCGTTACACGCCGTCTCAACACCATATTCCACTTCGTTGAAGATTCAAACCGCGGTGTCGAAGCAGCACAATCCGAATCGATGCGGTCGCATAACATAAATCATCTCAACTATACTGCTTACCACTGGATTAATGGTCGAAATTATCATGAAATGATAGACTTGAGGCAAAAATCACTCGGAAAGAAGAGCATTGATTCAGTAATCAAAGAACTCATGCGGATCATCAACGATGACGTCCGCTATATCCTTGTAAAGTACTATAAGATTCTATGTGATATCCTTGATGAAATTGAGGATTACGATAACCGATTCATGCTCAACTTCGATAAGAGACTGGAACGCGGTACATATGAATCAGAACGACTTCGATTAATGGATATGGGTGTTGATCGATCAATTGCACTTGATCTAGACGTACCTGACGTAGATGATGACGACGAATATAGAGCCGAACTGGAGACCCAAGTTAATCGTCTCTCACCAATTTACCGACGCCATCTCATTAGAAATGGCGTCCTTGACGCAGACAAATCCTGAACAGGAGGGTGTCAAGGTTAGAACGTCGTATTGTGGGGAGCGGTGAAGGCTGTGTGCCACGATCTCGTTGATTCAGTTGTACATGCGGTCGAGCACCCTCAAATCGCCAACTTACCTAGCTCGGCCGCTTCCTCATGCTAAGGTTGACACCCTCCCGAATGAGCACAGAGACATCTATCCCATGCGGTCAAGGGCATCCCTCCGATCTTCGATTGGTGCCTGATCGTATTTCATCGTCGTCTGTTCGCTCCGGTGTCGCAGTTGCATTTGCGCCGCAGCCAGGCCCTCCTCTCGAGTCATATACGTCCCGACCGAGTGTCGGATCGTGTACCAGCTGACCGTACGACCCTCCGTGTCAATTCCGGCGAGGTCACAGAGCCGTTCGAGAACGTACTTGAGAGAAGGAGAGCTGTACGCGTTCTCCTCCCGAGTTAGCCAGAGTGCGTCCGTGTCATCGTACTCGGGGTACGTGTCCCGCTCGTCGAGCCAGCGGCTGAGCATGTCGGCTGTACGAGAGTGAATACTTACGACCCAGTTCTCCTGGTTCTTCGAACTCTCGTCTTGGGGAATACGTAGCACCTGGTTATCGACATCGACCCAGTACGTGCGTGCCCGCCCAACTTCGATCGGCCGTAATCCCGTATCGAGACTGGTCGCGACGAGTGAGGGGATTTTCCACCCGTTCGCTCGTTCCCAGTCCTCGACGGTCACATCCGACTTCGGTTTCTCAAACCGCTGTGCGAGATACGCGCGCCATCGGTCACGTGCTACTGGTGAGAGGTCGTTATAGCCTGGAACACTTCCGTATTCTAATGCAGCATCACGAAGCCGACTGCGTTCCTCTCGTGTGAAGAAATCCTTCGGGTGACTGGCCGAGTCCGACGTCGAGAAGGAAATCGCTGGCTGCCACGTATCGATGCCGTGCTCGTGTTCGCGCCATTTAAAAAGCATCTGCACGGCTTTCTGGTGATTCGATTTATCCGCGTTACTGGTATCCCGGTACGCGAGCGCCTTCATGTATTCGTCGGCGTGATCATGCGTCGGGGAAGCGACGTACTGATCCTCGGTTTCCCAGACCCACCGATAGAACATGTCCATCCGACTGGCGCGCGCTCGCACCG
>LFCJ01003544.1_pt1 | contig 11440 bp, 8 predicted proteins | sample 643141 | NCBI WGS metagenome assembly LFCJ01 (sample SAMN03766243, study PRJNA286221) | soda lake metagenome | biome: soda lake; feature: Kulunda steppe; material: water; isolation source: sample B1-Br-g2 brine of Lake Bitter-1 | place: Russia: Kulunda steppe | collected 2010-07 | reverse complement strand
TCCACTGCACGACGACGAAGAAACACGACGCGAAGATTGGCCCGCAGGTCGCCCGCAGGAATGCGGCCGACCTGCGTTCATTAGCTGCAGACCGTGGGTATGACTCGAAAGCTTTCAGGGACGAACTCCGTGGAAACGGTGTTCGTCCCCTTATCAAGCATCGCATCTACTCATCACTCGATCACGCGCATAACGCCCGTATGGACAGTGATCGGTATCACCAGCGATCCATGTCTGAAACCGTCTTCTCGTCGATTAAGCGCACGCTCGGCGCAGCCGTGCGTGCGCGAAGTTGGCACTTAGAATTCCGTGAAATGGTGCTCAAAGCAACTGTCTACAACCTCCGACGGAGCGTCCGATTTCCATGAAATCGGCCGCCGTATACCGAAACTACAGAGCCCTTACGAATACTGTGAACGACGATGTGAGCCTCATTCTCTCAAATAGTTATGGAACAATCCCATAGCTGTCTGTCGTTTTCAATAGATCAGTATATGTTTGTCTTGCTATGCAACTACTTTCAGGTTTTAGTTTACTACATATGATCAAAATGTTTAAAAGAATATTGGAAATCACTAATCTTACCACATAATAACCAATAAGTTAATAAATGCTACAGTATAAGTTATAACGTGTATCTTAGACGGTTGAATAATTATGATGTGCTAATTTTAATATCACTATTATGGTTCCTTGCTAAATTTATCCGTTACGCGTTTCCGCCGCTTCTAGAGACATTACAGATATCATATAATGTTAGCAATACTGCTATTGGAGCATCATTTACTGGCTTTATGTTTGCGTACTCAATTATGCAATTTCCGAGTGGCATCATCTCCGATAGGATTGGATCTGTTCGCGTTGTTGTAGCTGGAGCTATTGTCGCAGGCATTGGATCGCTCATCCTTGTTATTGATTCACCTTTTCCTGTACTCGTAGCAGCCATGCTCATACTGGGGATAGGTACAGGCGTTCACAAAACAGTATCCGTGCGATTAATTGCGCGAATTTATCCAACGGGGACAGGGCGTGCATTGGGTGCCCACGACACATTAGGTTCGTTTGGGGGCGCAGTTGCACCTGTTATGGTTGTTATGTTCTTATCGGCACCTCCTGCAGTAGAGTGGTTCCTAAATATACTACCAGGGGACGACTGGCGCAGTTTATTTTTGTTTACAGGAATCATGGCTTTCGTCCTTGCATCATTATTTTCTCTCCGGTTTCTTGGCCAATTAACCAATCATGATCGAAGAAGTGGGAGCAGATCAGATTGGGAACCTAGTATAACAGATTATCTTTCATTAACTAAAAATAAGGGTTTGCTTTTTTTTATATTTATTACTCTTGCTGTTTCATTTGCTCATAATGGATTAGTGGCGTTCCTTCCGCTATACCTCTCGCAAGTGTCAGGTGTGTCTTCTGCGGCTGCTGGATTATTATACTCTTTGTTCTTTTGGGTTACATTTATCCAGCTTATAACAGGTAGTCTTTCTGATCAAATTGGACGCTTGCCAGTAATAATTGTTACATCTATCCTTGCAACAGTTGCTCTTTGGGCAGTAGTGCTTGCACCAAGTGAGGGAACAATTATATTAGGAATACTAATTGCGATTATTGGTATTGGTGCGCATGGTTTTCAGCCAGTCCGCGGGGCTTATTTGATGGAGTCTCTGCCTGACCAACTTGCAGCTGGTGGACTCGGTCTTATCCGTACACTTCTAATGGGTGTCGGATCACTTGCACCCGTTATTATTGGAATTGTAGCAGATGTTTCAAGTTTTCGCGTTGCATTCGGACTACTCGCGATTTCAATGTCAGTAGCGGCAATTGGTGCGGTTGGACTATGGATAGTAAAGCGGTGACATTCTCCCGTGGCTAAAGCCCTGTCTATTACCCAATATCCAGTGGCATCATTTATAATCAACTAACAAATTTATAGATATAAATGACTATTCAAAATACTTGTATTATTCGGAGCGGTTTATTCTAGTCGACCATAGACCAAGATTATACTCGGAAATTTGCTGGTGAAATAATAGAATAGCATCCACTCTACGGTGAATATCACTGAACGAGCAGCCAACGCTCATTCAGCACCATGTTCGTAACCCTCTGATCACATGCGAAGCTTCTGTAGTCCCTTCCACATTGTCTCCCAGCCTGGCGGAGGATCTGATTTACGGTCTACGCTCTTGTGGCGTAGATTGTTGGTGAGTCATAGTGCAGCCTCAAGGATATTTTTAGAGCCTCTTCTCTTGGTTTTCTGAAGACCTCACGTCTAAGCTGAAACGCTCTCGGATACGGCGTCAGTTTGTCCTTCGAGACACCCCGATGGGGCGAGAACCAGGATCGCACCAGCGATCCGTGGCTCTCGCAGGTATTCACGTGAACCCCTTCATCAACGTACTCACCGTCACCATGGACGACGTATTCACGAGTGAATGCGTCGTCCTCGTCAAGTGGTTCATACGCCGAAAGCCGTCAGCATAGACTGTCAACGACTCCTCTTTGCGGTCAGCTAACAGGAGTCGGATTGTCGATTCATCAGCGGCTTTCACTGGAATCACGTGCCGTTCAGCGGTGCCGCGATCAGCCAAAATAAACACGGGTGGCTTGTCCTTGTTGTATACTCCACGCCCGCGCGTGGACAGGCCACGCGAGCGAGACGGTTGGTCGCGCTCGTGGCCTTTGATTCCGGCTTTCACGTACATCTTGTCAATCTCAACAGGACCTTCGAGGTATGAAGAGGTGCGTCCAGCGCCCGTAGGAAGCGCTGGACGCGCCGCTAGATCGTCTTGTAGGACACATCGATTTCCATATCAAGCTGTCTGAGACTCGTGTTGAAGCGGATATAGGTGTAGACAGCGAGGAATCATTTTCTGAGAGCAAATGCTGAGTGTTCAAAGACTGTGGGTGTTTGATCGTTGAACGTGCGGTCGCAATTTTTACACCGGTATCGCTGGAACACTCGATAGCTGCCGTACCGAATCACCGATTTGTCACGGCAACATGGACAATAGACGCCGTCACGCCGGTGAACCTGTCGTAGCGAGTTCGCGGCTCGACGCTCTGAGACAAACGTCTTGATTGGAAACATCGTTTGTCGGGTGACACCTGTGTCACCCTTGCCTACTGTGACTTTTATTGGCCCAGTCGAAATTGGCGAGGTGTACGTTTCTGCCGGGAAGAAAGGTCGCGAGCGCGACCAGGATCCGCGCTCGCGTGGTCTGTTCACGCGTGTGCGCAGTGCATATGAAATTGGTAAGCCACCAGTACTCATTCTCGCAGATGGTGGCACTGGACAGCGGTACGTGATTCCAGCGAAAGCCACCGACGAATCGAAGATACGACTCCTGTTAGCTGACCGCAAAGAGGAGTCTTTGACAGTCTATACTGACGGCTCATGAGCATACGAACCGCTTGACGAGGACGATGCATTCGACCGTGAATACGCCGCCGGGGTGTAAGTCAATATGTGCGAGAGCCACGCATCGCTGACGCGACGGTGGCTCTCACCTATCCAGGTGTCTCTAAAGACAAGTTGTCACAGTATCTCAGAGCGTTCCAGCTTTGCTGAGAATAATATCGGAATCCGAGACGAGACGCACTCAAGCACGCTATCAAAGCGATGCTCTGAAATCAACAATGTGCTATACAAGAGTGAAGCACGTATTGACTTGACCGGCTTCTAGTACAACCTGATTGCTGGATGGTTCCACTGTTCAGTGCTGAGCTATAGTTTGGTTTCGTCGGAAAACCGTTCAGACATAGCAAAGTTGTTGCTGAAACAAAGTCGTAGTTGATACTTCGTAGGGATGGAGACGATTTAGGAAGCGTGAAACTGTCCCCAATTGCAGTCAATCATATTGAGAGCGTCAAGATGTCCTATAGTGGCTTTTGTATCTGTGTCTACATTGGCTGGCTTGTCCACAGCAAAACGGTGACCGTGGGTTCTACTGCTAATCAGCCGCTGTCAGCGGCGATTAGCCGCCGCATGTTGCTGTTGATACTTAGTAACGATATCCTGATTCGAAGGCAACTATCGGAAACCGGCTGTCGATCGGTTGGTTCGCTGGAACAACTCGTCGAACTTCGAGTGCTGTCTAAGCAGCACGGAGTACTATTCACAGAACTCGACGAATGGCCACTCCAAAAGGCTGCGCCCTGCCACGTACATACTGTACACATACCGGCGGGCGTTCTGTAACAACAAGCTCACGACAAATAGCAACAGCCGCTATCCGGCGTTATAGGAGCTTGTAAGAGCAACACCTTGTCTAGCCAATCAGTAGACGATTTGATTCCGAACCGCTTGCGTTGATGTTCTTGGGCATCACGTGGCGTTTCGATGAACGGCCCGTCAGCTGCGTAGCCGTTACGTGTCATCCCATGTTCGTCGCATCTACGTTACTGGTGCACACAATACCTCTACATAGGGAACGTCACTTTCTTAGCTATCTTGTGTTCAATTTCCCACTTAACAACCGGCATGACGTAAGCGTAGTTGTAGCCGTAGAGCAGTTCTAAATAGATGCTATTGTAAAGTCCTCAATCAACTCGGTCTTACCATCGAACTACAATGGGCTTACTATTATACTCCTTTTTAAGCTCAAATATAAACAAATATGTGTTTGACTATGTAAAGGGCTAAATTTTCAAAATGGAATTTATCCTCTGAATTATTTTTATAAATCTTTGAGACAGGAAAGTTTTTGTGTTTGTGCAATTATCTTTGTTTATATGGCCATTCATAGGTGTAACAGGACATATAAGGATAAAAGTTAAATATTTGTTTGTAATTTGATTTAACATGGTTGGAAATCAGCCTATGAAAGAAGCAACGGGTACGTCAAGAAGAGGTTACTTAGCGACAGTTGCTGCTGGAGCAGGAGGACTTCTTGCTGGATGTACCGGACAAGCAGGCGATGATGACTTCCCGAATCAAGACTTTCAATTCATTATTCCATTTGATCCCGGCGGAGGTGCAGATGTCTGGTCTCGTGGAACATTCCCAGAAGTTGCTGATATCTTAGGCGTTGACGTAGAATTTGAGCACATGGCAGGTGCTGGAGGCACACGAGCATTCGCAAACCTTGCGGATCAAGAACCTGATGGATACACACTCTCGGTGTCTTCTGCAGTTACTGAAGTTGCTCATGTCACGAATGAGACTCCTCACGAATGGCTTGATATGACAACTGGCGGGATATTCACCCAGAATACACGTGAAATAATATTTGCTGATCCAGATCTTGGTGTTGAAAGTTGGGATGACCTATTCGACCTATATAATAGTGGAGAAATTTCAAACTTCGCTGTGGGCGATACAACAGGTTCACACTCTGCAACAGTTTCAGCTATGTTGAGCGATGGAATTTTCCCAGATACATTCAACAGAGTTTCATACGATGGATCGGGTCCCGCTCTAGAAGCAGTAGTTAATGGTGAGGTTCCTGCGGGCCTTGCAACAGATACAGCCGCAGCTGGTGAAGGATTTACAGACAATGTCGATGTACTCGGGGCAGTTACCGAGGACGATAGTGAAGTAATACCCTTAGAAGAGCTCGTCGATCCCGATGCAAGTAACCTAGCAGAAGCAGGATACCCGGCATACCAAGAATTAGGTAATTTCTTCTATGGTTACTACTTCCCACCTGAGACACCCTTAGAAATCAGGAACGTGATCGGTGAAGCACTTGAAGAAGCACTTGAGACTGATGAGTTACAAAATTGGTCTGAAGAAACAGGTAATGTACTTGGACCATACTCGTCCCCAGAAGAACATGAAGAAATCCGGGATGACTCCTGGGAAGTCCTCTCTGATACAATTGATGTTGAAGAACTCGAAAATCTCTGATAACATTAAGTAGAATTACTTAATAATTAGTTTTAGCTCGTATTTGGTGAAAATATTAGAAAAATTCTCATGATGAATTACGAAGAGTCACTACTCATAACAATTGTTGTATCACTATCAATAGCGATGTTAGTCGGATCATATAATTATGATCCTGAAGTACAGTATGCTCCACAAATAGCAGCAGTAGCAACGTTATTTTTTGCTGTTACTGTAGTTATAAATAAGAGTGGTTTTCTCTCACTGGGCGAAAAAACTGACTTAGTCGGTAAAACCAATCAAAAAGCTGCAGATATTGCAAAGGAATCGAGTAATAGCGACAAAGAGATTTCAGATGTTGCTTCCCCTGGAGAATTCCGTATTGATCTTCCGATGACCGAATATACCCTACCAAAAACAAAATTTACTATTTCTCCTCGACTATTACTCTCAATTTTATTATTGATTTACTTCTTGACCCTCTGGTTTGCAGGAATATTTATTGCCACAATTATATTCTTAGTATTATTTAAATTTACTCTGGGAATTACTGATAAGGCACTTATCCCCACAGCCATCTTCACGATAGCAATATTATTGCTATTCGGATTTTATTTAGAAACCCCACTATTCCGCCCAGAACATGACTTGTTTAATCTGGAGGTCCTATTATGAGTACGGTTAACCAGTTTTTTGATGGTTTTTGGTTAATATTTGATCCATTCACACTACTTCTAATATTTTTTGGTGTAGTTATTGGGCTCATCGTAGGGGCTATGCCTGGTATAGGACCTGTTCCAGGCATCGCTCTAGTACTCCCATTAACGTTAGAACTAGATCCATGGCAAGCTCTACCACTACTGTTTGCAGTATATGTTGGTTCAATGTATGGTGGCGCAGTTTCTGCGATCCTGCTAAATATTCCAGGAACTCCTGGTGCTATTGCTAGTACCTTCGATGGCTATCCGATGTCACTGCGCGGGGAGGCGAAGAAAGCTATTAATACATCTGTGGTTTCTTCAGCTGTCGGTACGGTTGTTGCCGGAATTCTGTTAATATTAGCAGTCCCATTTATATTGAGACTAATCTCATATGTTGGGACTCCTGAATACGCTCTCTTCGCAATTTTAGGACTAGCTATTGTTCCTTTAATCACCCAGTATTCAATGTCAAAAGCGCTTATGATGGGTGCTTTTGGAGTCCTTATATCGACAATAGGTATGCCACCAATGTCATCAATTCCCAGATACAATTTGGGAACGCTAAGACTTACTGAAGGCGTGGAGTTTGTAGCAGTGTTGTTAGGTCTATTTGCTTTTGCAGAAATGATAAAGCTAGTCGCGTATGACGGATGTCTTGCGAACTCACAAGGAGGGAAAAGCAATGAATCGATGGCGCAGCAAAATCTGGAAAATAATTATATTAAGGATATGTCGAGAAGATTCTATGAAATATTTATAAAATATCCGGCAACATTTTTCAAATCTGTTGTTATAGCCATATTTGTTGGTTTGATTCCTGCGGCTGGTGGAGCAGTTTCCAATATACTTGCCTACGCAACAGAAAAGTCTACAGTAAAAGATAGTAGTAGATTTGGTAAAGGTGATATTCGGGGCGTGATCTCAGCTGAGTCAGCGAACAGTGGAACAATTGCCAGTACGTTCGTCCCGCTATTGGCTTTTGCTATTCCTGGAAGTCCAACGTCAGCAGTAATTCTTGGTGGCATGTTAATGCATGGATTGATACCTGGACCGGGGATGTTCCAAGATTCAGTACATTACAGTTATGCCACATTTATATCTGTTATTGTTGGAGGAGTATTTTTGCTGTTTATAGGAATGTATTCAGCTAAATATCTATCTCAGATCGGGTATTTACAAATGAATACAATGGTTCCTCCAGTTATTATTCTATGTATGATTGGCACATATTCACTTGCGCTGAGCATAGTTGACGTCATTATTGCTATCAGCTTTGGCCTAATAGGATACTTAATGATAAAATACAATTACTCTGTCATAACGCTTATTTTGGGGTTGATTCTTGGCCCTATTATTGAATCTAATATACATAGATCATTACAACTAGGTGATCCATCTATCTTCATCGCTGAACCCCTTCGTATAGTGCTAATAATTGTTATTGTAGCATCTCTACTGGCTCCAGTAGTTTCAATGTTTAGATACCGTGAAAACAACTGATAATAATTCATAGTCTGGCAAAAGTCTACATTCCTAACTTATAAGTCGCTCTGTGTAGTATACCATTATATGGAGCGAGTTCCTTTAGTTGATAAAGATAAATTGCCAGAAAACTATGAAATATTGGAGAAAGAGTCCGATAAACTTCATAAAGATATGAATGCTGAGTGGTGGAGAAATCAAGCTACCTTACGCACTTATGGAAATAATATAGAATTGGCAAAGACACATGTATCCACTAACGTTTCACTCTGGGCGCAAAATGGTTTAACACCAGAGGAGACGGAATATGTGATATTAAGTGTGGCAAAATCGTTAGGATCAGAATATATCTGGCACGATCATGTTATTGCCGCACTTGAACGATCTGATATGCCGGTTGAACACCTTTTAGCCTTTGCAAAAAATGAAACAGAAAAATTGCCAAAGAAGGACCAAGTTTTAATAGAATACTCACAAAACTTTGTCGAAGATGCGGGTAACGTTAGAGATGATATCTACGAGGAAATGATAAAATACTATGATAATAGACAGGTTGTTGGAGCTACGATGACTGCTGCATATTATATATTCATTGAGTATACAGCACGGGCATTGCATATCCCCCGTAAAAAAGACTTTTTGGGTTGGGAATTAGAAAAGTATGACTATTGAAAAATCATTGTTATCTCCGATTAGTCCTCGTGTCTAATTTCCATTATGACAGATAATTTTTCTTAGAGAATCAGTCTCTAGTCGAATACCTTCTGAAGGTCTTCAACCAACCGCCCAAAAAGTGGTTATCGAGGGTACTCTAGAAATTCAGGACTAATCTAGCGGATGACCTTGGCATGCGATCAAAATCTCAACGTTCAGTATTACTGGCAACAATATGATTTCGTCATTTACTATCCGTCTTTAGTTAGTCACAGAACCGAAATACAGCAGTAGCTTATCGTGGCTTCTTTTCGAGAGAGTGAGGAGGCAGCTAGTGTGCACAGAGATACCTCCTTAACCCGACTTATGCGCCGTCTCACCAGCCGTTTTCTATCTGAGTTTCTAGAAGAGCACGCCGAGTTCCTCGTCGTGATCGAACGTGATCGGAAGCTCCAGAAACCTGCTTTCGTCTGGGTATTCGTTTTCGGCCTTCGCTGCAGGCGAAGGCCGAACACTTGTTGATTTTCGACGCAGATACAACTCAACGGCCGACAGGACCCTCTCACCAGGTGGCTTCTATCAACGGTTGACGCTGATTCTCGCAAAGTACTTCAGCGATCTCGTCGAGGGCGATGTTTCCGACACGGCTGGCGTTAGTGTTGATCGGTTTAGAGACGTGATGATCGCTGGTAAAACCGTTCTACGGCTTCACGAGCTACTCTCTGAGAAGTACAAAGCCTGACACAAGGGGCAGGCTGGAGCGAAGCTCCACCTGCTCCACAATACCACCGAGAATACGATTGAACGCTTTGAGATGACGCATGAAAAAACTCACGACAGTAGCTTGTTCAAAATCGGCTCGTGGCTGCAAGACGGCTCATTCGTTTTGATTTGGCGTATTTCAAGTGCCGGCGGTTTGCACTGATCGATGAGAATGACGGCTACTTCGTTAACCGACTAAAACAGAACGCTAACCCGGTGATAACGAGAGAACTCCGCGAATGGCGTGGCGACGCTATTTGCTTGATGGGAAAGCAGATCCATGACGTTGTATAAGATTTCTACCGAACGTATGTCTACCTAGAAATCGAAGCTTTTTGACTGTTTCGCCGTTAATGTGTTTCACTGACTAATACAGGGGATAATGATCTTATACTGGCTCTGTAGTTTCGATAGACGTAACGGCGAAAGCTCCTTTATTGCTGTAGAAAGCGAAGAGACAGATTGCTTTGAATTCCGAAATCCGCCTCTTCACCCGTAATGCAGTCAGGAAAGCTAAACTAGTTGTCGCTAATCCCGACGAACCCGCCGACCCCCACGGGGGTCGCGGGTTCGCTGAATGGGCCACTCGTTCTCCATGCACTCCGTATCGAGCTGGGCAAATCATATCGTGGAACGATTGATTTGCTCAGCGAAATGCCTGGTGTCACTGAGGAAATCGGTCTCACAAGACTTCCTCACTTTACGGTCCTCCGTATCTGGTTTGGCCGGATTCCAATGAAGACGTGGCGTGCGTTTCTCGGTCGCTCAGCCGAGAAACGCACAGGTCACGCTGCTATCGATGCAACAGGTTTCGACCGCGATCAACCAAGCAGACACTACGCCAACCGCACCTCTTACCGTGTTCGTGCGTTGAAAGTCACTGCTTTGGTGGATGTCGAAACGCTATACATCACCGACATCCACTGCACGACGACAAAGAAGCACGACGCGAAGATCGGGCCGCAGGTCGCCCGCAGGAATGCGGCCGACCTGCGTTCATTGGCTGCAGACCGTGGCTATGATTCGAAAACCTTCAGGGACGAACTCCGTGGAAACGGTGTTCGTCCCCTGATCAAGCATCGTATCTATTCCTCGCTCGATCACGCTCACAACGCCCGTATGGACAGTGATCGGTATCACCAACGATCCATGTCTGAAACTGTTTTTTGGTCGATCAAGCGTACGCTCGGCTCAGCCGTGCGTGCGCGAAGCTGGCACTTAGAGTTTCGTGAAATGGTACTCAAAGCAACCGTCTACAACCTTCGGCGGAGCGTTCGATATCCATGAAATCGACCGCCGTGTACCGAAACTACAGAGCCCTTATACTATAATTTTGGTAATCACCAATCAGGAACCGAACGTTCAGTAAATATTCCATGACCATCGTCAGTGACAATTTCACCATTATCAGCGATTAGTGTTCCTCGGACGAAGGTTTTCGTGACTCCTCCGGAAACGACCATTCCTTCATATAATGAATGATCAGACATTGATGCGTTATTATCTGAGGTTATTGTATACTCTAAACTAGGATCGAAGAGAACAATGTCTGCATCCTTTCCTGGTTGAAGCGTTCCTTTTTCAGTAAGGCCGAACGTCTGTGCAGGGTTCGTCGCCATGACCCGTACAAGGAACGGATACGAGAAGTCTCGTTTAACGACAGCCTCGTTGTGAACGACCGGGAGGCTCGTCTGGAGGCCATTTGCTCCGTACGGTCCTTCCCACCACTTGCTTTCATGTTTCGTCGACGCTTTCTGTGCGACGTGGTCGGTCGAGACCACTGACAGCGTCCCCCTCCGGAGATGCTCAAACATAGCTTCGACGTCTTCAGTCGGACGGATCGGTGGTGCAATTCGAGGAAGGGAGCCAAGTCGGTCGTACACCGACTTATCAAGGGCGAGATAATGCGTACATGTCTCAGCACGAATCAATCCATCTTTCGCATGCTGTTCTAGGACGGCTGCTGCTGCCTCACAGCTGGTGTGAATACCATAGTATTTTGATC
>LFCJ01003542.1_pt1 | contig 11444 bp, 7 predicted proteins | sample 643141 | NCBI WGS metagenome assembly LFCJ01 (sample SAMN03766243, study PRJNA286221) | soda lake metagenome | biome: soda lake; feature: Kulunda steppe; material: water; isolation source: sample B1-Br-g2 brine of Lake Bitter-1 | place: Russia: Kulunda steppe | collected 2010-07 | reverse complement strand
TGTGTGTGTGTGTGTGTGAGCTGACCTTGCGAGTGGCAGAGAGAATGGGCTCTGTGGGCGTGTAAGCGAGAGTCCAAGGAAAGCTGCGGCCGTCGATGCTGGGATACCAGGTCATGGGGATGCGCACGATGTACAGCGCGGTGAACAGGGCGAACGTGGGCCGCAGGAAGTCTTGGAGCTGATGCGCTTGCTCGGCGTTGAGCACCGCTGCTTCCGCTGGGCTTGCGAGGCACAGCGTGGCACCCAGCCCAACGGCTATAGCTGCTGTCGCTGCCGCTGCTGCTCTCCCTGACTGCTGTGTAGTGAATTGGGGTTGATGAAGAGGCTCTTGTCTTGTGCAAGCCTGCACGTCCTCCTGTGAACTTTGTTGATGCACAGGCACTGCAGCTGGGCACTGACGAGTGTAGCCTGATGCAGGCCGGTGATGATTGAGCAACTGGTGCGCGTGGCCAGGGCAGGGCCGCTGCACTCCAGAGGCCCTTTTTGCCCTGCCTGCTGTGAGCGCTGTGTTGCTTGGAAGCGGGAGCATTGAGATGTACAAGCCAGGTTGCAAGATGAGATGCCGCCACAATTAAGAGGTTTGTGATTGCTTCATCAAATCAAACTTAAAGAGTCCTATATTGGTGACAAGCACGTGGTCAAGATTCTCCCACATATGATCCATATATGATTACGTAATTGAATCGGAACGGATGGAGAGGAGCTTGCTTCATTAGTTGGAACTAATGAATCCTCACTTCCTGTCCAGGGTCTGCAAATTCTTCAAGAGCAGCATGTCATGGTTCTCAGAACAAGGCTTTTCTGGTGTAGCCTGGCTGCCAAAGTCTGGCTCACGGAAAAGTCGAGCTTTCAAAAATGCTATGTGAACAGGGTCTGTGTGGTACAGAGATCACCTGCAGGGTGTTGTTCCTGTTGTTTCTGAGTGGACAGCCCCCCAAGGCAATTTGCAATTTGCTCTTCTTATCCTTCAGTGCCCTTCTCCACGCCTTCAATTGATCGATTGCAACCACATGGTGGCCTGCAGCCTGCAACCTTGGTCCTAGTACCATCTTGCCACAACAATGATTTGGACATCTGCTTGAGGAAGAAGGTTTTTGTCCTTGGAATATCCATTTTTAAGGCATTGTTGACATATTTCCTGCCTGTGCATGTTATTGCCTTGCTCACCAGCTCATTGAGTTAAAAGAAACACGTTGTTCCTTAAGAAGTCACGGTTATGGTCCGATCTGTTGCGCTCCTGGTTATAAGTAGCATGTTTTTTGGGTATTGAACAGAAAGGAAAATTGTGCAAGCTTGTGCAAGCCTTGTGCACGCCTGCACGTCCTCCTGCAGCTCCCTGCTGCTGCACTCGTGCTGGTGGCAGTGCAACTAGTGCTGTAATGCAGTTGCGAAGGGTCAAGGAGGGGCCTTGATGAGCAAAAAAAGGCTTACAGTGCGTTTACGTTACCGCACCGTGCATACAATGGTTTGTGATTATTTGCATTTTGATTTCCGGATTATTCATTAATTACCCCATTGTAAACACATTGTTCGCACCACTAGTTCAGGACAACTAAATGTATGCCCATTTCTTCCTGTAATTGGTGGCAACGCATGGCTAGGATGAAAACCACGTAGGCAGTGAGAACACAAATGTCATTCAAGAAAAAGGGGTAGAGTTTGATCATGATCCACTTGATCAAGTAAATGACAATGCTGGTTTGGGTGGTGTGGGACCTGAAAATGGCTGAGCTTGTCCATATTGCACAGATCATGAACTAAGATCCTGGGGCATCCCTGGAGTGACCTCCCAACACCATCATTTTATGCGGTCAGGAGAGATGGATTTCTGGCATTTTTGGGCACCTGCAGTTTCTTTGGCTGTCACTTGGTACTGAGGTGACCAGTCACTTGGTCTTCAACTCTTTCCTTTGTATGGCCTATATTCATGTCATTCTCAAGCGCAAAATCATCGGGATTTGGAGGTCGAGAGGTTAGCAGGTGCTGGGTAACTTGCAAGTTCAATTGAAATGGGCAGATTTGAATGGCTCTTTTATCGCGCCGGAGTTATCACGTCCGGATGCCGCGCGCTCATTATAATGACCCTTCGCTGAAGGGTGGTCCAACAACTAGGGCATGTGAATGCAACCTCTGCTTATGCGTAATTACTTTGCTCCGGATGCAACTTATTAAATAGAATGTACCGTTGATATATAATCATTGTAGCCCTTGTTTTGCGCAGCAGAGGAAGAAGGCATGCATTAAAAATCTACCAGCAGTATGAGCTAGCTTCCCATTTGGCGAATTGAGTACCAGCAAATTGCTGCCAGGATATTTGTCGCACGAAGAAATATACTTGTTCAATTATCTTCCTTTGTTTCTTGATAGTTTGGATGAACCTCGGCTTTACTTCCCGACACGCAAGACTTCAGACTCCCGTCTCGCCAACCCCTGCCTTGATCTCTAAAAGTAGGTGGAATTGCACTGCAATCCTGATAGCTTGCTGCTTGAGGCGCCCCTCGCTTCTCCCTGAACGGACATTCACAGTTAGGGCCACTGGATGCAGGGCCAGGAGGACAGGCGCTCCCCCACAGGCGCAACTTGGTCCTGCTTCCACCCCTAGCAGCCACCAATGTGGACGACACGCGCCTAGGTACAGAGCAGGGCCAGAGTGAGCAAAGCACGCAAGGGACGCCGCAGGCCTCTGGCCTGGGGCCTCTGAACAGCCTGCCGGTGCCCTTGCAAGAATGGCAGGCTGCAGAATGGGATCTTGGTGAGTTAAGGTGGCCCGAGTACCTGCTCATATCCTGGGGAGGGTGCCTGTTTTGGCAATAAATCTGGTCCGCAAAGGCTGTACACTGAGTACAAGTTTAAATGCATGACTTGTGTAGCGACCTGCTCATGTTGTAGAGAATCTGCTGAAGAGCCATATCCATATGTCATGCATGTGCGCGCAACCGACTCGTGCATAACCCTGTTTGCACGCGCAGACTGCTACCATTACGCACCCAAGTGGTTCAGGCCTCCTATTTTGATTCTAGCAGGGGTATCGTTTGTTGTGGGCTGCAACCTGGGAGCAAAAGTAAGTGGAGTAGAAAGAAAACATTAATTGTTAGTGCAGTCCTTGGAGCCCTCATACACTTCAAGGGCCTGAGCCCGCATTTTGCACCCTTATTGCACCCCAGGTATAAATAGTGAGAAGGGGCTTTCAGCTATTCTGTCGATCACCTAGCCGACCCGCGCAACTATGTACAAAGGCCTTCGCTCGCACGAGGCTTCACATTTCACACTTCATGCAACTGGTTTACATGGCTGAAAACACAATTGGCATGAGACTACCCTCATGGTAGACGGAAGGCCCAATCACTCATGCCTGCAGGTGGGGCTAGAGACCACTGCAATAGCATCAGTACCTGTCCTTGTGGCATGGTTCATTGCCTTCTATGTGGTACCCAAGCAATTCCGAGTTTTTGCAAGGAAATACTTGCGCACACACCCGGTGAGTGTTGGCTCAAGCTTTGGTTCGGGGCATGAAATGAAACATGACATGCCCATAAAATGATTTAGTTCTAGTAAATAATATAAGTTGCTTGAGCTAGCAGTCTCATAGCGGGTAATATGAGTGTGAATCAGCGTCTGACGTGCATCAGGTGTCCAACACCTGATGGGATGATCCCAAGTCAGGATTTGCCTCAAAAAATGTTTGTGCAAACTATTTTGTAAAACTTAATGTTGCAAAGATTGATGGATTGTTCGTGCATGTGTGTGTGACTCTCTGGATATAACAGGAGGCTTGGGAGAAGGCATTGCAAGAAGCATTGGAGCGACAGCAGGAAACCGGACAATTTCAGGATCGGCGCACTAGACAACAGTAGCATGGCCAAGTTTTCTTCTGACTGCCCTCCTTGAATTGCGGCATGTTCTCAAACAGAGGCTAGCGGCTTGTGTTTTGTCTTGTCCTTAGTGGAGGGAGTGATGCACTGCCTACGAAGCTCTTTTAGTCTTACCCGTGCTTCGTCTTCTGCTTTGTGCACGCTAATTACAATATGGGTTGTCTACAGCATGTTAGATATGCTGATAAAAGTGTGCATAAAAAAATTGGATCATCCTTACCATGCATGATGATCATATGATCAATTGCATCATAGACCATGCAACTTAGCAAGGAAATTTCCTGTAAAGGTCAAATTGTAAATTTACTTCAAAGCTGTACTGTAAAAACAAAGCACCCTCTAGCTTGGTACCCTGAGGGTCGACCCTCAGGGTACGTCTTTGTTTGTTTTGTAGTAGAGCCTGCAAGTTTATAACTTATGAGGGTATGGTGGGTCATCTGTTACTGTCACACGTCACAAGCAAGCTGTTGGTGACAGCCCTTTTTATTTGGGTTAAGCGATGGCTACATAGCGCTGCCTGCCAACCAGCTCTGGACTTTCGAAGTACAAAGTTTGTGCAGAGTCTATTTGCAAGGTCGACAGATTAATCTGCAAAATTTTACGACGAATTGTAGTCAGCGATTATTCGTAGTCTGAGTGCCTGAGTTAGTTGGTGGGGGTTATGTTTGAGGTGTTTCCCAAGTTTTTCTCTCTTTTAAATCTCCCTTTACACCTCTGGATTTGACCTCTCCTGTGGTTGGGCGAGGGCACCTCTTCGTTTCCCCATGTAACACGAACCTGGTGATGGTCTGAGTCGGCAGAAGGCGTGCGGCGACGGAGGGGCATGGATGGGTGGCATCATCATTATGCAGAGCCCTAGCGCCCTGGCGAAGTGAACAGCTGTGGCCGGACCACAGTTTGATGTCCCATGATGCATGGATTTTGCACTCTGGACATGCCAAAAGCCTACACTTGTGGCTTTTGTAACTGAAATGGTAATTCACCAATGACGGTGATATGGCATGACAAGTTAATGATTAAAGTCGGTTGCCTGCTCATTGAGCAAGTATGTTGCTGCCGTTCCTAGAGTTAGCGGACTTTCCAAGGTGACCATCATGATGCGTCTTGCAATGCCCGGGGCTTATACGAAGGCAGACTTTGAACCTAAACTGTACGAGCGAATCATACAGAAATGGAGATATCTATGACACGCACGTCTTCAGCAGATGCAACGGGCTAAGTTATTTGAACATCATGCAATGATCGCTAAAAATCTTAAATCCTCAGTCCTTGAAGAGACTCAGAGACTCTTAGTGGCACTCAAGTGTGCCCATATGTGCAGTCATTCATGTGTCCAATCATGTTGGATTACTTTGTACTGAATTCACACTTGGTGGCTACAAATACCTCTCGCTCCGAATTCGCCTCAATCATTAATTGACATGAGACACTCGGTCGCGGTTTCATAGCTGCTTTAGCCAGGTACACTGACCCTTACAGCATAGTCATGAGGACATGCGTCATAACCATTCCTCACAGAGGTCAAATAATACTTAAGAGTTATACTTACTTTTTCTTCTAGTAGACCCTCAGGCTGCACACGAACTGGTGGTTCTGGAAAACAGTACGAGAACACGTTTCTTCATGTTGAAGGCTTAAAAAGTCGTCCTTCACGCCAACCCTCTTGGTTTGGGAGGAATTATATGTATCTCTTTACACTTTGTATCATTTGAGAGAGCTCGGCCTTGATCCGCAAGGAGCCCATAACAATCTAAAATGATAATGATATCTAAACGACAAGCTCACTTTGTGCATTATGCTTATGGTTGTTTGGTCCATTTGGATGCTGGCAGTACTACCCGTTTGGCGCATGGGCCAGCAAAACCTTCAAATTCCTGAGCATGCTAATAACAGGACAATACCAAGCTGGATTTTTTATGCTTGTTTATCTGGTAAAGATTGACTCACCTCTAGTCGCTTCGACAGGGCGGCCCTGATGCCTACTAAAAAATCAAATCGCCAATCACTCCTCATTTGCACCAGATACCGCACCCAAGACAACCCAGCAGAGATGTACACATGTGCTCACCTTCCATACGGATACCCCCACTCCAGTAGGGACAGAGTTCAGGCGCTCGATGTCAACAAGAGGGAGATACACCTCGTTGAGGTTAGATACTGTAAAGATACACGGCCTGGACACCCTAGAGGCCTCTAGAAAACAACATGAGGTTCTTTTTCAGCGCTTGAAGGCCAAGAAAGTTTTCCTTCACACCATTCTTCTTGGTGTGGGAGGCTTAATTGAGCCTTGAAATCTATACCTCCATACTCTAAGTCATCTTTAAGAGCTCGGCCTTGATACAAGAAAGCCCATAAGACTGCTCTAAAATTACATGCCCATTCTGTGCTTTATGCACACAAATTGACAACAACTAGACGCGCTCTTGAAAATGCAGTTACTCTCAAGGTCTTGGTCTGGTGTAGGGGGCGGCTCGTCACCCTCCAGATCCTCACTAGTTCTTCCTTTTCCCTGGTGGAGGAGACTCACGGCTCTTCGGGGCAATGTGTCTCCTTTTCCTTAATTGGTGTAGGGAGTGGTTTCACTGCCTACGTAGTTTTCTTTTCTTTTTCTTTTCTTTGCTCACATTCTGACCACAAGAAAGAAAGAAGACAGAAAGAAAAACTACGCAAGCAGCAAAAACTCCTCACATCAATTAAGGAAAAGGGGCCACTTGGGAAGAAAAGCCCCTTACCAGAAAAGAAAACTGACCACAACTAGATGTGCTCTTCAAGAGCTTTTAAGTTGAAAAACAGTGCTTTTAAGGTCTTGGTCTGGAGCAGGGGGCGGCTTGTCACCCTCCAGACCCTTACTATTTCCATGCAAAGTGCTAAATTTTATAACAATATTATTTCAAATATTTCAAGAGAGAGTTATAGAGGGTTTCTCTTTAGCCCTCAAAATCTGATGACGAAATTTCAGTTGCGTATGGGTGTTGTCAGGCTGAGAGACTGCTGCATACCAAATAGACTCATGGTATGACCATGTCTTGTTGCAAGCAGGGAAGGGGACGGACGAAGGGACGGACCCTGGTTTGAGAAAACCACCCCAAATCTTTCTGCTTTCTCAGTGCACACTAATGCCTCGCAGCAAAGCATGGTGAGCACAGCAGATGCCAATGTGTAGAGGCACTGGTGCCTTGCAGGCCTCCATCCTGCGAGGAGGGGGGGAGTCCCTAACGCCCTGCGTCATGTGCGCTATGTAGGGTCGTCGGGATTAGGGTTCAAGGGCCGGGGCTGCAGGGCAGCCTAACCCTAAAACTTTAACCCTTAAGTGTGTTCTCCTAACTCCTACTACCCTAAACCTAACCCCCTAAACCCAAACCTAATCATAATCTACCCTATCCAAAACCCTATCCCTACCCTTCCCTACCCTACCCTACCCAACCCAATCCTTGACCTAAATCTCTAAACTCTAGAGCTACCCCTACCCTTCCCTAACCCTACTGTATCCTTAACTCCAACACCTAGCCCCTAGCCCTAGCCAGACGCACCCTGCCCCATGCACGCCCTGTAGGGTCCTCTTCCTGCGCTCATTGCCTTTATCCTTACCTTTCTCCTATCACCGGATGTTGTATGCTTCATAGGGTTGCACGCTATAAAGCGGTGACCATAGCACCTTAGCATGCAACCGTGCTGCTTCATTAGACAAAACTTTGGATGCAGCTACATAAGAAGGTTGCGCTCAAAATCATCAAGCCAAAACACACCTACGCCAGGGAGCATGCAGAAAGCATTTATATTTTGATCCTCATGCAGAGCCCTGCTTGGAATTTTGATTTTGTGAATATTAATTCAACAATATTAAGGGCAAAAATAAGTTCAATAGAGTGCAGACATCAGGTTTGCATGCTTGTCATTTACCGCCATAATGGTTATTTGACAGTGGACAGTGTCTCTATCTATTTTTGGTGCTGGAAATAAGGTCAGATGGAGTGCAATACTGACCCAATGTGGCACCACAGAAGCTGTTTTCCCTAGGTGGGCTTGGAAATGCACATCCGACCAACCACCATGCCTTTCCACCCCATTAATTAATGTTTGTTTGTAAAGATATGTTTATTTATGACAAAAATAAGAGCACTGCACTAACAGTCATGTAATTTGGTGCAGTGGGTGATCAGGTGAGGAGATTTGGGGTCAAAAATAAGGTTCGCGCCGTGGCGATCTGACATGTGTGCCATTTCTGGCAAGATACAAACTCTACACTCTTGGATAGCCTAAAATAGGGCTTAGCGACAGTGCTGAGCTTGAAGCTTGTCAATTGTGGAACATTTGAAAAGCATATTCATTTTGGGCTTGAGTTGCACCCCTCAGTCTTTTTATGTTCTGTTTATTTGTGCTTGGGAGTCTTGTTCGGTAGTCTTGTTTGGCTTTTATGACGTGGGTGTGATGCCTATGCCCCAGATTAGATCTTGGCCTTTCAAACAGTTCTCACTTGTTCAGCAAAAGCTGATGTAGGGAGTTTTTCACTGCCTGCCCATTTTTTATTTTCTTTCTTTCAGCTACCAAGCTCTGTCACTGCCTAGGTAAATGCTGTTCTATTTAAGTTTCCTCTCCATCCTCTCTTGATGATGGAGGACAGATTGGTGCTTGCTCTGGATGAACACCTTGCTATCCTTTTTGTAACTGTGTGCACTTTTCCTCAAGCTTTCTTAATGCTGCAGCTTGTTTTGTAATGTTGAGCTCTTTTTCAATATAGCTCACAATTTTACATGCATTTGGCGCAGGCAGTGTACTGCATTTTGGATTGTTTACAAAATAAGACAATGATCAGTTACTTACAGAGTTTGACAATGAAGAGCACTTTGCAAATTCCTCTCGGAGTCTCAATGGATAGTCACTCAGACGAACACGCATCACTTATGCCCAAATGGCCGATGTATCAAGCATGCAAACTGTCTGGTCCTGACTTATGTTTGTAGAAACATGTATAACGTCATTTGAGAAAGAGCCATGCACACACTTGTCTGACTGAAAGTAACAATCATTCAATACCTTAGAAACTATCTGGCGGGAGGCATCTTAAAAATGAAGCGCATCGAAGCACCGACAAAGGTTTGACTGCGTTAAGTCGCTGTTGCTGGTTCCATGGACGTGAACTACACCCGGAAGCAGGCAAGTGCGGATGAGCTGGTACGTAGAGTCTTCTACGTGAGTCCAATTCAGACCAAAAAGCTTTTTTTCAAGGACATGCCAAGCCTTGCACTTCACTTCATTGGGTTGGAGATCTGCCACTCTTGAGAGACACATCAATACATCACGTTTTGCAGTGAAGAAAGGTTGGAACATGACAAAGCCTATGTCGAGCGCCCAGAAAACACCATTTTTTTCAATAAAGCAATTCTGCCATCATGGGCCCCCAAGATCTCGTAGAGAAGATGGACATATGCTGCACTTGTCACAGACACAGGGCTTGCTTTCAACCTGTAATTGTCTTTTTTCATGTCGTTCAGTCCGTTGATATAGTCCATGAAAATCATAGGTATTTTGCTTGTGTTTCTGTAATCATGTAAGCAGGCTCCTTCCAAGCTTCTCAATACTTCAAGACCTTCACCTGTGGCCAATGATGTCAAAGCTGAGCCGTGCTTTTTGTTCAAAGCAAGGAAGGTTTCGCAGCTGGTCTTACCCCCAGATGTAAGACAACATCAATGGCGTATGCCAATAGCTCGTATTCCAAGTCATGAACGTGACGGTTGCCTCCAAGGTGACCGTTTCTGTATGAAGGGAACTTTGCTATTGCAGCAGGAACTGAAGAATTTGATACACTGAGCAATACAAATTGTGACGAGTGCATTCTCTCCCACGCATGTTTGAAAAAACCCGCTCTGTACAAGGTCCTGAATTCTCAGATTTTGACACAACACTCTTATAGCAGAGAAACAAGAGAAGGCTCAAGAAGCCTGCTGCCATCCTTGACAGTCTCTCCTGCAAGCAGGGTTTGGGTCATGTAAGTAAAAATACATGTAAGGCCGCGGGCACACACATTTTTTGGCCTGCTCTGAGCAGATGTCCATGTAAGAGGTGATCTGCTTTCTCCAGCTAGCCTCTTACCGTTAAAGTGACGGATCCGTCACTCACGGATCCGGAAAATATGGATTTTCCCAACAAAAAAAACAAGTGCTCTATTGTGGGTGCATTGGGGTAGTCAATGCCTCGGCAATTAATCTGTGCACCAGTACTGTGCTGTATACATAATTGATTAATTGACCTAAACTTACTACAAGATGGTCCCTGGTAGACCCCTAGTTTTTGATTCCGCCCCTACGAGCTGTAGGGCAGAAACAAAGTCAAGTTATCTATCAAAACAATTTTTATCTATCAAACAATTGTTATCTATCGACAATTGTGCCTCGTTAGAAACACAAAATGCCTCGTTAGAAACAAAAAATGTCAAAGTGCATTTTTGGTTACCTACAAATTTATGGAATTTGTAAAAAAAGAAATAGACTTTTTGCATCGCTGCTCCACACAGGTCTGCAGGCCACATCCGAGTCTCTTGCAATACATTGAGCTTGATAGTTTGTATTTCGATGGATCAGGGTATCATCATGGAATTAAAAAGGAACTGGAAGGGGTACAGCAAGCTTGTCGTCCCTAGATAACTATCTAGGGCCTACAATTGAAGCGTGCAAGTAGATGCGTAGTCATTTTGCAGGGGGGGCTATCTGAGGCCCAAAATGGGTATGCTTTTAGCATGATCCCAGGGTATGGGCGCCGTCATCACCCTGCATGCACGCAGTTTGTGAGCGCAGTTAGCACGTGAGTGTATGTTTGTGTATGTGCAGGCGTGTGTGTACATGCGCATGTGTGCGTGTCTATGTGTGCCTGTGTGTAGGACAGCATGGGAGAAAGCCTTCGGCTTGCTTCACTGAAGCCTCAGCACACACAGATCTGTGTGATCTACATCTGTGCAGCCGCCACGGACTCATGCATGCACTTGCACACACTCCAGCCTACCTGGGCAGCTGCTGTGCTCTCCTCGTCATCCCTGCCATCCCGGTGCTGCACCACAGCCCTCGACCGCTGCTCGGCTGAGGCTACCAGCTCAGCATCAGCATGCGTTCGCTTGGGTGCTGCCACCCGCCGCTCAAGAATCACCTGCAACGCGGCCTTCAGCTCCTGCTCAGCTGTGGCCGCTGCCTGCTCCTCTGGCTTGCTGTGGTGGGTGAGCTTGCGCGCAGGGAGTGCGCTAAGGTGCTGGATCAGCTGTCGGACGGCTGCCCCTTGCCTATTGCAGCACCCCCTGCACAGCTTCTCCTCCTCCGGCCGCTCCCAGGGGGGCAGGAGCTGCTGCTGTGCTGCTGCTGCTGCCACAGCGCGGTCCTCAGCTGTCACTCCTACCTTCAACTTGACCTTGTCCCCTCTCTTTCCACAACCAGTGTTCCAATACTTGTGATATATGTTCATTTTTTACGATTTAAAAAATCTATTCCGCCTATTTTGCACTCATTTCGAAATTTCGAACTGGGGACTCGACAGCTCCAACCACCCGCGACCCCCCGACCTCCCAACTTTTCCGCCCACTTTGTCATA
>LFCJ01003541.1_pt1 | contig 11444 bp, 6 predicted proteins | sample 643141 | NCBI WGS metagenome assembly LFCJ01 (sample SAMN03766243, study PRJNA286221) | soda lake metagenome | biome: soda lake; feature: Kulunda steppe; material: water; isolation source: sample B1-Br-g2 brine of Lake Bitter-1 | place: Russia: Kulunda steppe | collected 2010-07 | reverse complement strand
GGGTCGACCGAGTCAGTAATCATAAGCGCATACCCAGATGAAGGCGATTACAATGCAGTTACTTGACCCTGATTCGACTGTTGTAGACGGTGTCTTCTCGAAGATCTAATCGAGTTAAAGCATAACTCGATTATCCATTTGAATTCAATAGCGGACATAGATTCACTCGACAAAACCATCCGACAGACTGTGGTACTGGGTCTCTCATACACATCGACATAAGTAGTGGAGGATTTATATTGATGAGAGGAGATTCAAGAACTATGTCTGATTTCAACCAGATATCAAATTTCGTTTGGGGCACTGCCGATTTGATTCGGGATAAATTCAAGCGAGGTGATTATGAGGAGGTCATTCTCCCGTTTGTTGTTTTGAGACGACTCGACTGCGTTCTTGAACCAAATAATGAGGATGTGCGGGAAGCCTACGAACAGTACAGCGACCAACTGAATGAACAAGCCCTCCAAGAAGTATTGAAAGAGGCAGCGGACGCGCCATTTTACAACTATTCAGAGTACACTCTCGAAACACTTCTTGACGAACCGAGTGATATTGAGAGGAATCTCAAGGAGTACATACACTCCTTCTCCCCGGAGATGCAGGATGTCCTTGATAACTTCGGGTTCGAATCTACGATTGAGGAGCTCGCAAAGCACGATCTCCTGTATAAAGTTGTGAAGCGATTTACGCAACCAGAGGTTGATCTACATCCCGACCGAGTCGGTAACTCCACTATGGGGGACATTTTTGAGGAACTGATTCGTAGATTCAACGAATCTCTCGATGAAAACCCTGGCGAGCACTTCACTCCAAGAGAAGTCGTCCATCTAATGGCAGAACTGGCAATCGAACCAGACCGAGACGAGTTTGAGGAAAATCAGATTCTCCACGTGTACGACCCTTGCTGTGGTACCGGTGGAATGCTGACAGAGACTGAAGACCGAATAAAACAGTTCAACGACGACGTGGAGATCTGGTTGTTCGGTCAGGAAGTCAACCCTCAGACACACGCCATTGCGAAGTCAGATATGTTCATCAAGGGAGAAGATGCTACGGCAGCAAACAATATTTCAGACGGTTCTACACTCGCTGAAGACGCTTTCCCGGACCAGCAGTTCGATTACATGCTTGCCAATCCACCATACGGGAAGGACTGGAAAAGCGACAAAGAAGCAGTGGAAAAAGAATACGACCAGGGATACGGAGGCAGATTCGGAGCAGGGCTCCCCTCCAAAACCGACGGTCAGTTCCTTTTCCTGCAAACGATGCTGTCCAAGATGCAGGATCCGGACGACGGGGGCAGCAGAATCGCCTTCATCTCCAATGCCTCGCCTCTATTCACCGGCGATCCCAACGTATCCGACTCTAAAAATGAGTGCAGTATCCGTAGATGGATACTCGAAAACGATTGGCTCGAAACAATGATCCGGATGCCAAAGGAACTCTTCTACAATACCAAGATCACTACCTATGTCTGGGTACTTTCCAACGACAAGCCCGAAGAACGACAGGGAAAAATTCAGCTGATAGATGCGTCTAGCGAAGAATTCTGGACTTTGATGGACGACAACAAAGGAGACAAGAGAAAGGAACTTTCCGAGGACCAGATACAGAAAATCCTCAAACACTACCGAGAATATGATGATTCAGAGCATTCCCAAATACACGACGTTGCTGAATTCGGATACAGGAAAGGTCGGATCGAACGCCCGCTACGCAAGAACTTCAGAGCAACCGAAGACCGAATAGAACAGATCAGGGATGAAAGAGCCTTCCAGAACCTCTCCGGTAGTGAGGAGGGCGAAAAAAAGCAGGAAGCCATCGTTCAGATGCTCTACGAGATGGATGATGATATCTACAAAGATAGGCAGGAATTCGAAGAAAAACTAGATGATGCAATCGAAGAAGCAGGACTCAACCTCAAGAAATCCGTTCGAGGGAACATCTTCAACGCTCTTGGAAGGAAAGATCCTGACTCTGAGATTGTCCGCGACAGTAAAGGTCGGCCAGAACGTGATACCGACCTAACGGAGTACGAGTACGTCCCCTTGGACAACGACGTTCGAGATTACTTCGAAAAAGAGGTTCAGCCCTACCAGCCTAATGCTTGGATCAACGAAGACATGACCGATCCTCAGGACGGTGGGCTCGGCAAAATTGGGTATGAAATCAATTTTAACCGGTACTTCTACGAATACGAACCACCTCGGCCACTTGGCGACATCGAGAACGATATCGAGGAAGTAGAACAGCAGGTCATCAATATGATTCAAGAGGTGACTGAGTGATGACAATGCAGGAATCCACGTTGGATCAATTTAGAACTCGTAAGAAAGATAGCTCGCACACAGCTTATCCAGATTACAAACAAGTAGATTACAATAAGTTTGGAGAGATACCTCAGCCTTGGAATATACTCAAATTGAAACAGGTTTCTGAGATCTCTCCATCTAATGTAGATAAAAAAGAAAAGGATGGCGAGCCTTCAATACGGCTGTGTAATTACACTGATGTATACAACAATTCGCAAATAACTTCCGATATCGATTTTATGGAGGCAACAGCAAAAAAATCAGACATTCTAAAATTCAGGCTGGAAGAAGGGGACGTGATAATAACAAAGGACTCTGAATCTTGGGACGATATCGGTGTTCCTTCATTTGTCGCAGAGACTATGGAGGACGTGATTTGTGGTTACCATTTGGCTCATCTCAAACCCTATGATTCCGAGATAGACGGAAAATATCTCTACTACTTTTTAGGATCTACAGTTGGTTCTCACCACTTCCATACAGAGGCAAATGGAGTTACACGTTTTGGGATCTCGGTTAAGAGAATAAAGGAGGCACCAGTGATTGTACCACCTAAAAATGAACAAAAATCCATTTCTAAATTTCTCGATAGAGAAACAAACAGGATTGATGAACTAATAAAAAAGAAAAAAGAACTAGTTAGCTTACTTAGGGAACGAGAGGAAGCGCTAATAACACAAGTAACGACTAGAGGACTTAGCGGTGAAGTCTCTACGAGGGAAGCAACAGATGAGATCGTCGGAGAGCTACCTGAGGATTGGAAAGAGTCAAAACTGGGAAATATCACGACTAAATTGACCAATGGATATGTCGGCCCTACAAGAGATATACTTAGAGAGGATGGGGTCCCATACATACAGTCTACACATATTAATAATGGGGAAATTGAGTTCAAAGGCGAATTTTTCGTTAGTGAGGAGTGGAGTAACAATCATCAAACATCTAAATTGAAACCAGGGGATGTACTTTTGATTCAAACTGGCGATATTGGCGAGTCTGCGGTAGTGAGAAAGGATTTAGAAGGTGCGAATTGTCATGCGCTAATAATTGCGCGACCCGTTGATGATGTCAACAGCCTGTATCTCAATCTGTTCTTAGAATCAAAGTTAGGGAAAAATCTGCTAAAGAGAACTCAGACTGGGGCTACGTTGAAGCATCTGAATACTACCCGGGTTAAAGATGTCACTGTCCCAGTTCCCCCAAAGGATGAACAAGAGAAAATTGTTGAATTCTTGGAATCAGAGCGGGAGTATTTCGATTCGTTGGTTAATCAGATAGAGAAAGGAATAGAACAACTCCAAGAGTATAGAGCAGCCCTGATAACTGAGACTGTCACCGGCCAGATTGATATCCGAGGTGAGGTGTGATGTCTGATAAGCTCAGTGAGAGGGCATTCGAAGAGGTTATGATAGAAAATCTCACCTCCGAGGACACGAATTGGGAGGAAGGAGAGCTAGAGCCGTTGTATGAGCGGTTTGATCCAGGTGGTTACCGTGAACGGGAAAACCGCCATTACGACAAAGAACTCGCCCTAATCCCGGAAGACGTATTGGAATTCGTCAAGGAGACCCAGCCCGACGAGTGGGAAAAGCTGGAAGATTTCCACGGTGAAGGTGCCGAGGACAAGTTCCTGAACACGCTCGATAGACAGATCAAACGGAAGGGTGCTATCCACGTACTTCGAAACGGTTTGAGGCTTAGCGGAGCGAGATTCCAGCAACTCGCGTACTTCGAACCAGCCACGGACCGCAACAAGAGGGCGGTCGAAAACTACGAGAAGAACATCTTCTCGGTTATACCGAGACTCACCTACAAATCGGGATCGAATCTAGAAGTCGATCTCGTGATCTTTCTGAACGGTATTCCGATCTTCACGGCTGAGTTGAAAGGGGAGTACACAGGTCAAGACGTTACCGATGCAAAGGATCAGTATCGGACAGACCGGGACCCGAGAGACAAGCTCTTTAGCCCTGGTCGTTGCCTCGCTCACTTCGCCATTGACCCTGAGGAAGTGTACATGGCCACCGAACTCGCTGGACAGGACACCTACTTTCTACCGTTTAACAAAGGGCATGACCAAGGGGCTGGGAATCCACCAAACCCCGCAGGTTACCGAACAAGCTATTTTTGGAAATATCTGCTAAGCCCGGACAGCGTTCTTGACGTCGTCCAAAATTTCATAACTGAATTCCGTGAACGAGACGATCAAGGGAATCTGAAAGACGACGAATTTCTAGTCTTTCCACGGTACCACCAGCTCCAAGCGGTACGACGGAGCATCGTCGATGCACAGCAGAACGGTGCAGGGCGACGATACCTTATCCAACACAGTGCAGGCAGTGGAAAGACATTTACAATTTCTTGGCTCGGACATCAGCTTGCTGAACTCCACAACGACCAGAATGAACCGATATTCGACTCAGTGATTGTTATTTCCGACCGGAGAGTGCTCGATGACCAGTTACAGCACCATCTAAAACAGTTCTCTCAGGTCGGAGGAGTCGTAGCAAATGTTGAGAACAACTCCCAACAACTGAAGGAGGCGCTCGAAAGCGGTGAGAAAATTATCGTTACGACGATCCACAAGTTCGACTACATCGTTGAGGAGATGCAAGATCTCTCAGACAGAAACTTTGCTGTCCTGATTGATGAAGCTCATTCCTCACAAACAGGCGAACTCAAAGATAGTCAGACGAGAGCTCTCTCCGAGGAGTCTTCCACCGAAAATGAAGAGGAGAGTGACGAGACTTCCGTTCAAGACCGACTAACTCAGGACATGGAAGGAAGGGGCGTCCTATCGAACGTCAGTTCGTTCGCCTTCACCGCCACCCCTAAAGAGAAGACCTTGGAGATGTTTGGGGAGGAGACCGAGGACGGCGGGTACGAGCCGTTCAGCCTGTACAGTATGCGGCAGGCTATTGAGGAAGGATTCATTCTCGACGTTTTGCAGAACTACACGACATATCAAGACTACTTCAATCTGCTAAAAACAATCCAGGATAACCCGGAGTTTGAGGAATCGAAGACGAAGAGACTGCTGAAGTCATTTGTCGATAGTCACGACCTCGTTATATCGACGAAGACCGAGATAATTGTCGAACATTTCGTGGAAGAGGTGATGCATCGGATAGATGGGAAAGCGAAAGCGATGGTTGTCACGGGATCGAGGGAACAGGTTGTCAAGTACAAGAGAGCGTTCGATGATTACCTTTCTGAGAACGGTTACGACTTCGAGGCCTTGGCTGCTTTCTCTGATTTCAAATACGAGGGTGAGAAGCTCACAGAAAAGAAGGTCAACAGGAACCTCGATACCAAAATTGAGGACCGGTTTGAGGACGATGACGCTCGAATCATTATCGTCGCAAACAAGTTCCAAACCGGTTTCGATCAACCTCTTCTGCACACGATGTATGTTGACAAGAAGCTCGGAGGCGTGAGGGCCGTCCAGACCCTCTCTCGGCTCAACAGAACCCATCCGGACAAGGAAGATACGATGGTGGTTGATTTCAAGAACGATCCGGAAGATATCCAATCTGCCTTCGAGGATTTTTATACCAAAACGAAAGTCAAGAAAGGAACTAACCCGCAACTCGTTTACGATCTTGAAGACAATCTACGCGAATTCAGGCTATTTGAAGATAGCGAAGTTGACGAGTTCATCGAACTGTGGTACGGCGACGACACGACCCAAGATCAACTGAGTGCCGTCCTCGACCCCGTCAAAGAGCGGTACAAGAGTAAGGACGAGGAGACTCAAGAAGAGTTTCGCAAGAAGCTTCGGGACTTTATACAGCTTTACTCATTCCTGATCAAAGTCGTGAACTTCCGGGACGAAGAACTGCACAAGCTCTATCATTTTTCGAAGGTTCTGTTCAGGAAACTGGGCGTGCAGCGAGGGGAGATGCCGAATGAGGTCAAGCAATTCGTTGATTTGGAGCAGTACCGCATCAAAGAGGTCACTTCTGAAGAGAATCGGTCGCTTGAGAAGTCAAATGGTGATTTAGGACCGACTCATAAGTCGAAAGACGGGAAGGCCAGGACAGAGGAGAAGAAGTCTCCGTTAGAGAACATCGTTGAGATGCTGAACCAACAGTTTGGGTACAAAGTTGACGAACAAGACAAGACCTTCATTAAGCATCTGAAGAAACGCCTGGAAGAGAATGACGCGTTGAAGCAGACTGTGGAAAAGAACAGCACTGAAAAGGCCCAAATGAAGTTCGAGAACGTCACTCGACAAGAGATGCTAGATATGATTGACCAGAATACGAAATTTTTCAACAAGGCCACAAATGATGACGAGTTTGCAGAGGTGTTCCAGAGCTGGCTATTCAATCAGTTCGTTAATTCCTCAAAGGAAAATACTCGGGGGCTGATAGAGAAGGGCCGAAGCAAGACGGTCGAATTCGAAGAGCATCTCCTGCCTGATACGGAATCTGACGCCCTCGCAAAAGAGAGAGCCGCTCAACATGTTGCTGCGTTTGCTAATTCCGCAGGGGGGCACCTGATTATTGGCGTTGACAAAGACGGGAACGTTCAAGGCCTCGAAAAAGATTTCAAATCTATTACAAAAGGGCAAGAGGGGTTCAAAAATCAACTTGAGAACGCTCTGACAGAGCACTTAGGTGAAACGTTTGCTACGCAGAAGACTGACGTTCAATTTGAGACCTTGGGCCAAAAATCGGTCTGTGCAGTGAAGGTAGAACCAAGTGACGAGCCCATCGAATTCAGCGGGGATGAGTTATACGCCAGAAAGGATAGTGAGACGAAACAACTCAGCTCAAGGGATTCGGAAAAGTACATCAAGAGGCATTTCAGATAATCTGATTTGGCGTACGTCAGGCGGTGGTGCAGAATACGTCTCAATGTCTAACTTGACGGATTTGAGTTTGGCTTGAGTTCATCAGTCACTGACTAATTAGCGAAGATTTGTTTCGTATTCCTGAATTGCAGTCAAGTGCCTTATTAATCAAGATCGCCCAGTAGAGAGTCTGTGAAGACTTCTGCACTACCACTACTTCTTTATATTAAAATCGATTCGAAGAGTGCGTCAGGGACACCACACTACCTTACTATCGTACGATGTAACCCATCGAAAGTGATTTCTACGGTTATCGTTATTCAACAGGCTCAATAGCGGTATTCCTGGCTCATTGTGCCATGTGAGGTGATTTCTCGTTTCTGTGATCGACTGTCCTGTAGGCATCTACGCTATCATCTTCCACGAGAAATCAAGCCATACTGACATCATGTTCCATCTGTCGTTTCTGTCTTTCTGGGCCATCGAAAATCACTTCTCTCCTGTCCACTGGAGATACAGTTTCCCTACGTCAGTGAGGTACACGTGCTTAGTTCGCCCAGAGGGTCGACGCTCCACTAATCCGCGGTCTTCGAGTTGGTCCACATGGTAACTGACCTTCTGTGCAGACTCCCCGAGTGCCTCCCCAATCTCACGCATTATCACGCCCGTTCTCCCCTCGTCAGCCCAGTTACCGAGCGTGACGAGGAGATCCCGCTGAAGCCCTTCCACCTCAAACGTGAGCGGCTGGGTGGGTGCAGGGAGCTCCATGACGAGATCGTCGATGTTCTCCGTTCCATCCTGTGGTTCGAGGACATAGTAGGGCGTCGCGCCGATGAAGAACGCCGACGATGTCGCGCCTCCAGCGACGAGGTTCGTCCCGCCTGTGATGTTGATGAAGAGGTCGTCTCCCGGGTGCTCTTTGGCGATGCTCACGATGGTGTCCACGACATCCCGAAGGTCAAATGCGTCGATCAGACGGCTTTCGACCACGTACCCGAATTCTTCGAGATCTGACTCCAGTTCTATCCCCTCGGACTCAAACGCGTCGCTGGTGAGGAGATAGACCTTGTCCGCCCCCGAATAGGCGCGGAGCCCGCGCTTCACATGCGACGTTGCGCGGCCGTGGGGGATGATGTGGGCGTTCAAGGATTGTATTTCCTGAGCGAGATGGCTGTTCGGGAATCGTGGTAGCCCGTGCTCTCTTTATCCTCTAACTCGACGATGTCTCCCTCGTCAGGGAAGTATTCGGCAGAATTGAGGTCAAAGTAGGTGTCGTTGCCTGCCTGCGCCTCGGGGTAAGTGGTTACAAACCCCTTGGTATCAAACAGGTTGTGAATGAATCCGTACTTCGAGCTGGTGCCATCCAGAGCACTCTCGCGGCTCATTAGCTCAATCTGTGACTTTCCTAGAATCTCCTGCCAGAGGCGGAGAATCTCCTCCATTGCGGTCCACGACAGTGTGAGGAACCCGAGCAACGAGGCCTCGGGCTTATCGGTCGCGATTGGGATACCGTCTGGATGTACGATGACGACGTCACGGTACTTCTTGAACTGGGTGAGGACGAACTCGAACGGGATGTCGGGTTGCTTCTCAAGCACGACTGCAGCATAGAGCTTGAACCAGCGTGTCACCGTTTCCAGACTGTCGTCCCTCTGCCCGTTGCGTTCGAGTTTTGAATGGAACCCCTGACATTCGATAATGCCGGAAATCAGCGTCTTCAGTGCCGTGTTGAGTCCTTCCGCCTCAAAACGGTCTGATAGAACCTCAAGCGTTTTGTCCTTCGTTCGCCCGTACTGGAAGTCAATCCTCGTGTAGATGTTCTCCTCGTCCGTTGGGTCAAGCCTTTCTTCCATGATGTCCCCCATAATCGCGTCGCACTGGTCCAGCTGTTCCTCCAGTACGGTCCCCTCCAGTAGGTCGGCTGTCTCGGTGTGCTCTCCCCCACTCATCGTTTAGAACACCCCCTCAAAATCGACAGCGGTGTAGTCTCTCTGTTCGTCGTGGTACTCGTCCCGTCGTTTCTGAACCACCTCTGCAAGGTCCGTGAGTTCGCTATCAGAGTACAATGGAACGATAACGTCACCGACTCTCCGCAGAGGGATGTACTGAATAGTAGCCCCACGGCCCATGGAATGAATCTGCTGCTGTCCCATCTGGGAACCGAGGTACGCAGCGTAGACCGCCGCCTCAGCCTCTGAATCGAATCGTATGATGGCCCAGTTTGATGAGGCAACGACACTCTCGCCGGGGTGGTAGACTTTCCCCGGTGTCCCCTTTAGCCCGATGAGAACATCTGTGGAATTCGCGATGTGAGTGTCATCGTCGACATGGGTCGTCCATTCGTACAGATCCGCGCCCAATTTGAGATATGAGATGTCGGAACTCGGGTCTTCGTACGGTTCCACCTCCTCACCGGAACGACGTGCACCTCCTTCGATTTGAGTTGCGACTTCTTCCAAGGGCGCAACTTGGTCGAATCGGTCGTGGAGTTCCTGCTGGGCCTCTTCCATTCCCAGAAGTTCGCTCGGTAGGAGTGATTCCGAACCCCCTTTCACTGGTATCCTCTCACCCTCGTTTTTCTTGACCTGCGCTATTGCTTGACTCAACTCGTCCTCACTTCCCTCATCGCAGACGACACCCGTGACCTCGTTTGTCGGTGCCCCGTGATTGTCAACCACTATAACTGAGAGACTGAATCTGGAGTCAAGGTACGGGAATAGCTTGGCGTCACTAAGTTCGATAATTCCACGAAGATTGTAATCCTGGACAATCCTCTCCCGAATCCACGCGCTACGGACAGCCACCAGAGCGGTGGTTGGAACTATTGCCACTAACCGACCGCCGTCGGCCAATCGGTCTAAGGCTAAGGAGAGGAATGCTTCGTGCAGCTTCACGCCTTTCCCCTCACCGAGGTAATCGAGCACCTCTTTTGAGGGGCGTCCTCCAAAGGGCGGGTCAAGTACGATGCGGTCGAATTCAGCCGTGATATACGAGTGAGTGCTGTCCTCTCCGTCGCCCGCGAACGTGCTTAGAGTGGTAGATTTATTTGAAGCTTGGCTATCCTCCCGATAGGCCATCTCCAAGAAGTCAGTCGTAATGTAGGTGCCTGACTTCTCCAGTAAGTCATTAAAAAAGAGGGCAGCGTTGTTTACACCAGGATTCAGCTCTACACCGACTACCTCGTCCGTGTACTCGTTGGCCGCTCTCAACATGTAACCCCAGCCCGATGCAGGGTCAAGGACAGAGTCACCGTCATCGATATCGAGCAGCTCAACCAAACGCTCGGCAACTTTTGGGGGAGTAGTAAACTTCTCACCCTCTCGGTCAAAGAAGTCTCCGATGAACGTCTCGTCGACGATCTGCCGTCGGATATCGAGTGATGTGGACGCGAGGTCGTAGTTCGAGAAGACCGAAAAGACGGTTCTGAGTACAGGTGAGTCAATTGGTGCCTCGCCCGGCTCGTAAGACTCGTGACGTTGTTGGATGGACTCGTCAAGGCTCACGATGTCCTTCTCAAACGGGCCCTCGATGTCAACGGTAAGTGATTTTCTATCGGCCTCATACTTCCTGTACAGCTGCTGGGCAAACTCTTCCGACACCTGCTGGTGCTGTTTGGAGCGGAGTTGGTCGCGTATCCGCGCAACGAGGAACTCGAACAGCTCGTGCGACCCAATTGGCTGCGGACCCGCGCTCGGCTCGTCACCAATGTCTGGATATTCGGAAACAGGAACTTCGATTAGCTCGTCGTTCTGGTCTATCCGAAAGATGTAGAGGAGGTCCTCGGAGACGATTGCGCCGAACGGTGCCCCGGTTTTCTCGATATACCTCCGAACTTGCTCGATATCCTCGGTTCTTCTGTGCGGGGTACTGAGACTGCTATACTCTATAGCGAGGAACGGAGTTGTCCTCTCCTCGTCATTGAATACGAGAAGGTCCGGTCGGAGGGATATTCCACTCTCACCCAATGCTGGCTCACGAATAACACGTGACGCCCCGTACTTTTCCTCAAGTGCCCGCTGAACTTCTTCGAGCGCCGCGTGTTCGGTCATGTAACTGAGGAAGTGGATACACTATTTAGAATTTGGGTTGGACTGTCAAATTCAAGTTTGTATATTTCTCCTGCGTTCTCCCTAAGTAGACCATCCAGTAAATCCGTACCCGCCGAGAGTAGGGAGTATATGCCTTCAGATCACGTATAGGGACCATCCTCTGCGGAGTGATGAATCATGTCGCTATGCCCCTTCCCAGTCAAAATCACCTTGACCGCTCAAGATCGAGCCGATCTTGAAGCGGTCACACGCAAGGCAACCAGCCCACAACGTGATGTTTTTCGT
>LFCJ01003540.1_pt1 | contig 11447 bp, 11 predicted proteins | sample 643141 | NCBI WGS metagenome assembly LFCJ01 (sample SAMN03766243, study PRJNA286221) | soda lake metagenome | biome: soda lake; feature: Kulunda steppe; material: water; isolation source: sample B1-Br-g2 brine of Lake Bitter-1 | place: Russia: Kulunda steppe | collected 2010-07 | reverse complement strand
TCAAAGTTGGTGCTGTCGTGCGCTTTTTCATCCGTGATACTGAACTGATCGATGGTCTGATCGGTAACGTTGTGGACCAGGTGGAGCCGTGCTCCAGCCTGGTCCTCTTTCCGAGCGCGAAACTCATCCGAAAGAAGTTCGTTGAGCCGAACAATCGTTCCATCACTTATCATCACGTCTCTAAACCGTTCGAACTCGTCAGTGACTGTGTGAGGGACAGCAACCTCGTCGAGGCCGAACTCGACGATGTCGCGGAGGTAGTCTGCGAGATCAGGTGTCAACCGCTGATAGTACCCGCCCGGAGAGAGTGTTTCGTCGGCACTCGAATTGTAGCTCCGCCGGAAGGCTGCCAGCGTTCGGCTTTCGCCGGTGGCGAAGCCGAACGCGAATGACCAGACCAGAGGCGGTATCTGGAGTTTCCCTTCTCGTTCGATCACGCCGACTGCCTCGGCGTGATCTTCCAGCGCTTTGGAGGGAAGGAGGTTAGTAAGCCGCTGTTCAATTACGTTTGAGGAGGCTTTGGTGTACACAACTGTTGCCTCCTCATTCCTGTCGAAAAGAATTCCCGAAAGCCGCTGCTATCAGCTGGTTCTGCGCTTAGCTAAAGACGGATGCAGCAGACGGTAGCTGACCTCCGAAACGACACCACCAGCCAGTAAACGGAGTCACAGCAGCTGCGTTTCTTTCGGAACGACTCGGCGAATCAAACACTGTTATTTGTGTTGGCTCAAATAGAGAACCGAGAGCTACCAGTACGATGCAAAAAATTCTGATTACATCCCAAGAGACGGACGTGGATTCTGCGGAGTATGAATACATATTTTCAGTGGCTGATCTTCTTGCAGATGTTTCACAGGACGAAGTTGTCACGGCATCGTGGGAGGTTTCGTCGCTCAGTGTGCCGAACACCGGCTGTATCGAGTACTCGATCCTCTGGCGGAAAATTGCCCAACCACAGACAAACGATCTTATAGAGGCGATTCTGTTCGCTCGCCGACTGGAACGGAAACTCGACGAACTGCAGATCACGGATGGAACCCTCGTCTGTGAGGACTCCGTGAAGGACCTGTATGCGCGGGTTGTCGAAGACGTTGGCAAGAACGCCGGCCTGGAAACAGAGCGGTTAGACAGCGGGCTCGTCTCGACGCTGACGCTCCTGATTCAGATGCTCCCGATTTTGGGGAAGTTGGCCGTCGAGATATCTGACTGGTTCGTCACTCGAATCGTGACGCTGGGAGCCGATCCGACCGAGACGGATATCGGCTACTTCCCACCGATCGAGCGTCTCAGCAGCACACTGCCCATCGTCGAACAGTTCACATCCAAACCACGAACGATTCTGGTGGTCCCCTATCTGTACTACATCCTCCAGTCCGATGTGAAGACCAAATTAGACGAGTACGAACCAGTGGTTGTCAATCAGTATCTCTCGGTAGCCGGGTTCGCAGGACAGATTCGTGATATGGGAACGATCGCACGGGAACTGCTAACGCTCGGTTCGTTCACGCCCATGGTGGTCAATCATATTGAGTCGGAGTTCGGAATCCGACTGGAGGCGACCATCGGGCTGCTGATGCGAAACGCACTCACCAATTTTCGTCTTGTCCGTGCACTCGTCCACCAGAGATCAATCCGAGCAGCACTCTCTCGGACAGGGGTGCGAAAAGTGGTTATCGGCTCTGTAGATCCGATCGGACGAGCGATCATACACGAAGCCACCAGACAAGATCTCGACGTCTATCATATCCCCCACTCGGTTGGGACCATGCGGCCAGTCAACCCACGGGGGAACGCAACGACGTTCCCCTCTGGGGAGCTGGATGTCCGATACTACAACGACGTCGTTCCGGACGACCATCCATGGACCGTAGAGCCGCTGGGACGCCCCTATCTGGTAGAACTCCGCAACGAATACGTCAAAGAGAGCGACGATAGGCGAACGGAGGCTGCTGCCGACGAGCCATGGAAGGTTCTGATCGCCACTCAGCCCCGCCCGGAGGACGTACAACGGGAGTTCATCGGAGCGATAGTCGAATCCTGTGATCCAGACCGGTTCGACATTACGATCAAACCACATCCAGGAGAGGACGTGGAGTTCTATATGAAACTCAAACAGGAGTACGAGGATATAAACGTCATCACAGGGGATCTGTATGACACGATTGTCGAGAGCGATCTCACTGTAACGATCAGATCGAACGTTGGACTCGAATCGATAATTATTGGGACCCCAACAGTCTGTTTCAATGCTGATTCGTGGGGACCGTTCAGTCTCGAGCAGACATACGCACTCACTGATGACGTTCCTGTGTGTGGCTCCAGAACGGAGTTTCAAACGTTCATCGACCAGCTCGATAGCGATGGGCTCTCCCGGTTACGGGATCGTCAGCGAGAGTTCGTCAAGCAGAACTACTATCTAGATTCGGACTGTGCGGCAAAGATGGCAGCGTATATCGAGTCTCACTGATGAGGTTCGATAGCAGCAACCACTCCTGAAACTGCGTTCGGCAGCTCCAGATGCTGGCGAACACTGGGGCCTCGACCGTCTGCTTGCCGAGCGAGCGGCCCCCAGTACGGATAAACAAGAGGTTAATAACGACGGTCCGAGAGTAGAGGCAATGAATCCGAGTGCCGAACAGGACTGGCTCGAGACACGGTTTGACGAGCTGTGGCCGATTACACGGAGTATAACTGGCCCTGGCTTCCGGGAGAGTGTAGACATCCTGCAGCAGGACATTCCACTCGAACTCCAGAGTATTCCCTCAGGAACAGCTGTGTTTGACTGGGAAATTCCACCAGAGTGGACGATCAACGAGGCAAAATTGACGGGGCCCGGCGGGGAAGTGTATGCGGATCTCGATGAGACAAACCTGGCGGTCGTAAACTACTCCGAGCCGGTAGACAAACAGCTGAGCCGTGAGGAACTCGAGTCACATCTGTATACACTACCTGACCTTCCAGCGGCCACACCGTACGTGACAAGCTACTACGAGCGGAACTGGGGGTTTTCCCTGCCGCATACCACCTACAGCTCGCTTCCAGACGGGGAGTATCACGCCTATATCGACAGCGAGCTGGACGAAAGCGGTGAGCTGAACTACGCCCACACGGTGCTCGAGGGAGAGAGTGACCGAGAGATTCTTCTCAGCAGCTACCTCTGTCATCCATCGCTTGCAAACAACGAACTGAGCGGTCCGTTGACGATGGCCTCTCTGTATCGGCGTATCTCTGCGTGGGAGAACCGCAAATTCACCTACCGGTTCGTTATCGTCCCGGAAACAATTGGCTCACTGGCGTATTTGGCCCGGTACGGCGACCAGTTACAGGAGAACCTGGTTGCGGGATTGGTGTTGACCTGTCTTGGGGGTCCAGAAGGGACGCTCTCCTACAAACAGACACGACGAGAAGACGCGCTGATCGATACGGTGGTCGGACACATCGACGACCGTATGGATCGGGAGTTCCGAATCCGACGGTTCGACACGGGAGGGTCAGACGAGAGACAGTACTGTTCGCCAGGATTTAATCTCCCTGTCGGACAGTTCGCACGAACAGTCTACGGGATGTACGATGAGTATCACACCTCGTTAGATACGAAGGAGTTCATGCGGGTGGGGTCACTGGTAGAAAGCGCAGAGGCAATCGAGGAGGTCCTCGAAACGCTCGAATATGCCGGCTACTATCTCAATCAAGAGCCCTACGGGGAGCCAATGATGAGCAAGCGAGATATGTATCCAACAGTAAACGACCCCGACAGCTACAAAGAGGGGAATCTCGTCGATACCATGATGAGAGTACTGAGCTACAGCGACGGCACTGTCTCGGTCGTATCTGTGGCAGACCGGTACGATATGCCGGTCGAAGAGTTCCAACTGGCTGTCGAGCAGCTCTGCAGTGCCGGGTTGTTAGAACCGTTCGAATACACACCGGGGTATCCTACCCAGTTCGACCAGCCCAACCGCTGAGAGCCTTCCCACTACTAGGTGAGGAGTGCTCTCTGCAGGTCGGTTAGCTGCCTCCTGTTCGATCACATGTAGCCGAGATCCCTAAGGCGGTCTTCGACAGCACCATCGGTGACTGATTCTGTGGTGTCATCCCGTGCTGTTTGCTGTTTGTAGTCGGCCGCAGCGGTCTCGAAGTACGCTGTTTCGAGCCCATCGACATCGAAGTCGTCGTCGGTCTGCTGCTGCCAGCAGGGTCGGTCGGGGTCGAGCCGGTAGTGGGTTCGGTTTCCAAGCGAGTCCCAGACCATCTTCGTCCTCGAGCGGGTGACAGATCGTATCAATCTGTTCCAGTAGGCGTACTCGCTGGACTCGAACTCCCTGTAGTTCCGGGGATCTCCAGTGCCACCCAGACCGATGACTTCTGCAGGGACCTGCTCCGCGGTCAGTTCGCTATCCCACTGTCGTCCCGCGGCGAGATTCTGTATGAGTTCTCCGAGGGAGAGCTGGGAAAACAGCTGGTCTATACAGTCGGGATAGCCATCCGGTGGATTGATTATCTCGAGGGGAACGTGGAGAAGCCCTTCACTGATGTTTCCCTCGTGGTGTATCAGTCGGTCGTCGGCCTGGTAGCCAAGATTATGGCCGTGATCTGCTGTGATGACGACCGTCGTCTCGTTGTCAGTCCGGGTTTCGATCTCGGAGACGAGAGTCGCTATCCGGCGGTCCAGATAGTCGATGGCTGCACCGTACAGTGAGCGATAGTGTTCGAAGTACGCCTCACTCCCCTTTCCATCCTTGTTTACTTCCCACTTGTTGAGCTCATCACTGCACCACGTATTGGGGACCGAGTGCAGATCAGTATCGAAGTGGATCATGGTTTGAAGCGGCGTATGTGCGTCCATATAGTTCAAAAACATAAAGAACGGGTCGCCGCTGGACGCGTGGTCGATCGCAGTTTTGGTTATGGTTTTCGCGCTGTCGTCTGTCAACTTCGGCCACGGTGTCGTGAGACTCGCAACATCGAACCACTCACCCAGAACGTTCGCCAGACTTCGGGCCGGGTGTCGATGGGCTAAACTGGCGCGTATCAATCGCGCTTTGGAAGCGAGAGACCCTCCCTCGAACCCCTCGGTGTACTCGCTCGGTGAGAGACCTGCTGGATAAATACTGTCGTGAGTAACGAAATCCCGGAACTCATCGAACAGCTGATCGAATCCGAAAAGCGAGTTTGCATACGGGTTCGCACTGAGCCCGATCTTTCGGCACGACAGTGACGAGAGAAACGTCTCAGTTTGGAGATCCGCAAACGTCTTCGTCCGGTTGAAACTCTCTCTGTGTACACCGTGACGACTGGGAAGGTCGCCCGTGAACATACTCGCGTGACTCGGAACGCTCCACGTGCTCGCTGTCCGACACTGCTCGAAGGTCGTATCAGAGAGGTCCTGGATCTGGGTCGCATACTCATCAAAATAGTCCTTCCGAACAGTATCGAGAACGACTAAGATCATGTTCCGGTCTGTCGTAGTGGGCTGAGAAGACATCGTATGAGGGTTCAATAGACCTACTTATCAGGTCCGAATATATATTATCATTTCTGTTCGTCTGTCGGTGTCGAGATACTATCTGAAGTGAGGCTCGTCACACCGCGTCGGCGGGCTGCTGAGAAACAGATCCAGGAGCAGGACGTCTACCGACCTGAGGAGTACGAGGCTGGTACGTCGTCGGCCATCGGTGGATGAATACAGCTCACCACTCTTCCATCAGGGCGAACGGATTGTCTCGAAGTGCGGCCGCTGTTTCGCGGATGAAATCCTCGAATTCGAACGATGTAACCGTCCCGGCACCCAGCTCAGCGGAGTGTATGAGCCGGTTGTCTCGTAACCGATCAGCGAGTACTGATTGGCCGAGGGACGGGTCGAGATGGAGATTCCGAACATACATCTCGTATGTTTCTACCGACATGTTCCCCTCTCGGTCAACGTACTCCCCCTCGAACTGTTTCCAGTAGCGGTAGGGGACCTCCATATCCTGTTCGACATAGTGGACCAGAGAGTTATATTTGATTGGTGCACCCAGCAGGAGCACTTTCGCTCCCTTCTGTCGGAGGGCGTCGATCGCGCCGCCTGGATCGAACGCGGATGACGTATCCCGTCGACACACTTCCCGAGCGTGGCTCCCGATACCTGCGATAGACTGCATTGGATGGGGGCTGCGGACAGTGGTCTCTTTGGTTCTGATGTATTCGGTCAACACACCCATCTGGGACGGTGTCTCGGTGATATCGAACCGGTTGCCGGAGGCAAACCCGAAGTTGAACGTCGGAACGAAGAGCCCGCCGTCTGCGCCGAGACGGTCGATCAGCTCTGTCGTGATGATCTGTGGGTAGTCGTCGATCCGCTCGTTTCGTATGAAGCCCAGATTATCGAGAGAGCTGTGGACGAATACGAGATCACCATCGGTGATGCCGACCTGACGAAGCGCCGAATGGAGTTCGTCGATCGTGTACACGTTCTCGTCACGAGTACTGTCCAGCGGGATATCTAACGAATCACCTCCAGGTACAGTTGCGTCCGGCTGATCAGCCTGGCCTGCTGCCGTCGTCACCGCCTGGTTTTCGACCGACTGCTCACAGAAGCTGACGAGAGTCCCGAGCCGTGTCAGATCGTTGGGATCTACCGAGTCGAAATCCAGCCCGATCCCGAACTGGTCTTCGATCGCTGACAGTAGTTTGAGAAAGTCCAGTGAATCGACCAGCCCGGACTCGATCAGATTCGTGTCGGCACCGAGATCACGGTCTGCGTCGATCTCCTCGCGTACGAACGCTGCGATCGATCTATCACTCATGGGCTTCATGGAGTCGTGTTGTAAGCTGCTGTCTGTCGATCTTCCCGTTGACATTCAGTGGCATTTCGTCGATCAGATGGATCTCCTTCGGACACATGTATCCCGGAAGTTCGGATTCACACAGAGACAGAATGGACTCAGTGTCCACGGAGTCCTCAGCGGCGAGAAAGGCATGGATCGACTGTGCGACCCCGTCTTTCATCGGCCAGCCAACTGCTGCTGCCATCTCAGTTCCCGTTATCTGTCGCAGTACGGACTCGGTTTCGAGCAGTTCGACTCGATGACCGCGAACCTGGATCTGATCGTCGATCCGGCTTCTGAAATGGAGGATCCCATCATCATCTTCCCACACAAGGTCACCAGTCCGATACCACTCTGTATCATTTATTTTAATGAACGCCTCGTTAGTTTCCGCTGGTTTGTTCAGGTAGCCCCCAAACACTTGCGGGCCAGATACGCACAGTTCTCCCTCTTCACCCTGTGTTACTTCTTCATTGTCCCGATTGATAATTCGCCACTGCTGTGTTGAGAATACTTTCCCAATAGGTGTGATCCCATTTTCACATTTGTCTTTTGACTCGTCTTTTTCCCAACGATATCGCGCCGTTGCGATCGTTGATTCTGTCGGGCCATAGAGATTTTCAACAAAAGAATTAGGGGCGGCCATCTGCCATTTCTCAGATATTCTGCCGGACAATGCCTCCCCACAGAATAAACTATACCGTAGGTTCTCATAACTATCGGGCTTAAGCTGATTAAACTCAGACATGAACATCGCAGTCGACGGGACGGTAAACCAGACAGTTAAATTTTCGTCTGTGATGAACGGTCCAGGAGCCATTCGTTTGCTTTCTGGGATAACGTGGAGACTTGCTCCTTCTCCCCAGCAGACAAACATATCATGTACACTTAAATCAAACGTAAGATCAAAGAATTGTGAGAACCTATCAGACGGCATGAAATCATAACAATCACGGATGTATTCGATATAAGACCGGGCATTCTGATGTGTGATTGGTACCCCTTTAGGCCGTCCAGTACTCCCAGAAGTGAAGAGCACATATGCAGTTTCCATAATAGATATATCGGGTGATATTTTCGGGCCTATTTCGTTCGTTGCAGTCGGCTGCGTATCGACACTGATGACACGAGTAGTAGAATCAACATCCCGGAGTTCCGCTTGTTGGTCCTCATCTAATTCAAAAAGGCAGACGACAGAAACAGACCGATCCAGTTCTTTGAGGAGCGCCGGCAACGTTTCGAACCCAGAACGGTCGATCAGCAGAACGTCTGTCGTACAGTCGGTGAGAATCTGTCGGTTACGCGAAGCCGGATGTTCCGGCTTTATTGGAACGTATGCCCGTCCAGAAAGGAGCGTACCGAGAATACCGGCATATGCATCGCTACTCTTCCCTACCAACAGACCCACGTGGTTGGAGTCCGGGGTTCGTTCCGAGTTGAGTGTCCGACAGATGCTCGCAGACCGGGTTCCGAGCTCGGCGTAACTGAGTGTTTCATCCTCGACAACGAGCGCCGTTTTTTTGGGATGATCGCGCCAAGACGTCACAAAGCCGCGGCCAAGGAAGTCCGCTGTGTCACTCATTGTTCGATCTGGGATCCAACAGCAGCACTATAGCGATAGCTGCGTCCGTCGTGTGGGAAATGCTCAGTGTACTAGTCAAATTATCTAAACAGTCGCCATGGAGTTCTGGTGGCTCGTTGTCTCCCCTCCGTTGGATTTCTATTCCTGTCATATTTGTCCACCGTACAGATTCAATTTGTTCTGTTGCCTTAAACGTAGCTTCTTTTGCGACGAATCGACCGGCGAGATGCTGGGATGGCTCGGCCTTCGAGAAGCAGTAGTCTAGCTCCCGGTCAGTGTAGACGTTCTCAAGAAAGGAAGCGTCTTCCTTCCGGTCGAGATCAGCAAACCGTGTAACATCCTCCATATCGATACCCAGTGCCGGGGAACAGTTCATCGCTGAAAAGTAGCTGTGAGAACTATAAAATAGTATTGTCAAACTCGAATACCGAGAATAGCAAATCTGTTGGCTCTCGAACAGCCTCCAGCTCGGTGATCTACCGGCACTCGGTACTTCACGAAGGACGTAATCGGTCCGGTTGAATCGCCGATTTGATGACGAGAAAGTGTCTGGGCAGGGATATTTTTACCAATCCAGACCCAGACCTTTATTTTTCGGCCTCGGAAGTAAAAGACGTAGCGGAAGAAGTCATTTCTCCGCTTCCCTTGTCGGGTGTCGAGGGGAGCCCCCTCGACCACGGCGACATCTGGCTTGTCGTCATCCTTGCCTGTGTCAACCAGCCCTCGATCTGGGAAACGTGCAAAGACACCGACGGGACGCCATGTGATGACGCGACTCTTGCGTAGCTTCACACCCTTGACCGTCACTGGCTTGAGTTCGTCGCCAACCTTATGCTTGGACGCCTTGCCATGAGGATTCTCGACCGGTCAGGGTCGAGAATCGTCTCCATCAACTTCATCGACAATCTCTATCACGGAGAGCACTACGACGAGGAAGGCGAACTCTGTTCGATGGCTCCCAAAGACGGGACGACAACCTGCCATCGCTACTGCACCGCCTACGTCGTCGCCAACGAGAAGCCGGTAACACTGGCGATGACCTACGTCCGCAACGACGAAGACGAGGCCGACGCGGTCGAGCGTGTGCTCGCCTACTTCAAGAACTATCCGTTCGAGATCGACCTCTTGCTTGCCGACAGCGGCTTCTACAACGAACGCGTCATCCGCCGCGCTCGTGACATCGCCGCAACGGTCGTCCACGTACCAAAGAAAGGCGAGCGGATGAAAGACAAACTCGATACGCACAAGTTGTACATGACGACCTACCGCATGTACAAGGTCAGCGAGCGGGAACTGAAATTCCCGCCACGAAGTCGCTGTCTCCTACCAAGCCGGAGATTGTGGCAAGAGCGGAGAGGTCGTTCGTGGCTATGTGGCGTGCGATCTGGCTGATCGCACGCCGAAGCAGGTCGAACGACTCTGCCGAAAACGCTCGGCGATTGAGACCAGCTATCGTGTGTTCCGCCAAGCACGAATGGTAACGATGACTCAGGATTCAACCGTCCGCTTCGCGTTTGTCCTAGTCGGATTCTTACTGGAAAACCTCTGGCTCGTGCTTCGATGGGCGGGCGGGACCTGCCCGAAGAGTCCACATTCAAAACCTTCTCTGACTGGATCAGACACGCATTAGAGGAAGAATTAGAGCGGAGTTGGGAGATTTAGATAAACGGCGTCGGTGTACCAGAAGCGTACGCACCGGCCGCGGGCTAAGTGTGATTTGGGGAAGTTATTGAGGATCAGTATCTCTTTGTTGTAGTGACTGGTCGAGAGAAGGAGATCATCCGACATCTGAGCAAAAACGATCTTGATCGTCTTCTCGGCGAGGCGGATAACCAGAAGGAATTCGAACGCCTCGTATTTCTCAAACGGCTGTACAAAAGTGCTAGGTGAAGGAAGCCGCTGATGACGTTGGTAAATCGGAGGGCACTGCCACAAACTGGGCCAATCGCTGAAACGAAGGAGGTCTAGGGAAGCTCACACCGAACTTCGGGGGCGGTCGGTCCCCGAAGTTCGATCACAATCAACAAGCCGAACTCATCGAACTTCTGCGTGAAGGCTAACCGTGGAAAAAACAGGAGATTCAGCATCTTCTGGACGAGGAGTTCAATGTCGAATATCATCCGCACTACTTGCCAACATTCCTTGACAACCTCGGCCTTTCGTACGCTATTACTCGGACAAAGCGGCCAGATCGACCTGATAACGCCGAAGAAATCCTTAACGAACGCGTCGAGTACGCGTACGACGAGGATTCTCACGACCAACCACACAATAAGCGCGTGAGTGACGACAAAAAAGAATGGGATTCGGATGAAGATATCTGAACCGATGGTGGGATTGTAGTGAGATTTTTTAACATCTCGCATCCACAACCCTGGGACAATTCTCAGCGATTGTACACAGTTGATGATCCACAGATCACCCGGCCGCTGGTGAAAATTGACACACCAGCGACCGGCTTCTATGCGTCCAACGGAGAGAGCGTTCTGTTGTTCCCACCTAATCAAGAGAAAGAACAGATCTGCGGCTGTTTCGAAGAGGTCCGCGAGCAGAATCTCGGCAAGCGGATTCTGCTCGTCTTGGACAACTTCTCCTCACAGGTCTGTAAGTACACGCGTAAGCGTGCTCACGAACTGGGGATTAACCTGGTGTTCTTGCCGATTGGTTCCCCGGATCTCAATCCAATCGAACCTCAGTCGATCACATCGAGAATCTCACGATCTCCTCCAGTAGGTGCTGAATCTGTGTCTGCGGTGGCTGGCTAGCCCTCAACAAGACAGTGACCGTGAGTTCTACTGCTACCAGTCGCTGTCGGCGGCGTTCAGCCGCCGACGCGACGGTGTCGCCACTCAGGGACGCTGCCCTGATCCGAGGGCAACTACCGGAAGAACCGGCTGTCGAGCGGTTGGTTCGCTGGTACAGCCCGACGAACTCCGAGGGCTGTCTAGGCAGCGCGGAGTACTATGTTGCAGAACTCTACGAACGACCACTCCAAGAGGCGGCGCCCCCCGCGGCGGGGCGCCGCCACGTACATCCAGTGCAGATAGCGCCAGACG
>LFCJ01003539.1_pt1 | contig 11447 bp, 8 predicted proteins | sample 643141 | NCBI WGS metagenome assembly LFCJ01 (sample SAMN03766243, study PRJNA286221) | soda lake metagenome | biome: soda lake; feature: Kulunda steppe; material: water; isolation source: sample B1-Br-g2 brine of Lake Bitter-1 | place: Russia: Kulunda steppe | collected 2010-07 | reverse complement strand
TCCATCGTGCCTTGACATCAATTCTTGAAATCATCGCTCATCACCGAATACCTCGGTTACATTCTCGGCATTCTCGCTGGTCTCGATGTGCGAATACATCTGTGAGGTCGTCTTCGGATCAGCGTGCCGAAGGGTCCGTTGGGCGCTGGCGGCCCCGCGTTCTCGATACAGTTTTTCACCAACGCCCCGCCGTGCGCCGTGTAGCGTGAGGTAGTCCTTCTCGCCGTCGACCTGAATGTCGCCACCCTCACAGAGTCCTTTGAGTACTGATCGAGCTCCGTTGGTAGACAGTGCTGGTGGTACAACCCCCAAGGTTCGACAGTGGTCGAGCAGGCTCTGCGAGTCGTCGTCGGGCCGCTCGAATGCATCGGGCAACACACGGTACATCGACGGTGCATGTAGCGAGATGAACACCGGCCACTCCTCACTGGCTGGGTCAACCACCCGTCGGAGTTGTTCGAGCGGGTGATGGGTTTGACCTGGCAGTTGAGCGGGCTCGCGTTGTTGGTTCTTGCCAAGAATCGTAATCTGGTTGTCCTCGATATCGACGTCGGCCCACCGAAGCCCGACGCGGCGGTCGTCGCGAGAATCTTTGAGAATCTCACCGCCACGCACACCAGTAAACGCCAGGACGTACGCCAGTGCTTTGTCACGGATCTCGACTACTGCCTCGGTGCCGCGATCGTCGATAGCCTCGCTGGCTCGCCGGTCAACGTAATCGAGTAATTGTCGGCGTTCGTCGGTCGACCAGAACTGTTGGGAGCCACTTACCGTCGATGGGCGTTCGGGCAGCTCGTCTTTGGCGACCTGCTTTTGCGCGGGGTTTTCCTCGATCTTGTCCCACTTGAGGCAGTAGTCGAAAAACGCTGAGACGTTATCGTAGTAGGCCCACGCGGTCGACGCCGCGATCCCGCCGTCGACACCAGGGGTTTGGTGGGCGTCGACGCGCTGCCGGAGGTACGTGGCATACTCGGCCAGGACCTCTTTGTCGACGTCGTCGATTGTCGTGGCTTTGGGTGCGACCTGCTGGCGAAAGCCGCCTAGTACGTACTTTAGGTTCGATTTGTAGTTGCCCGATTTTGAGCCCGACTGTAGAAAGTCGTGGATGGCGTCTTTGAGGGGCTGAGAGGTGGGGGTAGCGTCCTGCTGAGTGCGTTCCATCGTTCGTGCTTCGTGTACAGCGTCGACCCTAGTAAATCTACTGTACATTACTGGTCTAATGCACAGTAAGCTGAATTCGCAGATTTGGAAATTTGGATTGCGATTAGAGTGGCTCTAGCGTGTGAATATAGCGTTTGAGTGGTTTCGTAGAAGTAGCATAAACTGCGTAATGCTATAGCGAAATTCTTGCCTGAAGTTGCGTATGCCGACTTTCACCGTCACACGCCGTCGACGACACAACGGCTTTCATAAGTTATCTACGCCCAGACGACACCCGCCCCTCATTGCCGTGTGTCGAAGCTACAACCTAAGACTGGCGACACTGAGCACTAATATGGCGTTGGTCGACGAACAGTGTGTACCAAAATACCAAACCTTCGAGGGCTACAACGTTGCGTCGTCGGTGCGTGCCTCACTGGACTTACGGTGACCTGAGAATTGACCGATGTAGGCCTTGACGTGATCATTGTTGAGGTAAGGGGCCGCGTCGGCGGCCGAACGGCCGAGGGTTCGCTACCAAGCGGTGATTTGATCAACCACGGAGCAGAGTGGATGGGTACAGAACATGAGCGAGTCCTCAATTTGGTCAAAACGTTCGACCTCGATTTGTGTGAACAGTACGACGTGGGCAAAGACCGGATCACAGTGACTGGAGAACTGTTTGACCACGAGAAGTGGTTCCGTGCGCTTCCACCGGAATCGAATTCTATTCGGATATACCGAATAAATAGACAGTAAATGAGTCTCGGGGGGCTAACGACGCAAATGGTCACGTCTATATACGTTTTTGCTGGTGAATCAAGCGCGAGTCGACTTAGTGGTCCTGTCCGTAGTCCGCAAAGCGTGCCAGCAGGGTGTCGATCTCCTCGTCGGGGAGGATGTTCGGCTCGTCGATACTCACTGCCTGATAGTGAATTCGGGCACAGTACTCGACCATCAGCGCGACTTCGAAGGCCGCCCCGACCGAGCCACCAACTGCCAGCACGCCGTGATTTTCGAGCAGACAGGCGTTGTAGTCGTCACCAAGCGCAGCAAGTGTAGCTTGGGCGAGCTCGCCAGTCCCATACGTTTCGTAGGGGGCGACTGGGATTTTGTCACCGATGAAGGCGATGAGGTAGTGTGAGGCCGGGACACTCGGTATCTACTGTAAAAGTTGGCTCTGTTTGTACCCAAGGACGTTTTCAGCACAAAACCCCTTTATATGTAATAAAATCGATTGGTAGAGATGCTGTGTCGGTGCTGCCCAATCAAGCCTTATGCTCAAAATATGAACTGTCTGTAAGCTTTCTATAAAGTACTCAATCGAGTGAGTAGTCCACCTGTTCCTGGCTCGAACTTGATGCCGATGATGTGGTTCATGTGCTGTTGATTGGCTACTGCAGATCATCCGCAAGTTAATCAAGGATTCGGCTGGCGATATTATGTGTCGTCCTTGAGGAGGCGTTCCGTCCGCGCAGCTGCACTGAGCAGCGAGGCTTCCTGGAATTGTGAACCGATTAATTGGAAACCGACTGGGAGTCCGTCCTGACACTTGTTTGGAACTGTAATCGCTGGTAAGCCTGTAATGTTCGCGATCTTGGTGTAGCGGCCGGTCCCAAGTGAATTCTTGTCGTGAATTGCATCCGGATCTTGGTTTTGCTCGAGTTTCGGTGCGAGATGCGGAACCGTCGGCGTCACGATAGCGTCGTAGCCTTCCATCGTCGATGCAATCTCCTCGCGAATTGCCCGGGAAACCTCTCGTGCTCGCGTGTACTGACGCCCGTTGTAGCGATGGATGAGAGTCGCACCGGCGAGAATTCGGCTCCGGTGGAAGTCGTTCATCTCGCTGGCTGATTCTTTGAGACGAGACGCAAGTCCGAGGTGCGCGTCGCCATCGACGGCCCCGTTGCGACGGTAAGGAACGCTCCCGTCGCGCCAATGAGCAGCGAGTTCGCAGTAACTGGTCGCATTCTTCGCTTGGACGACAGTTTCGAGCTCATCGAACTGGACCGTCTTGATTGTCACTCCCGCTTCGGAGAGCCGTTCGAGTGCGGTGTCGTGTCGCGATTCGACCGGCTCGGCTTTAGGCTCATCGCGTTCACCGGAGAGCACGGCGAACCGAAGGTCGGATGCATTAGCAAGGTTGGTAGCAGAAGCGATGTATTCCCCAATGTAGTAGTCGTCGCTGCCGGCTGCGACCATGCTTGCTGGGTCCTGTTCATCCTTGCCTGCGATAGCCTCAAGCACCCGCGCCGCGTCGTATACTGAGTTTGCAAGGGGGCCCGCGTGATCGAGCGTGTAAGTATTCTCGACAATCCCTGAAATCGGGACCAGCCCGTACGTCGGCTTGAGGCCGACAATGCCACAGAACGCGGCTGGCATCCTGACCGAACCGCCCGTGTCGGTGCCAATTGCGACGTCGATGTCTCCCGCAGCGACCGCAGCTGCCGAACCACCGGATGAGCCGCCGGTCTCCCGGGTTTCATCTCGCGGGTTGATAATTTTTCCTTTGAAGGATTGTGACCGCCCTCCGACAGCAAACTCGTCTAGGTTGGTTTTCGCCGTGATTTCAGCACCGGCCGCGCGCAGCCGGCTGATGAGCGCTGCGTCCATCTCTGGAATATGGCCGCGCATAACCGCTGATCCGCACTGCATCGGCACGCCAGCGACGGCGATGTTGTCTTTGACCCCAACTTTGACGCCGGCAAGCAAATCGGAGCTATTCTCCATCGGGGGGATTGAACAATCAATGCTAATCGCGTTGTATGGGTTTTTGCCGGGTTCGCGCCATGACCTATCGCCGAAATCTTCCACACCTCGATTGAGCGGGAATTCGTAGATCTCCTCTAGCCCAGCAGCGAGCCGGGCGCTTACTTGATCAGTCAAGTCCGCAACTGTTGCATCGTTCACCTTGAGGCCGTACCGTTCCGCCAGTTCCTCTATCTCATGCTCCGAGACGGGTGGGACTTCTGACATAGCGGCTTGCTGTACCGAGGGCATATATTTATATGCATTTTCAGTTAGTTTTTGCCCCTCGACTGTTCCTCAATCGGCTGAATTCCGAAATCAGGTTGTTATGGGGTTACTAAAATAGATTTGTTCTCTGACATCTTGGATTGATTCATTCATGATTCCATCTCTATCACTTTCCCGTCACCGGGTTTTCCAACGACCACACCGTCCTCGAACACAATGTTACCGCGGACGAACGTTAGGGTTACCTTCCCAACAAACGTCTCACCATGGTACGGGGTGACGTTTGACTTTGAGTGCAGATCCTGGCGGTCCAGCGTCCACTCGGCGTCGGGATCGAATACAACAATGTCGGCGTCTGTTCCAGGACGGAGGCTGCCCTTCTTCGGATACAAACCCCAGATTTCGGCCGGACGCCGGCTATGCATCTGAATCCACTTCTCATAGGAGATATATCCCTGGTTAACGAGCGTCAGCATGGCCGGAACCTGAGTCTCTAGGCCGACAAATCCTGAGACGGTGTTCCATGTGCTCTGGTGGGGATCTTCCATCCCTTTTTCTTTGTCGGTGTACGGCGCGTGATCTGTCGCGATACAGTCGATCGCGCCGCCTTTAATGCCGACTTCCCAAAGAAGTTGCTGCTCTTTTTTCGTTCGTAGTGGTGGGTTGACCCGGCCGGCAGATCCCTTCTCGTCTAGGTCATCAATCGTGAGTTGGAGATAGTGAGGCATCGTCTCGGCGGTTACGTCGACACCACGGTCCTTCGCCCGCATGACGAGTTCAGCACCGGAGCCCGAAGACTCGTGGAACATGTGCACAGGGCAATCGGTATATTCCGAGAAAAGACAGATGCGGGATATTGCCTCCTGTTCGGCGATCGGACCAGCGGCACGAGCGTGCCACTTCGGATGTGTCTTTCCCTCAGACTGGTACTTGTCGGAGAAGTGATTTATGATTTCGTCGTTCTCCTCGTGAAAACCGACGCGGGCACCCAGTGAGGAAATTTCCTGCATGGCCTCAAGCAGTTGGCCATCGTCTGGACTGCCCCAATCGTATTGGCCGCCCCCTCCGCTCATCAGGAAGCATTTGAAGCCGACGGCGCCTGCCTCGACCAGTGGCTCCAATTGATCTACGTTGTCGTCGCTTACGAGCCCATATGATTGGGCGTCGACGACTGCGTTCTCTTCGATGAGTTTGTACACGTGTTTGAGTGTCTCGGGATTGTCGACAACCGGATCAGTGTTCGGCATCGCTATGATTGAGGTGACGCCACCGGCGGCGGCGGAACGGGTCGCGTGCATCCAGTCCTCGCGGTGCTCGTCACCCGGTTCACGTGTATGCACGTGACAGTCCACGATACCGGGTGCGATAAAGTTCCCCCCCACGTCGTACGTTTGATCGCCGTCTGGTAGGTTGCTATCGTACCCAATTGAAACAATTTGTTCTCCGTCAATCGCGACTCCAGCACCTGGCTTTACCAACCCTTCCCCCGTGACGACTGTTCCGTTTTTCAATACTGTATCGACCGACATAATCCTATATTTCCCTCTCTTTGACTTATCTCTATGGAATATACAGAAGTACTTGATTAGAAAATGCAAAAATTTATATTATTTATGAATGAATATTTGGATACTTGAAAGGCTGCTGTTAATTGCGCAAAACCGACTCAATCCAAAATTCATTTAATTGAATGTGTTCGTCTTAAAAAAACCGTGTTTCTCGTCAATAGCTTCGGTTATCAGACTACCCTTGCTTGAGTAGGTTTGAGCGGTCGGTGTGAGTATATAGACCGAAACCTCATCAAAAGTGGTTTTAGATACTCAAAATGCGGATCAACCGCTTCGACAATTCATAGGTGGGCAGTCGGTCAAGCGTTCGGTGCTAATGTTTGTAATTCGTGTATTATTATGATCGCATCAATCGAGAGGTGATTGAATGCCAGCTCAGGTGGTTATTAATTATACTGTGCCCTAATATTTTTTATTATTGGTTCTGATAATATGAATAGTAAGATAACGACCAAGATGGCAGAGGGTACAGAGCTTACAAATATCATGAAGGACCCCTCTGAGAGATTTAGTGAACGAAGGAAGGTGCTCTCTGCGATAGGCCCCAATATAACTCCTAAAAGAAATGCCACGAGTGAATAATCATGCTTCATCATGAAATAGCCGAAGTAACCGAGAGCTAGGAACGTCCAAACATCAAGCCAATTATTCCTCAGGGCGAAAGCACCTAGGCAGGCCAGCACGATAACCATCGGAATTAGGATATTCGTGTCTACTTTTGTAATATAGTAAGCTCTAGATAAAAGCAACAGACCCGCAACAGCAATTATAACTGAACCAATAATTAATCCAACAAAAAGCGCATAGGTGATATGTAGATCGGAAGTAAACATTTGAACGCCTGGATCGACTCCATGCATAATCAATCCACCAAGTAATACGGCTGTGGCCCCACTCCCCGGGATTCCGAAGGCAATTGTAGGTACAACTGAACCTCCAACAGTAGCACTATTGGATGACTCAGATGCGATTACGCCATCTGGATGGCCTGTTCCAAACAATTCTGGGGTTTTTGATGATCGTTGCGCTTCAATATAGGCAACAAAATTAGAAAGAGCTGCACCGGTGCCAGGTATAGCACCGATTCCAAGTCCAATCAGCGATGACTTTGCCACAAGAATAGGTTTCGAAATGGTTGTTTTAAAACCTGATACTATACTACCACTCGTGTAATTCCCGGAAGATTCTGCAATCCCTCCCTTCTTAGCTGCGAGCCTGATCATCTCACCTCCTGCAAATATTCCAAGTAATACTGCCACATAACTAATGCCATCAAATAGAGCAAGTGAGTCAAATGTATAACGGAGCGTCGGACTACTTGGGGCCATTCCGATTGTTGCAAGTGCAAATCCAAAAATACCAATTGTGAGGCCTTTCAATAACGTTCCTTCAGAAACTAGAGCGATCATTGCCAATCCGACAGCTGTAAGGAGAAAATATTCTGGGGTGCCGAACCAACGAACGATATCAATCAGTACTGGCGATAATATTATAATAAGTATGGCGGAAAAGAGGCCACCAATAATTGAAGAAGAAAGTGATAATGATAGTGCAGTTGTGGCTTTTCCTTGTTTAGTCATAGGATATCCGTCCAATGTTGTAGCCGCCGCCGATGCAGTCCCTGGAACATTTATCAATATTGAGGCAATACTAGCGCCCCACATCGAACCAGCGTAAACGGATACCAGCAATAATAACGCTTCAATTCCTCCGAATGGAACAGTTAATGGCAACAAGATAGCCATTCCTACTGTGGACCCTAGACCAGGAGTGGCACCAACGAAGATGCCAATCAGGATGCCTGCTATAATAAACCAGATCGTTGGTCGAGACGTGACTGTATATATTGCCTCTAAGAGAACCTCAAAAGGCATTAAATACCCCCGTAAGTGCTCCTTCATCTAATGGCAACACTAAGTAAATCATAAATAGATAAGCGATTATGAAGCCAGAGATGGTTAACATAATAACTACGTACCAGTTAAGTCTGAACCATAATGTGTAAACAAGAATAAATAATGGGCTCGCCCACAAAATCCCTATTAGATAACCAGTAATTATGTAAAAGCCAATTGACAATCCAGCAAATACTGAGTCAGGTATAGGTCTTTGAGCTGAGGACTCCAGCGAATTCGCACTCACATCATCTTCGAATTCACCCATTTCATCTTTCGCTGCATCTATAAGGGATGTGTCTCTTTTTGTTTTATTTTTCCCGACCGATAGCTTATTAGTTACCTCATGGGGCAGTAGTTTAGCCGCTAGAAGGATACTTGTCCCAATGATTACCAGCCCCGTTGTCAGTCTTGGGAACGTGGCTGCTTGAGTAGGAAACGAAAATGATGTTAGAAACATGTATAAAGATAATATTAACATCGGCAAAAGAATAACATATTCAGTATCGATTTTTATTACCGTACTTTTCAAATATTCACGAGTAACATAGTCTATTGGGTCTTTCATGATTGAAAATAGGTTTTCTTTCTGTATTCTACTTTAAATTTAACCAATGGCTATGTCGAATTATGTTAATTCATCAAAGTCAATAGATTCTCGCAGGTTTTCTATTCCGGACCGAAGCATCTGGTCTACTTCATCACGTTCAAGATGTGCGACGGTTTCTCCTGTTTCTTCTGACCATTGCTCCATCTCATCCGAAAAGAGGATTTGTTCGAATTCATCTTCTAACCTCTCTAATCTATCTTCGGGGGTTCCAGGAGGAGCCCACAGTGCTCGAGTAATCTGCAAAATGTGATCCATATTTTCGACACCTGCATCTTCGGGTGCGATCTCTGCATCTGGGTAGATGTCCGTGCCTATACTCCCAAGGACTGATACTAAGTCCACATCACCTGCTGTAATTTCGGCTTCAGCCCTAGAGTCCGTACCGAGGGCCAACGGTATTTCTCCTCTAGCGACAGCTTCTATTTGTGACTCATCATCATAGCCAATATAATTATCCCACATCAATCCCCATGTCTCTCTCATAGCATGCGCTTGGATATGTGAAACACTGCCTTCAGCTAATCCACCAATCTGATTGATTTCACCATCCTCGTATGCATCCATCGCAGAGTTTATTCCATCTAATTCTAGTTCAGGATCTGCCACTAATACATACGGCGCAGCACTATACCCAATTATTGCCTCAAAGTCTGAAATCTCATAGTTCGGTGGGTCGGATAGCGCTGCTACAACACTGGACGGCGAATTAAATCCGCCAATAGTGTAACCATCTGGTTCGGACGCATGTAATTGACCTAACCCACGAAGTGAGCCTGCACCATCGATATTTTCAACTTCAAAATTGACACCAGTGTTATTTTCAAAATGAGACGTCATTTCTCTCCCCCAGATGTCAACACCACCTCCTGGTGACCACGGAACGATGAATCTCATACTCTGACCGGCATCGAGGTATTCCTCATCATTTTGTTGGGTATCATCCCCTGCCTCACCAATACACCCAGCAATAGCCATTGCTGAGGCTGCAGTAAGCCCTTTAAGTACATTCCTTCTCGTATTCGCCGTGTGGTTTAACAACATGCAACTCACAGGATACATTGCCTGATATTAAGTTTTGGGATGTAGAAATGTTAGATCTATTGACAATACAGCTCTTGACAGCACGTTGTTCAACGGAATCGTGGTTTGACACGGGCAATTCAGACGTGGTAGATCTCTCACTGCACATAGCATTGTTGTCACCGCTTTTGAGCCGAATCTGGATCTGCTTACCGAGTAGGCTGACGATGAATTCGTGTTTCTGCCGGAACATTGGGCGGTGACCTTCTGATCGCACACCCATCTTATTCTCCACGAACTCAGCAACACCTCGGATACTCACCACCACCGCTGTTGGATCGGCTCATCGAAGACACCCAGAAGATCAACAAGCGACGATCGATCTTGCAAGAAGCGCTCGCTACCGCTACGTAACCGAGATATGAGGTTAGCCAAAGACGAATTGTCAACTTTCCCTTAGAGACACCTCGATGCGGCGAGAATCAAGATTGTATCAGCGATCTGCGCCAACAGATCCAATAAGACCGATTACGAGCCAAACACATCGAGTGGAATTATTCATATCGGGCATCGCTAGCGTGGTGCTCTTGTTCTCTTCACTCTACTGCGGCTGCTCAGCAATCTTAATAATCTCCTACACAAGAGCGGGATAGAAAGATACAAGATATTTTGGAAATATACATAATTGATGACCCGAGTCCCAATTATTGATGAGGAAGTTATTCCAGATACTTTTGATATATTTGAAGAACTACCGAGTGATTTTTATCGAGACATTACTCCAGAATATTGGAATAACGCCGGTACAGTTCTTGCATTTGCAAACAACGCGGAATTGGCAAAACTCCATGTGCATGTGAATACCAAACTCTGGATGGATACTGGACTAACTCCCACTGAGACGGAATATGTGATCCTTACTGTAGCTAGAGAATTAGACTCGAGCTATATTTGGCACCCGCACGCTTTGATTGCTGTCTATCAAGCAAACGCCTCCAAGAAAAATATTATTGCTATAGGAAGCCGGAATACAGATGCTCTTGATGGAAAGCTCAGAGCGTTAATCAAGTACGTGGTTGAATTTGTGCAAAAGAATGGAAACGTCGGCGAAAAGACTCATTATGAACTGTCCGAGTATTTCGATGAGAGTACTATCATTGGAATTATTATGTTAGCTGGTTTTTACATTCATTTATTCCATGTCGCATCTGCTCTGCAATTGTCTCATGACGAGGAGGTTATCGGATGGGGGCTAGAAAATTTTCCTTCATCTCATAATCGGTATGGATAATCTACGACAAAAATAAATATTCACTCTTATATAGCACATTATTAATTTCAAAGTGTAGCTTTGATAGCGTGTTTAAGTTCTTTTCCTCTGGGATTGCGGTAAAATTCTCGCTGGGGATGGAGCATTCAGAAATATTGTGTGAGACACCTTTTGAGATTCCTCGAGGCGGCGAGAGCCACCGCCGCGCCGGCTGTTCAGGTAGTCCTCGGTCGGATCAACGCTGGCGTTAGGCACGATGCCGTCGCCAACTGACTCGATAGTCCGGGTGATTCTGCTTTGTCCGTCGTGTTTTTGTACTGACCGGGAGTTCTCAAAAACATGACCGACCCCTTGAGACGATTGTCGTCCCTCTTCAGCCGTGTTCCCGTTCCAAATGCAAGATACGTGGGGACCTGGGCCTCGATCGCCATTCTCACCGTTGGCATCTTCGCACCTCCGATCGGCGGACTCGAGCGGGAGATGCAGTTGGTGATCGGTGTATTCGGTGCGACGCTCGTCTTGTGGCTGACGGAGACGGTTCCGTATGTCGTCTCCAGCACTCTATCGGTCGTGTTATTGTACGCGCTCGGACTTGTTGACACGTTTGGGGCGGCCGTACAGGGGTTCGCTGAGACCCTCGTGTTTTTTTTGTTGCTCCTGTTGCTGCTCGGCGGCGCCATCGGCAAAGTCGGACTCGGCGAGGTCGTCGTCGGGCGAATGCTCTCGACGCGGAGCACCCCGCGCAGCACTGTTCGGTCGCTCGGTACACACATGGTCGCGCTCGCGCTGTTGATGCCGTCTGCAGTCGCGCGTGCCGTGACATTCATTCCCGTCGTCAACCAAATGACCAACGCGTATGGTCTCAATAAAGATGGTAAGTTCCGACGGGCATCGTTCGTCGTGCTAGGCCACATAAACCCGATCGGCTCGATGATGCTGATGACCGGTGGCGGGATGGCGATCATCAC
>LFCJ01003538.1_pt1 | contig 11448 bp, 6 predicted proteins | sample 643141 | NCBI WGS metagenome assembly LFCJ01 (sample SAMN03766243, study PRJNA286221) | soda lake metagenome | biome: soda lake; feature: Kulunda steppe; material: water; isolation source: sample B1-Br-g2 brine of Lake Bitter-1 | place: Russia: Kulunda steppe | collected 2010-07 | reverse complement strand
ATAATTTTTTTGCACGTGAAAATGCATTTCCTTCTTCATATTTTTCTCCAATCTTTCTTATCTCTTCCTCAATCGATTTTGAATCTTTTATCCGTGAAAGAATTTGATTAGAACTTATCATGTTAATGGGTTTATTAGATTGTGTCTCCATCACGGTGTTTCACTCTTATAATTAGGAGGCATTTTTTCCTCATTCTTTTTTATGATGGTGTTGATGAAGATCAAGATGCTAAACAAAAATATTCCTCTCGATGTTCTTATTATCGTACCTCCATTACTCTTATTTTTTATAGATTATTCGATCCCCAATCGGTCACGAAACATCGTCTCAAAAAATGCGCCAAGGTTAAATATCACATATTTATCGCATCATATTATATCCTATTTTTCGCGTTTATTTTATATCTACGTTTTGCTTTAGCCTTACTTTTTTCTTAAGCACGAAAAAATCTCTAAACGATATAAGAAGAAAAGATGATTAATTAAAAAAATAAAAATGCTTACAAAGACATTTAACTATGATAAACTAGCATGGAAAAGGCCCTTAAAAAATAAATCAAATAAAATACCTAACAGACCGATCGTGCGAATGAATTACACCTCAAAATACGCACAACAAGGCGAGGAATTGAAACCGTGTATTTCGTGTCGTCACGCACGCATCGCATGTTTTAATCCAAACGACAAAACGCCACAAATCGTATGCACTTTATTCACTGAAAACATCGATCCAGTGACCGGAAAAAGGACTTACCGCAACGCACATGACGCCAGGTTGACGGGACAAGATGATCCCGATGCATGTGGACGTGAAGGGAGATTGTACCAGAAAAGGATTGACGAAGCCGAACGTGTACACTTTAATGTCGCGTGGTTTGCGGCATGGGCGCAAATTTTAAGCAAAAAATGAATATCATTACGTTTTATTCGTTCTCCACAAAAGGGCGAAGACGAGAACGATTGTGAGTAGATTGATGAAAATCATCAGTTTATTTCCACATCTGACATAGAAAGTGTTATTTTTTTGGGTGTTTCCTCCAGAGACACTCGCTTTTTCTTGCGTAAGGTAAAAGTGTTTCGCGAATTCCACGCTCCATTGGGGTTTCCCCACTTCTTTATTGACAGTATTATGCAAATGCACCGTCCATTTAAAAAGATCGTTTTTATTATCCAAAAAGTATTCGATCGGTATGTTTTTGAAATGCCGTTCATAGTTTTGAACGCATTTTTTGCAAGGGATAACTTTTCCGATAAGTTCGTAAAATAAAGCGTAAGTATCTTTATCATTTTGTGTGGGAGACATAGGGTAACCTAGAGCACTAATATGAATAACTTTCCAAAAGTATTTACCCCAATACGAAGGTTTCATGGTTTTATAAAGTCTGTCTTGTGTAAAATTATCCCTGATTTAACATTTTAAAAGAGAAAAAAATCAAATTTTAATATAAGTCGTATATCAGGCAAAAACGGTTGTTTTTCTTAAAACGTTAAAAGTACTTAAACGAATATTAATAAAAATTTGAAGATGGTGTCACAAGTGCAAACAATAGGTTGGACCCATTATATTTTGCAAAAACAAAAAGATATAAAGAAAAAAGAAGAACTTCAAACATATAAATTACGAACATCCCTTCTCACTTCTTCGAGTCCGATGGGTCTTTATTCTCTTTCCTTGCCCGGGACTTATACTCCCTCCTATGTTTCCGCGCAAAACGGATCCAACATAGTCAATTTGTTTACGGATAATACTTGTAACCCTGCAACAAAAAGTGCGATGGATTCGTCTTATCCGTTACATATGTTTTATCCAATCTATTTACCTACACCTTTATTCTACAACTATGGCTATAACGATTACTTCACACCTACTCTAATATTACAACCACCGACCATTTCTCCGATATGTCGTTCGTCCACCCTATATATATCTCCTCCTTCTTTAACTCCAATTCACTCAAACAATGCGTGTTTAGATGACCAAAAAGAAAATGTTATTACGGAGTATACGGATCCGGTACCGACAGCCTATGCAAAAAGAAACACCATCGAAGAAGAAGAGGAATATCGGAATATGACACACATTATCGAAAAACAAGTTCAACAGTTGCTCGACGAAGACAAAACAGAAGAAGAAAAAGAAGAAGAAAAAGAAGAAGAAAAAGAAGAAAAAGAAGAAGAAAAAGACCAAGAAATTGTTAAAGAAAATGTTAAGGAAAATGTTAATGAGGACCCAAACTCTTGGAAAAATAAGGTGGCGGGTGTCCGAGTAAAAAAAGCTTTTAAGAATAGTCTGCCTTACGTACATATTTTTAATAATTGCAATAGCACACCTCATGCAGCAATGAGAAGTAACATGTATGCCTGCACTCAAAACAATCAAAATGTAAACCCTAATCAAATCATTCGCAAAACCTTTCTGAAAAACATCAACAGTCCCGGTTTTACAACAAACAGTGTTCAAGGCGTTCAAGCTGTTCAAGCAATTCAAAAACCTATTTCTTCGGTTCACAATGCTCTCGGAAAAAACGGGTTTGGAAAATCAACCGTATTTTGCGCCAATTGTGGAGGATTTGGCCACATATACAAGAATTGCAACTTTCCGATAACATCTTATGGTATCATATGTTACCGATTACGTACAGATTCTGAAACACACTGTGTATATCCCGAATATCTCATGGTACAACGGAAAGATTCGCTTAACTTTGTTGAATTCGTGCGAGGGAAATATAGTCTAGAAAAACGCAAATACATTTTGAAGATGTTTTCTAATATGACAGAAGAGGAACGTCAAGAGATTCGCGATCACGATTTCCCTTATATTTGGATGAAATTATGGAAGGTTGACAATTGTCATCATTTCGAAACTGAATTTAAAGATTCCAAGGCCAAATTCGAGCGGATTAAGCAAGGTTATTATCTGGACACGGAAAGTGAAAATGGTGTCATCTTTTTCGACATTAACTATATTCTTGATAATACCATCAGTACTATTGATGAATCCGAATGGGGTTTTCCAAAGGGCAAACGCAATATCAATGAACAAGACATGCATTGTGCTATTCGAGAATTTATCGAAGAGACTTCTATGCGCATTAAGTTTCTGAAATTGCAAAACATGAAGCCGGTCGAAGAAGTTTTTACCGGAACTAACAAAGTCCGTTATAAACACGTTTATTATTTGGCGACGTGTACTAGCACCAATGACAAAATTGTGTTTCATAGTAACATCCACAGTAAGGTGGATATCAATGAAATTAAAAGCGTTGGCTGGTTCAAATTTGCAGATAGTCTTGCATTAATTCGTGAACAAAATGTAGAACGAAGAGAACTATTTAAAAGGGTAAACCATCTGGTGCTAAAAAATATCTGTTTAGTGTAAGAAAAACGGAGACCTCATTTCTATTATTTTTATTTTTTGATGGCATCACGCATCAAAACGACTCCTCAATCAATAGATCAACTTGTCTTGGATATACGTCAAAAAATAAACATATTGGAAAGCAAAACAGAAGATAAGGATATTAAAGGCGCAGAAAAAATACGTAAAGAATTACAAAATATTCGATTAAAACTACATGACCCAAATTTTCGTAAACAAATAAATTTTAATCCCGACCCTGATCTCACAACCTATCCTGAATATGGTGATCCCGAGTTTTTAAAGAAAATTTTTTACAAAAAAGAGTTTTTTAAAGATCGCTATATGCCGATAGAGATTGAAAAAGGTTACGAAAAACTCGCCGAAGAAGAATGCTCCTCGATTCATTTTAGGCTCACACCCAACCAAATCTTTCTAAAAAATTTTATGTCACCTTACACACCATACAATAACCTCCTGATTTTTCATGGGGTAGGTGTAGGCAAATGCCATCAAAAGGACACGGGTATTATGTGTTATGATGGTTCCATTAAAAAAGTCCAAGATATCCGTGTGGGTGAAGACTTAATGGGTGAAGATTCTTGTCCACGACGCGTAACATCTTTAGCTCGAGGATGGGATACGATGTTTCGTGTTTATTATGACAAATGCGAGTTTACGATTAATTCGGAGCACATACTTGTCCTTTTATTTCGTCCACCTTGCACTTCCGGAAATTCATTTTATTCTTATCTAGAAAATGATATTATTCAAGTAACGCGCGTTTACGTAAAAAATCACCAACTTATTTATGAACAAACGTCAACACAACCTTTAACAAAACAGGAAGAAAATATCCATTTTTTTAGATGGATTTCAACAAAACCTTACAGTTCCAATAATGATATACATAATGTTCTCGGAATTCTTAATGGAACAAGTGGATTCAATGACGTAGTACATATTCGTGTCGACGAATACGTAACATTGCCCGAAGAAATTAAAAATATGTTATTTGTTTATCGTGTCCCAATTTTTCATTTTAAAGATTCGTATAAAACGGATTATTTAGACAAAGCTAAAAAAATATGCGTTTTTAAGTTAGGGAAATTTTGCGAAGACATATTACGGATTTCTGTATGTTCAGATGGAGAATTCAATAATCGTAGCACATGTGTTCGTTATATGAAAAATTTTAAAAAAGTTAATAAATATTTATCACAGCCTTGGATTAAATATGGAGAATGGTGTACTCGTCAACGTTTTATGGCTGGTTTTTTACAACACCAAATTACTCATCAAGAAAAACATATTTACCCGTATGTGCCCGATTTGGTATTTATAGCTCGTTCTATAGGAATTTATGTTGATGTCTTAATCGATTCATATGATCATACAAAAGAACCCTATGATCAAAAACATTATCCAAATTACTTTTACATGCAGAGATACGTCGATACCGATAAAGTAAAAGACAATGAAGGACAAGTCAAGAACGAAAGAGAACCGTATTTAGCTCCTCATGCGAAACCGATGTACATGAGGCTCAATCTTTTAAAGAAATTTACAATTTTGGGTAAGCCACTTCCTGCCAATTCTACAACACACTATATGGAAATGTTCGAATTATTCAAAATGTATCGAGGACAGTATCACTGCGATATTGAAAAAGCCATGTTTCCATTAAGAGTGAAAAAACTACTTGAAACGCAAGAATACTACGGTTTTACTTTAAACAAAGACCATCGCTATCTCTTGGATGATTTTATTGTTACACACAACACATGTAGCGCTATAACCATAGCCGAACAATATCACGATGTTTACGATAAGAAAGTCCTTGTGCTTTTACCCAGTCGTTTGAAATCCAATTTTAAAAACGAAATTTTCGATGTTAAAGCTTATGAGGACGACCGCATCGAGAAAACTTGTACGGGATTAAAATATGTGAAACAAGTTCCTCAATATAACAGAAAAAGCGCTGATGTGGTAGGCAAAGCGGTTAATCGCAAGATCAATCAGAATTATGAGATGTTAGGCTACCAAGAATTTTCTAATAGGATCGAAGAAATCGAAAAAAAAATGAAACAAAGATTCCCTTACGAAGAAGAACGCCAAGTCATTGAATTCAAAAACCGTTTAAAGAATCTGTTTTCCAATCGTGTTATTGTAATGGACGAAATACATAATGCACGAAGAGACGGTATTAAACCAGGTGCTAAACAAGATAAAAAAACACCCAAACGTATTATGCAGCTGTTAGAGTCGGTAGATAACTGCAAACTTATAATGCTTTCGGCCACGCCTATGTTTAACGAAGCCCGTGAAATTGTGCATATTATGAATTACCTACTTTCGAATGATAAAAAACCTATTCTTAATGCCAACGAAGTATTCGATGAAAATGATAGGTTAAAACCACAAGGTGCTATTAAACTTGCACGTGTAGCTCAAAATTATGTTTCTTATATGCGTGGTCAAAATCCCTTCTCGTTTCCTTTTATCTTTTATCCGGATATGAATCAAGATCCAAGTGTATTGAAATCTCATCAAGTTCCGATACGTGATATAAACAACCAACGAATTCCTGAATCCTCACGATTGCGCTATTTAGTTGGTAAACTTGTTATTTCACCTTTAAGCGCGACCCAACAAAAAATATATGATTTCTTAAAGCCTGATTACATTGACGATAATAGCGCTAATTCGTTAAATTCGCAAATAGATATAGACTTTTTGGACGATTTGCACGAAGAGGATGAAAACGATGAAGATGAAGACGATGAAGACGATGAAGAAAATGATAGAGTGAATAAAAGTTTATCCAGTAATGAGAGTAAAAAGACAAGTCAAAACGAAAATCAGGTCACAAGTTTGACGACCACAGGTTCTTCCCAGAAACAATATAGTGTTGTGAAACTTATTCAAGCGTCCAGTTTATCTTTTCCGAATCCAAATTGTAAAAAGGCTTTCGGAAACAAAGGTTTTAAAAACTGTTTTGATATTCTTGATAAAAATCCACGAGAAAATCGCCGTCACATTCAGTGCCAATATAAACCTGCATATGTTAATTTTTTGCATTATGACAATCTAGGTGAGTATTCCAGTAAAATTAAGAAGATCGTTGATTATATTTTGAATAGCGAAGGTATAGTCTTTGTGTATTCAAGAGTTTTATATTCTTCACTTCTTCCTTTAGCTATTGCTCTTGAACATTTCGGTTTTCGTAAGAGTGATGGCACAGAGCTTCTCGCTGGCCCAAAAAAATTAGCTAAGCGCCCTTATTCAGTTAAAACGGATCATGGAGAATTCGCACCTCATTATACTATTTTTTCGCACGAAGCGATCGCCAATATGAATAAAGACAAAGACATGCAAATTCTTCGGTCTCGTGAGAACGCTTATGGCGAAAAAATAAAAGTTATTCTTGGGACGTCTGTTTCGTCCGAAGGTTTAGATATGAAAAATATACGTGAAATCCATATTATAGAACCTTGGTATAATTTGAACAGGCTGAATCAAGTCATCGGACGAGCTAATCGTAAATGTTCACATAAAGATTTACCCATCGAAAAACGAAATGTCACTGTCTATAAACACGTGAGTCTCCATCCGAAAGAAGCCCAAAAGAAAATAGAATCAGTCGATCTGCGGGTTTATCGTATCGCCGAACAAAAACAAAAAACGATCGATCATATTGAAAAAATCATGATGGAGAATTCTATCGATTGTGCTTTGAACAAATACCGTTTGTTTTACCCACGTGATGAGTTAAGTATGACGATCCCACAAGTGGTTACATCACAAGGTAAAATCATTAAACATTACCGTATCGGGGATAAAGAAGATTCTTTAAAAACACGTGAAACCCGTTGTGCATTTAACCCTTATGAAGCATCATCTGATAAAAATGATGATAAAATAAAAACAAAAATTGATAAACGAACATTTCGAGCAACCTTTTATAAAGAAGATATCGAGTATTATAAACAGCTTGTCAGTGCACTTTTTAAGAGAGCAGATATTTCCATATTTTTCGATATAGAACGTTTAAAGCAACATCTGAAACAAATGTTTGGGAGCAAGTTAGAAGATGATGTGATTTTATTTACTTTAGACGATATGATAAAGAACCGAGAAAGAATAATAAACGCTTATGGCGAAAAAGGTTTTATCGTATATTTTTCGAATAAATATATGTTCCAACCGGAGCATTCGCCTTATCTTTTTTTAACAAAGTATGAACGTAAGAACTATGTAACTCCACAACAAGGTCGAGTATTATTTGATGCTCGTCAGATTTTTGACAAAAACATGGAGCACAAACGACGTATTCCGAATAATACGTTTGGTAAACATAAAATGGGGTACGCAGATTTAGGCTGGATGCCGGCAAGTAGTAAAAAAATATCTTTATTCCAAACGGTTGTTAACCAAGTCAATACAAATATACTACAAGCCTACTTATTATCTGCTTTACCTTCTTCTGTTTTGAGCGCTTTACCACAAGTCACATACAGCATTAATACCCAAAAAAAGGATAGAAGAAATAACCAACCTTTTGTACAGATAGCCGATTTAATCGAAGTTTTTATTAAACAAAAAGAACCAGGACCTTCTTCCAATATTGTAATCTCCCAGAAAGACAGGCAAAAAACATATGCATTATGTTTAGCAGCACTCTCTTTGGTCATAGATCGGTTTAAAGATCTTGAAATTATAGTTTTTATGGAAGAGGTCGTGCAACACATAGACGAAGATAACCCTTTCATTAAAAAAGGTTCGCCTTATCATAATTTAACGAATAACACGAATAATAATTCTCCTTCGCATACTCAACAAAGAAAAAAACAAGCCCATGAAATGTTGGCTAATCCGTTAAATACGAAAGTCAAACTTACAGAAAGCGCTTATGAAATTGTAAAACCCTTCCTACAACCCAAGACACACAATAAACAAAAAGACACAAAACAAAAAATGCTTCCGTTTTTTACGGATGTTTACCATATGGCACTTTACGTTTTGTTAGATCATAAATACCTTGTTTTTATTCCGTATAAAAATGAAGAAAAAAGAACGGATGTTTATTTTCGTAATCCATTTTTTATGCACGCGTCCCTTGAATTCCAAGATAAGGATTCCAAACAGGGTTCCAAACAAGCGCAAAAGATAGAAAGTTTTGAAATCGAAAAGTCACTGATGACATATAATCGTCAAAAACAACACTTTGAAAAAAATATCATGTTAAATATTTCAGCTATATTAAATATGCCTGAAATGCGTAATAGTTTTAAAGAAGTGGGGCCAATTTATATGAACCAAATGGAAGGGTTTTATAGTGTAGATTCAAAAAATTCTAAACAAATGACCTTTAAAGTGATTGATAAAAAACCAGAATGTGGCGTAAAATGTGGCACTGGATCTTTAACACAAGCTGATATGGTCAACCGCATTAACCGTCATGAGCAACAACTTATTGACCGTGAAGTGGCGTATAAAAAAAGCCAGATATGTTTGATATATGAACTCGCGATCCGTTTTATTCGATATTTTGAAGGCCGTCCTGTTTTTGTCACAGCAGTCGAACGCTATTACATGAAAAGTCGGAACTTTAACTTACCATAGTGAGTCACGAGGGTGATCGTCGCGAACGTGGTGTTGAAGGAAGTCGGGAAATAGATCTTGTGGGTTTGCGGGAATTCGAACGCCTACTCATTTCTGACATCAGCTTTTTCACCATCACTTTCATTCTTTCGAACTTGGGTATGACCTGTTTTACAAGATTGTCAAGTTCTCTTTTATAATAGGCTTGTCGTTCGATTTCTTCGATCTTTGTTTGATTATGCTGCATTATTTTTGTGATTTTTTATTTTAATTTTACCCGAAGATTATAAATTTTCTTTATGTGAAAAATTTGACGATATAAACAAATAAAGACTGAATAGAATATATAAAGAATAAGTGTAATTCGTTTGAAAAATTCGTTTGAAAAATATGGCTTCGTCATCGCAAGAGAAGGATATTTTTGTCCGAAGTATTTTGACAGACAAGGTGAAGATTAAACCTTGGGATATTTCTTCGAACGTGAAAGAAGTGATCCAATGGATCTTAGAGAACAAGTTTGAAGGAAAGTGTTCTTACCATGGTTATATTAAACCAAAATCGATTAAAGTGCATATGTACTCTTTAGGCAAGGTGATTGATATGACTTTGAATGGGGACGTCGAGTATACCGTACAATATTATGCCGATATTTGCAACCCAGCAATCGGGAGTATCATTCCAGCAACGGTTACAAACAAAAATAACTTTGGTATTTTAGCAGAGGCGTTTATAAATGTGCAAGGGAAAAAAAAGGAATCGATTTTGGAGGTTATCATTGTAAAGAGTCACCACACCGAGAAGAGCATTGATTTTGAAAGTGTCCAGCTAAACCAACGAGTAAACATAGAAATTATGGGTAAGAAATTCGAATTGAACGATCGAAAAATCTCGGCTTGGGGTAAAATGGTAAAATCTTCGAAAAATACGCTGTTGGACCATGTAGAGCTGCAAGATGAACGAAGAGATGAGCAGATCGACGGCGATGACGAAAAAGATTCTGTAGTTAGTGATATGAACGAAAACAATTCCGAAGACGAAGGTGACGATTTCGAAAATGAAGAAAAAGTCTTGATAAAGATCCCGAAAGTAAAGGATGACAAAGACGAAGACGTGGATGAGGATGATGACGACGATTTGGACGATGAAGATGATCTTAACGATGTTGAAAATGATGATGAGGGAGATGACCTAGATGACTAATTTTTCTGTCGTCTCTTTTTTATTTTTTATTTTTCTTTTTAATCATTACTTAAAGGATTTAAGTATATAAAGGTAAATGCCTTATTGTTAGTTACCGATCATTTTTGCATTCTATTCTTATTATTCTGCAAGTTTACCCTAAAGCCTTAACAAAAAATGAATTCCAAAAGCCATCCAGCCATCAAAAATGTTGACAATGCGGTATGTCCAAGTGTGAGTGTCGAGGAAACTGTCAAGGAAACTATCAATGAAAACATCAATGAAAATATCAATGAAAACATCAATGAAAACAGACGCTTTTCACAGCGGGAAATTAAAAGAATTCTACACAAGATTTCGAAGCTTTCGAGTATCGAACATCGTGGCATTTACAAAATCCTCGTTCAGAACAATCTTGCTTACACTCACAACAATAATGGATTGTTTATTAGTATGTCGACGATTCCTCATTCTGTGATTGCCGAAATCGAGAAATTCGTAAACTTTTGTATGTTAAACAACGTTGAACTAGATGCTCACGAAAAAAAGATGAATGAATGTAAGTATAATCAGTTTTATAAAGTGTCTTGGGGACCTCAAAAACAAGATAGTGGTGAAGTTCCCGAAAATATTGCTTATGATGACAATGGAAATACTGGAAATGCTGAAAATACTGGAACTTTTGCAGATGTTGTAAATGAATTAAATGGAAAAGGCGATATAAAAATGCATTACCCGGGCAAAATATTAAAAGAAACGGATTTCGAGGACAACGTTTATAACACATTCATTGATAAATCCAGACACTATGTTTCTTCATATGGTGTTGAATTTAACAACCTCGGCGAAAGCCAAAACGAACCAAAGAAAAAAGGTAGCATTTTACACGCCAAGTCTTTTAAAAATGATGATGAAAGTCATACACGTAAAGGCAGTGACACAGAGGAGGTTAAAGAAGAGGTTACAGAAAAAGTTACAGAAAAAGTTACAGAAAAAGTTAAAGAAAAAGTTAAAGAAGACAAAGATAATGAAGAAGATATAAAAATGGCCGAGTATACAGGGTGTTATAAACGAACCCGTAATGATTGGACAAATCTGCTTGACCCGCGTTTTTTAAAGGAACAAGATCCCGATGGAATAGTAGAAAAATACGTTAACCACATTGAAGACGCTGTTGAGTGTATCCACAAAAAGAGGATGAACATGAAGTATATGAATGCCAAAAAGAAGTTTGCTCGTAAAATTAACAATGAGAAAAGGGTTGAACAAGAAATTATGAACACCCTAACGTATGAAAACTATTT
>LFCJ01003537.1_pt1 | contig 11448 bp, 17 predicted proteins | sample 643141 | NCBI WGS metagenome assembly LFCJ01 (sample SAMN03766243, study PRJNA286221) | soda lake metagenome | biome: soda lake; feature: Kulunda steppe; material: water; isolation source: sample B1-Br-g2 brine of Lake Bitter-1 | place: Russia: Kulunda steppe | collected 2010-07 | reverse complement strand
CCTGCCCACCCCCTCCTATGCCCGCTGCACGGGCCGCCACGCACACGAACCTGGGCACTGCACACCTCTGCTGTGCCACGCCCGGCCCACCTCGCGCCCTGCACACACCCACCTTGCGCGCTCTGCGGTGCCGCGCATGCAGCGGCCGTGGCGGCTCCCCCCTGCCCGGCAGGCACTGCAGTGCGTGCTGTGGGGCGGCGCCCTTTGGGAGGGGCAAGGCCTGCGGGTGGCGGTGGGTGCGACGCGTCCGCTGGCGGCGGCGCCACCCCTGCAGCAACGCGCGCGTGCGCAGGGGAGAAGGCAGGTTTGACACATGTAGGCCGAGCCGCACACGGGCAAGATGACGACAATTGCCTGGCGGAGCCGATTGCGCAGGCTGCCTCATGCAAAGGCTGAGGAGGCGCAGGCGGCGGGCGTGAGGGCTGGTTGTCCAGCTTGCTGGCCCACAGCGGCGTAAGCGCAATGCACATGCCTCCGTCATGGTCGACAAGTGCCCACATGTGCCAGAGGCTTGTGTGTGCGCGTGTGCGGGCGGCACGCTGTGCAAGACAAGGCACTTGGGCAGCACGCCCAACAAGGTGAGCTTGAGCACTTGCCAGTGACATGACGGCCACGCTGATGGTGACAGCCACGCTGACCATGGCGCAAGCGTGGTGCCCGTGCATGGGACGGCTGCTCCGTCACCACGCACCGACTTGGGCCATGCTCACACCACACTGACTTGGGCCATGCTCACACTGCACCGAATTGGGCCATGCTCACACTGCACCAAATTGGGCCATGCTCACACCACATCGACGCAACGCACAGCGAAGGCAATCAAAGGATGGCTGGCGCATGCAGTGGTGAGCACGGGCACCGCCAGGCAGCTGCAGGGAGCAGGCACAGAGGCCTGAAGCCGACCAAGCACACGCCATGCGCGCTGCACCAGTCCACCCACATGTCTTGCCAAAGGCGTTTGTCGCTCGGCTGCTGGCCTGGGGCGCCGCCCCTGAGTCACCCTGCAGACAGAAGTACAAAGCCATGCGAGGCAGTGGCAGGGCAGCAACGCGGCGACGTATGACTCGTGCGCTCATTTGGCGGGCGGAGTGGCAGGAGGGGGGCTCCTAGGGCGGTGGGAAGGAACCGCTCGCTGTGTACCGCCATACACACACATGGGGCAAGCACCGACGACGCTGCGGCTGGCGCGCAGGAAGCGCCACGCTTGCAGTGCCTCCCACAGATCCCGAGATGCTGGAGCTGGAGGCTCACAACCGGCTAGGCTGCCCTTGTTTGGCGGATACAGCCTCGAAACCTCAAAACCCTAAGACCTTGCAGAGCCTCCCAAAGCTCAAGCTGTGAGCAACTCCCGCGCACCTTCATGTGGTAGGAGCAAAAGTCCAAGCAGCGGCATAAGGCCCTCGCCAAACCCCCTTGCCGCCTGGCCCCACCCAAGGCAGGATGAGTTCAACAGCAAGTGGGGTTGCACCATTTAGCTATCAAGCGGCCGCCTGCCATGTGCAACCGTCACGCCCATCACAAGCAACGGCGGGCAACCATTTCGGCCTGAGCCCCTCCATGCCAAATGACACAAGCGCACGAGGAGGGGCGGGACGCACAAGCCCCGTGCCACCCTCGTTTGTGCAATGCACACATCTCTTGAGGCTTGTGTGTGCCATGCATGCAGATGACTGGAGCTGCGCTGGCCGAGCACCCTCCCCAGCGAACGCGCTTGCCTGGTTGCGTCTTGCAGCAGCCAGGGCTCTCCACCGGCTGGCCAAGCCTCCCACATCAGCCTGTAGTTCATCATCCTGCTGGGCCCCGGGCTCAGGCTTACGCTCTATGTTGTTCAGGTGCACGCCAAACTGCAGCCAAACCAGGTGCAGGAGCCTTAGGCCCACACACTGCTCTGTGCTGTTCAGGTGCAGGCCACAGTGTGGCCATGCCAGGTGCAGGAGCCTGGACTCACGCTGCCCTGTGCTGTTCAGGCGCATGCCACTGTGCAGCCATGCAAGGCACGGGGCTTGCGCATGCAGTTGAGGGCAGACTGCAGCTGTAAGATACGCAAGTGCACAAGTGTGCTGCATGCCCACACAGCCTGTATGTGCGCTGACTATGACAGCAGGCCTCATACAAGGATTGCACAATGTGTCCTGCACAACTTAAGGATGGCCATTGCTGAAATTCAGCATGCAGGGTGGTGGTGGCGTCTGCTAGTGAGCAGGGTAGATCAAGCAGCCTCTCACGAGGCAAGGGCTGTTTACCATGTTCACACATTTTTATGGCCACACTCAAAGGGAGGTAAGCCATCAGTGTGGTTTTGTGTGCGCACCTGGGCATGGTTATGTGTGCGCACCTGGGCATGGTTATATGTGCGCACCTGGGCATGGTTGTCCCCAAGTGTGGCAGTGAGCATGAGCGGTAAGCCCTCAATCATAAGTGGCGCGGCATACCTACAGGTGCGAGAAAGCAATATCCGGCGGTAGCATGCTGGGGGGTTGCAGTGGACAGAAAATGCAAGCCAAAAGGTGCGCAGTGCACGCCAAGCTTTGAAGATGCATGCCGTGGTCGAAAGGTGCCCGCTGAGGTTGACAGGTGCACGCCAACAGTTGGCCCATGAGTGCATGCCAAGGTAAACATTTGCCCAGGTCCAAGCCTCAAGGCCCATCCTGCAGCTTAGTTTTGCCAACTGTTGGTCGTTGGCCTTTTTTACGCCACAGGTATGTATTAGGTAGGTCTGAAGTACTGCACTCGTAAGTGCGCAGGCAAGCCTAGTCTCAGACATGAAAAGCCATCACCAGCAAGCTGTCAGAGACAAGGGCAGCAGTCTTGCTCTGTACGCACCCCTTACGCTTCTTTTTCAAAACCGAGATCCAAGCCATGTATCCTCCTGCACAGCGCAAAGATCAAGGTGCTTCTTCAGCACACCCAGATGAATGGAGCAGAAGGATGCACACGTGTGCATTGTCAACGACCTTTCAACCACACATTTGAGAGCAAACTAGTACAGATGCAGGCGGATTCAAAGACACAAAAAAAGCACGATTCTACACCCCACACCCCCACATGCACGCACACATGGACTCACACATACACACATGAGAGCTGGAGAATTCAGCAGCAGCATCCAAGCAGCACAAAAAACATAATTTCCGTGTCCCCAACTCAAGGTGCTAGACCACTCACTGAGATACAGGTACAGCCGCCGCTTAGCCCGCATGACGCGCACGCGCCAATGCTGTTCGCGCAGGTCCGCTTCCGCTCGTGCCGCTCGCTGAGCCTCCACAGCCGCAGCTGCTTTGCCAAGCTTCTTGCCCTGCACGAGCATTACATGCCAGACCTGTCCTCCTTGCAAATTTGAGCACTGGCTTGGAGCAGGCGAGCCCTCGCACCCCTCCAAACAAGCTCATGCAGCAATCCTGCTACATGGCATGCCCCCAGCGCTGAGGTGCTGAAAGGAAGTAGGTCAGTCGTCCTTGCTATGCATGTTTTTGCACCTGGCCCTCTTGTCCACGCATTCAGGTGCTCATCAGCCCTCTCAGAGCATATGGCCAGGTAAATGTTTTCAGCAGCTTGCACTGCCACATCATACGTGGCAGAGCAAGGGTTGCACGGGTGGACATGTGGAGGTCACACACTGAGCTTGGCATGAGATGTGGCGCGCGAGCTCCGGAGCGCTGCAAAGTTGGCGCTGCTCCTTAACACTGCCAAAGGCACAAGCAGAGGCATCCTGCTGATCCATGAGCCGCCAAACGTGCAGACACATCGAGCACACGCAGTATACAAAAGTTAATGCAAGCAGACCTGATGCACGCAAACCCTCACGCGCTCACCTCGGACAAGGCTAATCCACCACTCCTTCGCTCCTCAGCCCCATTCTCAGCAATGGTGGGTGGGTTGCCCGGGGGCCGTGCAGATGCCTTACGTCCATCCCGAGCAGAGGCGGAGCGGGCCTTGGCCCCGCCCTTCTTAGGCGTGCCTTTCTCAGTGACAGAGCCAAAGGCCATGACCTTGGGGTCCCCTTTCTTGGGCCCGCCCATCAAAGACATGTTCGTCTCCTGCAGCCATGGCCACGCGCATGCTGACTGCCCATACTGTACTTTGGTCGTGCAAGGCCACATCAGCGTGCAGGAAGGCAGGCACATGGCCATGCTAGTGTGCTGCAAGGCAGCTGGCAGCAGGTCGGGGCTGGGGGGATGCGTGACCTAGATGGTTGCACGGTGGTAATCTGAGTCAGCCGCACCTTGCACGGGGGATTGTTCAGATCCAAGGCATTCTCCATCTTGTCGGCCTGAGCCAGAACCGCCTTCCCAAGCCTGCCATTCAAGCAATGCAGATGGTGTGCCACGTGGGAGAGCGACAGGGGTGTGCGTGGAAACATTGAATGGTGCACAGGAGGCCTACAGGTGCAAGTTGTTTGTAATAGTGTGGAATAGGTGTCACAGAAAGTCGTGAGCGAAGGAGGATGCCACTCTAAGCATAAGCAACCGGCAGTCAACCGAAACGTACCAATCGGCCTTGACATCCAGCTCCTCCTTCCTTCCCACTGCATCCCTGTAGTAGCCTGCATGCAAAAAAGTAACTTTCTCATGTATCTAGACTTCAGGATAGGCTTGCCAAGTAAGGGACAGGTGTTGCCAGCAAGAAAGGGGACCAATGGAGGACTGCAAACAGAATGTATGGCCTCTTGACATTCAGCATAGATCTGCATAATTAAGCCCATATCAAAAGCTTGAGGCCTGCACATTCAGCCCTGCACACATCCTTACTTTACACAACATGCAGGCAGAATCTGCAGAGGTGAGCCCACTGCAGTTTGTGGCCGTCACACACATTTATTCAAGGCATGCACTTAGCTAAACGCGTAGGTGCACCTTAGTGTAAATGCAGTGCAAATACAGAGTTGAAATGTGCAAAAGTCAAAGGCATGTCCTTACCGCCTAAGTTGTCCAGGAAGGAGGCACTCTCGTTCTTGGCATGGCCCGCTCCTTCAATCCTTCTCTTGTGACCAGGGTGAATGTGCAATGTGCTCAAGTCGTTCCCCATGTGTGGGCCGTGTCATGTCATTCGCCAGTCAGGCCGCTGTCCTTAGTTTGACTTGTCATGTCTGGCTTGCGTAAAGATAAACAAGTGATTGTTATGAAATTACAGATGACTTCCACCCTTGTGCCCAAAAGCAGGCAGCCCCGCCCGTTCAGCTCCTCAGCTTTACAATTGTGTCGTTCAGGGACAACCCTTGTCATCTAAGAATTTGAATTTCTTAGGGACAAAATGGTGCATCTTGGTTTGGAGTCCATTCTGGCCGGCAACCCCGCCTCCGTCTGCAAGACGAAAGTGAGTTAGGGAGCGGCAGCGAGGGCACAGAGCAACTTGTGCACCGCCGCCTGCTGCGCTAGATGCTCGGGAGCTATGTGCGCAATGCTTGATGCTGCGACCCCTTCGATCCTCGCTGGCACACTGTCTGATTGCGCACGCTAGCTCTGGGCCGGGCTCTCAAATGCCGAAACTGCTGCTGCTCACGACGCAATCACACGCTGAATATCCAGCTAAGGGAGCGCTGGCGTGACAGGAGGCGTTGCGCGCGACAGCCTTGAGCTGAAACTCGCTCAGAGTGGCTGCGCATCAGGCCTCTGTGTCCGCACCTGCTCCCGATGCCGCTGCAGGTGGTATGCACGCTCGGGCCCAAGTCCAACACCGTACCGGTGAGTTTCCGTGGAGTAGCCGTTTTGTGAGCAGCAGCAAAAACAGGATGGAATGGGATGCTTCCGGCAAGTCCCTTTGAAGGGACTGATGCCCCGCCTGCGGGTTTGGCCCTTCCAATGCTGCTACTGCTGTGGACCATCCCTGCTCTGCTGGTCACCCTGCAGGTGCTGGAGGAGCTGCTGAGAGCTGGGATGTCTGTGGCTCGCTTCAACTTCAGTCACGGCTCCCATGAGTATCACCAGGTACGAGTGATGGACCCTAGCACTGTGATGCTGCCCACAGACAATGGCTGCCGCTGGTACTCTGCTTCTGCTTCCACGCCCCTGGTATTGCCCGCCCCTAACCGAGAGTGCTTTGTGCTGCGCAGGCCTCCCTAGATGCTCTGCGGGAGGCGATGCAAAACACCAGGATCATGTGCGCCACCATGCTGGACACCAAGGTGCGCGCACACGGGGAGGGGTGGTGTGCCTCTGTTTGTAATAAGAGACCTTCCTCTCCTGCTGCGGCTGAAGAGCACCTGATGATGAGCCGGCTGCCTTCTGCGTTGCAGCACCCTAAGTCTGGGGTCCCATGTCATCATGCAGAACAGGCAAGCCTCGGGCGCAGCTGCTGCTCAACCGGCTTGAATGTGCTGCCCAGGCAACCCTCGCCCCTGGAACACTTTGCAGGGACCGGAGATCCGCACAGGAGCCCTGAAGGATGGCAAGCCCGTGCAGCTGGTGACAGGCCAGGTGTGTGCTGCGGGCCTGGGTGTGTTCCCCAGTGGTTGCGTGGCTGTGCCATTTCGACTAAGCGTGGGTTTGTCGGCTTCTGTAATACTGTGTGCCTGCCTGCTGTATGCATGGCTGCATGCCACGCTCTTGAGTGATGTGTGTGCCGTGTCAATGAGGCTATATCCTCAAGAGGCAATCGGGATGCGATGCCTGCACCAGTGCACGCACTCCTCTCAGCGGAAAGCCCCTGCATGCCTGCACTTCAGGAAGTCACCCTTACAACTGACTACACAGTCCAAGGAGACAGCAACCTGATCGCTATGAGGTGCGAGCAGTGGCAGAGGCCCTCCAGAGCGCAGGCTCACATTTGGCCAAGCGTTGCGCCCATTCCGTCAAGCGGACTGCCAGTGCTGCGGAAGGAAGGATCTAGAACAACAGCAAAGCTGTTGTGGATCATCCGTACGGGAATCCCATCCAGAGCTCAATGTGATAATTGTCAGATTGTGCAGAAAATTGGATCCGGATTCCTGTTTGTTTATAGGATCCAATGATCTCATGTGAAACAGGAATTCGGATCCAACTTCTGGGTAAGGTGTGAGGTCACAGATTGATGCAAATTCTCCAACCAGGCAGCCTGGTTTCTATGTATTGTCACTTTGCAATGCTCGGATGAGGTCATGGCTCGCTGTACAGGCACTGCTCTGAGTCGTTGGCAAGTGATTGCACATGGCTGTGTGGCACACAGTAGTAAGAGAATGGTCAGCATGCATTTGTTGCGAGCCACAAGCAGGGCTGTGAGCTGGAGTATGGCAAGGCTCCATGGTAGCTTTGTGCCCGCCTTCCTTCCAGAGAAACCCACCCCTGCCAGCGCCGACTCCCCATGAGCATGTCCCTTTCCCCCCCCTCTTTGTCCGCAGCTACAAGAGCTTGGCTATTGACGTCAAGCCAGGCTCGCAGATCCTGTGTGCCGACGGATCCATTGTCATGGAGTGCATCTCCACCGACCCTGCTGCCGGGACTGTGCGCGCGCGGTGCCTCAACACGGCCGTCTTGGGGTGGGTGCAACGCTATTGCGTGTGAATTTGTGTGTATGTGCGTATGTGTGCATGGTGTGTGCTGTAAGTTTGTGCACTGTGTGTCTACACAGAGCTTTTCTCTTCCAGGCTCCCGCATATTCTGCGACTGACCTCCTGCTCTTGCGTGTTTTAGTGCAAAGGCGCACACTGCATGGAAGAAGCAAGAGCAGCACACCGTCTCCAAACACCTACGGCGTGCCAGGCCTCAGTGCTGTGCATGTTGCTATTGCAGAGGGTCAGCGCATGGTGCGCGCGCGCACGCACGCACGCACACACACACACACACACACACACACACACACACACACACACACACACACACTTGCGCCAAGTGCATTCTGGCGAGCCTGTGTGCGGTCTGGCCTGAGGGAAAAGCAGTGTGTGCGGACTGTGCTGTGGCTTGCGGACATCGCTTTGGCCTTCCAGTAGCATCCTGTCTTGGATATGTGTCAGCAGGGTTGGGTGCGTGGCCTGGCTGCGGCGCTGCAGAGGTCAGGGGCTCTTCGGTCAGAGAGCTCAAAGCAGTGCACGCCGGTACGATGCCCTCCCACCCTCTTGTGGGCCCCCTGTGCCCAAAGGGAGGGACTGAGCCCATCAAAAGGCTCTCCTTAATCAGCTCAAGCCTTGACCTTGACAGAGCGTCAGCACCACATGCAGCGTCCGTGCGCTGAGCAGCAGGCGGCGCACTGGTGCAGTATGCCCTAGGCGCCCACCGGCATCTGCCTGCCCTCCACTGCCCTCCCTGCAGCGAGCGCAAGAATGTCAACCTTCCAGGCGTGGTGGTGGACCTGCCCACCCTCACCGAGAAGGATATCAACGACATTGTGAACTGGTGCATCCCTAATGACATTGACTTCATCGCTGCCTCGTTTGTGCGCAAGGCTTCCGACATCGAGAATGTGCGCAAGGTGCGCGAGTGTGTGTGCACACGCGTGTGTGTGCCTTGCACCCCTGACATGCGCTCTACTGGATGACAGAGGCCATAACAAAGTCATCTGTCTAGCTGTGGGAGAGGCATTCCAGCCTGTTCAGATGCATCGTGAAGATTGGAGTTTCTCTTATCCCGTCAAAGCTTAAGAAAGCATGGGAGCCTTCAAATGCTCATAAGGCGTTTGAAGACTGAGCGTCGTCGCTTTTTCCAATGCTTAAGAGGACTTTGAGCAGCTTATGCTCCCAATTTCCTTGAAGCACATCAGAAGGCTTCAGGCTTCATTGTGCTTTCCCTGGACAGCAGCTTAGCTGAGGCGTTGCTCGACACTCCTCCTCCACACTAGCTGGAGCACGGCTGTAAGAGCACGGGCGTGCACGCACCTGCCTGCGCAGATCCTGGGGGAGAAGGGGAAGCACGTGAAGATCATCAGCAAAGTGGAGAACCAAGAAGGCATCCACAACTTTGACGAGATCCTGGCCGCCACGGATGCCGTAATGGTGGGTGGAGCGCAGCGCAGGTAGCCCCAGAGGCTGCATGTGCTGCTCGTTGTCGCATGCCCTTGCGTCCAGTGCCCACTTAGGTGCCGCGCCTGCCCGCTGCAATCCCGGCGCGGCTGTGCGCCCCTTTTGCCTGAGACGTGGGGGTGTGCCGCACAGCACAGCACTGGGCTTGCCCCATATGCGCACGGCTGCTGCTGTGTGGGCACAGCGCTTCTCGCACCTCAAGAGGCGAGGCCCTCATCCAACCTCCATCTGTTGATTTTCCCCCCCTCTCCCAACTCCCATATGCACATCTCTGGCCCTGACCCACCTGGGCACGCGTGCTCAGCAAGCTGCCCAGCAAAAGCGGGTGGTGCCCAACAGTGAAGCTCACCCCAGCGAGTGCGTGCCGCACGCGCTTGCCTGTTGCCGGTCAAAGGGGGCGTGGTGATTCAGGCAGTAGCGCCGTGGCGAGTCGGGCGGTGGTGTGTGCCTGCTGCTTGGCAGGTTGCCCGAGGTGACCTGGGCATGGAGATCCCCACGGAGAAGATCTTCCTGGCCCAGAAGATGATGATCCAGAAGTGCAACTACCAGGGCAAGCCCGTCATCACCGCCACCCAGATGCTCGAGTCCATGATCAAGGTGAGCCGGAAAATGCGGGCCGACCTGATGGCATGTGAGGCCCCTCCATGTGGCAGGCTGACCTTCTAGTAGGGCCCAACAAAGTGATGGCCTCCCGCATGCTTAGTGCAGAGTGGCATGCCAGGGTCGCTCTACTTTTGTGCACCCTGCCTGCCCTGGCCAGCCCTCTGCGCGCCTTGTTGCATGCCAAGCAAACAGACAACAGACAGCGCGGCAGTCGTGCGAACGAGCTGGAGAGGCGACTGCATGCACCCGCATACTGTGCACAAGCGCACGTGCGCACGTACCTGCAACGCCTCAGTGCGCATGTGGCGTGTGAGCAGAGTGCTTGAGCCTGTGCGTGCAGTTGCGCGCACAAGGTATTCGCGCAAGCATGGACCTGCTATCAATCCCGTTTTGCATAGCGCCCTCGCATCCTGCTCCCACACCTCTCTCCATCCCCTGCCCACCTGCGCCAACCGGGTCGCGCTTGTGCACGTGTGCGTCTTTTGCAGAACCCAAGGCCCACGCGTGCGGAGGCTACAGACGTGGCTAATGCAGGTGTGTGTGTGTGAATCGGCCTCTGAGTCAGAGCTCACCAACGGCTTTCGTTGCTTTGCCCAGTTTGGACCTATGGAAGCGGGCACGAGCAGCAACCAGCCTTAGGTTGATGAGCTCTGGACAAACCTCATGGGCTGGGCTGGGAAGTGAAGAGTGGTCCAGCATCATATTGTGTGGGATGCACCCTCATGTGGCTCGCAGCGGTAGGGTCTCCTGTCCCTGCTCCATACAGAGCGGGTAAGGTGCTGCTCAGTTGTGGCTGGCAGTTTCTTGGCGAGTTGTGGGAAGTTTGAAAGCTAGTGCTGCGCAAGAAGGGCGGAGGAGGGTGCCGAGTGCCCTCCTTGGGTGCTGAGGGCGCTGAGCAGCACACGGCATGGCACCAGGGTTACACGCCCCATTTTTCAAGGCGTCTACATCATGTGGCGCACAACGAGGCTTCGCGGGCCACCTGGCCTGTTGAGGGGGCCCACAGCAGGGCAACATAAGGCTGCTGCCTGTGGAGTGTCGGAGCGGTGGGCCTCAAGTGGCGCGTGTGGTTGCATTGCGCGTGCACGCCCACGAGGCATGCATGCACGCAGCAGCCCCTGCTTGGTGCAGGCTGTAGCCGCGCAGCAGACCAGGGCAGAGGCTATGGGTGGCAGCCACTCATGCCTGGTGCCCTGCGCCCCCTGGAACGCCTTTGTGCCCCCGCAGTGCTTGACGGCACCGACTGCGTGATGCTCTCGGGAGAGACTGCGGCCGGCTCCTTCCCTGTGGAGGCGGTCAAGGTAGGCGCGCGGGGCAGGGGGGGAGGGGGCAGCGAGCGTCAACAGGGCCCTCCAGGCTCCTGCATGCAGCCAGCTGCTATGCCTCTTCTTTATGCCTGCTAGCACGTAGCCATGATGGGTACGACCGCCTGCATCTGTCTGCCTGCAGCCCTTTCGTCAGAGCTTGCGCATTGAATGCACGGTGCAGCTCAAATGCAGTGGTGGCTACAGTGGGGCGTGCGTTGCCTGGGTGCTGAGACAAGCGCGGCCCTTGGCTTGATTTCAGGGTCCTCTTGCAGCTGTGCTGTTCTGTTGCTCGGCACTGCTCCGTGCACCGCCAGGGCACCGCCAGGGCCATATATGCCAGCAGCTGGGCAACAAACAGCCTGTGCGCCCAACGTGTGTGCCCCGCCTCCCCTCTAGGTCATGACCAAGATCTGCCGTGAGGGCGAGGCGTCCTTGGACTACTACGCCATGTTCAAGGTGAGCCTGGTGCAGCTGCGGAGCTGGCCCGATCCCTGCGCAGGCCATGCCGCCTGGGTGTGCGCGCACGTGTGCACAACTACGAGCACCCCGCTGGCGGTAGAGCCAAGACGCTGCCCTCATCTGATCCCTGCGCAGGTCATGCTGCCAGCCGGG
>LFCJ01003536.1_pt1 | contig 11448 bp, 20 predicted proteins | sample 643141 | NCBI WGS metagenome assembly LFCJ01 (sample SAMN03766243, study PRJNA286221) | soda lake metagenome | biome: soda lake; feature: Kulunda steppe; material: water; isolation source: sample B1-Br-g2 brine of Lake Bitter-1 | place: Russia: Kulunda steppe | collected 2010-07 | reverse complement strand
GTGCGTGTGTGTGTGTGTGCGTGTGCGCGTGCGCGCGCTCTGCTGGGCATTTGAGCTGCCTGGGGTGGGTGTGTCGCTCATTGTTGCGTCCCTTACTTTGGCAGGGGCGCCAAGTGTTGTGCACGCGCGGGCATGCCATGTATGCACTGCACACACGCACAGAGCTGGTGGACGTGGAGTACAGCAGAGGTACATAGGCGGTGCAGAGTACATAGGCCCTCTGCGCATGCACACAGCTGTAGGCTCAGATCAGGGGGGCAGAGGGGGCTGAAGATGGAAAGGTAGCAATAGCGGCCAAAGGCGGAGGCTCTGCTAGAGCAGGGATGCACAAACAGAGTTGTCCTTGGGTGCTTAATCATTGGATGAGGCGGGGGCAGGGCTGGGGCGCGAACCTTGCCACGTAGGCATACCTGGCCTCTGCACGAGGATGAGCATGTGGGCATGCGGCTTCCCTTCTCTTGAGGGCGCATGCAGCAGCCGTGCGTGCCAGAAAACAATCTGCGCGGCTGCAAACGCTCCAAGCACCACTCGCGCACCGCACACATCAAATCCGCTTGGTGCACTTGCACGCGCGACCTGGTCTCTGCCTGGTTGCGCACGCACCGCGACAGCAGCGCCCGCACGCTATTGCCTTGGCCCCCGCCGCCCCCGCCTGCTGCAAACGTAGTGCCGGTGGAGGATTCAGAGTACTGGTCGTCCGCAAGGCTGCCGCTCTGGATAGAGTGGTCCAGCGCCAGATCATCGCCTGTGCGCACCGAGATGGCGGCCTGCGGGGGGAGCACGCGCACGCAGGCTGTGCCCGTCAGGAAATAGGGTCGCTGGTGCCTGCAGGCTGTAGGCTGGGAGGTGGCGGCGGGAGCGAACACACATGCAGGGTAGCATGCAGATTGTGTTCTTAGGCCTCTGCTGTGCTGCGTCCCATGCCAGGATGCACCCATCCATGATGCACCCGTGCCAGGTTGCATGCGGCCAGCCTGCCACTGCCCACCCACCAGGTTGCGCAAGGTGCCGCCCCAAGCATGCATGCCTGGGCTGGCGCGCTCCCCAAGCTTCTCAACCACACTGCCACTTGCGCCTGAAGGGCTGCTGCGCGCGGAGCCGTTGCTAGGCAGGCGCTCCATGGCCCCCGCCCTGCAGTGTGCGCGTACACCCGTGTTGTTGTTGTGTGCGTGTGCGTGTGTGCGTGTTAGTTGAGCAAGCATACACTGAGCTGTTGCTGGGCAGGTGCTCAGGTCCTGCAGCGTTGCCTGTGCAGATCACTTTGGGTGGACCGATGATATTGGAAGGGAATGGGGTATGCATCCTGTGTGCCTCAATGTCCTGGGTGATGAGCAACCTGCAACATCTGGACGTTTTCTTACTTATGATCAGATGCACTAATGGTCTCACTTTCTTGTGTTAAAGTGCACTTACGTTCAAATGTTGTTGCGTTCACGTGCACACATGCATGCGCTTGAGTTTCAGGCATAAGGGCATGCGCAACTGGACCACCAGGTATGAGCACAGCACAGCACTGTCCTGGCGGAGACACTTGCACTCCTCTCATCCACCAGCACAACGCAGCAGGACTACCAGAGCAGAAAGTGCGTGCCCCTGCGGCTCACCCAGTGACAGTGGCAGAGGGGGTTGCCGCACCCACACTCCCAGCGCCAAACACCCCGCCGACGGAAGGCAGAGAGCGTGAGACGGCGCTCTCAAACACGGACGAGGTGGCAGTGCGCTGCACGCCTGCGCGTGGACTCCCGTGAGGCAGGTGTGGCATGAGACTTTGTGTGCGTGTGTGTACGATAGTTTGTGGGCGTGTCAGCGTGTCAGCGCCTGATTGTATCTGCAGCTTGTGCACATGCATGTGTGCATATGTGTGCTTGCGTGTCAGCGCACGATTGCACGTGCAGCTTGTGCACATATATGTGTGTACATGTGCGTACGAGCGTGTCAGTGCACAATTGCATCTGCAGCTTGTGCACATGCACGTGTGCATGCGTGTGCTTGCGTGTCAGCGTACGATAGCATCTGCATGTGTGTGTACATGTGCGCGCGAGTGTCAGCACACAATTGCATCTGCAGCTTGAGGATGCGCCTGTGTGCACATGTGTGCTTGCGAGCGTGTGATTGCACAATTGCATCTGCAGCTTGTGCACATGCATGCATGTACGTGTGCATGCATGGAAGTAACACAATCGATTGCTTCTGTGACGTGCGGTCACAGGCATGGCCTGCAGAGTCTGAAGCACTTGGCTGTGGGCAAGTTCTGTGCCGCAGATCAGAACTATGTGCTGCAAATCAAAACTCTTCGTGGCAGTAGGGATACGCTATATTAAGGGGCTGTGCTTGCTGTAGGTCACCATGCTTTTCAATGAATATGTTGGGCCCCGGGCCCCAGAAGGAGATGGCTTTGATTCAAAGATCAGTACACTTGGTACTCTTCTGTAATGGTTGGGTGCAAATCTGATTAACTGAGTGGAGGTGTAGCATAAGGGCACATTCAAATGGCACTCCATCTTTGGAACCCCACCATACGTCGGGGCTCCTTGAGTCCTTGACATTTGCTAGTTGCTGAACCTTTGCTCAATGCCTCCTGCTGCAGAGTGCTGGTGATCCCTGATGTGCACCCTGCCCTGTGCTGCCAGTGAGATGCCTCAGTGTACGACGCTGGGTTTATGAGATGTGATGTAATGCGTGTGTGCGTGCATGCGTGTGTGTGTGATTGTGTGCACGCGGTGGTGACCCACCGCCTGCGTGGGATGCTCCACCCGTGAGGTGCATGCAGTCCACCACAACACACTCAGCGAGCATACCATAACCGGGTGGGTCAGCCTCCATGGGACATGCAGAGGATTGAGGGGACAGCTTTCGCTGTTCCTCATGGCACTTGCACCACACACTCCTCACGTGCTCTGTGGCCTGCCAGAGGACACCGTGGGAGAAACTGGGGGAAAGAAAACGGGTGGACGTTTGGCTCACCGTCTGTGTGTGATGCGGTGGAGCGGGTGATGTCAACTTCCATTGCACTCTGGGCTGAGCGCAGCCCCCCTGCAGAAGAAGGGACCTCCGTGTCGGTGTGGGCGGGGCGGAGGTGGGTGCTGGTGTCCAGGTCTGCAGCGCACACAGTCAGCTAACATTGTCGCACACGGGCCGCAGAAAAGGGGCAGCGTGGCCAAGGGTTCTGGCCAAGGGTCACGACAGGAGGGGCAGCACTATATGTCGTTGCTGAGGGCCTCAACAGGTGGGACGGTGCAGTGTCATAGCAAAGGGTCACAAAAGGTCACAAAGTGAGGGGCGATGCGGCATCAGAGTGCCAACATCCAGGGGGATGACAGGGGTGTCCAAGACTTATGACACACACCAACACGCGCGCACGCACGCACACACACACACACACCAATGCACGGGCCCATTAGATGCAAACTCACTTCAGTTGCCTGTGTTGATGACCTACTTTGAGCGGAGTCGAAGGGTGCCTGGAAGTGGGCCTCGGCGTTGGGGCGGTGTAACAGAGTGTCCATCACATCCATGCTATTCAGCATTCCATTGCCACTGTGCGCCTTTGTGAAGCCTGTGCAAACATGGGTGGTGCTGGTTTTCGCTCAGCGACGTGAAGACCTACTGCAGCGTGACAACACGCACCCGCTGTGTGCATATTCTAGCTTGCTGAAGATGCAGACACTGCACACACAGGCACGCCTACAGACACACAAACACACGCCTTTTCCACGCACACACAAACTCATTGTGTGTGCACACACAAAACCAGGCACACCCCCCCAAGCATCCAGTGCTGCCCTGGGCATCTCCAGATGCACCCCCCTGCCACATTCCCATGCATCCAGTTCCATATGCACCCCCCTGCATCCAGGCAAAATCCCATGCACAATCCCATGCACAATCCCATGCACAATCCCATAAACCCATCTCCAGATGCACCCCCCTGCCACATTCCCATGCATCCAGTTCCACCCAATGTGCAGCCCTTACCAGATTGCCATGCACTTGGTGCCACTCAGATGCACTTGGTGCCACTCAGATGCACTTGGTGCCACTCAGGGCATTGCCATGCACTTGGTGCCACTCAGGGCATTTCCTGCGCATTCCCCCTGCCTGCATCGCTGGCATGGCCCATGGTAGGCCTGCACACGCAGTAGCAAGAGCACGCAAGGCCCACGATGCGCCTGCATGCCCACACACCTCCCTGACACCTCCAGCGCCAGATTGGTTGGGCCCCTGCACGCCCACGCACCTGTGACACCTTCGGAGCCGGTGATGTCGGAAAACGACAGCGGCATCACCACGCCTGGCGCTGTTGCTACGCTGCCGTCATCTTCATGCACCTGCGTACACAGGGAGCATGGCAATGTAGAAGGGTTCTAGGCGTGGGCGCGGGGGCTTGTATGCCAGCAATTTGTACTGGTGCCTAAGAGGCATGAGCCACTGTCAGGCACAGTATTGTCTAGCTATCAAGCAGCCATGGGAGGCCTTGATCCTGCGCTGCTATAGCCAGGTCAAACAGTCATGCAATACTTAAAAATACCTGTAGGTTGATCTCGTAGGCCAGGTGGTCGATGGTGTGCTGGGGGCTGATTCGCGCCAAGTACAGCGCGATGCGCTTTGCCACACCAAAGTACTCGGTCAGCGAGGCGGACTCCTGTGTGTGTATGTGTGTGCGTGTGTGTGCGTGTGTGTGCACATGCGTGCGCGTGTTTTTTTGGGGGGGGGGACTTTTCACGCTAAAGCACTTGAACGGCCATGTTGTTGTGCACAGTATATAGCACAAAAGCGCGTTTCTCAAACCACGAGCATGCGCGCTCCTTGGCTGTGCATAAATGGCTCTTCACAAGGCTGAGCCTACTCAGATAAGCGTCACAACACGTGCTTTGCAGCTGCAAAGCAGATCAGAAGCGCGCGAGGCTCCAGGCGAGTATGCAGCAAAACACAACTTAATTGTGACAGTAACAACTCTGCAGCACACACACACACACAGAGGGGCCTGCAGTGCCCAGGCCCAGCATCTGCACAGAAAGCGCACCTGCAGTGCTGCATACACTCCCAGCGATGTCAGGAAATCCAGGATGGGGATGATATTGCGCTTGCTGGCCGCCAGTGTGGACCACAGGCGCTCAATCTCAAAGGGGAACGCGGGGCCGTGGCGCTGCGTGACGTAGTACATCGACTTCAGCAGGCGCTCACACCAGCTACCCTGCAGACGCGCGAGTGTTTGTGGGGACACGTTGCGAGGGCGTGACACACACAGACACATACACACACACGGGCCGTGGTCAAGCGGGAGAGGAGTTGTTCTGAGGGACCTTTGAAAGCAGTGGGAAGGCTTCAGGGCTAAACTTGGCCCTGCCTGTGACTGTGAACGTATGCTCACAACACTGGGGGTTTCTGGCAGGATGCGCTGGCGGATGGCTGTCAGATTGTAGCCAGCCATGCAGACACGTGATGAGGGCGGGACATGGTTCAAACACTTGAGCTTGCGTGTACGTTAGCAAGTGTGCCTGTAAGCTTTTGAGGACTCTCAACTCTAGTATTCAACACACTTGAATGCACATGCACACATGTAGAAGGCGAAGCTCTTGCACCCCAATTGCGCCGACCTTCCAGTGCGGGCTGATGATGAGGTTCTCCATCCAGGGTGCTAGGCAGATGAGCACCGGGTGCTGTATGGTGGAGTCCCAGCACTCCAGTGCGCGCGTCATCATTTCCTCACACAGCGCCTCGCTCAACTCCAGATGGTCCCTGCGTTAAGGACACAGGAGATCAACAAGGGAAGGGTGAGGGGTTAGTGTCGTTCATAACAGCTGCATTTTGGCTAAGGAGCAAAACAAAGGAACGTAAACCACCTCATTTTCGACACTCCACGACTTGAAGAACCTTCTTACATGCTGACTTGCAAGGGCACCCAGGGCATGCCATCATCATTGGAGGTGTCACCCCAGTGCACAGGCAGGGCATGCCATCATCATTGGAGGTGTGCACAGGCAGCGCATGCCATCATCATTGGAGGTGTCACCCCAGTGCACAGGCAGGGCACAGCACACAGTACAGTGGTGGCAGGCCTCCCTGTTTGCACACCAACAAGCCTGCGCAGCTGCACTCTCGCGTGCTACATTATTTACTTGGATCATGGGGGCTCTCTTCCTGAACCGTTCTGGCCGCCAGCCTCTGTGCCCGGCGGCTAAGAAGCTCTCATCTTATTTGGGGGGACCCAGCATAGCAGCCACGACACTGAGAAGAGAGCTGGTGGTGCAAACAGGATGGGCCTGACTTACTGTCCTCTGCTTCCAGCATGACTCATTCTTCCATTCATTCGACTCAGACAAGGTGCAGTATTCTGTGCAGCGCTCGTCACACTTTGAGACGCCTGTCAGCTAACACATGCGCGTGCGCATACAACAACGCACGCTTCCTACACGCGCAATCACACAAACAGGACACACGAGAGCAGTCCCACCAATAACGGCTTGCACACTCCGCCCACCTGGCGAGCTTGCAAGACAGCTGGTACTGGAACTGCTGGTAGCTGTCCTGTAGGTTTCCCAGGACCACCACGGCATCGCCACCGCCGCCGCCAAAGTCTGAAAACTCCGAGCTCTCCTCGTCACTGGCCCTCCCTAAGCAGAGATCAAAGATGCCCACACTTGGCATGAGCTGACACTTGCTTTGCATGGGGGAGCAGGGCAAAGGTATCTGGGGCCCGCTGATGAGGGTTATAGTGGGAGGTCCTTGTACACAACAGAAGGCTTCTCAAACAGAAGAGCAGGGAAAAGGTGCCTGGGGCCTGCCGATGAGGGTCAGGATGGGAGGTATTTGTACTTCTGATGGAAGGCTTCTTTAACAGAAGAGCAAACCGTCGGGACTGGAGCACGCCGCATCCTGCAGGCTTGCATTAATACTGCCTGCTTTCTCATGCAAGCATGAGGCTCAGATCCCATGCGCCGCGCAGTGCCACGAGCAGTCAGGCTCAGATCCCATGTGCCATTACCGCGCAGTGCAATTTTTAAACGGACAAGAGGCCTAGCAGCGGCGCAACAGCAGTGCCAGAGTGCGCACACGAAGAAAGCAAGGATAGGTGGCTCGGCGGCTGTGCAAGCCTCAATACACACACCTGCCCTCTCATCATCCTCGGCGGCCCCGCCGCCCTCTAATTCGCTCATGCGGCTGCTGACTTGGCCCCCACCTTTGCCCGTGGTCACGCCCCACTCGCGCTGGCTCAGCACATGCAGCATGTGCAGCGAGTCCTCTCGAACCTGGAGTCGTGCACAGTTGGCACACCCCGGGGGCTTTGTGCGCAGGCACGTGTGTTTATGTGCCCGCTTGTACGCGCACATCATGTGTCTGCTTGCATGATTGTCATGCACATAAAAGTGCAAGCATAACAAAAGTCCACTGAAGCTTGAAGCTTGCCTCGTGGTATTCTTGGCGTGCCTCGGCAAATGTATCATGCAGGCATGTATGACAAGCATGCCAGCAGGCCTGGGCGTCAAGCAGAGGAGCAAGGATTGGCAGAAGGGAGTGGAGAAGCTGCACATCAGGGGCAAGCAGGGAAGCCAGGGTCTGCAGATGCACACGCGTGGGCGTCAAGCAGGGAGGCGACCAGGGAGTTCCCATGGAAGCGCACTCCTGGGCGTCAAGCAGGGAGGCGACCAGGGAGTTCCCACAGAAGCGCACTCCTGGGTGTCAAGCAGCAAGCCTGGAATGGAGAGCTGCATGGCCTGCTTGGCAAGGCTCCCTCCGCAACTCACATCCCGTGCCTCGTCCACCATCTTGTACAGAATGAGGGACAGCATAATATGGGGCGCTACGTGGACTGAGGTCTGGGTGGCGTATACCTCGCAGATGACCTGTGCGGCACACACAAAGGGTTGGAAGGCTCACTGACTCCATAGATGACCCGCGCCAGTGGCAAACGAATGTGAACTACGCTGGGGCACACACCTCACCTGAACTACGCTGGGGCACATACCTCACATGAACGAGTGTGCACACGCTGGGGCACACACCTCACATGAACGAGTCGCACAGCATGTATGGATGGGTGGTAATGGGTCGTAACGGGCTAAGGCTGCCCTTGCAGAGCACAGCCACAGCAGCATTGACCACTGTCGGTGGGCGATCAGTCGCCCACTAAGCGCATAAGGTGCAGCAGCGTGCAAGCAAGCAAGCATGCCAACCAGCTAGCTAGCCAGCCAGCCAGCCAGCCAGCAGCATGCCCAAGCAAAGCAGGGGAATGCAAGGACAGGCCAATGGGCCAACTCAGGGAGTGTGAGCGGCAAGGTTGGGAACCCAGCAGCCTTGGTGGCAGACAGGCGTTGACGTAAGAGCAAAAGACAGACAGATGTGGCAATGGCACTCCCAAGGGGCCTCTCAAACATCCTCTTGTATGCATGCGACCTGTATTCTGCGACCTGCCTGGACATCACGGCTTCACCTGCTCAATAAAAGACCGCAGCTCACCAGCTTGAGCAAAACCTCACCTGGAAAAAGCTGGAAGCCACAACCCTATTGGCGTCGTAGCACTTATCCAGGCATGTGGCAAACATGTCAAGGTTGGCCTGCGCACGTGTGTGTGTGTGTGTATGTGTGCATATGTGTGTGTGTGTGTGTGCGCGCGTGTGTGTGTGCATGTGTGTGCATATTTGACTGTGTGTGTGCGCATGGCGTGTGCATGTATGGCTTTCGAGTCAATGGTTAGGCCCAGCAGCAAGACAAATGTCCCTGCAATGCTGGACCTGCCACTGGTAAGGTCAAGAGCAGCTGCAGCATGCCTGCTTGCCTCAGGTAAGCAGAGTCACATAAGCGCCGCAAATCCCCTGGGTTGAGTCAGGGCAGCAAAGCTCACGCAAAAAGGCCTGCAGCCAAGGCCTTGCTGGGAAGCAGGCAGCACGATGGATGCACACCAAGATGGATGCGCACCAACAGAAAGACAGCCACAGCACGCCCACACAGGTATCAGCCAGGCTAGGCTGCATGCTCTAACACCCTAAGTACCTCTTCCTTGACCCAAAACACTCGTGTGCAATATTGCGCTCAGCGCTGTGCAGGACACCGGCTGCTGCGGCAGCAGCGCCGTACACCGAGTTGTACACAGTGGCCGCTGGATGGCCAGGTGCACAACATCCACGCATTCGCGTGCAGCAGCGCGCTGCCATGTGCCGTGAATGCAGCGCGCTGCCCAGTGCCGCGAATGCGGCGCGCGCACGCTCACATGCAGCAGGTTGTGCAGCGCGGTGCGTGCGACCTCCTGGCGCTCGGGCCCCGCCACTTTTCCGTGCACGCCCGCGCTCGACGCGCCGTGCCCTGTGCTGATGGTGGACAGGGCATGCCACGCGCCGCCGTGGCCACCTCCCTGCATGCAGGTCACACAAGCGTTTGCCCCAGCACCCAGGGCAGGCCAGTTTGGAGGGATGGGCCGAAGTGAAGGCATGTGTGCCGCGCATGTCCTGCCCGCACACACTCCTATGCGCACTTGAGCAAAAGCATCGAGGCCCTTGCGGTCATAGGCCCTGAACGACCGAGCAGGCAAGGCGTGCCAAGGGATGAGGGCATGGTGCTTGCTGAGCGGGTGCAAGGTGCCCGTGTGACGCGTGTGGACAAGGGCCACAGCCTGTCCGAGAAGTGCATGCAGTCAGCACACATGGGGGGCTACAGGCGCGGCGGCCACCTTTGCAGCCTCTGCTGAAGGATCCTCAGGGGCTGTTCGGAGTGAGCTGTGCTCTGGATGGTGGGAGGGTGAGAGGCAGGTGCAAGCTCGACGTGACAGCAGGTGGCATGGCCCGCCTGCCTCCAGGGGAGCAAGGGAATGGAAGGTGCATCCAAATAAAGTGACGGTGCGTCTAGTGAGGGGACGGATCCAAATAAAGTGACGGTGCGTCTAGTGAGGGGACGGATGGAGCACCCAAGCCATGCCAGCAAGCCATGGATGCTGTCTCTCATGTGTGTTTGTATGCGTGCGTGCGTGTGTCGGGAAGCAGGTGCGCGGAATGGATGGCCGACCAGCAGCGTGAGGCACAAGGGCAGCAGCCCTGGACCAAGCGCGCGTGCACGTATGCTTGTGCACGTGCGCACGTGCTTGAAGGGGGGCCTGAGACATCCCTAGCAGTGCACACCTGGTTCTGGGTCAGCGACATGGATGTGCTTCCCACACGCCCCCTGTGGGTCAGCAGGCGCTCGATCCACTGCAGCACTGGGCCTTGGGGCCGGCGTGCGTCGGCGTCAAACACTGGACCCTATGGAGGCACACGCAAACAAAAATGCAGGGCTGGCTTTGAGGACATGCCTGCATTGCACACTTGCACTCACACAAAGCCATCAGGCACACATGGACACATGCGCGCACGCACGCGTGCACACACGCCCACACACCAAGACTCCCATTCACGCATGCATGGACACACACACACAACACACAAGCACACAGAAGGGGAAGTGGGGACATGAAGAGGCTCAGCCGCACGCAAGCCGCCTGCATGACGCACCGCCAGCAGCGCCGCCATGCCCGTGCGCGCCGCGTGGTCCAGGTACTGCCCCGCCTGCGCCAGCTCCGACCGCACCGGCTCCAGGACGTGCTCCTCATACGACTGCTTGTAGCGGCCCAGCACCACGGTGATGCCCGTCTTGACGTTGCTGGCGTAGTTCTCCTCGGACGAGAAGCCCTCGCAGCTCCAGAAGCGCAGGAGCTCGTACAGGGCCTTGCGGAAGCTGAGGCCGCTGCCGCCCTTGGCGGTGATGGAGCCCTGGTCGGCCTGCAGGCAAAAGGTGCAGATGGCAAGTTGCGCATAGGCAAGATGCTTACGTGCTGGTAAGACGAGTGCGTGCAGGTAAGATGTGTGCATGCAGGTAAGATGCGTGCGGGCAGGTTAGGAGGCTGTTTGGAGCCCCTGTAGACGTCGCATTCCCAAGGTGTCTATCAAGGAGTCTTGGTTAGCAGGGCAGACATGCAGCTGCCATACACCACCGCTCAGCGGGGTCGTCTGGAGAGACAGACGATGCAGGCGACCGCCATGTGCCCTTGAGCAAGCGCGCGCGTGTGTACAGTGGGTTCGTCTGAGGAGGCAGCTTGGCACCTGCTGCTCACACGCTGCTGATCTGCTGCTCCCTGGCAAGGAGCCATGGTGGGGCCTTTGGGGGGCAAGCACTCGTGCACAGAGAGCAGGGGCCCAGAAGGTGCTCACCCTGGTGCTCATGTAGGGTGGAAGGTGCTCACCATGGTGCTCATGTAGGGTGGAAGGTGCTCACCCTGGTGCTTATGTAGGGTGGAAGGTGCTCACCCTGGTGCTTATGAAGGGTGGAAGGTGCTTACCCTGGTGCTCATGTAGGGTGGAAGGTGCTCACCATGGTGCTCATGTAGGGTGGAAGGTGCTCACCTTGGTGCTCATGTAGGGTGGAAGGTGCTTACCCTGGTGCTCATGTAGGGTGGAAGGTGCTCACCATGGTGCTCATGTAGGG
>LFCJ01003535.1_pt1 | contig 11449 bp, 8 predicted proteins | sample 643141 | NCBI WGS metagenome assembly LFCJ01 (sample SAMN03766243, study PRJNA286221) | soda lake metagenome | biome: soda lake; feature: Kulunda steppe; material: water; isolation source: sample B1-Br-g2 brine of Lake Bitter-1 | place: Russia: Kulunda steppe | collected 2010-07 | reverse complement strand
TAATGTTCCACAGTATCGATTGTTCATATAAAGAACGCCACTGGATGCGGGAACATTGGGACTCGTTTGATATTGGATTCGTGATTGGTGAGGTTGCAGCTTCAAATTGGCAGTCTCAATCCTCATTCCCCAAAGCACGACCAAGCATTGGTGTTTTTTCAGTTGGCTGGCCCAAGGGAGACAAAGCTTTCACTGATGAGTTTAAAAACATGATTCAACAAGAAAGGGATGAGCGTGATCTTTATTCTAACCCAACAATTATTTACGCACCATCCGGTAGCACATCGGATAAGCAAAAATTAGAAGAGCTATTAAATGCAATAAAACAAATCGATTACACAGCCAACTTATTAATAAGACAACATCCATCTGTAAAAAATCCAGTCCCAGATGGATTGGTTGAACGCGTTGAAGAGAACGATAGGATACATCTGTTAGACCAGAGCAGAGATATCATTGAATGTATAGCTTTATCAGATATATTAATTTCTGAGGAATCGAGCGTACTACTCGAAGCTGTACTTGTAAATACAATCCCTATCTCGGTGGTAGATTGGCCTATTGTAAGAGGACGACAGAAAAAAACGAAATCTGTGAAAACAATCCCTGAAACAGCGATACGAACAAGCAGAGAAAATCTACCTAATACGTTAGAAGAAGTCATAAATGATCTTGATACCATACTTGAACAAATAATTGGGAAAAGAGAAAGAAACTTTAGTAACGTTGGAAAATCCTCTAGCGTAACAATGGACATTATCGACGCGTATGTTGATGATGAAGCACCTCCAATGGAACCTGTTGAATCACACGAATCATTGACAGCAAACATTTATTGGAAACTTAAGATAACACCCACCAACTTTTACCAGGGTTCTCGGAAACGAGTAGTCAATTCAATGAGTGATAGAACCAAAGAAAAATTGAAAAAGTTAAAATTAGACAAAGCTATATTGGCGATAGACGATCTGTTTGATTATAAATAAATATCAAAAATATCCTATTTTATTCTATTACGCTCTTCGGTAGTATAGCGGGATACATTGACGGTGACACAATCAATGAGGCTACGGATCGGTGCGCCGGTCGGGTTCAGTGACCGAAGGAATCCTCAGGTGCGAGCGGCCTGCTCCAACCTTCGGCTTTTCACCTACAGCCCTACTACGATTATAAAGACGAGACTGACGGTCTCTATTTTAATGAAGGAAATACATGATACTTCTGCCTTCCAAGCCTATGCAACGCTGTATGCTCGCGTGCGCAACAAACGCTACACGTTAGCGGTTCACCTTGTCACCCACAACGACGGGGCCAGCAACGTTCTCGCCGAGTTCTTCAAAGTTGTCGATAACTTCGAGGTGAAAGCGGTCTACGTCGACAGCAAGTTCTACGACGAGGAGTGTCTCACGCTGATGAAGGCACACAACCACGCCTACGTGATGCCAATTATCGAGTGGGGAATAAGGCTAAGCAAGAACTATAGGAAGGGTGGAGTCATGAGATCGAGCATAATCTCACGACGGAGCACGGCGGTCACGAGTGGCCTGTCGAATTTCTCATCATGATCGACTGTACCTATGCCAAGGACCCTATGACAAACACGGAGTGGCGTGTCGATGGCGTATAGCCTTGACGCGTCGTTCATCAATACACAACGTCAGGCTCGCAAGCACTACATCAAACCCTTCGGAATCGAAGCAACCTACCACTCCTGGGAAGCACCACTGATCTCAACAACGTCGAAAGGATCGACGAGACAACTCCTCTTCGTGGTGATTAGCTTGTTAATGCAGAACGTGTGGCGGTATCTGCGTCGGAACTATGTGGCGACGCCCCACTGAGCGTGCGTCACCTCTGGTGGTCGCCGTTCGAATGATTCATACGGAGGGAGACTTAGACAGCATTGAATGCATTTTAACTGAGGCTCGAAGTTCCAGCGGGAAAGGTACCTGACAACCTGTTCAACCGGTAGATGTCAGCGGGAACGTCTAACTTCGCAGTGGCAACACTTTCGTCAGTGGCGGCGATCAGCCGCCGACTCGACACCATTCACCAGTTGTTGTATGTTCAGTGAGATTCTCAACTACCAGAAACGTCAGCATTACTCATCTGCGGTTGCGGTACGATATCAGTGCACCAGATTATAATTTACTGACTCTAAGGAGAATATTAATATTGATGCCATTAAAAAACGAATTTACCATGACAAAAGTCGTTGTCTGTTGCGATGGGCTTGATCCAGATTATCTTAAGCATGTTGATACCCCAGGGTGGGAAACAATCGCTGCTGATGGACAATCAGGTATCTGTCCGTGTGCCGTTCCGAGTCTAACAAACGTAAATAATGTTGGTATCGTAACCGGTGAGGACCCCATGGCCCACGGTGTCAGTGGGAATACATATTATGATTCCAACAAAGAAAAATTCATTTACATGAAGAGTTCGTCGTTCCTTAAATGTAAAACTATTTTCCAGCAATTGTCCGAGCGTGGAGATGATGTCGGGGCCTTAGTCGTTAAAGAAAAACTTGAGAACCTCATCAGTCAAGGGTGTTCAGTTACTGCGAATGCTGAAAATCCACCGCAGTGGCTTGAAAATGCCGTTGGTACTGCACCTGACATATATTCGGGTGATGCTAGTTCTTGGTTACTGGAAGCGGCGACGAGCGTTGTTCAGACTCACGATTTAGATTGGCTCTATGTCTCAACGACAGATGTCGTTCCGCATAAACATGCACCACAAAAAAAGAGCGCAATTGAATGGGTGAAGAGTATAGATTCCCATCTCTCGAATCTTTATGAGTCAGCAGACGAGATTGTCGTCACAGCCGATCATGGAATGAGTAAAAAAAAACTTTGTGTGGATGTTGAAGCATATCTTGACCGTGAGTCTCGTGAAGCTATAGTTGTTCCACTAATCCGTGATGCCCACACGTACCATCATCAGAATCTCGGTGGCGCTGCCTATGTCTATCTTGAGGAAGACGTCGATAATACAAGAATAGCAGAGGACCTTCGGAAGATCAAGGGTATCGATTTGGCACTTCCCGCTACTAAAGCGTCGTCTCGATTCAACCTACCAGCTGACCGGATTGGAGATGTAATGTTATTAGGGACAGAAGAGGCGGTCTTCGGTACTGTTGACGACGGTATTCACGCAGATGTGAATCTTCGTTCGCATGGTTCACACCACGAGAAGCGAGTTCCCTATGCTTCGACTGTTGATGAAGCGTTGTCTGCTAATTTCGGAGTATTCAAGATGCTTCGATGATTCCTCTTGGTATCTACTTGAACACACGCGGTCCACGTCAAGTGTGCAAAATCTCTAACACGGCCACTCTATCTTAAGAAATATTGGACAATGATTGCAATCATTCTAGCATCTGGGAGAGGGACTCGACTTCAACCGATGACGGATGACCGTCCAAAACCCTTGGTTGAGATAGATAGCAAACCCCTTCTGGAGTTTCAACTTGATGCGCTACAAGAAAACGGAGTCACGACATGTCTTATAACAACGGGCCCATTTGAAGACCAAATTCGAAAATTAACGTCGAAGTACCCCGAAATAGAATTTTTGTTTGCGCATAATGAACGATACGCAGAAACAGACTACATCTACTCGCTATGGTTAGCCGGCAAACTGATCGAAAAGGAGGGGTATTCAGATGATGTTTTGTTATTTCATGGAGATCTCGTATTTAAATCATCTATCATAGAACAGGTGCTGAGGGCATCTGCAGATGATGTAGTTGTTGTCGAAAAAGATGGAGAACTGATACTGAAAGACTTCTGTGCACGAATCATAGACGGTACTGTAGAAAAAATTAACACGCACATTGAAGGAGATAACATCCGACAACTCTATCCTATCTATCGATTCTCCCATCAGACGTTCTATACATGGATGGGAACGATGGAGCAGATCATTGAGGAAGGCGGTGAAGAGGAATATGCGGAAGCAGCACTAAATCAGCTTCTGGAAACAGTTGAACTCAAACCGATTTGGATTAATCAGTTCTGTGCTGAAGTGGACACTCCATCTGATCTCGAAGCAGTCGAGCAGTGGTGGAGGTCTGAGAACCCTTCGTAGACTTCGAATCTTACGCGGATATTGATTCGAGTAATTCTCGAAGGTCTTCTTTCGTTACTTCTCGAGGATTGTTCCCCATCCGTTCAGGTGTAAATCCTTCATCAATGACAGTCCCGATATCCGTTACTCCTGCTGCTTCCAGTGTTGTCGGAAGTCCGAGAGCAGACAGCATCTCAGTAACTCGCCGCGCTGCGTTATTTGCATCATCTGCTCCGACTATTTTCGATAGCTCTCTTATGCGGTTTCGGACAAACGCTGCTCCGCGCGGATCGGTACAATCTTCGGATGTCGTACCTGCGTTGAATCGCAAAAACGGTGGAACCGTAAGCATAACAGCGAGTCCATGGTCTACTCCGAAGTTTGCGGTGATTGGGTACGAGACGGAGTGACAGGCGGTTGTTTTCGAAATGTCGATAGCTTTTCCGGCTAGATGTGCAGACTTCGCCATTCCAGCCCGTGTAGACTGTGTCGAATTTAGAACTTCTTGCTCGTAGTGTTCCCAGGCGAGTTCAACAGCACGAAGTGCCAGCGTTCGAGATGCAGGTGTTGACCGTGTCGACCAGTAGGATTCAATAGCCTGTGCTAATGCATCCGCGCCCGTTGTCGCTCGAACTTGTTCGGGTGCCGAGGTGAGCAGTTCAGGATCAACTATTGCTCCGGTGGGATACACCGCCGATCCTACGAGGGAGTGCTTTTTATTATTGACATAGATGGTCGCAAAGTGGGTGGTTTCGCTACCTGTCCCAGCGGTTGTAGGTACTGCATACAGCGGCAGACCGAATGATTCAGGTGCGTCACTACCGCTCACGTAGTCCCGTGGAGCGTTTGATTGGAAGGGCAAGACAGCGAGCGCTTTCGCCGAATCAAGGACACTCCCGCCACCAATACCAACCACGAAGTCGGGATCATATTTTGAGACAGTATCGAAACCGGAGTCTAATTCAGCGAGTCCTGGGTTCGGACTCGGTGCAGTATAGTATTCGAGATCGATCTTGAGGTCGTTTTCAATGGTTCTCTCTGCCCCTGAGGCGGTATATGAGTTTCTTCCCTTAACAACAAGTCCCCGTTCAGCATCGTCGGGTAGTAACTCGGGGAGTCGTTTGAGTGTCTTAACGCCAACGAATTCGTCCCGATACACGCTAATCTCCTTTTATCGCGTTTGCCATGAATTCGGCCTTGAGCTCTGAGAACGATTCAGTCGGCCTACCGAGATCGGATCTCGCACCCCGAGCGATTTCGACGACCGTTAGTGTCGGGCCCTGCTGCTGTAAATCATCATTCACGGCCTCTTCGATTCCCTCTCTGGACGAGACTGTACGTGTGCTGGTATAGCCACAGGCCTCAGCAATTGTGGCGAAGTCCACCGTTGAAGACGCCGTGGCCTGTCCTCCGGTCGAGTCGTGGGCTCCATTGTCGAAAATGAAGTGGTGGAAGGGTTGCGGTACTTCGTGTCCGATTGTGGCGAGGGCACCCATCTGCATTAGAACAGACCCGTCGCCGTCGAATACCACTATATCACGATTCGGCCGTCCACACGTCACACCTAGGCCGATTGATTGTACACACCCCATCGCGCCAACATTGTAGAAATCCGTCTCAAGGCCGTCACCGGTTCGCTTTCGGTATTCGTAGAGTTCTCGCGATAGTTTCCCAGTAGTCGAGAGGACAAGTTCCTCACCGGAAAGCTGGTCTGCGGCGGTTTCTACTGCCGCTTCACGCGACATCTCACCGGGTCCGCCAACGTTTTCCCTGGTATCGGGTTCGAAGGTATCCTGTCGAACGATAATGGCATATGGCAGTCCCTCGCTTTCAAGATACTCTTGAGCATCATCCAGAACTGATTCAGCCTCCTCCATATCTTCTGGAAGCTCTTGGTATTCGACATCCAACAATTCGAGCAGATCCAGCAGAATCTCTCCCATCTTGTCGTGGTGCTGGGCGTCATCAGTACCTGGCTCGGAACGCCACCCAATCATCAGCAACATCGGGATGCTGTAGACCTCTTTATTCGCGAGGGAACTGAGTGGATTGACGCATTTGCCGAAACCATCATTCTGCATATAGACTACGGCACTATCGCCGGTTGATAGATGGTATCCAGATGCTACAGCAATACCCTCTGCCTCGTTGACGGTGGTTACGTTTTTGAGTGGTGATTTATCTCGTTCGAGGTAACTCATCCATGATTTGAACGTACTGTCAGGTACGCCGGTAAAAAAGTCGAACCCGCGTTCCAGACAGGCATCAGCAAACTCGTCGCACTTTATCATGTGTTTCACTGGGTGATTTTTGTGTCGGCAAGCAACTCACGGGCCGTTTCGAGGTCTTCCTGATCGTGGACTTCGTGCCATCCCTTGTGGATCTCCATGGCTTTGACAGTATAACCTCTATCTATGAGTTCCTGGAGCATATCTGTGAGACCAGCTCGTTTTATTGAATCGGATTCGTGGAACGGCCCCTCAGAGTTTTCTTTACAATCTTCGTAAACGGTCTGGAGTATCTCCGAGCCGCGGTGGGAGAATTTTGCGATACCGACAAATTCATGATCTGCGACATCCTTAGACAGCTGTTTTCCGACTTCTGTCACTTCAAGCATTTCACTTCTGTGAAGGGACCTATGAGCGCGGGAGCGTTTCTCTTTGGTCACGACCAAATCAAGGTTCTTATCCAACTCATCTTTATGATATCGATATGAATTATCAATGACAACGACAATATCATCGTCAGTATTCTCAAGTCGTTCGATGATTTCCGGTTCGAAGATTATGTCCGAAAAGACGGAGATAAATTGACTGTTTATTGCTTCCTCAGCTGTTAAAAGTGATTCTAGATTACCTGTGTTCTCGTATTCTTCGTTAGTGGTGTAGTTTATACCATCATGGGTTTCGAAGTCCTCCGAGCGGAACCCTCGAACAACAGAAACACCAGCGAGTCCGGACTGACGGAGTGTCCGAATTTGATGTTCAACCAGCAGCTCTTGCCCCAACTCAAGAAGAGCTTTTGGAGTGTCAAAGTCGGGATGATTGCCCGCAGCAGGAATCACCACGGATGGCTTCATCGAATATTTTCTATCTTGTTGTTTTATGAAATCGAATCCGACCTCGTCGAAAATTTCGGATACTGAAGCACATTTCGGATCTGCCTCAAGGCTTCGATCATTGAGAAGTATTGTTTCCGCAACATCTGTCATTATTTCGTAAGATGAGCGGAGAAGGTGATTCGCATGAATGACGACATCAAACCCATGATTCGCGAGTTCGGTGTCAGTTTTGAGATTATATGTCGTTGGAACACTCACCAATGTCGGTCGACGGCCTAAGTCTTCGCAGAGGTCTTCATATTTATCGGCAAATTCCAGGACGTCGGCTGGATCATCTTTCTTCGAATGAATCATTATGCCGTCGACACCTGCTTCAATGTAGGTTTCTGCCCTTTCGAGAGCATCCTCCATGCCAACACCAGCAATGAGACTCTCAATCCGAGCAATAATCATGAACTCCTCATTTAATTTAACATCAAGGCCGCGCTGGATCTTCTGGGCGAATTTCTGGGGATTCTCAAGACTCTGGTCAGCGCTTGCGTCTAAGCTATTTCGCTTGGGGAACGTTTTATCCTCAATTATAACGGCCGAGACACCCATACGTTCTAGCCTTTTGACAAAATATTCGAATTGAGCAGGGGAACCGCCTGTGTCACCGTCAACGATCATAGGCTTGCTCGTTACATTGAGTATTTGGTCGATTGTCTCAGAACGAGAATCGTAGCCTACAATTTCTGCGTCAGGCATCCCTTTAGCAGCTGTATCAGTAAGACTGCTCTCCCAAAACCCATCGAACTCAACATTTTCACCGTTATTATTTACCGATGCTCTTTCTCCAATTAGGCCACTCAGCCCGTTATGGGCTTCAATTATCCGAACGATATCTTTTTGTTCGATTTTATTTGATAGCTGTTTCAAACGGTCCTCGGGGGACACATGATTTTGGAGACTCATCTATCCTACTAACAGAATATCAACCTTATTAATCTTCGCTTGCTAATTTCGATGACGGCTGGGTCGGTAGCAACGACGGTGCCGCCGAGAGATACGGACTGGCCGACGTAATCGCTTGGGCTATTGTCGACTTCTTCGTCGCCTGGATAGTTGTTCATCACCGGAGCGTAGGTGATGTTACCAGCTCAGACGAACATGACACGGAGCCAGAAGAGAAGTGCGACAAAGACCGAAATACAGAGTAATTAACCGCCCAGTCCACATGTTCTTTACTTCCCAAACGAGTTGAGATGACTCGTACTTCCGCGCAAACAACATACACAGGACTACGCGGACGGGACAGCAATCAAATTTTGCTACCTCTCATGGGGTTCACCAGAACTGAACCGCGTGGATGAGTGCTGGCGACAACTCGATCAGTGTCCGAAGCGTGTAGATTTGGATCACCTCAATCGGATCAAACTCAGCTTCCGAAAATATCGTCAGGAACTCCATTACCTCGGAATCCGATGTTTATAACGTCACACGCGGAAACTCTTCAGTCGTGCCGCCAAGTCGTTTAGAGTTTAGTAGTAACAGACTCCTCTGAAGAAGGGGACGCCTCTGGTATCTACCCAAGAGGTGTCCTATGCACGCCACAACTGACGTGCGGTTGACCGTTAGACTTGACGATAAAAACGCCACCGCAGGCCACGCTTACCGAGTTCATTACCGACCTCACCACCGAGTAGGTTGAGCAAGTCAGTACTAATCACACCCACGCCGTCACTACCAGAGTCTAAGAACTGCTTGACTACAATCTTGACCACACCGTCTGGAAATTGGTCGCGATTTTCATCGTCTGATACGACAAAAATCACGAGTGTTATGAGTCACTCGTCTTCCGGTCATAACTGCACGAACCTATCTACTGGTATGTTCGGTTCTTATCCGGCTTCGAACATAACTAAGCGGAATATGAAATGATCTGACATCCAAGAAACAAACCACTCAACAGCAATGTAACAGCAAAATCACGTCTCACCCCTTCGACTGAATCGCATACAACTCTGCATACTCCCCGTCATCGGCCAGCAACTCTCCGTGGGTTCCTTCTTCGATGATCTCCCCGTCATCGACCGTATAGATTTGATCGGCATTCTTCACTGTCGAGAGTCGATGCGCAATCGCAACGATCCCATACTCCCGATCCATCGACTCGATAGCATTCTGAACCTCTCGCTCCAGATTCGAATCCAGATCACTCGTCGCCTCGTCCAATACGAGGAAATCAGCATCCTTCAAAAGTGCCCGCGCAAGCGCAACACGTTGCCGCTGTCCCCCAGACAGCCGCACACCCTCATCACCCAACTTAGACTCATATCCATTGGGTAAATCGTGTAAGAACTCCGTCACTTTCGCAATCTCGCAGACGCGTTCGACGTCGCGACGTATTGCTTCTCGGTTCCCAATGGTCACGTTCCGTTCAAGTGTATCATTAAAAATGTATGGAGCTTGCCGAACCACAGCGACTCGTTCGCGCAAATCTTCAATATTGTATTCTTCAATCGGAACACCATCCGCTTTGATATTACCACTATCTGGATCATACATTCTTGCCAACAGTGAGACTATCGTTGATTTGCCAGCACCTGATTGACCGACAAATGCGATGAACTCGCCACGTTCGACGTCGAAAGAAATTCCGCGAAGCACCTGTTCATCGTCGGTGTAAGAAAATTCTACGTCGTCGAATTCGATCTCCGATACTGACGACACTGGTCGGTCGCCATCGAACTCCTGTTGTTTTTCCAACTCATCCAGAAACGCTTGCGTTCGAACGAGATGAGACGTATAGCCCTCAAGCTTGTACACTTTGCTGTTCAGACTACTCACCTTAGGCGCAAGCTGAAACATCGCAATCAAAAAAATACCGAGTTCACCAAGCGAGAGTCCTGTAAAGGTGAATCCAACGTATATCAGAATAAAGATTGTAACTGCGGCTGAGAGTTCATAGAAATTCTTGATTGCGTAGTCGTTTCGTGACAAACGGATCGATGCATCGGCGTACTGCTGGATTGATTTCTGGAACCCTGAAAACACTTCAGACCGGAGCCCAAACAGTTTCACGTCTCGGATGCCCTGCGTCCCAGCTTGAACCAGACTCTGAACCTGCTCGTTTGCCTCGGCCACCCGCGAGCCAACTGTCACCGCGGGCTCAATAACAAAACGGAAAAAGAGAGTTATCCCACCGAGAAGCAGAATTGCAAACACGGTCATTGATGGTGCGATATAAAACATCACTGCAGTATACATCAACACTAAAAACAGTGTTTCCATCATCTTAACGCCTTTATCAATTGTTTTTCTGGAATACTTCGTTTCTGTAATTATTGCATTCAGAATATCGTCGCTACCCGCATCATCATAGTATCCGATTTCAGCATTAAGAGCTCTGTGGAAGGTCTTTGTCCGCAGATATTGATCGTAGCGATGACTTAGAACAGAACCCAGCCATCTCACAAGAAACGACATAGTGTACCGAAACGTCATCACAAGTGTGACACCAATGATCAAATATCCAAGCGAAAACGGGATCCCAAAGAACTGGTACGTCGACACAAACAACTCCATGATTGGTCCACTAACATTCGTCGGCTCATCAGCCTGAGCGGTCTCAATAATTGGATAAATAAAACTCAGTCCAATCCCCTCAAGAAAAGCGACAAACCCACCTAAAATCACTAAGCCGAACGCAAACTTCGGCCGATATCTGGCCACTCGAGAAAGCGCATCGATTTTTTCACGCCATGTGAGATCAGTATTCTCGTCCATTCGAAACGGACTGAACTCAACAGCGACGAAACAAAAACATAGTGTTCCAACCCGAGCACCGCCAGGCACTAATTCCAGAACACGTATTCCACCAGAAAGACAACCACTTCCACATGCGCGCACTCATCACCGGCGGCGCGGGTTTCATTGGCGGCCACATCGCCGAGGAGCTCGCCGCCAGCGGCCACAATATCACCGTCGTCGACAACTTCGTCCCCTACTATGATCTCGGAATCAAAGACCAAAACGTCGAGGCCGCCCCCCAGGCAGCACGCGAAGCTGGCGGCAGCTACGAACTCGTCGAGGCCTCAATTACCGACGAAGACACCGTCGACGAACTCGTCGCCGCCACCGACGTCATCTACCATCAAGCCGCCCAGGCTGGCGTCCGCAAAAGCATCGAGCAACCCAAGAAAGTCAATCAGTACAACGTCGACGGCACCGTCAACATCCTGGAAGCCGCCCGTAACCACGACATTGAGCGCGTCGTCGTCGCCTCTTCCTCCTCGGTATACGGCAAACCACAGTATCTCCCGTATGACGAGGACC
>LFCJ01003533.1_pt1 | contig 11455 bp, 15 predicted proteins | sample 643141 | NCBI WGS metagenome assembly LFCJ01 (sample SAMN03766243, study PRJNA286221) | soda lake metagenome | biome: soda lake; feature: Kulunda steppe; material: water; isolation source: sample B1-Br-g2 brine of Lake Bitter-1 | place: Russia: Kulunda steppe | collected 2010-07 | reverse complement strand
TAGATTGGTATATGATCGCTTTGATAGCCAAGGTAACACTTGCTTATGAAAGCAACTCTGCTAGCAATCTTTGCTGGGAGGAGTATATCATCAATTCTACTGTTTGTGTATTGGGTGTTTAAGTTTTACCTGAGTAAGCCGTGACCTGCTGGTGCGTCCATTGTCTAATTGGGTTATATTTTCTATTTTTCCGTGTTTGGCATCTATTGGTGATAGTTGGCTTTCAGCAACAAACTGTCTGTGCATAACATCTGCTGGGTAACGGAGGCAGCTTGATCGTTCGTCACCATAGAGTGTGGCGTTCATAACCCCTAGGACGATTGGGATTGCCTGGCTAATATTTTCTATCAAGTGTGCTATCTGAGCTTGCAGTTCTCTTCTCGATTTTAGAGCTTCTCCGCTACTGCCTGACGGCCAATATGTGCCCAAGAGTAGGAGGGGTGTGTTTCGAGCATCTATTTTTACAGCCACCAATCGTCCATTAGTGTCCATCTCTATGAGGCTCGTTGGATTTAGGACATTTAGCTCGTGCCGGACACAAACCTAGGTGCCCCCAGTTGCACTGGGGGAAGACCAACTCTTGTAGTTTTTGAGCAGTTCATTAAGCCAAGGCCTTCTTCTCAAGTTATTTAGCTTTGTCTCTGTAAGGACCAATATATCTGGTTTGTGGCAGTGCAGAGCTTGTTGGATGTCCAAGCGGCTTTTATACAGGCCTCTGACATTCAGGGTGTAAATGTGTATTTGTGTTATTGCTTTGTCTGGTTTGTTTTGTTGTTGTTGGGGTTATGCGAGACCTGTAAAAGATTTCCTCTACAGTTTGTAAAGGCAAGTTGATTAAGGGCTTGAGCATCTTTACTTTCTATGGATATGGTTGTTTGGGCTTCATACTTCAGTGGATCAAAAGGGATTGTAGGGTCTGCTGTACGTAGATCTGCATGCGCAGCATTTGCTTGCCAGGTATCGCCTGAGTGTAAGGAGATAAGTCTACCTGATAGTATGTACCAATCTCTGTCCGAGTCCAGTGTAATAAGGCAGCTGTGTTCAGAGTCAAGCAGTATCCACTTGGTGCAGTTTGAAGTATATGTCTCGGCCTTTTTTATTGTACATGCGTGGGCCTGGTTTCTATGATTTTTTGTGATTAGTATCACTGCTCCCTTCTAGGCAGCGACTGACACTATATCCTCAATAAGTTTTGATGTTATTTGCCCATTTGTCATGTCTTGACTCACATATTTCAGGTAGTACATTTCGATATTCCATTCTTGATGATGTAGAAAGTGATTGAACATAATAGTTAGGAAATTTCCCAATGTAGGAGAGTAAACTTGTTTTAGATTAAGTCTAGGGGGGGAGTAGGCTCTATTTTCAGCTATGTTAGCTTCATTCAGTCTAGCTGTCAGGCAGTTCTCCAGATTCTCAGCATGTGACAGGAGTCCTGTCACAGGACTGAATTTCCTGTGATTGGTTGCTTTCCTAGGGCCATGTTGCATGTACTAAGCAGAATGCCTTCTCTTGACTTTCCATGTATGGCAGAGTGAGAGGATTTTGATCATGCAGCTTATACAATCGGTAAGGTAGTTGCATGCCTCCTAGCATTTGTATGGGTATGTTATCCAGAATTCTACTGGATGGTTCAAGTTGGAGTCTAGGAACACCCATTTTCCTTGTGTACAGCGGATGGCGAAAGCATGAAATTGGTTGGTACACAGAAAGCCACGACATGTATGGTTATCCGACAATCGCCTGAGCTTCATTAGATGGTCAGCGCTGTCTTGTGACTGGGGGCTTTGTTCTAGAAGAACTAGCTCTTTTTTTAAGGATTTAAGGAGGCTTTGTATCAGTGAGTCTGAGAAACCATTAGCTGGATCATATGTGTATTTTTAGGTTTCACCATATCGCTGGCACTGTCTGCTGTAGTGTTCTATGGCCATATTCTATGACAGGTATGCCATGCCTATAAGATCATTTATTGCATGTATCTGGCAGCTCCGGCTATTCTGAGATTGCGTTTCAAAATATACTTGCTGATTGGCTCCAATCTTTTCATCCTTTTGGTGGATTTCTTGATAATTTGTAACAGTTGGATAGGAGGGATTAAAAATGAATGGAATTAAAGGGGTTGTGACGAGCCGTACTGGCGGAATAGGAATAAATAAGCAAGGAAAATTAAGTTGCTGCTTAAGAGCAATTAAGAGGGTATGCATCTTGACATGCCTGGAAATTGCAGAATTGCCTTCATAGGTCACAACACCAACATAAATGCCGATTGCAAGCATGATTTGCATATCAAATAAAAATGCCCGAGAAGATTCTTTTGGAAAATCAATATCTTTTGTCAGATTGTGGGAACCAAACAGTTAAATCAATAAAACCAATAGAAGTAGCCATACTGGCGGAATAGGAATAAATGCAGAATTGCCTTCATAGGTCATACAGCCAGCATAAATGCCAATTGCAAGCATGATTTGCCTATCAAATAAAAATGTCCAAGAGGATTCTTTTGGAAAATCAATATCTTTTGTCTGATTGTGGGAACCAAACAATTCAATCAATAAAATTAATAGAATTAGGGTCGGACTGTCATCTTCCTCTCTCATGGAGGTTTTGCTCTTCCTGATGCCAGTTTTTTGTGTGATGTAGGGTACTCCTGTGAGCATACAAAGTGGACATGGCCAATTTTTTTGTCGCATGGTCGAGCCGGATCTTAACATATATGTATAGCATGGGTCTAGTTTTAGGATGGATGATTCTTTTACGTAAGGTATCTTCACTGAAGAAGATTGCATCTGGGTAATGCCCATTTCCTAGCGCATGGGTATGTGGCACAAATTGTGGTAAATTCACAATTTGCGCAGAGAGTATGCATGAGTTGAGCAACAGGAGCAAGTCTCTATTGGAGTGCCTTGTGGAGTAGAAGGCTCTTCCATTTTGAGTGATTAGCTCAAATTGAATGTGGATGGTTGCATCATGTTGTTCATCATTTCCTTTCAAATAACCCACCTTCAACATCAATGTCCTATTTCTTGAGCTTTTTGAGTGGACTTGATGGGCCACCGGCAGTCTTGACCTTGGTCAATTGCCCAAAGGTATCCTCCTGTCGGGCTGATTTACAAATTTACAATGCTGCGTTAGTTTTTGTGGTCGTTCAATGTCTAAGAGAACATGCGCATGAGGGCAGCTTGTTTGCCTAAGCAACTTTGGGCAGTGTATCATGTTGCTGCAGGCTGTAGCATGCGCCCAATTTTCCAATTGGTGGGTAGGTTGTAAAGGGCAAGTATGCACGTCCATTACAAAAGGCAGTTGTTTAGTTCCCCTAACGAGGGATGTGGCGATTAGGCAAGGTTGTTTGTAACGAGGTACCTTCTTTTATGGGGCTGACAGTAAAGCTGTAGCAGCAGCTAAGGCTTTGGCAAGCTGGTCCTTGCGGGCCCGCCTCTGAGCTGCTTCTGCAGATTGCTGCCCAAAAGCTTCTTCGTCTGATATCATTTCCAGGCGGGCAGCAAAGTCGATGTTGCCTCCTCCCATGTTTGCTGCTGCTTCTTCTGCTGTTTCTATGTGCTCATCCGCTGTTGCCAGGAACCTGGCAATGACCTTGGCTTCGCGCAAGATGAAATCCTCCCCACCACCTGCTTTTCTGCTGTCAAACTTGTCCAGCGCATCCAAGACGTACGCATAGAAGATGAAGTCAGGGGCGACCCCCTTTGTGAATTTGCAGCATGCAGTTGCGGCCCCCACTTGCAAGCTCTGCTCGTAGCCGCTCATGGCTGCATCTGGGTCTTCCAGCTGTCCTGCCATGCTGAACACCCCTAAGGGCTGGTGGATTTTCAGTTGGCCGGTCATGCTATGTGCTGGTGCTGACGCTGATGCCGGGACACTGAGGCTGACGTAAAAGGGTGCACCCGCGCCCTCTACCTTGATCTTTTTTCCAAGGCAGGAGTCAACAGCCTAAAATCTTCCTTCTGGACAGTAGGCATACAATTTGATACTTTTTTTGCATAACATAGAGGTTAGTTTAAATTTAGTAATTGCCAAGGCTTTGCCATACAGGCGGTTTTGAGACTTGCATACTACTAGAAGGTCAGAAGGAGTGAAGTTTTTTCTCTTAGGGATTGTGCATGGTTGTTTTCTACTTGTGTGTTTAAGGTGTGTATGAATTATACATTTTCCTTTTGTTTTTATTTGATTGCAAGGTAATTTTAGTGAGGGAGCAAGCTGTCTAATTTTGTCATTGGCCTTGGTCATAGTTTGTTCTATCATGTCCTGGGTGTACTTACCCGGGACAGGACCAATGTGGTGTAGGTGGAGTGGTGTGCCGTCAATCAGGGTGCAGCTGTACTGTCCTTCTAGGCTGTTTGCTGCATCGTCCATAAGCATGGCTGTTCCCAGCTGGAGGTCGACGGCAAGCAACTGGCCCCTATGTAGTAGGCTGGAGGGGTGTGGGTTGCCGCATTTGTTGCTAGCGACAATCTGCTGGACCGCTGTTGCACCAAAAAATGCCTGATTCAAGGCACGGAAGGCACAAGAGAGGGAGATGACGTCCATAGGGCGGGAGTGTGGATATATTGTCGCAATGGCTGGTCCGTACCTAGCTGCTTCCGGGGAGGCGGTTCTGCTGATATTGATAGTGGCTGTGAAAGTTGGGGCTGTGAGGGTGAACTCCTTGATTGCGCACAACTGCGCGGCTGCCTCCGCTGAAGCCAGCTCTAGGTTGAAAAAGGGTGTGCGGCTGAGGCTGCTGGCTGGGTACGAGGAGATGAAGTGGAGAAGAGAGGGGATGGGCGTGTCGAGTGCTAGCCTCATAGCTCCCTCCAGCCGTAGTGTTTGGATGACCAGGGGCACCGACAATGGAGAACAGTTCAGAAATGCCACTTTGCGAGCGCGTTGGACACAGGGTTGATGTACAAACCACCATGAACCACCAAGAATTAAGGACATCAAAGACAGATCCGTCGATTGTCAGCCAAATGACTTGAATTGAGTCAGGAATGTTGTGTAGGTGGACCAGATCCTGTAAACTGTTGTGTACATAAATGGCAATCCCTTGCCCTTTCCGCCCCTTGATCGACACAAAATTGGACAAAATTGAGGACCAAAATGATCATCTAGATAAGTCTGCCACCCTTGATCAGTAAGCGGGGACTGGTGCGCGCGCTGGGGATAATGCAACAGGGAAGGCAGGTCTGCCGTAAATTGGAGTGCAGCTTGTCCAAAAAGCAGCCTTTGAGTGCTTACTTTGGGAGTGTTTAGATCGCCATAGAAGCCCTGCAAAGCTTGCGAGCTTCCTTACAAGCATGAACTGCCTGCCCACTACGCACTACCTCCCTGAATTGACGGCGGAGCATAGCACACTCTTCAGAGAGCCACGGAGGGTCTCGTGCAGCCCCCCGACTGCGCTTGAGATGTGCACACAGACTTTGACTTCTGGTCGTGTCCACTCCAGGCTCACCAGCAGCATGCACAACCAAAGATTGCAGCAGACAACACGCCTTTTCAAGGTCCTTTTCGGAAACATGTGGCCATGACAGCTGAGTTGTATGCATGGTGCCACGGGATTAGAACAGTTCAAAAAGTGAATACGATGGATCACAAACCACTCAAACTCCAATTCTGCACTGGTGACCTCAATCGCATTGACATGCGCCTCCCAACACACGTGCGTAAAAGACATCGTGAGCAGAAGCTGGTTTGGAAGGATCAGGCTGCTGAACGGTATGTCAATAATCTCGTCTCTGATGATCCTACATTGAACCAGTTCAACTTGGCAGTAGACGGGAGAAATGTGGATTCAGCTTATGACACACTGGCCCGCCTCATTGAGAACGCAGCATCTGATGCAAACATGATCTCTAGAGGCAGACCTACCCAAGCAGAATTGAAGCTGCCTATGCCACTGTGGTTTAATAGCACATGCAGAGCCCTGAAAGCACACTTGCGGCGTTTTGCAAAGCTAATACAATCCACGCACGCTCTGAAAAAGGAGTGCAATTCCCATTGCAGAATGAAACGCCGCCCACACAAGAAATTCATTGCAAACAAAGTGACCAAGTGGATTGAAGCCCGCAACGTGCAAGTTTCTGAGTTCTTCTGTGATCACAGAGCGCTCATGAGTGCAAACTTAATGGCCAAACACCCATCCCGGCACATGTATGGACAGACAACTTAAATGAACACCAAAACAGACAATTGCTCCAAGAGATTTGGTCCCTAGATTCCCTTGTGTGCACCAGGCTCTGAACAACAGGTTACATACTTGGCAGATCACTCCTGCAGACATAGCCTTACCACCAGGACCAGGAGGCAGGTACAGGAAAAGATCCAATGTCAACATCGTTTTGTAGCAGGGCCCCGATCACCCTCCCTTATATGATATCCCACTTGAGACCCTACTAAGTACATACATTGAGCCCGCATGAAAGCAAACTCCTCACCTCAGGTCGAACCCCTTTCCAACCTTGTTCATTAAACGGGCAGAGGCAGAATTTTTGGATGGGCAAGGGAAAGTACAGAGGGCAAATGTGCTCCATCCATTGCTCACAGATCTTTTCAAACTTCTCTTAAGCGATGGTCTGCTTCCTACGGCCTGGAACATGACAAAAATTACACCCGTACATAAGAAAGCTGAGCATTCTCTTCCTCAAAACTACAGACTAAAAACCATCAATGGATGCATACACAGATTGTACGCTAACGTGGTGAGAGACCTACTGACCAAATGGGCGTTGGCTGAGAATCAGATCTCTGACACAAAATTTGGATTCTGCCCCACAAGAAACACAAATCAGCCAATCTACATCCTACGGCACATCCTCACAGTAGCTTAACTTGGAAAAAAGAAGTTTTAACTGCCTTCCTTGACCTCATAATTAAGGTCAAGGCCTTGTAATGTAATTGCTACTGCCTATGACAGCGTCCAAAGGAGAAACTTTGGGCTCACCTTCAAAACATTCATGTTCCTTAGTACTTGCTTTCAGCATCAAGGGCTTTGTACCAAGGAAGCATATAAATCCTCGTTGACGGAGACAAGGTATCAGGTGAGATAATAGCAACTCAAGGATAGAAGCAGGGGTACCTGCTGAGCCCTCTACTCTACTCTCTCTTCATAAACGACTTGAGCAGGTTCTTGAACGCGTCGGACTATGCAATGACAGCCTTGCAAACATCAAAAGTTTCTCATTGTGAATACACAGATGACATTGCACTTACTGCCAATAGTGCCCACCACCTCCAGCTCCAACTCGATCGATTCTATACCTACATGACTTTAAAAGGGCTGACGCTGAATGTGCGCAAGACCTCAACCATGGTCTTCTTTTGCTGCAACCCACCTCTTTTTGTGTTTCACCACGGTGGCACTCCGCTTGAGAATGTGCAAGAATTTAAATACCTGGGCACGACCTTCAGCCACAATGGGAAGATGACAAATGCCTTAAATCAGATGGCACGCAATTTTGCAGGAGCCTTAGCCAGAGTGTGGAGCATTTTCTCAGAGCTGGGTATGAAGAATAGGAAGCATGCCATGCTCTGGATTTTTAAAGTCTTTGCACTCTCTGCAGGTCTCTATGGATGTCAAGTTTGGGCTACAAATGCTCTCACATTAAAATCTTCTGCTACAATCAAAATCCATATCTACCACGTGTGCTTTCTAAAGATGCTGTTGGGTGTAAAACGAGGCATATTGCCTACTAAGAGAGACAGGTCAGTTGCCCCTGTACTTCTACTGGTTCCGCTGTGTTGTTCGCTTCTGGAACAGCCTTTTGACGAGCAAAAATGCCTTGCTGAGTAAGATCAATAAGGCTGATTTAAGGCTGGCACACAGAAAAGGAAGTTGGACTTATCTGCTCTTTACAAAATACATGGGACCGATGTGAACATCTCTGCTATCATGAGCCGTTCCAAAATCAACATGAGCGACTTTGAACTGTTGCTGCGTGAGCAAATCATTCGAGATTGGAGAGACCTGGACCAGATTCACCCTCATGATGCGCATGCTTCCAGCAGAGTCATGAGGACATTTCACACCCATTTTGGAGTGCCCATAGGGAGTCAGATTAGCTGGTGGGACGATCAGAAACGCGCAACCAAACCAACTCTACCTTCTTACCTACGACACAATATATCCAACCATTTTTCATGCGTTCTCTTCAGACTTAGACTCGCTAGTCACAACTTGAATATCGAGCGCCTCTGGCAACAACGTCACAGAGTTCCTTGCAAGCTGAGAATCCGCACAAAACGCAACTGGCACTGTGTGCAAGGTGAAGAACATTTTCTCTCAGATTGCCCAAGTGCTGACTTGGCAAGCTTACGCGTCAAGCACCGCCAACTCTTCCGCGCCACCCCTCCTAGTAGTAGCTCAAACGGGCTTAGAGACTTATTAGCCATGCAGACATCAAGCCTGGCCTTGTTTGTGCATAAGTGCCTGGATTGCTGTGCCTGGATTTCAGATCACAACCTTGCCTGCCTTTTGATAGTTCAGGTTGCAGGCCTGTTTGGTTTCAGCTAAGCGGCCCACGTTTAGCAGGTAGAACTTTGTAACCTAACCCAACCTAACCTTAAGCCAAGCAACGCTTCCGGGCTGCACGCTGCTTTCATTGATTTTAAACAAGCCTGCGACACTATCCCCAGACAGGCTCTTTGGTCACATTTCCGTCGCGTGCGCATGCCTGCATCTCTCCTCTCTGCTCTTAAAAGCCTGTACGCTACAGAACAATCTACTGGTTTTACAGATAGGATTTACAGAGGTGACACAGGTGCTTCTCACTTTGACAACATCATGATGATCAGTGCTGAGGATGCGAAATCATTTCCCTTGAAGCAGGCGTACAAATCACCTATTTTTCTGAGACTTTTCGTCTGACCGGCAGTGTCCAGCAAGCCCAGCAGTCAACCCATTTGGCTGAAGGTCTAAACTCATTGTAACTTAGTTGAACGCAGGTGGAGGGGTCATACAGTTCCTAGGTTTTAGGTGGCTCCTTTTCCTTCATTGATGTAGGGGGTGTTTCACTACCTACGTAGTCTTTTTAACAACCACCTCAGGCTGGAAGCGTGGGATAAAGCCCTGCTTGCCGGTTTGACTTATTCATTTGAGATCTGTCATCCACCCACTAAAGTGGCACGTTCTCCTTTTCTAAGAACAGCCCTTAGTGCCCTTTCGCTGCTGTTTCGGGCTGGTGACCACCTGCCACTATGAGGGCAAGCCTGGCGGTCAGTGCAATTAATTGGGATTGTCACTCAAAAACTTCAATGAGGTGCCAAAGCACAAGCCATCTTACAAATTGCACTGCTATCCATACAGCAATGAATTTGTACAATGGTTCTACTTGCATCACATTGTGCAAGTGCAAGTCAGCAACCGCTTCAACTAACACAGCTAAAGCAAGTATCCACGCAGCCCCAGCAATTTCTCACAACCCTGAGAAGCAAATCACAAAAAAAGCTCCGCTGGCAATGCGGGGTCAAATAGCAGAAAACATGGTCAAGCAGCAGGCAAGCTGTAAGGTAAAAAGCTGCCTTCCACAATGTCGAGCTTGATTGAGTTAGGCTGAAGAAATGCTGCAATGCTCGACTGACTGAGCACTGGCGCAATCAACAAATGCAAGCGCAAATGACTGGAGATGTCCTGAACAACGTCCCATTGGTCAGCAGTGTTCTAATTTAATCCTCTTTGGAGCTTCTACAATGTTCTAATTGAATCCTCTTTGGAGCAACTTTAGCAAGGCTTGTTGATCCATGTACCAATCAAGCCGTCAAAAAGGGACAAATTACCATATACACTAGGGAGGAGGAATTGCACCATTGCGCATCCCCAGAGGGGAATGCACTTCTGCGCATCTTAAAATACATGCACTTCAATCAGTGCGTGCTTCTTAAGCTTTGTACAGCATCTACCTGTACTCAAATGCACCACTTCAGCCAGCCATAGACGCACGCAAGCCTGGCAACCAGTAGGGGTACTGCTTGATCAAGGAAGGCTGGTCTGAATGGGATCAAGTAAGCCACCTGGTGCGCCTCAGTGAGCTAGCACAACAAACCAAAACAACAGGAGGATAACACACTAATGGCATCAATACTTATGCAAACAGAGCAGGTACCATCTAGGGGAATAAAACAACACCAGCAAACTGAGTTAGGGAGGGCAGCTCGTGCATTTGAGCGTCCGCTGGCAAAGATTGGTGGTGCAATGCAACTACCTTGTCAGCATCAGGATCGGGATCATGGCCATCCATCACCACAGCATCCATGTGGTGGCGTCATCATGGGCCAATTCACCGGCTTCAGATGCCTGCACTTCTCTTTTTCCGCATGTCTTTAGCAACTCTTTCCAGGGCTCGCACATCTGCAGTGCCTCTTAACTCCACATCCACACGTGGGCTCTCAAAACAGTAATAGACACAGGCATCCCCATTCCCGCAAGCATCCCCAAAGACACGATCCCTTTCAGGGCGAGCACTCCTGCCGTCCCTGTCCTCTCCACATGCACACAAAGTAGCTTGTATGTGCGCGCAAGTGCCAGCTCACACAGCCTGTCCAACAATTGCATGGGCCTGTCTCTCAGTCGTTCACCAAGCTCTTCCTCGCCAGCGACAGAGTGCTCCCTGGCGCATGTTTGCTCTCCTCCAACCACATCCGGTAGTTCTCCTGTGCTTGCTCCAGCATGGGCCGGCAGGCTGCGCGCGCAAAGCACACCCACAATCACGAGTGAGCTTGGATGAGCACTGGGACGCAGCTCGTGCTCATGCCCAGGCCCTGCCCAGGGACAGCACTTGCACACCGTCGCACATAAGGTGCGCATGGCCTGAGATGATAAAGAGGGTCGTGCAGGAGCGCTCAAGGCGCAAGCAAGGCTTGTGAAGGTGCAGCCAGCACTCTTGTGTGTGGTGTGTTGGCAAGATGCAGTTGTAAGCGTGAGTGGTTGGAGCAGCGAGAAAGAGAGGCTGGATGCGTGGCCTTGTACACACACATGCTCACACATACGCACCTGGGAAGACCTTGCAGAAGGACTCCAGCTGCGGTAGCACCACAATGGAGAAGAAGCCAGCCTGGCTCTTGGAGATGCCCCCCTTGAGCCTGCGGGGGCACATATGCATCATGGGGCGCGCGCAGGGCAGGCACTGTCAGCCAGTCACGCGCGCACACAGACACATGTAAACACACACATGCACAGAAACATGCGCACCCAAATACTCACAGGGCAGGCACTGTCAACCTGTCACGCGCGCACACAAACACATGTAAACACACACATGCACAGAAACATGCGCACTCTAATACACACAGGGCCCTTAGGAGGCCAGGGTGCCCTTAGGAGGGCCCTTCTCTTTGCTTTCGTTGGTGCGAGCTCTTAGCCGTAGTGGTAGCTGAGCCTGAGCCGGCCTGCCCGCGGGCCAACTGGTAGCCCAAGCCTGAGCTGTCCTCGTAGCCTTGGGGGCATCATCTTAGCTAGTTGGCTTTTCTG
>LFCJ01003531.1_pt1 | contig 11457 bp, 12 predicted proteins | sample 643141 | NCBI WGS metagenome assembly LFCJ01 (sample SAMN03766243, study PRJNA286221) | soda lake metagenome | biome: soda lake; feature: Kulunda steppe; material: water; isolation source: sample B1-Br-g2 brine of Lake Bitter-1 | place: Russia: Kulunda steppe | collected 2010-07 | reverse complement strand
CCTTCACCGCTGCCCAGCCCACCCCCATCTCCTGCCGCCAGCCCACCTCCTTCACCTCCTCCAACTCCGCCCCCCATTCCACCTCCTTCACCTCCCACTCTTCCTCCAAATTCTCCTGCTTCCCCTTCCCCTCCTCCCTCACCACCTGTAAGTAGAGAACAGCGTGCTTGGTGGCTGCTCTTATAATGCTCACTTCTGACGCTGCTTTTCATACCTTGAAGTCACTTCATCCTAACCCCTCTTCCTGTTTGCAGATTAGGATTTGTGCTGTGCATGTATGCAGGCTCTTCCACCAGTTGTCCCAACGGATGATCTTATTGTTGAAGCCAAAGTCTACAGATTTTTTGGTGTAACAGAGGATGGGCGTCTAGGTTACACTGATGTGAGTGATCTTGTGGCGCAAATAATATTTGCTGATGCTTAAGGCTTGTGAACCTGTATGTTGCATAATAGATTTGCAGCCTTGCTGATGAGTGCATCTTGTAAAGCCTCACATGATGTGTGTTAGGTGGTGTTTGAAATCAAAGACACAAAATATAGGTGTACTTAGCGGTCCATCAGCTCATAATGGCTCCATCTCACCTCCCAGTTGCTTTCATGCCTGCTGTCATTTATTTTTTCTTTGTGGTTGGGTTTTCAATAGACGCTCAGAAAAAACGTCATGGTTCTTTGTCATGGAAATCATGTTGTATGAAGTGCATGGGGTTGAGTAAATAAAACTGTAGTCCTGGAAGGGCCGTGCAAGCCTTAGTTGAGCCTACAATGGCATTGGGTGCAATACGTAGCGTGAGGAACAACGCCTAAAGGTGGTGCTGAAAAGCGCTGTTGATTGGAATATGGCGTACTGGAAGTCTGGAACAGGCTCTGGTCTTGGAGTTTGGTAGTTATAACCACCAAAATGTTTTTGTATCGGTACACGTAGTGATCAGCCATGACCTTATATCTATGATTTGTCAGAGAGGCTCATCTGGGCTAGTCCCGGAATGCTATTTTGCTTAATATCGTATTTCAATGGTACAATTCTTCCATTTTTAATATTTGGTGTGGTTGAGACAACCCTGGAAACCTGGGCGGGCTTGAGGGCCCTGGTTCTTGCATAGAGCACACATGTTTGGCCCCACCACCTAACTTAGTCCCAGCAAAAAAACCTTCCTGGACATTTCCTTCTATGAGATCGCAATATCAAGGACATTATGTTTGGAGGGATTCAATTTTTGATTGAATGATTTAAATTGACCATTTTTGGACACCCAATCTGGACGAGGTTTTCCAAAGGAAATGACTGAAATTTCATCACACCAATCACATTATCTTTCAATTTATCTTGTTCGCTGTGCTGTCTGTCTCTCGCAACAACTCTGAATCATATAAACATTTCCATTTGGTGAGGTGGGTGATCTGGATTGATGATTTGCATGCAAAAGTAGGGTCGTCGCCATCCCAAATTCAGCATGTGGCCAGGACAAAGCTATTTTAGCAGCTATTAGGATCTTGAGCTGGACTAACATGTATTGCAACCTAGCTTGACAATGTCCAATTTTGGACCACATGCACTGGGAACATCCCAAATCTGACTGATTTTGGGCCTCAGCTGATCCCCTGTGATTATCTGTAAACATCTTTTGGCACCAATTTGATAGGTTTATAAGGAAAATGTGAAATAGAAACTTGGATGAATCAGCAATAGTTCCAGTCTACCAGGTACATATATTGCCAAGTTTCACTATTTTTGATACTGCATTAATTAAGTAATTGATTGATTGACATTGCGTCACGTAATATCATTTGGTGATAAGAATTTCAGCAAGTGGAAATAGACTCTGTGACACTTGACAAGCAGACTAGGTATGTTCTCCTTTATGGGCACCTTGAGAGTGATAGATTCTCAGTACCTGGTAAGTCAAGCTACCCATGGGATGGCGTCGGGGATGCAAAATGTCATGGGTGCTTGCAGAGCCTCTACGTGGGATGTAGACTGAAGCGTTACCCATGATGTGCCTTCTGACAGCCCCGTCTGGGATCTGCGGAGGAGATGGTTCTAAGAAGTCCTATCTTGTCATATGTTGTATCAAACACGTATCATGTATGATACATGTTTAATGTGCAGGCAAGGTTGGACTGCCGAGACAGACGAAGTGCCCTGGTGACCATTGCCGATGGGGATGAGCACAAGGAATCACTGCGTGTTCTTGTTGAGGATTTCTTCACAGCAAACCCTGACTGGAAGGACCTACAGGTAAGTGCTTGAACACCCCTGCCCTCTTCTTTTGGATTATGGTAATTTCCCAGAGGGGGTCACTGGGGCCCAGAATCGGATGTTTTTGGCATGCTCCCACGGCACATTGCCCGTAATTGGCACTTTTCAAGTCCATGACTGAAATGTAGCTATCCATATCTGGATCGTGAAAAGTGCAACATGCCTAACTGGCCATGGCGTGAACCATACTTTTTGCATGCAAGCCTTCATACCAGACCACCCGCTGCACTGAATGGAGTGATTTTGATGGTTTGGGGTCATTGTAAGGAAAAAAACACCATTGCAAAGATATGAGGTGAAAAGACACAGTAGTAGGTCATATATGCAATTTCAGATTTTCCCTTATGAAAATCAGCCAATCCGGGTTTGAAAATGGACTTCCTCCAAACCAACATCTTTATATTTAAGATGTTGCTTTATAACAGAGTAAATACACCTGAAGCATTTATGCTCAATAAAAATGTGTCTGATAGGTGTGGTGAGCCCAAAAGTGTGGCCTCTATGCCAAAATCTGGGACCTGACGCCTGCCCAGGCTACGATGGTCATCCAAATCAGACCAAATTGAATGTTTGGGCAATTTATGTCATGTAAGCACGATTTGCATAAGAAAAGAGCATGCCAAAACCTTAACCCAGTGACCCGCCTCTGGCAATTTTCCCCCCTCTTCATATCATCATCCTCTCTTCCTCTTCTTTTTTATCCCAGTTCTGGACCGGCTACACAACAGATGAGAACGGCAACTTGGTAGCCATAGACCGCTCAGATGCAGGCTATGTTTCAAATCGAATGACAACCAGCGATGTGGCAAACAGCTGTGTCTTTGGAGACAAGATGAGCTCCATTGTTGGATCCGGCAATTTCTCTGTCGACTTTAACACTTTCAGTGCCACAGTCGAGTGTGAGGAGGCCCGGCCATACTTGTGCCAGAAGTCGAGCTGCACGCTGTGCGACACTTGTGTGTCGCGCATGTTCCAAAGCGTGAGTGAATACACCACCTGCCCTTATTCACGGGTCACAAGCTATTTTCTCACATTTATAAAATGTGGATTTTTATTATGTGCCCATTCCAATTTATCTCATCCCTTTTGGTGCTACAGTTCACCTCCTTGGTATCTGATGACATGGATCTGGACACCGTTCTGAGCGGCAACACAGACTTCGTGGGCTGGAATGTGTTCTGCAGCGGACAGGGGTACAGCTCTGCTGATTGTGAAGATGCTGCTGTCGTCATAGCTTCTTCATTTGAAATCAATGTGAGAGCCAGTAAACAGCAGTCACAATCCTGTTGTGGAAATGGTGCAGTCGAGCCATGAATTGTAGCACAAGCTTGTTCTTCTTCAGACATTTGACACCAAGTTGCCTTTCCAGCTCTACTTGATTTTAATGTGTCTGTCACCATGTTACAATAATGTGCACCTAGTATACCTGAAATTTGAAGCATGCACCATGCAGCTGGACAGTAGTAGGCCCACTCTCAGCTCTTGCAATGCGTATGCAGGTGACTGTAGCAAGGCGACCAGCAGCTCTGTGCCTGTTGGTTGGGGACTGTGATGAGGGAGATAGCTGCAAAATTATCAGCCCAATCACCAAAGACTTAACTGAACCCCAGCCCATGAATTTCTGGTGAGTTCTGAGGGACATGCTGCTGAAGGGCCAATTGTTTATGGGGAGAAGCAGATGAATGGGTGGGTATTCTTCCTGTGTTGAATGCAAGCCCTGCGATGTCAATGCAAATCATGCTCACTGTCTGATGCTGCAGTACGCTGGATGGTACAAATGCAACGACCACAGTCAATCAATTTGTGGGCAGCAAGTCTTTTCCAGACGACCTTGATGGCAACGAGTGCCTTTCTGATGGAGACTGTGAGGGCGGCCAGGTAGGGTTGCCCTCAAATTATCCTGGTCCGAGGGTAGATTTACACTCTCCATTGCTTGGGTGAAAACGACAGTGCTTGCCAACATGTTTCTGTCTTGTTTTTGGTCCAGTTCTGTGACACCTCTGAGGACATTGGCACTGCCGTCGCATGCAACCCTGCCACTGGCATTGATACCAGAAGGTCAAAGGTGAGTAGATGGATCCATACGTATGCATGCAGGAACTGGTTTGCATATCCTCACTGAAGCCAACATTCAGCAGTATGCGCACCTCTTTGGGGCTGAATTTTTTAAGCGCTCTGTTTAAGCATCTGCCCCTCAACCAACATACAGGGCACCTGCAAGAGCTTGTGTGATCAGCCCGCCATTATTGAAGTGAAAGAGCGCTGGAACAGCTTGTTTGAAGGCCGGACATGTGATAATCCAAATGGTGAACAGAGCACTTGTGATGATGGTGAGTACCTGTGTAGTAAGTAATTTCAAATAGAGATATGCAGTGTCATGTTAGCTGAGCAGGCATGCATGTTAGCTAATTCAATGGGGATGCCTAATGTTGACGCTCTGGCATGTTTCCCAACCTCATAGCACCATTTTACTCAATGCTGATTTTGTGCAGGTTTTGTTTGTGAAGAACCCATCTCAGCATGCCGGACGAATTTCAATTGCACAGTCCAAGGAAATCCTCTCCGGCCAGTGGTGCGTAGCCTGTCTCAAACTCAAATTTTTGCAAGCAGATTTAAGGTATACAAGTGCTCTCTTGAGTCATTTGTTTGTTAGTAGCTCCCTCAGCACAGGGCTGCCACTGCAGGGACGTCCCTCAGCTGAGGGTGTTGCCTGTGGCAAAGGCAATATGTGAACTGATCTGTATGGCCCCCTTATGGCACGCCCTGTATCAGCTGCTCAGTGTTCTCTTTGTGATCTCAATCAATCTAAGTGCATCTGCTCACAAATCCTTTGGCTCTGCAGGTGACGGGTGAAGCTTGTGCCGGCATGTGTTTCAGGACTAACAAGCAGATCGAGAGTGCCCAATTTGAGGACAATGTCCGAGGCATCAGGGTCCGTTGAACCTATGTGGCTTCATGGAATACATCTTGAATCCCGCTCATTTATTGTGCTTGCTCGTCTTGCTGGCCTGCAGCTCTGCTTCATTTTCATGGTACTTGTATGGCTCAATGATGCACCGGCGCTCATGCAACTTGATGGTACTGGATTTTACCTGCGGATTGCATGCAGGTTAAGCTGACCACAATGGCCCATCCATTCCGTGCGCCCTGCGACACAATCTTTGATGAAAACACCTCCAGCCTGCTTGGAAGTGCTGAGTGCTCAGTCTTATCTGAGGTGTGTTCCATGCCACACTCAGAATTTTACTTCTAATGGTTGTCAGCAGCTAGCATAAACTTTGGCAAGCTTGCAAAAAAAAACATGAATCCTGCTATAATTAGGGCAAGACAGGGGACAACTTGTAACCGGGGCAAGATACGTAGCTTCATTTTGCACAGGCAGGATACAACATTGCTCAATGTGCAGAGTCTGCACAGACTGCACAAGATTTTTGCACAAGCATCTTTATCAGAATCTTGCTGCTGTATGGGTCACGGTGCCATTACCCAAGCAATTGTGGCTTGTATGTCCTCATATCAGAGTAATGGTGCCTTTTTGATTCTTGATTCTTCAGCTGATTATTGAGTCACCTGCTATTGGCTGTTAGGACCGCGAGTTCTTGCACATCAACTTGGGGGGAGATGCCAGTGTTGACCCCACCAGTGATGACAAAGACTTGAAGACGCTGAGGCTGCGTGAGGACCAAGCAAGAAGTCCATTGAGGGATTTTTTGACCCCTGAGCAGAGATACAGCCCTAACGGTAGGTCTTGGCGGTTACGAGGCGGTGCCTAAGTTTAAAAGAAGGCCTAATTTTCTCGTCGGTGTTTAAGAATGTATGGAGAGCACATGAATGTTACCATGTGGTCTTGAGGATCCAATTGTCATGTGCACCTGCAGTGCCACAGGTGCTCTGCTCTATGAGCTGTTTCTTTTGCGTGCTCCTTCTGCGCAGTGACAGTCGTAGTGGAAAGATGCGAAAACTGCGCTGAGCCTACAGCAAGGCTATCAGGGCCCAACTCCTTCCGGGCGCCTTGTGATGAGGATGGCCAGTTCAGCACCATCTTCATCGGCTCAGACGGGAGTGGAGATCCAAGCGGGCGGCCCTTGCAGAACAGGATCTGGGGCATCAAGACTGGCGAGCATGATAACGACAACGGCAGAAGCCTGACCTGTGCGGATCCTACACCGGAGCTGGAGGATCTCGTGCGCAGCAGCAAAGGGTTAGTCTTGTGTCTGCTGGAAGTCCCAAGGCGTTCATCATTGCTACAGTACAGACACCTGGTGGGATACTTGCACATGATTCACCTTCCCCTTCTTGCTTTTTGCTACCATAACCAACTCATGGCATGTACGGCACCTGAATGCTTGCAGGGATTCCACATTGAGACTGGGCAACAGCGTGCTGAGGTCCTTGAAGGCTGCTACGTACTGCATCACCATCCAGGTCACAAGCTTCTTGGATCTTGAATCCAACGAGGCTGTTCACGTTGTGACAAAGCAGGTAGTGGTATTTTGGCTTGTGCATTAAGTATTCTGCTAGGCCCTGATGCAATGAGGAAGAGGAAGCTGCACTGGTAGGGCCACATATTGATTGTCAGTACCCAGTGCCAGCACCCAGCGAAAGTGAAGTGAAAAAAATAAAGCTGGATAGGTGGCCCTGATGAGACGTGTATCTACACTTTGTGTCCCTCGCTCAGTCTATCTCAAAGCTGTGGTGACATGTCTATTTTCCTCCCTTTTGTTAAATATAACAGGATGCAGACAGTTCCACACCTTCAGCAAGGATTTCTGCGCCGGCCAGGACAACCATCAGTGATGGAGTGATACTCTCAGGCTCAGTTGATGAAACCTCTGTGTGCAGTGGTGACGTCGTAAGTATGCCTGTTGTACACTTTTGCTGTACGGAAGGACGCTAAGCCTCCAACACACACACTCTTCCCTTCCAGAGATCATTGTCCTGGGAATTTTGTTTGCATGCACAGCTGAGTATATGATGGCCGTGCTTGTCAACTGAAGGCAGACGGGTATGAATTATATTTTTCCCATGTTGGTGCAATGGCTCACTGCTTTTTCTCTCCTTGTCAGTCAGCTTTTGTTGTGTAGACCATCTGATTTCCTCCTCCAAAGTTTTACATGGCAAGTGCACGAAGTTCTGCATTTGCTTGATTATGCGTGCAGGCAGAATACAAGTGGAGCTGTGTGTCAACTGGCTGCCCTATTCTTCGTGACCCAGACTGGCAGGCTAGGGTAACACGAGAGCTGCGGGCCTCAGACCTGGTGGGCCGCGTTACACCTGGCGACTCGCTGAGGTTCAGGCTGAGCATGAGACTGGCACCAACAGATGAAAACCCTGAACCCTCTGAGAACTTTGTAGAGCAGGTGGGTGCGTGAGTACGTGCAGCTTAGCTTTTGCATCCCAATGTCATCAGCTGGGTACCAAAAATGATTGCAGAGTGCATTTTGTCTGGAAATGAATTGGCATGACCAAGACCTGCTGCTGCTTGGTCTAATGGCTAGATCGACCAACCATCTAATGGCTAGATCAACCAACAAGGGAATTTTGTAGGGTAGAAGGTAACATTAGAGCCATGATGACTTTTGGCTCCTTTGGTGTAGGCCATCACCTTTGCTGCAGACCGCATGACAGCCTCATTCACTAGTGGAAGTCCGTCAGGAGACATTTCCCGAAGCCGAAAGGAGACTTTGGTATTTGATGCAAGTCCAAGCAATGACCCAAGCGATCCCAGAAACACAGCAGATGCAATGAGGTACGTGGAGCAGTTGGTGGGGGTGCGCTAGCATCTCCATGCTTGAAAATACATGGCAAATGCACATTTGTGTGGATATGTTTGACAGGAAGATCGTGCTTACAGGTTTTCTTTATGTCGCTCTAGCAACTAACTTCATAGGAAAATTTGAAAACCACACATGTGTTCTTCCGTAACTGTACGCATTTGCAGGTTTTCTTTCAGTTGCCAGCGCCCAGATGGTGTCTCCAGCTGCTTCAGAGACTCCGAAGATGGCTCTGTTGAATCAGGAAGAATTGTTGATGGCAACAAGTTCGAGCTTGAAGTTGACAGGGCAAGTGTCACTTACAAAACTGAACAAGACCACAGGGCTTACAGCATGCTCAAATTTGTCCCAAATATATGATTGGTTGTTGTTCTGGCAAGTTACCAGAGGATGTGAATGCACCCGTGTAATTTGTATTCAGCTATCAGATTGTGTCTTCGAGGTTGCCTTAGGAGCCATTGTATCTGTCTATCTTGCGCGGCCTGATCAAGGGAGATGTTGCATGCACGTGCTAGGACACGCAGATCAGCACCTTATCAGAGCTCCCAAGTCAGCGCTTAAGCTAACAATACACTGTGCAGTTTGTGACTGATGAGGAGGGAGACTCCAACGCCAATCAGTTCATCATCAGCGTGACCATCAGGAAGGGCTCGTCTGGCAATAACAACCTGCGCGAGGCCACAGCTACACGCCACTTCAGGCTCAGGGCAGCAGATGTGGTCAGTTGGAGGGCATGGGTCACTTGCCTGGCTGGCGCCTACAGCAGACTACTATTTTCACATCAAAGGCCAATAATCATGCCCAGTCATGCCCTGGAGATGGTGTTAGTGCAACAATACTGTTTCACAATGCACTCTTGCAACCAGGGGCTCCATCAGATGTGTGTCCAATGCTTGCCCCTTCTTGTTACCCCTTTTAAATCAAAGGCCTAGAACGATGTCTGCCTGGTGATTGCTTGTCCCATGGCTTTTCATTCCTGGCCCGTGACTGTGGGTGAATCACGTCAGCAGGGGTGCATTGCAAAAGGATTCCATCCTCCATTAGCACCAGAGACACCTTAGGATGCGTTAACTGTTATACCTTACTAAGCACCACTCGGACACATGTCAGGCGTGCCGCTCTTCTTTGATATACACAAACAGAGGCCATCTGTTGTGATGCCACTTGTAGACCATCGTGAGCGCCAGGATTGACCAAGACTGCAGAGGGCCTTGCAGATCCACCTCATCATCCAGTCGCCCTGTGAGCACCTTCTGAGCTGCATGGCCATCTCTGCAGAGCCACATACGAAGGCAAAGCAATAAATGCCCCTTTAAGGGTCTTCTGCCAAGCAAGACGAGCTTAGCATGGTAGACTTTAAAAGAATAAGCCGTGCTTCATTGCCACTGGTCAACAAACATTCCACACGAGCACTCTTGCTATGAGCCCAGACTCGCCTCTGCATCCCTAGACCTCATTTGAGTCCTCCAGTGCTTTTGAAAAAGCTGTGCAAAGGACGGCCGATTGGAGGTCAGAACATCAATCCTATTTCTCTAGGGCAAGGATTTTTATCTGCTTTTTTAAGTTGCCTGCGTGACGCATTTGATTTGGATACTGAAAGGCGTGTCAACTCCCACACCAGTTCTGCACCGATGCCAAAGTGTAAAAGCAAGGCGCCTTCCATATGCTGTGTTTGATGGAGCACAACCACTTTCAGGGCGAACCCACTTTCTGTGTTTTTGGCTGCAGCTCTCTTTTGCAGCCACGATTACAAATGCCAACGCCTTGGGAGTTAACAGTGCTATCACATACCGGTAAGTTATTACATTGATTTCCAAACATTGAAATACACCGGCATGTCTAAGCTAAGATTGAGCTTGGTGATGTCAATGCAAATTGTTGTGCCTTTTCCTGTTCAAATTTTGTCAAAATTGAATATGCTTGCAGTACAGAATTTCTAAATCTAATGATACCATTGTAGGTGGCTGATAAATGGGAACCCAGTCCTACAAAGACACTTGCTTTCTTCCACCTCAAACGACATGGATGATGAGGTCAATGATGCTACCATCACTGTCCGCCCATTCTCCATAAAAGAGGAATCAAGCATTCTTCCCAGGTGTGGACGAGTGTGCGTGTCATCAGAGTCCAACCCCCCAAAAGCAAGCTTATGCACTGGCAGGCTTTAACAGACACCTGCATGCTCACTGCCATGAGGATGGAATTTGACACCCAGCCTAAATCTCCTTGCTGCAATGCCCGAGTGAGGGCAAGGAACAGGAGATGGGTGCAAGGCCAAGGAATCACAAATAACTCACATTCGAACCGTAAATGCAAAAGCGCCATTTGCCTTGGTATGGTTCCAGGTCCGGAGAGCTCTCTGTGGAGTGTGAGATCGAAGTTGACCAAGGGGATGCTCTAGCAACTGGCACAACCAGTACCGATATTGAGTTGGAAGGGTAGGTGAGGGTAATAAGGCACCAAATGCTTTTTTCAAAGCTGTTTGGAGGCTTGTATGGTTCCTAGCTTGCGTAACTGTGACGCAGCACTGTGGAGGTGCGAATTTTCTACAGGAGGGGTGCATATCAATTCTGCCAATGTTCCATGAACAAGACCAACCCTGGTGACCTGCTGACAACGTCTGATTTGCACACCCCTTGCAGGCCACCAATCTGCACTAGACGGGTTGGCAGCTGCCTGCAGCTACCTGAGTAAGTGCCTTGATGTTTTGTTGTTGGAGGTTGACGACTCCTGTCAGCCTGCCACCAAGTATTTGAGCTATCGACAGGTAGCATGAGATGGTTTCCATCTTTCTGGGCATGTTACCAGTTGACGTGCACAAAGTGAACAAACAAGTAACTTGTTTGTTCACTTGTTTTGGCCTGTCAAGTAAGTTAAGTACCATAACACATCAAACTCTGCACAATTCCACGCAATGCACCTTGTGTCTTCCAGATGCAACAACCAGAGGCTGCTCACACGCCCACAAATGCGCAGATCTGAGGTCACCATTCCGGAGGTATCATTCCGCGCTGAAGCTGGAGGCTTCTCTTCACCCAATGGCCTTGCATACGAGTTTGGCTTTGTTGTCAGTGAGGAGCAGGTTGATAGCATAGAACTCCAGGTGCGCTGGGATCAGGGATGCATCCGGTGCCTTGAGAGGGATTCAACTGATCTGGGCATTCATGCACCAAACTCCATCCCCCATCGCTGCCGTGATGAAGTGCTTGACCCGAACCACTCCCTGTCCATGATAAGCAGCACATTTGAGGGGTCAAGCGTTCAGTGCTGGATGTACTTGCAAGAGGGTGTAGCGCCCCAGCCATGTGTGTTGTATGGAGTCCAGGAAGCGTAGCTGGCCACCCCAGCATACTGCACATGCTGATGCCAATGCTGCTGCTTGTGCAGGTTGAGCGCGCCACTAACCTGGAATCCTCAGAGACACTT
>LFCJ01003529.1_pt1 | contig 11468 bp, 10 predicted proteins | sample 643141 | NCBI WGS metagenome assembly LFCJ01 (sample SAMN03766243, study PRJNA286221) | soda lake metagenome | biome: soda lake; feature: Kulunda steppe; material: water; isolation source: sample B1-Br-g2 brine of Lake Bitter-1 | place: Russia: Kulunda steppe | collected 2010-07 | reverse complement strand
GCCGAGCTGTCCGGCGGGGTCGACCTCTACTGCACCCTCGAGAGCGGCCAGAGCTACCTCTGGCGGCGGAGCGACGGGGGGATGTACGACGGCCAGCGGGCGCCGGAGGCCTGGTACGAGACCGTCGTCGACGGCGAGGTCGTCCGGGTCCGCCAGCGGGAGGGCCGTCTGGAGTGGGCGTCGACGACCGACGCCGAGTGGGTCCTCCGGCGGCTGTTACGTCTGGACGACGACCTGGAGGCGATCGCCGCGAGCGCACCCGACGAGCTCACCCGGGAGGCCTACGCGAGTCACCGGGGGCTGCGGCTGATCGCCGACCCCCCTTTCGGCTCGCTGATCTCGTTTATCTGTTCGGCACAGATGCGCGTGAGCCGGATCCACGGCATGGTCAGCGCGCTCGCGGAGACCTACGGCGAGCCCCTGACCTTCGACGGCCGGACCGTCCACGCGTTTCCGACCCCGGAGGCACTCGCCGACGCGACCGAGGGGGAGCTGCGCGAGCTCGGGCTCGGCTACCGGGCGCCGTACGTCCGCCGGACGGCGGAGATGGTCGCCGACGGCGAGGCCAACCCCGAAAACGCCCGCGAGCTACCCTACGAGGAGGCCCGAGAGTATCTCACCCGCTTCGTCGGCGTCGGCGAGAAGGTCGCCGACTGCGTGTTGTTGTTCTCGCTGGGATTCGACGAGGCCGTCCCGCTCGACACCTGGATCCGGGGGGCCATCGCCGACCACTACCCCGACTGTGATCGGGGGAGCTACGCCGACACGTCCCGGGCGATCCGCGACCGGCTCGGCGGCGAGCGGGCCGGCTACACCCAGACGTACCTCTTTCATCACCTCCGCACGGGCGAGTAGGGGGCGAACCGACGCGTCGGCCCGTACCGGACACGCTGGCTCCACGGGTGGTGTGCAGGATGGCCGAGAAGCGTCCGTGTCCCGTCGTATGGGTCGAGGGCGTGGGCACGCAGGCGTCTTCACGGCTCCGCCGGATCCCTGCCCGTTCGCAGTGGGTGGGTTTTTGCCGCTCGCGGTCTTGCGTGGTCGTATGAAGGCATCCATCGACGCCGTCCGCGTCGCGGGCACGCCACAGGGGCCGGTCCCCGTGCTCGTGCTCGCGGTCGACGGCGAGGACGACGTGGTCCCCATCTTTATCGGCTTCGAGGAGGCGACCAGCATCGCCCGCGGCCTCGAGGCCGAGGACATCGGCCGGCCGCTGACCCACGACCTCCTGCTCGACGTGATGGAGGAGCTCGGCGGCCGGATCGACCGGGTCGTGGTCAGCGAGATCGAAGAGCGCGGCGGCGGCGGGACGTACATCGCCGACCTCCACGTCGACACCCCGCGGGATTCGGTCGTGGTCGACGCCCGGCCGAGCGACTCGATGGCCCTCGCCGCCCGGACGAACGCGCCGATCGAGATCACCGAGGAGGTCTTCGAGAGCAGCCGCGAGGACCGCGGGAAGTTCGAAGAGCTAGAGGACATCCGCGAGCTCTCGGAGGCATAGATGGACGAAACGCTCGCGGAGCTGTTCGACGTGATCGAAGACCGGAAAGAACGGCTGCCGGAGGACTCTTACACCGCCTCGCTGATGAGCCACGAGCGCGGGGAGAACGCCGTCCTCGAGAAGCTCGGCGAGGAGACGACCGAGCTCGTGTTGGCCGCAAAAGACGACGACACCGCGGAGCTCGCCCACGAGGCCGCCGACCTCGTCTACCACCTGCTCGTGTTGCTCTCGATGAAGGGAATGGAGCTCTCGGAGCTGGAAGCGGAGCTTCGCGAACGGCGCTGAGTGAGGTCGGGAGGGGAGCTGATCGCGCTTCAGGAGTCCGGAGCCGGACGGGACGGCCACGGTTTCGAGGGACTTCCTGAACCGAGCTGGCCGGTCACGACTTCGGGGGACGTCCGGAGTCGGAGGGGGCGGTCATGGGACGGGGTCGATGGCCTCCGTGTGGGCGGGCTCCGCGCCGGCTGGTTTGATAAGGGCCGCGCCGGAAACCCCGGTATGGCTCCCGAGGCGGTCGTGACGGCGACCGTGCTCGGGACATTCGCGTTGCTCTTCGTTCGTCGGCTGGGGATCTACCCGGTGAGCCGGGCGATCACCGCCGCCACGGGGGCAGTCGCCGTGATCGCCCTCGGCGCCATCGGCTTCGAGGACGCCCTCGGGAGCGTCCACGTCGGAACGATCCTGTTGCTGTTCGGGATGCTCGCCCACGTCGCCGCGCTGGCCCGAAGCGGCTTCTACGGCTGGGCGGCCGCGGCGCTCGTCCGCTGGGCGGGGACGACCCGTCGTCTGGCTTACGGCGTCCTCGTGGTCGCCGCGGGGCTGTCGGCGGTGGCGCTCAACGACGCGACGGTGGTGTTGATGACGCCGGTGCTCGTCGTCGCCCTCCGGGAGGCCGACGCCGATCCCGTCCCGCCGCTCATCGCGTTGATCCTCGGGGCGAACGTCGGCAGCGTCGCGACCCCGCTCGGGAACCCACAGAACGCGTACGTGCTCTCCCGGAGCGGACTGACGACCGTCGAGTTCGTCACGGCCCTCGCGCCGGTCGCCGCGGTGAGCCTGCTCGTCGCCGCGGTCGCCCTCTGGCCGATCACGCGGGCCGACCGGCACCTGGTGCCGGTCGACGAACCCGACGTCGACCGGCCGTGGGCGCTGACTAGCGGCGCGTTCTTGCTCGCGACGTTCGTCGGGCTGGCGGCGCTTCCGGCCGTCGAGCCGGGGCTCGTCGCCGCCGGCCTCGGTATCGTCCACGTCGCCTGGCTCCAGCTCTACCGGCGGGTGCCCGGGGAGGCGGTCCTCCGGGACGTCGACTGGGGGATCCTCGTGTTGTTCGTCGGCCTGTTCGTCCTGGTCGGGAGCCTCGAGGGGACGGCCCTGATCGAGGCGCTCTCGCGGTTCGAGGGCGGCTTCCCGCTCGCGGTCGCGACCTTTGTCCTCTCGAACCTGGTGAGCAACGTCCCCGCGGTCGTGTTGCTCTCGGAGGCCGTCGTCGGGGCCGAGGGGTGGCTGGTACTCGCCGCGGTGAGCACGCTCGCGGGCGTGGCGACGCCGATCGCGAGCGCGGCGACGCTCATCGTCCTCGATCAGGCCGGCTCCCGTGGGGTCGCGATCCCCGTCGTCAGACTCGTCGCGGTCGGCTTCCCCGTGGCCGTGCTCACGAGTGCGATCGCGGTCGTGATGCTGACGGTCGTCGGCTGACCCGCTTTAGGGTGTCCGTCGGCCCGATCTCTCGAACTCGACGAACCGTCTACCGTGTAGTAGCCCCGTGCCGAACGGGCGGTGTGGCCCACGCGACGCTCGGTGGCCCCATCACGTCGGCGAGCTCAACACATCAGCTCGCCACCGTTTACGTTCAGCGTCTCCCCGGTGACGAACGTCGCGTCCCGGAGGTAGGCGACGGCGTCGGCGACGTCCGCCGGCTGGCCGTACCGTCCGACGGGGATCGCCGCGAGCTCCTCCCGTCTCTCCTCGGGGCTGCGGTCGTCGGTCATGTCCGTCTCGACGTGGCCCGGCGCGACCGCGTTCACCCGGATCTCGGGGGCGAAGTCGCTCGCGTGGCTCCGGGTCAACGAGAGCAACGCCCCCTTCGAGGAGGCGTAGTGACACTCGATCGGGGCGCCGGTGTGAGCGAGGATCGAGGAGACGTTGGTCACCGAGGGAGCGTCCGTCGACGCCCGGAGCGCCGGCAACGCGGCTTTCGTCACGTTGAACGCGGAGTTGACGTTCACGTCCATGATCCGATCGAAGTCGGCCGGATCGAGCTCGGCCGTGTGGAGGTGCTGGTCGATGCCGGCGTTGTTGACGACGTGATCGACGCCGCCGAACGCCGCCGTGGCCGACTCGACGAGCCGGCCGGCTTCCTCGGGGTCGGAGACGTCGGCACCGACGACGGTCGCCTCGACGCCGTGCTCGCGGACCGCCCGCGCGACCCCCTCGGCCGCGTCCGCGCTCGTGTGGTAGTTGACGGCGACGTCGTAGCCGTCGGCTGCGAACCTGAGTGCGATCGCCCGACCGATGCCCCGCGAGGAGCCGGTGACGACTGTGGCTGGCATGACCGTCCCTCTCGGCGGAGGGAACTTCGCGGTTGCGAAAGCCCGACAACCGATCGTAGACGAACAGGGCAGGTGATCGGTGAGTGGACGACTGGGCAGGTGATGAGTGAATCGGGAAGATGATCGGTGAGTGGACGAACCGAGGCGGTCAGTCGTCGATCGGTACCGCAGTCGACAGCCCCTCGTCGATGTCGGCGGCGCCCATCTTCTCGATCAGGGCGTCGATGGTCTCCTCGCGTTTCCCGGAGACGAACTTGATCGAGCCGACGACGAGGTGGCCCCCGCCCGAAACCCCGGCGCCGGGCACCTCCTCTTGGAGCTCCGAGACCATCTCCGGGATGTCGAGGCGGACGCCGTCGCTACGGAGGACGGCGAAATCGGGCCCGTAGCCGACCGTGATCACGGGATCGCCGGTCTCGGCGACCATCCGGTCGTGGATCGCGCCGGTCGTATTCCCCGGCGCGGGATAGGTGAACCGGCGGGCGCCGTTCTCGACGTCGATCCGGTAGAGACGGGCGCCGTTTTCGAGGGATTCTGACTCGACGTGGGCCATCGCGGCCTCGAGCTGGTCGTCGACCGCCTCCCTGGCGCCGTCGGCCAGCAGGCTGACGAGCTCGCGGCTCCGCGTCCCGTCGTCGACCTCGAGGCCGAGGACGTCACGGATGAGCCGGTCCCCGGGGTCGTATCGCAGCCAGAAGGCGGCGTAATCGAGCGCCTCGCTCACGTCCTGCAGTCGGCTCTCGTCGTACCCCTCCTCGGCGGCGAGAGCGAGGTAGCCGCCCATAGCGTCGGCTTTCGACCGGTCGGAGAGGCCGGCGACGGCGGGGAGGTGACGGAGCTCCGCGCCGAGTTCGGGGTAGATCATCCGGGCGAGTTCGACACAGCACATTCCCGTGGTGATCCGGTAGTCCTCGCCGTGGAGGTAGGGGTTGACGTGGGCGTCGAGCAGCCCCTCGACGGCCTCCGGGTCTGGGTGGTGGTGGTCGATCGCGACGATGGGGATGTCGTAGTGGGCCAGCGTCTCGTAGGCCGGGACGTCCTCCGCCGTCGAGCCGTTGTCGAGCATGAGCAGGAGGGGAAGCTGCTGGCCGTGGCGTGCCCGATCCTCGAGGGCGAAGGTGAGATCGCGGGTGGCGTCTTCCATCTCGTAGAACGGTGCCTTCGACGGGAGGCGTTTGATCAGGTGGCGAGGTGCGTCCGCGGACTCGTGGACGTCGGCGATGAACCGCTCGAGGGCCATCTGGACCGGGACGGCGGCACACATCCCGTCGCCGTCGGCGTGGTGGCGCACCCGGATCGGCCGTCCCTCGAGGACGGTCCGCCGGAGCAGGCGGGCGACCTCCTCGAGCTCCGGGCGGAGCTTCTCGAAGGCCGGCCACTCGATCAGCGGCTCGACGTCGTGGGGTTCTGCGCGGGCGGCGAGCGCTTTTGCGAGCCGGTCGCGGACCTCGCTGGCGACCTCGCCGTCGAGCGTCGAGAGACCGTCGACTTCGACCTGGACGTCCCCCTCGCGGTGTTCGGGGACGCCGGTGACCCGAACGACGTCGCCGACGGCGACCGCGGGGTACGCCCGGACGCCGGCCTCCTCGAAGGCCGCACAGGGGACGATACCCGACTCGTCGGCGACGTGAAACACGGTCGGGCCGCCGGTCTGTTTGACCTGGATCACCTCGCCTTCGAGGTGGATCTGTTCGCCGACGTTCGCCCCCAGCCGATCGGTGCCGGTCAGCGCGTAGTCGTGGGGGACGGTGCGGACCTCGGCCGTCTCGAGGTCGGCGTCGACCGGCCGAAACGCCATGTCGCCGTTCTCCCGGACCTCCTCGAGCTCGACGACGAGCTCCTGGCCGACCCGGTACGTGCCATCGAGGACCGACTCGTGGACGAGTCCGGAGACGTTCTCAGAGAGGTCGACGAAGACGCCGTACTCGACGACGCCGTTTATTTCCGAGCGGTACGCAGGCCCCTTCTCGACGTCTTCGGCGGTGCAGTCGGGATCGAGATCGTAGACGACGGAATACCCGTCCTCGCCGGAACCTCCGGCGGAATCACGTGTCATCAGTGCCAGACGTTCGTCGTCGTCGCGTATAACGCTTATTAAGCGCCACGAGGGGAGCGATCCGTGGGCCTTCGAGCGCCACGAGAGGGGACGGTCCGTCGGTCGGACGGGCCGTGAGCCGTCGTCGACTCCGAGCCAGTGTCCGTTTCGGAACGTTTAGCAACTTCAAACCCACAGGTACACCCATGGGGCTGTTCGACGCGCTGTTTCGATCGAGCGAGATCCTCGGTATCGCCGAGGAGACCCTCGAGTTCGTCATCGAGTCCGCCGAGGCGACCCACCCGGACGAGTACATGGGGATGCTCCGGGGGACCGAAGCCTCGCGGCTCGGCCTCGACCGCGAGGGGCTCGTGATCACCGACGTGCTCGTGATCCCCGGAACGGAGTCGAACAGCGTCAGCGCGACGGTCCGGACGAGTCAGATCCCGAACGACGTAAAATCACTGGGTAGCGTCCACTCCCACCCGAACGGCGTGCTCCGTCCGAGCGCCGCCGACCTGGAGACGTTCACCCGCGGCTCCGTCCACGTCATCGTCGGCGCGCCGTACGGACGCCACGACTGGCAGGCGTTCGACTCCGAAGGGCAACCGACGACGCTGAACGTGATCGACGTCGAACTGCCCGACGCCGAGGACTTCTTCGATTTCACCCAGCGGGACATCGACGAGGAGCTGGGGTGGGGATGAACCCCGGCACACCCGACGACGGCAGCCGGGTCGTCGCCCAGGGCACCTTCGACGTCGTCCACCCCGGCCACGTCCACTATCTGTCGGAGGCCGCCGCGATGGGCGAGGAGCTGTACGTCATCGTCTCACGGTCGAGCAACGTCGACCACAAGCCGGCGCCGATCTGTGACGCCAGACAGCGCCGGGACGTCGTGGCTGCCCTGGAGCCCGTCGACGAGGCGATCCTCGGCGACGAGTCGGACATCTTCGTCCCGATCGAGGAGCTAGAGCCCGACGTGATCGTCCTCGGTCACGACCAACACCACGAGCGGTCGGCGATCGAGGCCGAACTCGAGCGCCGCGGGATCGACTGTGCCGTCCGGGTCGCCAGCGGCCGCGAGCCACGCTACGACGGCGAACTGCTCTCGACGCGGCTGATCGTCGATCGGATCCTCGACCGCCGCGGGGAGTGAGCCGGGAATCCGTCACGTCGTCTCGTGGATTCGATCGACCCGGAGGGGCAACGACTCGACGCCGTAGACGAACGAGCTGCGGGTCGGCTCGAGGCTCGTCTCCGCGAGCTCGACCCCCTCGACCCGGTCGTAGAACGCCCCGAGGGTGACCCGGGCCTCCAGCCGAGCCAGGGGTGCCCCCAGACAGTAGTGGGTGCCGTGGCCGAACCCGAGGTGTCCCGTCGGGTTGCGGTCGTGGACGAACGTGTCGGGGTCGGGGAACTGCCGTTCGTCGCGGTTGGCCGACCCCATCCAGGCGATCACCCCGTCTCCCGTCTCGATCTCCGCCCCGCCGAGGCGCACGTCGGTCGTCGCGACCCGTGACATCGCCTGGACCGGCGAGCGGTAGCGCAACACCTCCTCGATCGCCGCCGGCAGCCCGGCGCCCTCGCGTGGATCGTCGATCCCGGCGTCGAGAAACGACCGGACGGCGTTGGCGAGCAGGTTCGTCGTCGTGATGTTGCCGGCGACGAGCAACAGGATGCAGGTGCCGAGTGCCTCCTCCTGGGAGAGCCGGCTCCCGTCGGCGCGTTCGGCCGTCGCGATCGTCGTCAGCAGGTCCTCCCTGGGGTTGGCCCGCCGGTCCTCGAGGGCCTCGAGGAAGTACGCCGCCATCTCGTACTGGGACTGCTGGTACTCCTCGACGAGCGCCTCGCCGGAGTCCCCGGCACTCGAGGCCACGAGCGCGTCCGACCACCGCTTGAACCGGTCCCGGTCGTCCGCGGGAACTCCGAGCAGCTCCGCGATGACGATCACCGGCAGCGGGTAGGCGACGTCGGCGACGAACTCGATCGGGCCGTCACCGGCGACGGCGTCAGCCACCAGCTCGTCGGCGATCTCCCGGATCCGTCCCTCGAGGCCCGCCAGCTCGCTCGGCCGGAACGCGTCCTCGACGACCCCGCGAAGTTCGTCGTGTCGCGGGGGGTCCTGGAACAGCATCGTCTCGAAGATCAGCTCCTCCTCGGGGCGTTCGGGGGGCTGGTAGCTGTTCGACTGCCGGAGGTCGACGCTGAACGTCTCATCGTCCTCCAGGACCCGTCTGACGTCCGCGTACCGGAAGACGTCCCAGGTCTCCCTGGCCGGATCGTACCTCACCGGCGCCTCTTCCCGCATCCGTCGGTACCAGTCGAACGGCTCGAGCCACGCCTCGCGCGCCGAGAGCTCGTCGGGAAACGCCTGGAGCCCCTGGGGGTCTGCGGTGCCCATGTTCGTGTGGTACGGGCGGTTCGCTCAAAGACCCTGAGATGTATCACCACGCGAGAGGGTCACGGGGACCGTCCGATCGGTCCGTGGGGGATCGGCCCGGTCAGTCGGCCCGGAACGGCCCGGTCAGTCGGCCCGGAACGGCCGGCACGGTCAGTCGGCCCGGAACGGCCCGGTCAGTCGGCCCGGAACGGCCGGCACGGTCAGTCGGCCCGGAACAGCCGGTAGGCTCCCTGGCCGATCGCCACCGGCTTCGGGCCGTCCGCCGGCGTCGGCCCCTCGACGACGACCTCGCTGACGCCGACGCTCGAGCCCGCACGGACGACGTTCGCGGTCGCGAGGAGGTCGCCGGTCGCCGGCCGGAGGTAATTGACGTTCAACGTGATCGTCGCGACGTCGCCCTCGAGGGGGTCCGCGAACGCGGTCCGCAGCGCCATCCCCCCGACGGTGTCGATCATCGTCGCCGCGATCCCGCCGTGGATGTCCGGCGTGCTCTGGGAGCCCGGCCGGAGGTTCGTGAGCTTCTCGTCGTAGGGGACGGCCATCGTTACGGTCCCCTCGCCGACGTGTTCGACCCGCGTGCCGAGCCACGAGAGGAACTCGTGGTTCTCCTCTATGTACTCCGTGAGAAACGCCTCCAGCCGTGTGTACTCGTCGGCCATGGCGTCGCTTCGGGAGGGGCGCGTTTGTCTCCTGCGTTCGCCACCGACGGAAACGGGCCCGTCACACGTCGACCGTTCCGGTCGGAGCGAACCCGCCGACACCCGTCCCCTATCGGAGCGAATCCGCCGACACCCGTTCCGACCGAAGGAGTGTTTTGCCTTCGATCCTACGTCTAGAGTAATGAGCCAGCAGAACGTCGCGGCCATAGACGTCGACGAGATCCGCGCGGAGTACCCGGTCCTCGATCGGGAGGTCGACGGGACCCGGATCGTCTACCTCGACAACGCGGCGACGACACACACCCCGGAGCCGGTCGTCGAGGCGATGAGCGACTACTACCGACGCTACAACTCGAACGTCCACCGCGGGATCCACCACCTCAGCCAGGAGGCCTCGATCGCCTACGAGGACGCCCACGACCGGGTCGCGGAGTTCATCGGCGCCGACGGCCGCGAGGAAGTCGTCTTCACGAAAAACACCACCGAGAGCGAGAACCTCGTCGCCTACGCCTGGGGGTTGGCCGAGCTCGGCCCCGGCGACGAGGTCGTGCTGACGGAGATGGAACACCACGCCTCGCTGGTCACCTGGCAACAGATCGCCGCCCGGACCGGCGCCGAGGTGAAGTACGTCGCGATCGACGACGACGGCCGGCTCGACATGGACCACGCCCGGGAGTGTATCACCGACGACACCGCGATGGTCAGCGTCGTCCACGTCTCGAACACCCTCGGCACGGTCAACCCGGTCGGCGAGCTCGCCGACATCGCCCACGACCACGGCGCCTACGTCTTCGTCGACGGCGCCCAGGCGGTGCCGACCCGTCCCGTCGACGTCGGCGAGATCGACGCGGACTTCTACGCGTTCTCCGGCCACAAGATGGCCGGCCCGACCGGCATCGGCGTCCTCTACGGGAAACGCGAGCTCCTCGAGGGGATGGAGCCGTACCTCTACGGCGGCGAGATGATCCGGAAGGTCACCTTCGAGGACGCCACCTGGAACGAGCTCCCCTGGAAGTTCGAGGCGGGCACGCCCCCCATCGCCGAGGCGGTCGGCCTCCGGGCCGCGGTCGACTACCTCGAGGGGATCGGGATGGACCGGGTTCGGGCCCACGAGGAGGAGCTGGCGGCCTACGCCTACGAGCGGCTCTCCGCGGAGCCGGACGTCGAGATCTACGGCCCCGAACCCGGCCCCGACCGCGGCGGGCTCGTCGCGTTCAACCTCGAGAGCGTCCACGCTCACGACCTCGCCTCGATCATGAACGACCACGCCGTCGCGATCCGCGCCGGCGACCACTGCACCCAGCCCCTCCACGACAAACTCGGCGTGGCCGCCTCCGCTCGGGCGTCGTTTTACGTCTACAACACCCGCGAGGAGGTCGACGCGCTGCTCGAGGCGATCGACGACGCCCGCCAGCTGTTCGCCTGATCCGTCGGCCGCTCGCTGCCTAGTCCTCCTCGGGCTCGAAGAAGGCGGCGGACAGCTCTCGGAGGGCACGTCTGAGGTGTTGGTGCATCGTCGGCGCGGAGACCTCCATCGCGTCGGCGATCTCCTCGCCAGTACTCCCGCGGGGCCAGTCGAAGTAGCCGCCGTAGTAGGCGAGCTTGAGTGCCGTCAGCTGCCGGTCGGTCAGCCGCTCGGCGATTCGGTCGCGCCGCTCGCGGGCCGTCCGGACCGGTCGGTCGACCTCCCGGCGGGCGGTGAGGACGGCGTCGTCGTACACGGACTGGAGCGCCTCGACGACCGACCGGACGTCGGTGTCCTGTGAGACCTCGACCCGGAACTCGGCGACGCCGTCCTCGACGGTGACAGACCTGACGGTCGCGCCGTGTCCGGCCAGCCGTTCGGCGCCGGACTCCCGGAACCGGACCTCGACCGTCGACCGGTCGCCGCCGTCCTCGACGAGCCGGTGGTCGGCGACGGAGGGGTCTGCCCGGGCCTCCCGGTCGACGGTCCCGCCGTCGAGTCCGTCGACGGTGACGTACTGGAGGGTCAGCCCGCTCGCCGTCTCGCCGACCCACTCGTGTCGACAGCTACAGTCGTACCGGTCGGTGAGATCGAACGACAGCGAGTCGCCGCCGACGACCCGCAACTCGAGTTCGACGACCGAGTCCGCAAACAGCAGCCGGCGATTCAGCGTCGCGTTGATCGCGAAGCCGACGGTCTCCCCGAGCGTCCGGAGCGCGGACCGTTCCCGGTCGCTGAACGCGTCCTCCCGGCGGGCGTACGCCACGAGCACGCCGTAGCGTGTCCCGTCGTGGATCAGCGGGACGATGCTCGCGGCAGTGACGTCGTCGGCCGCGGCGGCCCGCCTGATCG
>LFCJ01003528.1_pt1 | contig 11473 bp, 16 predicted proteins | sample 643141 | NCBI WGS metagenome assembly LFCJ01 (sample SAMN03766243, study PRJNA286221) | soda lake metagenome | biome: soda lake; feature: Kulunda steppe; material: water; isolation source: sample B1-Br-g2 brine of Lake Bitter-1 | place: Russia: Kulunda steppe | collected 2010-07 | reverse complement strand
TGATTCCTATCGTTTTATTTCAAAGCTTATGGATGTTTATATGATGGCTGGTGTTCACCAGCAACCTGATCAGTCAAACTACCTGGCTGAAGGTCAAACTTAAACTTGTAAACTTGTAAACTTGTATTCAAAGGTCACAACGCCCCGTCCTGCTCCTGTTTAAACAGGCACCTGGCTCTATCCAGATTTCCTCACGACACAGGGTCTAACCTCTGTATATCAAACTGAGCAGGATGTGGAGCCCCTTGACAGCAACCTAGGTGTCAATAACCTGTTCTCAATGTTCACATTGGGCCATCATGTGGATGGCAGCTCAGTCAACCATGATTCAGATTGATGTCATCTCAATAATAAGTTTGCGCCATGCGCCGGTGCGCATGCAGTTTGCAGCGGTCACTGTTTCTGGACAGCGGTCGCTGGTGCAAATTCAAAGCTTGCTGCTGAGGCTTGCTGCTGCTCCAGCTGCTGCCGTTGCCGATGTGAACTCAGGTGCATGACCTGGCAAGGATGGGAGTTGGGAGGAGGGGCATGGGAAAGTCAGTGGAAGTGAGGGATCACATGATGTGGAGCAAGGCCTGCCTGGGCAACAAGGATCCTCTCCACTGCTCCTGACGGGCCTGCAGCCTCGCTGCAGCAACACCATGAGCAGCGCACATCCAAGGCCTAGTCAGTGCAGCAGGCTGCTCAGGCAGGAGGGCAGAGCGTTGTGCTTGCCCAGAGGGCTTCTGTTGTGCACTTATGGACCCATATACCAAATTGAGGGATTGCGCCTTTCCTGTCAGGCACGCATTTTGCCATGGCTGCATCCTGACGACGAGGGGGCCTCACCTGAGGGGGCATTGTGCGCGCCTGCTGCTGCTGCGCACTAGCACGGAGCGCGCGCGCCATGTCCTGCAGCTGCTGTTGCTCCCGCTGTTGCCGCCGCAGTGCCTCCGCATGCAAAGCCTGCGCACTCTCCCGCTGCTGTTGCTGCTGCTGCTGCTGCTGCTGTTCTTGCCACGCCGCGACAGCGGCGGCACCCAGGGGCTCTTGCGGCTGCATTGCCTGCGGGTGCTGCTGTTGCTGCTGCTGCTGCATGCCCTCTAGGCCCCCGTTCCCTGGGCCGCTGCTGGCCGCCCCACCTAGGGGGGAGAGCTGCAGGGAGCTACGCGACAGCGTGCGGGCAAGGCCGCCGGTGCTGGAGGCGCGAGGGAGCGCGGAGCCCGAGGCAGTGGGCACGGGGTTGAGTGGAGATACGGGGCCTGTGCGCCACGGCTGTGCACAAAGGCACAAAGAGGCAGGGGGCACACAACACTGGTCGGGGAGCCTGACGCGAGGCTGGTGCTTGTTGCATGCCCTGGGTTCGGTTGTGCGCTGCAGGGTGTTGCAACGCTGGAAACAACCAACCCACATGGGGCAGGCATAAGGGCGCATGTGCAATTAGGGGCAATGCTGGGGCTGCGTCCAGCAGGCCTGTGCAGACAAGCGTGCTCACACACGCATATTCACACATGCACGCACACATGCAAGCACACATGCATACAGGCCGGGAGCCTTACACCTGATACAGCCCTCACCATGGCTGGCACCACAAGCATGCGCCGCTGCTGGCCGGCTGCGGGACTGCCGGCACGGGGCGAGTGCGTCGCGCTGCGGGGGCTGCCGCCGTGCGGGGATGCAAGCCTGCTGCTGCTGCCGGCCATGCCGGGGGGTAGCCTGCAGCCAGTGCAGCACGGACAGGCTGTGCAGCAAGGACAAGCAAGCAGTGCAGCACGGACAGGCTGTGCCAGCACTGACAGGCACTTCGGGGCCGCTGGACCTGTGTTCAGGCACGCCTGTGTGTTGCAAGCAAGCCAGGTTGGACTGCCCAAGCTATCTTCTCACGTCACGCGAGCAAGCAGGGGGATTGCCTTAGAGTGGGCAAAGCTGTGTGCCTGCCCAGCGGCATACGGGCATGCGTGGATGGGGCTGCTGCACGAGGGGCCCGCTGCGCTGCGTGCCACAACCTAGGCCCTGCATCCACTTGCACGCGTGGTTTACTCATCTCACAGGGAGGCCCTGCCACAGCCGGCGCGCACGGCTCCCAGGCTCCCACATAATTGCGTATCTTGGCATCAACGACACCTTCCCTACCTCTCCAACCCCCACCCCTGCCTTCCTCCCTCTCCTCCACTTGCCGTACGCTGCATACCGTGGTGTGGCCTTTGCCCAACAGTTTCGCACATCCGCTCAAACAAACCCGCCCTCTCTTTGCACAGCAATACTGCACAGACCAGCTAGCCACCCTCTTTCCAACCTGCATGCTGCTGCACACCACTGCCAGGCTCTGTCCCTGAGGCTCTGCTAGGCTGTCTATGAGGCTGCACGCTCACCCATGCCCCTCCCTCCCCCTTCCCACCCACCTGCTGCCGCACAACGCCGCAAGACCCTCGCACAGCAGCTGAAAGCACAGCCAAGCGTGGGCCGCGTTGGCGGGTGGATACCCAGGGGCAGGCGCGGCTGTGCGGCCGCCGCCTGCAGGTGTGGCAAGGGCGGGGTGTGAGGGGGCAGCAGAGCCGCCTGCAGAGACAGAGGGCGTGGAGGCGACAGCGGGGGCTGTGGGTGGGGGCAGGGTCGGGTCGGGCGGCTCTGCGTGACCCCGGGCTACTGCCAGGGCAGATTGGAAGTGCTGCCACTGGCGGTCCAGGTGCTGCAGCGTGGGGTGCATGGGGCTGCGCAGGCGAGCACGCGCCTCAGCCATCAGCTCGTCCAGCGACGGCCGCATGTTGGCCAGGCACCTACGGGCACGCACGTGCACGCTGTATGTTCTCTGTGTGTGTGTGTTGTGCCTGCGTGACTCACGCGCACATGTGTGTGTCTGTGCGTGCGTCATATCCATGCGTGTGCTGTTGATGAAGAGCCCAAGCGCACCCCCTTCTCTGAGCGTGTAGCCTGGGCATGCGCACGCATACGCACGCATGCACATGAGCTCATACACAGCCACGTTGTTCATCACGATTACACCAAGTACACACGTATATGTGCACATGCGTGCACGCACCCCTCAAGGCAGGCTCGGATACCGCGCTCGGTGTCAAAGCGCTCAATGGCACGAAGGAAGGCCGCGGGGCTCACAGGCCTCTTGCCTGCACTGCTGCCGCGGGTGATGGCGCTGGGGTGGGGAGGTGCGGTGGCAGCAAGCTGCTGCTCCTGCTCTTGCTGCTGCTGCTGCTGCTGCAAGGGTTGCTGCTGCTGCTGCGAGGGGGGCGCCAGCGCTGTTCCCAAAGAGGACCTGCGCTTCAGGGAGCCTGCAGCGTGGGCAAGGAGGGCATGAGGGGGGCAAGGGCAGGGAGGGCCCGAGAGGCGCATGGGCTGGCAGCAGACAGGCAGAACAGGCGCACACAAGTGGTGCGTTCACGTGGCAGGACAGGGCTTTGAGCACGCCAAACCTCAGGCCACTTCTTGTGCTCTTGCTTGTGTGCACATGTCACGCGTATGTGTGCCTCTTGTGTGCTTCATGTGTGGGTGTGGGTGTGGGTGCGCGCGCGCTAGGAGAGTGGAGACATCGCCTGTACCTTATTGTTGTGAAGCTGAGGTAGGGATGCACACACACACACACACTCACTCTTATGAGCTGCCAGCAAAGCTGGCACGCCACCCTCCGCTAGCAGGGTGGCCCCCCCCACAGGGCCCAGGCCGGGGAGAATTGAGGCGAAGGCACTGGCGTCCACCTGCACAGCGGGGGCACGGTAGTGCAGTCAGTGGGGCTCTTTTGTGCACTTGCAGCAAAAGGACGGGGCCCTTGCGCCTTTCCAGTAGGGAAGGGAGTGGGGGACCACAGGGCCTGTGGCAGAGCAGAGGCAAAGGCGTGCCGGCAGCCACACGCACAGGAGAAGCGGAAGAGCCACTGAAGCCGCAGTAGATGAGTGCGTGCCTGAAGACTTGGACCAGACATGGACATGCATCAACACGGACAAGCGGATAAAAAACCCTCGCAACACGCCCCCGTGCACATGCTTTGTACTGATGCCTAGTGTTTGAACTGATGCCTATTTGGGAGGCTGATGCCTTGTTGGGGGTTCCTTGTCTGGACCTTGTCAACACCAGGTGGATGAGAGGAAGGCAGAGGGGGAGACAGGGAAAGGCAGGGGATGACTGGCAGCGGAGGGGAGGCGCAGGGGTAGGCAGCAAGGCGCGTGTGCACGTCCTAGGTGCGGAGCCAAAAACAAAATGAATTAGGCGCACACTAGGGGGGAAAAGGGAGTAGGGAAAGGGGCATCCACCCCCTTTGAGATGCAAGCACGGGGCAAGCGGCTTTGCCGGACGTCCGTATGAATGCATATGCGCGCACAGCCCCCCTTGACCACGCCCTCGCCGTCCACCGCCGGCACCCCACCCCTTCCCTAGCACGCCATTGCTGTTTTTGATGCCTATCGCGTGCAATGTAGAGCTTACTGTGCATTCGCGGGGGCATGCACGGGCCTGAAAGGTGCACTCGTACTCCGTGCGAGCACGCGCGGGAATACCACGCCCGCCCCCTCTTGCGCCCTCACTTGCCACCAAAACACCATGCTGGACGAAATTGGCGCCAAATCAAATGCGCCGGGCGTGGGAGGGGGCGCCAGCGGGGGCCTGATGCTTGCCCGCAGGTGCACCATTCTAAGTGCCATGACCACCGCCCAGACGCGCGAAAACTGCTCTGTTCAGCCCACATTCCCTTATGCTCCAATGACATGCTTTCACATAAATTCGGGAGAAACAGTGCAATAAATTGTACTAATTGTTGGGCAATTGCTGGAGTGGGGTAGAAGGGGAAGGAGTGCGCATCCCTAGCCTGAGGTGCGCATTGCCGGACTCCCGCAATACGCGTCTGCATACGTGCACAGCCCCTAGACCAAGCCTTCACTGCGAGCGCCGCTGCCCTGCCCCCTCCCCAGCACACCATTGCTGTTTTGGGTGCTGGGGATCTGGGGCAAAGTGCAAAACACATGCATGTAGATGAGCACAGCGCGCACGCCCCCCACAACGGGGCTCCTGCAGGGCGGGCTGCAGGGCGCGCACCTTCCAGCGGTCAAAGCCAAAGTTACGGGCCACGCTGATGAAGGTGGCACAGGGCACCAGGAAGCAGCCGCTGGGCTGGTGCCGCACAGCCTCCGTGTACGCCTTGGTCACCAGGCGCTCCTGCAGGGGCGGAGGCGCCAACAGCAGGGTGAGCTACGGGATAAGCAGCAGCCGCAGAAGGAGCATTGCTTATCATCATAATCATCATTAACATTCATCTATACAAATCAGCAGCAGGGATAGCTGGACCTGCACAGAGGCGACCCGTCTCAGTGGCAAGTGGCCTTGCAGGTTTGCGGCGCATTGCAGCTGGCGTCGCTGGGCCGCGTGCAGGTCCTAATCCTTGCGCCCAAAGCCATGCCAGCTGGCACCAACTTGCATGCGCACACCCACATGCACACACAAACGCACACATACGTACACACACACACAAGAGGCATGCCAGAGCTCCACTAAAAGGCGCCGTCGCAGCCCTGCCCTTCCACGCACCGTGACATCGGGAGCGGCCAGTCGCAGCAGCGCCACGAACTCGTCATAGCTGACATGGCCGTCCCTGTCCAGATCACCAGCCTGCATTGCATGGTCATGGCACGAGAGCATGTGTGTGTGCACGCGTGCTTCCCATCCACACGCGCACAATTGCACAAGGCCAGCACCAGCATTTGTCCGCGTGCTTTCCATCCATACGTGCAAGATTGCACAAGGCCAGCACGCGCATATGCGTGTGCGTGCTTCCCATTCGTGCACGTTTGCACGAGGCCAGCACGAGCATATGTGAGCGCGTGTTTCCCATACGTGCACATTTGCATAAGGCCAGCACGAGAGCTCCCGGGTGTGCAGTGGGTGGAGCTGGCGCATACATCAGCGGCCTACCTGGTCATGATTGTCAGCATGTTCAGCCGTTTGCATCAGGAAGGCATGTGCGCTGAAGGATAAGGGCCATGAAAAGGCGCATATGCATTGCAGCACATGGCCCATAACAGGGTGTAGGTGTGCTGCAGCATATGGGCCATGACAGGGCGCAAATGTGTTGCAGCATGGGCCATGCGGGGGCTGCGGCACATGCTTGCCACATGAGCCTAGTAAATCACATGAGTTACGTGCAAGCATATGCGACTCATGTGCCTGAGCGAGCGCTGCAGGAGGCACATGGGTTCTCATGGTGCATGATTTCTGTTTTTGTCTGTACTTGAGGTTGTGCGGTGCGAATGTTAAGTGCAGCTGCGGTGACGGTGCGTGCGCGTGCATGTGTGAACCCAAGTGAGAGTGGGAGGTAAGAGAGAAAAGGCAGGGGGGAGAGGGGGAAGGGGATAGACAAACTCATGCGCATCTACCCAGCGAGGTTGAGCGCACCTTGAACAGGGCAGTCAGGTGTGCGATGTTCTTGTCAATACGTTTGTGGAACTCCATCATGAACGCCTGCACAGGGACACACACACACACACACAAAGCAGCACAGGCTCACAATAACCGCATAAGAGCGCAAGCTTGGGGAGATCCAGCATGCACGCCTGCACAACTTCGCGCGGACCAACAGGAGGCGGCAGAGATTACATGGGGAGCAGGTGCCCCTGGGGCTGTGAAGGAACAGGGCGCAGAAGACGAGCTGACTGTGGCCCCGTGGCGTGTGCCCTGGCAGGAGCTGACTGTGGCCCCGTGGCATGTGCTGGCGGGAGCGGCTGCAGCAACTCCTCTCGGGCATTCCATAGTCTCCTCATGGAAACAGGCATCATTCTATTGTCTCCTCATGGTCATAGGCATCATTCTATTGTCTCCTCATGGTCACAGGCGTCATTCTATTGTCTGCTCATGGTCACAGGCATCATTTTATTGTCTCCTCAGGGTCACAGGCATCATTCTATTGCCTCCTTAAGGTCACAGGCATCATCTATCATCATCTATTGTCTCCTCAGGGTCACAGGCCAGATCATGAACACGCAAACACACACACGCGCGCGCGCCCTTGTTCGCATTATGCCTTCCCTGACACAACCTGCAGTCTGAGCTCTATTTGAAAGGCATATGCCAACATTGGGCACATGCACACAATCAAGCGCGCACGCATTTGCACACCAGCGCGCGCAGCGCACCTTCACAAGAGCTCACCTTCACAAGAGGGTCCAGAGGCACCAGGAAGCTGACCCCCGAGCCTCGACCATCTCCCCCCCCGCCACCAGCGTTGTGTGCGCCGCTGCCGCCGTTGTGAATGCTTGCTTCGGGCGGCAGCAAGGCGGGGACAAGCACAGGGGCGGGCTCCACGTGCCGTGCGATAAAGCTGGCTGCTGCGTCGGGATCATTCAGGTACCTGCGCACCGTTATCATTCAGGTACCGTGCGCACCATTATCATTCAGGTACCTGCGCACCGTTATCATTCAGGTACCTGCGCACCATTATCATTCAGGTACCGTGCGCACCATTATCATTCAGGTACCGTGCGCACCATTATCATTCAGGTACCTGCGCACCATTATCATTCAGGTACCTGCGCACCATTATCATTCAGGTACTGTGCGCACCATTATCATTCAGGTACCGTGCGCACCATTATCATTCAGGTACCGTGCGCACCATTATCATTCAGGTACCTGCGCACCATTATCATTCAGGTACCTGCGCACCGTCGCGGAGGGGTGGTGTGCATGTGTTCATGAGGCAGGGCAGCTGTGTGTGTGTGTGTGTGTGTGTGTGTGTGCTTGCTTACATGCGCAGTGTGTGTGAGCGCGCGCACGCGTGCATGAGTGTGCACCGTGTGTGTATGTGAATGTGTGTGTGAATGTGTGTGTGCCTGAGACTTGCACAGCTTGAAGAGGAGCAGGCGGTGTGCGGCAGAACAGTCGTATAACAAAGGTGTTGCCACCAGCTGCGGACGCGATCTATGTGGTGATAAAGTATTCCTGCCTTTGCCAGCCTTGCCCAGGAAGCCCTACACATTAGCAAATGCACCCTGCAAGCACTCAAGAGCGCAACTTAAAGCCACATGTCACATGCGAGCACACTCATGCACAGATGCAGGTATGCACCTGGACACACGTTGCTGTACACAGAAACACATGCAGAGGCTCACGTCGGCGGCACTGCACACTTGTATATTGCAGTACATTGTATTACTCACCCACCCACCCAACCCCCCACGCATACATGCACTCGCACATGCACACCCACATGCACGCACTTGCATGCACACATCCACACATCCACACAAACGCACACACAAATACCCAGCCACCCAGCCACCCACATGCATGCACTCGCACACACGCATGTACACACATGCGCATGCCCACAGATATATAGGCGCGTGCGCACACCTGAAGATTGCTCGGGTGGCGTCAATGGCCTGCTGGCCTTTGACCATGACGGGCACATCAGAGGGGGCACCGGCGACAGACGCACCACAATCGCCGCTGCACATGCACAGTGGCGGGTCAGGTGGTTTGCACAGGGAGAGGTAGATTAGGCCGTGTGGGAACCATGAAGCAGCAAACCAGGCGGCATGCAGAGGCAGGGCGGCATGCAGAGGGCATGCAGAGGCAGGTTTATTGTCAGGTGGATGGGCAAATGTTGGCGTAAGTCTGTAGGCGGGCAAATCCAGCTGAAGGGCGTAACCCAGCGACCTGGCACTACCCCAGCAAGCCTGGCAAACCATGGTTTGACGTGTGGAGCCTGCTACTAGACATGGCTCGAAACATGGAGCTATGGAGCTATGGACAATGGCTTGGCGTATGGAGCTACTCGACCATTGCACTGCTGTGCCATACACACAAGCAGACGCACACGCACGTGCGCGTGCGTGCACACACATGCACGCAGCAGCGCGGCTGTGCCAGCCATCAGCCTGCCAGTGCAAGGTGTGTGTATGTGTGTGTGTGTGTGCAAGAAACACAGCATCTGTGCTTTCAATGAGTGCAACTGGTGCCTAATATGTATGCACTAGGTGGCAGTGCATCCTCCCCAGAAGCACCTTTTTTGGGACGTGAGCTGTGTATGCGCAGTCGTGTACATCAGCCGCGTGTGGGCGCAGGGACACAACAAAGTCACAACTGTAAGCCGAGTCCCGCCCAAGCGGGAGGGAGAAGGAGGGGACAGAGAAGCAGGGGGGCATCCTTCTGCGTGGGCCACGTATGACATGTGTTTGTGTATATGTCACACAGTACATTTTACATGTGCCTCTGATCGTGTATGCTTGTCTGCACATGGCTGTGTAATGGGTGAATTAGTGTGTGCCCTATCTACCTGGCAGCATCCGGGAAGGCAGCCTGGAGGGTTGAGGGCCACATGAGCTGCTGCAATACAAACAGGTAGAAGGACAGGTGCTGCGAGGAGTCCATGGGGTCTGCGCCTTCATCCAGGCCTGCGCGTGTGCAAACACGCGAGTGTGTTTGGATGTGAGTGTGTGTGCGTGTGTGTGTGTGTTTGAATGTGTATGTGTGTCCACGCGCGTGTGTGCCCGCCCATCTGTACGCCAACTCACTCAGCTCCACGGTGCCACCATATGACAACCATGACCGGCGGCATCAGCGCCAGCACCACCCTTAGTCCTGTCAACATCTTCGGCAGCAGCACCAGCAGCGCCAGCATCCGAATTGACACCGGCGCCAGCGATGCCATAAAAAACCCTGCACATGCGTATACCTGCACCTGCCATACGTGCGCACTCCTCCAGCAGCCGCATCACAGCCCAGCAATACTGAGTGGCAAAAGGGCCCCCTGCGATGTGCGCATGCACCTGCCTCACGCTGCGCACTCTCCCCCCTCCAGCCGCACCCTTACTCACCGGTGAAGTTAGCGAACCAGGCGATGCGTGCGCTGGTGCGCTGGTGGTGGCGCACGCTGGCAATGAGGTCTAGCAGGCTGGCATCGGCAAGGTGGCGCAGGCCAAACCTGTGTGTGTGCGTGTGTGTGTGTGCGCGTGTGTGTCACCACGTGTGCGTGGCTCTTGCGTGGGTCGCTGGTTGCACGCACGCACGCGTCCACGCGCATACACAAGCTTGTGCGCAAACCCATGTGTGTGTGAGTGTGCAGAGCAACCTGCCCAGCACATGGCCAATGCGTCTGGCTGCCAGCCCTGGCTCACGTGAACATGTATGGCTCATTTGGTTTGAAGCCAGCAAATGCTTCACTTCTGGGTGCTCTAATGAGGGCGCTGCGGCCATGGAGCTGCCGAAGCTGATGGGCCCGCACTCTACGTGCAGCGAGCTGCAGCCAAGCATCGAGAAAGCCTCATCCGTCACGTGCTTGCTATCACGCTGCACATGTTTACGTGCAAGCACAGCTGCTGCATATGCAGCATATGGCATGCTCGTGCAAGCAAGCCGCTGCCCTGCTTGCCAGCGAGCTGTTATCACACGTGCAGTCGCAAGCAAAACGATGTGCTCTGGACAGAGGGTCTGAGGAGCCAACGCAAGCTTCCCTCTGCTGTGCACACAGGTGCATATGCTGCACACACAGGGTCAGCATTTGATGAGGTGTCACTTGCCACCCTCTGCAGCACACGCGTGCAGACACGCACGCACACACACGCACACTCATGCACACGCTCACACGCACACACACACACACTCGCACGCGTGTATACCCGCCCTACTCACTTGGTGAGGTGCCAGTCGTACACAAAATTGCAGATGGGGCTACGAGGGCTGCTCTCCCGGTCGCACACAATATCCTGTGAGCGCCACGCAAGCGCACACGCGCGCGCATGGATGCGTTGATAGCGTGGGGAGGCAGAAGGGAGCACACAGCACACCATGTGTGTGTCAATCGGTTAGTGTGGGGGGGCAGAAGGGAGCACACAGCACACCATGTGTGCGTCAATCGGTTAGTGTGCAGATGTACACCCACCCCTCACTATGTGAGGGCATACCCAATCCGCTCGGCCGCAGGACGCAGCCCTCTTGGCAGCTTACAGTGAGGCTCCTTTGCAGCAGAGTGCTGCGGCCCACGCAGCCGCGCAAAGTTCGTGGCATTCAAAGGCACTTTGAAAGCCGTCCCCCTCCGACTTGGCACCTAGGCCTGATGGGACCTCATCCAAATGCGCGCATGCAGACAGGCACACATGCGCACAAACACGCAAAAACCGCTCGCGCACGCGTGCATGCACACACCCACTCGCCAAACTGCTCACACGAACACAGGCACATGCTAGGGATGGAGCATTCAGCTCTCCACCAGTTGGGGTGTAGATCTGCACTGTAGACTCTGGTGAGGGGACATGGTAAGCACTGTAGACTCTGGTGAGGGGACATGGTAAGCATTTAGCACTGTAGACTCTGGTGAGGGGACATGGTGAGCATTTAGCACTCTAGACTCTGGTGAGGGGACATGGTGAGCATTTAGCACTGTAGACTCAGGTGAGGGGACATGGTGAGCATTTAGCACTGTAGACTCTGGTGAGGGGACATGGTGAGCATTTAGCACTGTAGACTCTGGTGAGGGGACATGGTGAGCATTTAGCAC